>Ga0182738_1007248_pt1 | contig 11313 bp, 6 predicted proteins | sample eDN5th30CBELigMG_FD_128876 | JGI IMG/M metagenome (GOLD analysis project Ga0182738, IMG submission 128876) | Enriched Miracle-Growth compost microbial communities from Emeryville, California, USA - eDNA 5th pass 30_C BE-Lig MG (version 2)... ...
GGAGGGGCGGTAGTCAATAGCCAGGGGTGTCAACCCCTGGGAACCCGAGGCCAACGGATGATTTGTCCGTGAGCCCCGGAGGGGCGACGGAAACCCAACCGCGACTGGATTTCGGCCGCCCCTTCGGGGCTCGCCGGAGCGGAGGCGCAACGCTCCGCGAGTCCAGGGGTTGACACCCCTGGCTATTGACTATCGCCCCTCCGGGGCTGAAGACCAACCTTCCTCGACGGCCTCGCGCGCGGCCTCCGGCTCGCCAATCGTCCGCCCTTATCGGGTTGTGTCAGCCGTGAATGATCTTGCGGCGGGAGAGGGGAGAGCACGCCGCGTCGCGATCAATCCGCGATGCCTCAGCCTGGGGAATCGCCGGGTCAATCCCAACGCTTGATCGCGCGGGGTTTACCCCGCAAGCAGGCTCCGCATTAAATCAAAGACGCTGTACGAGGCGACCGCGGTGATGCCGATGAAGGCCAGCCATGTGAACAGGTCGCTGATTTTGGATGGGCCGACGCGGGGGTCGTTGTCGCGGACTCGGAGGAAAATCGTCGCGCCGGCGATCAGGGGGAGCATCACCGCCTGGGCGATACCTCCGGCCTTGATGAGGCCCTGGGGCTCGCGGAAGGCGTAGTACAGGCCGAGGGCCAGGAGCGGATAAAGGGCGCAGAAGAACCGGATGGCGCGCTCGCGTTGGGGTTCGTTATCCGACCGCCAGATTCCGACGAGGTTCAGGAAGTCGACCGTCAAGCGGCTGTTGGCGGCGGTGGCGACGTAGAGCGTTTTAAACAGGACCGCCCAGGCGCCCAGAAGGAACCCCACGCGGGTCAGGTCCCGGAACCCGGCCATCGAGGTTCCCTCAAGCGGTTGTAGATACATTCGCGAGAGCGTGGGGATCATGTCGGCCCCCCTGGGGTCGAGCCCCTGAGGGTGCAAGACCGCCGCGCCCAAGAGGTAAAACGCGACCGTGGCGACGGTGAAGACCGCCATGCTGACCCAGGCGTCGAGCTGCATCACCCGGATCCAGCCCCGGGCTCGGCCGACCCAACCGCCGTCGGCCAGGCCCGATCGAGGGCCGGTGAACCGGGCGTATCCCTTTTCGATGCACCAATACGGATAGGCGACCAGCTCCGAGGCCCCGACGCCGGTGATCCCAAACGCCGAGAAGGCCAGGCCGACCGCCGCGGCCGGCAGGGCGAGCGTGAAGCCCTCGCGAACGTCGGGAAGCGTGATCCGGAACTCGGTCCACTGCAAGATCACCACGCTGACGACGGTGAAGAGCGTCACCGCGGCGACCAGGATCGTCGTGATCCGCTCCAGCCGGCGATAGCCTCCCGAGAGCAAAAGCAGGATCGCCGCGAGCGTCGTGGCCGCCGCCCAGATGTACTCCTCGCGCTGGTTGAGAAACGCGCCCCAGGCCGGGACGATCGAACCCAAGGCGCTGGCCATCGCGCGCGAGGCGCCCGGAAGCGCCATGTGCGCCGCCTGGCCGACGGTCCCCTCCATCGCCGCGATCTGGGCCTGAGTGAACAGCATCATGATCAGCCAGAGCCAGCAGATCCACGACGCCCCCAGCCGAGGGCCGGGCAGCGAGTCGAACGCCTCCAGCGTGGTTTTGCCGTGGACGATCGCGTAACGGCCCAGCTCAACCTGGACGAACACCTTGATGACGCAGCTTAAGAGGATCAGCCAAAGCAGCGTGAAGCCGGCCCGAGCCCCCAGGCTCGTCGTGTTGATTAGCTCGCCGGTCCCCACGATCGCCGCGGCCAAAATCAAGCCCGGCCCGATCCGCCCCAGCGCCTTGATCAGAGTTCGCGGCGGCTCCTCGACCGCGTCGGCCGGCGCCGAGTACAGTTCGCGCGCCTGGTGCTGATCCGCCTCATCGCTCATCGCGCCGGCCTCGATGGTTCCGAATAAACGATCCTCAATTCCCAACGGCCCGTCATCCTATCAGGCAATTCCCCACCGCGGGAGTGTGGGGCGAAGGACGAGCGAGCGGAGACGGACGCTTGGCCAAACGAACTCGAACGCAATTGCCCCCAATCTCGCGCTGCGGGATCCGAGGCGGGTGGTTAGGCTGGTGGGGGCGGTTGCGCGACTTTGTGACGGAGAGCGGGGCGCGCGGCCGGGTTGAGGCACCCGAAGGGATACTGGACACCGTGTTTGACTTCCTGTTGCGGTTCCGCCACGTTTTCGGCGCGGGGGTGGTGGCGCTTTTGGTTGGGCTGGCCGTCTTTGGCGAGCGGGTGGGCTACGAGCAGTCGATTGGGTCGTTCTTCGCCGAAGATGATCCGGCGATGAACGTTTATCGGAAGGCCGCCGAGACCTTCGGCGACGACAACTTCGTCTTCGTGGTCTACGACGACCCCGACGTCCTCACCCCGGCCGGCATGGACCGCGCGGGCGAGCTGGCCGCGGCGGTCGGGCCCGAGAAGATCCCCGGCGTGCTTCGGGTCGAGTCGATCGACGCGATGCCCCTGGTCTGGGCCCTCGACGACGCCCTTTTGGCCCTGGACAAGCTTCCCGCGATCGCCCGCAACGCGGCCCTGGGCGCGGCGCGTCGGGCGGTGGCCAACATCGACCTGAAATCCAACGCCATGACCGTCGGCGGCGCCGTCCGCGCGGTCGACGCCCGGGGGCTCGAAACGCTCAAAAAGCGGCTGGCCGGCAACGCCCTTTTTCGGGGGACGCTGATCGACGAGACCGGCAACACCACGGCCATCGTCACCCGCCTGAAAAAGACGGATGAACACAACGTCATCGACACAATCCAGCGCCTTCGCGAAGAGGCCGACGCGTTCGCCGATCGCCACAACCTCCCCCGTCCCGCCGTGGTCGGCCCCCCCGTGCTTCTGGCCGACGGCTTCGCCTCGATCGAACTCGACGGCCGGCGGCTCGCGGCGGTGGGGATGATCCTGATCGCCCTGGTCACGCTGACGGCCGTTCGAAGCGTCTGGTGGGCGATCGTTCCCTTGCTCTCGGGCTGGGTGGTCTGGCTGGCGACCGAGTCGCTTTTGCACGCCTTCAACATCCGGCTCTCACTCTCGGGCGGGCCCCTGGTGGCTCAGATCATCGTATTGACAATGCCCGCGGCGAGCCACCTGGCGATCCATTTCCGAGACAACCGCCGACGCGAGCCCGACCGCCGCGCCGCGGGGCGGACGACGCTGCGAACCGTGTTCAAGCCGATCGTCTGGACGGCGATCACCGGCGCCATCGGCTACGCGGCGCTCATCACCAGCGACGTGCTTCCCATCCAGCAGTTCGGGGCGATTCTGGGCGTCTGCACGCTGACCGCCGCGCTTCTGGTGATGGTCCTCTCGCCGATCGCCATGCTTCCGCCCTTTCCGCTGGAGATCCCCGTTCGGTTCGGGTCGAAGTCGAGGGTCGCCGACTGGATGAACCGGCTCACCTTCCAGGCCCACCGACACCCGGTAGCCGTCGTGGCGATCGTCGCCGCGGTGACGATCCCCCTCTCGCTCGGGGTCTTCCGCCTCTCTTATGAAACCAACTACATCAACTTGTTCCGCCCCGAGACGCGGGTCGTCCAGGATTACCAGGCCGTCGAATCCAAGCTCGGGGGCATCGGCCTGGTCCAACTCGTCGTCCCGGTCGGATCGGAACTTGACCCCGAGGCTTTGGAGAAGCTCCGACGGGTCGAGAAGACGATCACGGAATTGCCTCTTGAAGACCCGAAGGCCATCGCGCAGGTGATCTCCCCCGCGACGGTTCTCGACCCCGACGGCCGAATCGCCGCGCTTGAGCCCGAGGCCCAGGCGAGGGTCTTGGCCGGCAAGCTTGATTTGATCGGGGCTTCGCCCCAGGCGTCGTTGATGCGAAGCTTCTGGAACGGAGAGACGGGCGAGGCCCGCATCCTGGTCCGGCTTTTGGAGCGGCAACCCGCGCCGACGAAGGCCTGGATCTTCCAGCGGGCCGAGGCCGCCGGGCGGGCGAACTTCGGGCCGGATGCTTATCTGACGGGACTCTCATACCTGATGACCAAGACGACCGAGGGGGTGATCTCAACCCAGTGGGGCACCTTCGCCTGGACGGCCGTTAGCCTTCTGCTGATGCTGGCCCTGGCGTATCGAAGCATCTCGCTGGCGGTTCTGGCGATCTTGCCGACCTTGCTTTCGGTGGTTTTGGTTCTGGGGCTGATGGGATGGCTCTCGATCAAGCTCGACATCGCCACGGCGCTCGTGGCGAGCGTGGCGCTTGGGCTCTCGGTCGACGACACGTTCCACTGCCTGATCCAGTTCCGCAACCAGAGGAAGACCCGCGGGTTCCGGCAAAGCCTCTTCGATAGCTATTCGGTCTCCGGCCCCGGCGTCGTGCTGTCGAGCCTGGCGGTGGCGATCGGTTTTCTCGCGCTCCGGTCCAGCGAGTTTGAACCGTTCGTCAACTTCGGTACGATGGTGGCGACCGCCACGGCGGGAAGCACCCTGGGCAACCTCGTGCTGCTGCCCGCCTGCCTGACCCTGGCCGAGCGCCGTCGAGCCGCCCTGGCCCCGTCGGTCAAGCAACCCCTGGCGGACGCGGTTTGATGGGGCACATTACAGCGCTTGCGACCATCCCATTGTAGCCGGGGTCTGTGACCCCGGGACGCCGGCCGAGGCGCGCGGGGCAAGCCCATTGTAGCCGGGGTCTGTGACCCCGGGACGCCGGCCGCGTCCAACGGCTCGCGTCCCGGCCTCACAGAGGCCGGCTACAGAAGAGGCCGCGCGAAGGCCGGAAACAGAGGAACATTATCATGATTCGATCATCCCTGGGTCTTATAACCATCACCCTTCTTCTGATCGCCCCCGCCTCCACCCGCGCCGACGACGCCCCCGCGCGGGCCGACGTGGTGCTGAAGGGGGGCGAACTGATCGACGGCACGGGCGCCGAGCGGAGGCGGGCCGACGTCGCCATTCGTGGGGATCGGATCATCGCCGTCGGTGATCTGGAGGATCTGCCCCGCGATCGGACCATCGACGCATCGTCCTTGATCGTCGCTCCCGGATTCATTGATCTGCATACCCATTCCGATTCCGGCATCGTCGCCGACGCAACCCGGCTGAACCTCAACTATCTGACTCAGGGCGTCACCACGATCGTCACCGGCAACTGCGGCTCGGGGCCGATCGACGTCCGCGCGTACTTCGCCAAGATCGACGCTCGGGGCGCGGGGACCAACGTCATTCATCAGGTTCCCCACGGCTCGCTTCGGCGCTCGGTGATGGGCAACGCCGACCGCGAGCCCACCGCCGATGAGCTCGATCGGATGAGGAACCTGATGCGAACCGGGATGGAGGGAGGCGCCTGGGGGATGTCGACGGGCCTGATCTACCTCCCCGGCCGATACGCCCGGACCCCGGAATTGATCGAGCTGGCGAAGGTCGTCAACGAGTTCGGCGGCCACTACGCCAGCCACATCAGGGGCGAGGGAACCACCGTCTTGAAATCCATTGATGAGGCGATCTCGATCGGTGAAGGCTCCGGCGTCCCGGTCCACGTCTCGCATCTGAAGACCAGCGGGCGGGCGAGTTGGGGCAAGTCGGCCCAGGCCCTGGAGAAGATCGCCGAGGCGCGGGCCAAGGGCCAAATCGTCACCGCCGATCAATATCCCTACATCGCTTCAAGCACTTCGCTCTCGGCGATGGTGATCCCACCCTGGGCGCTGAACGACGGCGTGAAGGGGTTCGCCAAAATCGCCGACGATCCCAAGCAGGGCCGGAAGCTCCGAACCGAGATCGAGCGCAACCTCGGCGGCCGAAACGGCGGGGGGGCGATTCAGATCGCCTCGTACCCGCCCAGGCCCGAGCGGGTCGGCAAGCGTCTTGACGCGATCGCCAGGGAGGAGGGAATCACGGTCGTCGATCTCATCATCGACATTCAGCGCCACGGCGGGGCGCCGGCGATCAGCTTCGGCATGGACGAGCCCGACGTTCGGGCCATCATGAAGGCCGATTTCGTCGCCACCGCCTCCGACGGCGGGGCCCGATCAATCAACGAGAAGACCCAGCCCCACCCCCGGTCCTTCGGCACCTTCCCCCGCAAGATTCGATACGCCGAAGATGAGCATGTGATTACCCTGGAGCACGCCGTCCGGTCGAGTTCGGGCCTCCCCGCCTCGATCCTCGGCCTTCCCGACCGGGGAACCATCCGGCCGGGCGCCTTCGCCGACATCGTCGTCTTCGACCCCAAAACCTTCCGAGACCTCGCCACCTTCGAGAAGCCCATGGTGTACGCCGAAGGCGCCCGTTATGTGTTCGTCAACGGCGTCGCCCTGATCGCCGACGGCAAGCTCCCCGACCAGCCGAGCCCCGGCAAAAAGCTCCCCGGCCGCGCGCTTCGGCTCAAGAAGGACGGGGCGGCCGACGTGGTCGTTCTCGCCGGCCGAATCTGGACCGGCGACCCGGCCAACCCTCGGGCCGAGGCCCTCGCCGCCCGCGACGGCGTGATTGTGGCCGTCGGCTCCCGCGAAGAAGTCCTCCACTGGAAGGGGCCGAAAACCAGGGTCATCGACGAGCCGGGGGCGCTGGCGACTCCCGGCCTGATCGACGCTCATGCTCATATCGACATGCTCGGCGAGACGCTGGAACAGCTCGACCTCCGCGGGGTGAAGTCGCCCGAGGAGGTCGCCCGGCTCGCCAAGGAGCGCGCGAAGAGCTTGCCCGCCGACGCCTGGATCGTCGGCGGCAACTGGGACCAGAGCCTTTGGCCGGGAGGCGAGTTTCCCGACGCCCGGACGCTCGACGAAGCGGTTTCCGACCGCCCCGTCTGGCTCCGCCGGATCGACGGCCACGCCGCCTGGGCCAACTCCGAGGCCTTGCGGCGCGCCGGGATCGATAAAGACACAAAGGCCCCCGCCGACGGCCAGATTCACCGCGACGCCGACGGCCGCCCGACCGGCGTTTTCATCGACGGCGCCATGAATCTGATCGACCGCAAGGTTCCCCGGCCGACGAAGGCCGACGTCGAGCGCCGGATTCTGGCCGCTCAGAAAGAGCTGCTTTCCCTGGGATTGACCGGGGCCCACGACGCGGGCGTCACGGGCCTCGACGCCGAGGTCTTCCGCGACCTCGACCGCGCGGGCAAGCTGACGCTCCGCGTTTACGGGATGCTCTCGCCCCCCGCCGGCCGCGAGGTCGAAACCGTCAGTCGCCCTCCCGTCGAGACGGTCGAGGGGGGCCGGTTCCAGCTTCGGGCGATCAAGCTGTTCATCGACGGCGCGCTCGGCTCGCGGGGCGCCCTGCTGTTCGAGCCTTACAGCGACGATCCGGGCAACTCGGGCCTCCTTCTCATCGACCCCAAGGTACTTGAGGATACGACCAGGGCGGCCCTCAAGAACGGCTGGCAGGTCGCCGTCCACGCGATCGGCGACAAGGGGAACGCCCTGGTTCTCGACGCCTTCGCCGCGGCGCTCCAGTCGGCGTCCGAGGCCCACGATCCCCGGCTCCGGATCGAGCACGCCCAGGTCGTTCGCAAGCAAGACGTCCAGCGGTTCGTCGATCTGGGGCTCATCGCCTCGATGCAGCCCGCCCACGCCAGCAGCGACATGCGGTGGGCCGACGCCCGGCTTGGCCCCGATCGGGCCGAAGGCGCATACGCCTTGCGATGGTTCCTCGACGCCGGCGTCCCCTTGGCATTCGGCAGCGATTTTCCGGTCGAGATCGCCAACCCGCTTTGGGAAATCTACGCGGCCCTGACCCGACAAGACGCCGACGGCAAGCCCGAAGGGGGCTGGCATCCCGACCAAAGGCTCTCGCTCGACGAGACCCTTCGGGCCTTCACCGCCGGCTCGGCCTTCGCCGGTTTCGCCGAGGATCGCCTCGGCGTCCTCAAGCCCGGCCTGCGGGCCGACCTGACGATCTTCGACCGCGACCTGTTCGAAGAACCCCCCGCGCGAGTTCTCTCGGCCAAGGTCCGCAAAACGATCATCGACGGCGCCGTCGTCTTCGACGCCGACGCGCCGTAAACGGCATGCTATTGGGGTGCATACAACGATCAAAACAGGCTGTCGCGAGCATGCCTTCTCCCGCGAGGGGAGAAGGCAATTCGGTTCCATCCCGCGTGCAACTATCCACTACCCACTCATGACGGATCAAGAACACCCGCGAGGAGCCAACCGGCTGCTCTGCCTGCATGGGCTCGGCGGCGGTCCCTACGAATTGGGGCCGCTCGTCGAGGCGCTTCGCGGGGCGGGTCGGCGGGTCGACGCGCCCGTCTTGCCCGGTCATGAGGCGACCGGCCCGGTGATGCCCCCGTCGTCGTGGCCGGAGTGGGTCGAGGCGGCCGAGGGTTGGTTCGACACCCTGAACTCGGGCGACCGCCCGCCCGCGGTGGTTGGGTTTTCGACGGGAGCGCTCATCGCGTTGCGCCTGGCCACGCGCCGCGAGGTCGACCGGCTGGTTTTGCTCGCCCCTTTTTTCGCGATTCGATACACGGGAAGGCTTCCCTTCCGTCCCTCGCCTTTGATTCGAGCGGCGGCCCGGTTCACGCCCAACATTCCCCGACGCGGCCCGGCCGTCCGCGACCCGATCATGAAGGCCGAGGCCGCCCGCCTCGACCGCTTCCGAACCTTCAACCTGCGCGCGGCGGCGAGCGCCCTGGATTTGATCGACGCGATTAAGCCGCTCGTCGGTTCGATCCGGGTTCCCGCCCTCATCATCCAGGGGCGGCTCGACACCGTCGTCGAACCCTCGGGGGCGGCCTGGCTGCATCGTCATCTTGGATCAACCGAGAAACACTTGATCGAATTGCCGGGCACCGACCACCTGATCGCCCTCGATCGAGAACGAACACGGGTCATTGAGGCCGTTGATGCGTTTCTGGCCGGGCGTTGAGTTGAAACCAGTTGGCGCGTTCGGATAGCTTGAATCAAGATGAACATTCCATCCCGAGACTTCTATGATCGTCCCGCCGAGCTGGTCGCGCCCGACTTGCTCGGCATGCTGCTGGTTCGCCGGCTCAAGGGCGGCGACCGAATCGGCCGGATCGTCGAGACCGAGGCGTATCTCGGCCCCCACGACCTGGCCGCGCATTCGTCCAAGGGGCGCACCGCGCGCACCGAGGCGATGTTTGGCGAGCCGGGGCGCGCCTACGTCTACATGATTTATGGTATGTACAACTGCCTGAACGTGGTTACGGGGCCGGGAGATCATCCCTCGGCGGTCTTGATCCGGGCGCTTGAGCCGGTCTCGGGGATTGAAGGGACGACCGACGGCCCGGGGCGGCTCTGCCGGGCGATGGAGATCGACCGCGGCCTTTACGGCCACGACCTTTTGGGCGGGGAGCTGTACATCGCCCACCCCGACGGTCCCCAACCGCCGTTCGAGATCGCCGAGAGCCCTCGCATCGGGGTCGACTACTCGGGCGACTGGGCCCACAAGCCCTATCGATTCACGATCGTCGGCAACCCATTTTTGTCGCGCCGGGAGAAACCTGGAAGGAGAAAAAGGGGTGAAGGCGGAGGCGGGAAAGTCGGCTCGGAATGATCGTCTCAACCCAGGGTCGGCGGGAGCCCGAGGCGATGGCATGGCGGAGGGAGGTTCCAGGCTCAAATCCGCTCAGCTCGCGCTCGACCTCCAGCCGGTGCCCGAAGGGGCCTGATCCTGCTGGGACGCCGCTCTATTGGGGCACGCCGGGGGAGAGCCTCGGCCTCGGAGGGCCGAAGGGCCCGAGCCTCCCGCCCCAGTCTTCCGGCCGTCTCCCTCCGATAGGGCTTCGCGGCCCTCCAAAACATGACGAATGAGCACTCCGGGATCGACGGGCTTGACCAGGTGGGCGTCGAACCCCGCCTCGCGCGACAGTCGGGCGTCTTCGGGCTGACCATAGGCCGTTTGCGCCAAAAGCACGGGCGGATCATCCAGCGCGTTTCGAATCACGCGGGCGACCTCGTACCCCGACACGATGGGAAGGCCGATGTCGATGAAAACCACGTCGTAAGGCCTCTGAAGGGCCAACCGCAACCCTTCGCGGCCATCGTGGGCGACATCGACGCGGCAATCGTAAAACCGCAGTAAGCTCGCCAAAGAAAGCGCTAGGTCCACGTTGTCGTCGATGACGAGGACCGCGTGCGTCACCCGCCGCTCCTTTTCCCGCATCGTGTCCATCGTCTCGCCCTCCCCTCGAAAGAACCCGCGCGGTCCGATCGCCGCGCCCTCCTTGCATACAAGCATACTAGTTCGAGTTTGGAGTTGTGTCGCCTCGGATTTTTTGGATTCATGGAATCGACAAGATCAACCCCGCGACGAAACCGGAGGGCGCGTCATTGCGAGATCGCGGCGCGGGGATCGCTCTTCCGCTCCCGCCGTCGTGAAACGGTTGGGACCGCGGGGCGGTTGGTGGAACGTCTGGCCACGCGTCATTTCGATACAGCAAACCGCGGGCCAACGCCTCCACCGGCGCGACCGGCCCGCGGGTCGGCTCGTTGGGTTGATCGGCTCGCGCCGCGCGTCGTCGTTAATTAGAGCGACGAATCATTGCGTGACGGCGGCCCCGGAGAGCGGGATTCGGGAAGGCGAGGCTCCCGCCGAGCCCAATTCATGCGTGGGACGAGGATGGCGGGGCCAGGCTCCCGCCGGGCCCCACGCCCCCCGATCGTTCACCGCCTCACAAGTCCTCGATTTCGAGGGGAGGGATGGGAATGCCGCCGATGCGAACACGGAGGTTCCCGTTGACGGGAAAGCGGCTTCCGCGCATACTCCGCCGATCGGTTGGGCCCCGCGGATCATTCAGCGCGCTCGCTTCCCGCCCATACTTCGACTAGACGCGCCTTCAAAAGCAGGACACGGACGTCATGCGCCAGGCCCCCTGGATCCTCATCCTCGCCGCGACGGCGATCGCCAGCGCCGTCGCGATCCCCCAGGCCCGCGCGGGCGCCGCCGACGCCGCCGCCGACGTCGTGGCCCAGGCGCGCAAACTGATGGCCGGCAACGACTTCAGGGGCGCGGCCGACACGCTTGAAGAGGCCCTCGCCACCGCCCCGGCCGACCAGCGCGCCGCCGTCATCGACCTGTTGAAGGAAACCTACGCCAAGCTCATCCAGAACGCGAAGGCCGCGGGCAAGGATCGCGAGGCCGCCGAACTCGCCGAGGACCTGGCGATCCTGGAGGCCCGTCCCCAACCCCAGCCCCAGCCCCAACCGGCCGCCGCCCCGGCGCCCGCCGCCGCCCCGGCGCCCGCCGCCGCCCCGGCGCCCGCGCCCGAACCCAAGGCCGAACCCGAGCCGGCGCCGGCGGTGACCGTCCCCCGCGCCCAGCAGGCCCCCTCGCCGGAACCCGAACCCGAGCCGATCCCGGCGCCGACGACCGCTCCCGCGCCCGCGCCGAGCCAACC
>Ga0182738_1007249_pt1 | contig 11312 bp, 14 predicted proteins | sample eDN5th30CBELigMG_FD_128876 | JGI IMG/M metagenome (GOLD analysis project Ga0182738, IMG submission 128876) | Enriched Miracle-Growth compost microbial communities from Emeryville, California, USA - eDNA 5th pass 30_C BE-Lig MG (version 2)... ...
AGGATTCTCGTTGTCGAGGACATCGTCAGCACTGGCCTCTCGATCCGCGAGACCATCACCGCGATCCGTGTCATTGGCGGCGATGTCGTCGCCGCCGCCTGCCTGATCGATCGTTCGGACGGGGAGGCCGAGGTCGGCGTGCCGCTGATTTCGCTGACCCGCTACAAGGTGCCGGCCTATCCGGTCGATCAGTTGCCCCCGGAACTCGCCGCCATTCCGCCCGTCAAGCCCGGCAGCCGCAGCCTGGCCTGAGGCCGAAGCCCCCATCATGCTCTTCCGCCGCCGCCGCCCGCTCAAGTTTCATCAGAAGCTGAACCACTTCATGTGGCCGAAGGGCGGCTGGTCCCGAGCGCTTAGATACTATGGCAAGCGGCTGCTGCGCCTGTCCGGCTCGCCGCATTCCATCGCGGCCGGCTTTGCCTCCGGCGTGGCGCTGGCGATGACGCCGTTCATCGGCTTTCACTACCTGCTCTGCTTCGTCGTCGCCTTCCTCGTCCGGGGCAATGTGCTCGCCGCGGTCCTTGGCACCACGATCGGCAACCCGTTGACCTTTCCGCTGATCTGGGTCGGCACCTACGAGACGGGGAGCCTGGTCCTCGGCTGGTTCGGCATGGCGCCCGAGCAACTCGATTTCCACGATCTCCGCCATAAGCTGCTGACCGAATCCTGGCGCGAGATCTGGCCGATCATCGAGCCTATGCTGGTCGGTGCGGTGCCGCTCGCCTTGGTGTTCGGCGGGCTTTCCTATGTTCTGGTCTATATCGCGGCGCAGAGTTTCCAGTCGTCGCGCCGCCAGCGCTTTGCGGTGCGGCGGGGCGCACTGCATGGTAAGTGATGACCGCATCGAGTGAGGGGAATTACGCCGTGACTGTCCGCAATGAACTGCGCCTTGGGATCAACGTCGACCACGTCGCCACCATCCGCAATGCGCGCGGCGGGGCGCATCCCGATCCCGTGCGCGCGGCAGTCATCGCGGCTGCGGCCGGCGCCGACGGCATCACGGCCCATTTGCGCGAGGACCGGCGCCACATCATCGACAGCGATATCGATCGTCTGCGCGCCGAGATCGCCCTGCCGCTCAATTTCGAGATGGCTGCGACGCGCGAAATGGTCGATATCGCCCTTCGTGTGCAGCCGCATGCCGTCTGCCTGGTGCCGGAACGGCGCGAGGAGCGGACGACCGAAGGCGGGCTGGATGCCGCCGGGCAGCTCGCGCATCTCGTGCCCCTGGTCCGCGAACTCAACGCGGCAAGGATCCGCGTGTCGCTGTTCATCGCCGCCGACCGGCAGCAGATCGACGCGGCGCTGGCGCTGGGCGCGCCGGTGGTGGAGCTGCATACCGGCACCTATTGCGAGGCCTTCCTGGAAGGGCCCGAGGCATTCGAGCGGGAGCGGGCCCGGATCGAGGACGCGGCGCATTACGGCGCCAGGTTCGGGATCGAGATCCATGCAGGGCATGGGTTGAACTACGACACGGTCAAGCCGATCGCAGCCATCCCGGTCATCCGCGAACTGAACATCGGTCATTTCCTGATCGGCGAGGCGGTGTTCGTCGGGCTGGAACAGTCGATCCGCACCATGCGCACGCTCATGGACGAGGGGCGCGAAGCGGCGGAGGCGCGGTCATGATCCTGGGCCTCGGCAGCGACCTGATCGATATCCGTCGGGTCGAGAAGACGCTGGAGCGGTTTGGCGCGCGTTTCACCGAGCGCGTGTTCACGGAAATCGAGCAGAAGAAGTCTGATCGCCGCGCCGAGCGCGCCGCCTCCTATGCCAAGCGCTTCGCCGCCAAGGAGGCGTGCTCCAAGGCGCTCGGCACCGGTCTCAACCATGGCGTCTTCTGGCGCGACATGGGCGTCGTCAACCTGCCCAGCGGCAAGCCGACCATGGCGCTGACGGGCGGCGCGGCCGCGCAGCTGGAGAAGATGATGCCGGCAAATCACCACGCCGCGATTCACCTGACCATCACGGATGATTATCCGTTGGCGCAGGCCTTCGTGATCATCGAAGCCTTGCCCGATCCCGCATGATTTCGGGCGCGGTTCCGGCGCCTCCAAGGGCGCCGGACGATACTGCGCATGCAATTTGGAAGCGAGGCGGGGCCGCGCGTTGCGCAGATGCCGCCGACTCGGTATGAACCAACCTCCGCCAGACGGCGAACTGCAAATGAGACGGATCGGAAGGACGCATGAGCGTGGCGGGCGAAAAATACAAGGCCGAGCGCGGCGGCACGGGCGAGACCGTCAAGATCGTCATCAATGCGCTCATCCTGGCGCTTATCGTCCGAACCTTCCTGTTCCAGCCATTCAATATTCCCTCGGGATCGATGAAGTCGACCCTGCTGGTCGGCGACTATCTGTTCGTCTCGAAATACGCCTATGGCTATAGCAAATACTCGATCCCCTTCGCGCCGGACCTGTTCTCCGGCCGCATCTGGGCGACGCCGCCCGAGCGCGGCGATGTCGCCGTGTTCAAGCTGCCGCGCGATCCCTCCGTCGACTACATCAAGCGTGTGATCGGCCTGCCGGGCGACAAGATCCAGATGATTGGCGGGGTCCTGCAGATCAACGGCACGGCGGTGCCGAAGGAAAAGATCGACGATTACGTCACCAAGGACGAGTTCGGAACCGAGACCCACGTTCCGCGTTACAAGGAAACGCTTCCAAACGGTGTGAGCTATACCGTGCTGGACCTCGATCCGCGTAGTTTCTCCGACGATACGCCGGTCTATGAAGTGCCGCCCGATCACTACTTTATGATGGGAGACAACCGCGACAACTCGACGGATAGTCGTGTACTGGGCGCGGTCGGCTACGTCCCATTCGAGAACTTCGTCGGTCGCGCCGGCATGGTGTTCTTCTCCGTCGATGAGGGCGCCCAGGCCTGGCAATTCTGGAAATGGCCCTGGACCGTTCGTTTTGACCGTCTATTCAAGGTGATCTGAGCTTGGCTTCCGAAGAACCGTTGCAGCGTCTCGAGGATACGATCGGCCACCGGTTTACCGACCGCGGCCATCTGGTTCGAGCCTTGACGCATGCGAGCGCCGTCGCGGAGAGCCATCTGGCGCAGGGCGCGAGCTATCAGCGCCTGGAGTTTCTCGGCGATCGTGTTCTGGCGCTCGTCATCGCGGACATGCTGCTGGCCTCGTTTCCCGATGCGGACGAAGGCGAACTGGCGCGCCGGCTCACCGGCCTGGTCCGCAATGAAAGCTGCGCCGAGGTGGCGGTCGATATCGATCTCGGCCGCTGGATCCATCTGGGCGGGGGCGAGGTCCAGTCGGGAGGCCGGCGCAAGGCGGCGATCCTCGGCGATGTCTGCGAGGCGGTGATCGGCGCGATCTTCGTCGATGGCGGGCTGCCGGCGGCGCAGGCTTTCATCGACAGCCACTGGCGCAAGCGTATGCTGAACTGGACGGGCCCGCTTCGGGACGCCAAGACGACGCTGCAGGAATGGGTGCAGGGTCGAGGCCTCGCGGCGCCCAAATATGAAATCGCAGAGCGGAGCGGACCGGACCACGCTCCCCTATTTACCGTTGAAGTGAAGATCGAGGGCATGCCGGTTGTCCTCGGTTCTGGCCGTTCAAGGCGCGAGGCGGAGCAGAAGGCGGCGACGTCCGTGCTGCTGGCCCAAGGCGTATGGAGAGAAGAAACGCATGGCGTCTGATCTGGTGAATTCCGAGGAGACACAGACCCGCTGCGGGTTTGTCGCGCTGATTGGCGCGCCGAACGCCGGCAAGTCGACGCTCCTCAACCAGCTCGTGGGCACGAAGATCTCGATCGTCACCCACAAGGTGCAGACGACGCGCGCGATCATGCGCGGCATCGCGCTCGAAGGCGCCTCGCAGATCATCTTCGTCGACACGCCCGGCATCTTCCAGCCGAAGCGCCGGCTCGACCGCGCCATGGTGGAAACAGCCTGGGGCGGCGCCAAGGATGCCGACCTGATCGCCGTCCTGATCGACGCCGAGCGCAGCAACAAGGGCGAGACCGCCCAGATCCTCGACAAGGTGGCGGCGATCAAGGGCCCCAAGATCCTCGTCATCAACAAGATCGACACGGTCCCGCACACCTCGCTGCTGGAGATGTCCGCCAAGGCCAACGCGACCGTGAAGTTCGAGCAGACTTTCATGATCTCGGCGCTCAAGGGGCATGGCTGCAAGGACCTGATGACCTATCTCGCCGGCCGCGTGCCGCCGGGTCCGTGGCTTTATCCGGAAGACCAGATCTCCGACCTGCCGATGCGCGCGCTGGCGGCCGAGATCACGCGCGAGAAGATGTTCCTGCGCCTGCATGACGAGCTGCCCTACCAGTCGACCGTGGAAACGGAACTCTGGAAGGATCAGGCGGATGGTTCGACCCGCATCGAGCAGACCATCTATGTCGAGCGCGAGAGCCAGAAGAAGATCGTGATCGGCCACAAGGGCGAGACGATCAAGGGGATCTCGATGGCGGCCCGCACCGAGATCCAGGAAATGGCCGAGCGGCCCGTCCACCTGTTCCTGTTCGTCAAGGTTCGCGAGAACTGGGGTGACGACCCCGAGCGTTATCGCGAGATGGGAATCGAATTCCCGCGCTAGACGTCTTTCGACATCGGAGCGGCGCTGGGTTCGCTCCGATGGTTTTTCAGACGGGCGGCGCGGCCTTTGCCGTTTGCTCCTCGCTGAGCCGCTTCATGTAGTCAGCGAGGGTCCGGCCCTTCTCCGGCTTGAAGGCCTCTTCGAGCAGAATCGCTTCGACGATGCGGTCGAGCCGGAACATGCGGAAATCCTCGCGCAATTCGCACCATGCCGTGGCCGTCCAGGCATGGCCCCAGGCCTCGATTGCCAGCGGGCGGATCGTGCGCCCGGTCAGGGCCTCGCTGGCGCTGCGATAGCTCAGATGCATCTTGCGCTTTTGCCGGATCGCCTTGCGGAAAAGGGCGAGTTGGGTGTTGGCGGCGCCGATCAGGGCCGGGGAATTGACCAGCACCGCATCCCGCCAGATCTCGCCACGGCGCGACTCCGGCAGTACCGCATCGATCTTTACCAGCGCTTCGCGGGCCGCGGCGGCGAGTTCCGGATCGGCCCAGGCCTCGACGAAGCGAGCGCCCAGCGCCAGTCCCTCCAGTTCGGCCTGCGAGAAGGCGAGGGGCGGCAGCAGCAAGGTTCCGCGCAGGACGTAGCCCACGCCGCGCTCGCCTTCGATCGGCACGCCGGTCGCCACCAGTGCGTCGATATCGCGATAGACGGTGCGCACCGACACTTCGAGCTTGTCTGCGATTTCCTGCGCCGTGCGCAGGCGGGCGCCGCGCAGCACCTGGACGATTTCGAACAGGCGATCGGCGCGCCGCATACCCGTCAGCCGGAATAGGCGACGGGATAGTAGCCGCTCTGGAAGGACAGGCGGTCGATCAGCGCGGCGAAGGCGGCGGCATCCGGATTGCCCGCCAGTCGCTGGCTTGCGGCGCTGGCCGAGGCTCGGTCAAGCCAATGCACGATTTCGGTCCAACTGCCATCGTCCGCTCGGGCGATACTGCGGGCGAGGAAGCCATGCTGGCGGCGAAGCACGGTCATCGCGTCGTCGGCGGCGCGGACGAACTGGCGCTCGTCGACGCCCGCGAGCAGCGAGTAGGAGCTGATTTCGAGAACGTTGCGGTTCATGGCGATACCCTCGCGGGACAGTGTCTATCCCGCAGCATAGGCATACCCAACTGACAGCGTTATGTCAGTTGGGTTCAGGGCCTCACGCTAATCCGTGTGCCACTCGACGAAGCTGCCATGAAAGTCGGCACGGGCGATCTCGCGGTCGATTCCGCCGGGCCAAAGCTTGAGCCGGACGCCGGCTGTATCGCGACCATCCGCCTCCATGCGCAGCCACGCGACGGGGGCTTCGGGCGTTGCCCGCTCGCCCGCCCCCTCCATCGCCTCCGTGATGGCCCCGCGTGTGGCTTCGGGCAAATATTGCCAGACGATGGTGTGGGCGAGGACCCGGACTGCGCCGGGGCGGGGCGGCGCGGAGAAATGCCTGGCGACCCAGGCGGCCGCGTCGGCCTTCTCGACCCGCCACGGCGCCGCGGCGGCCACATCCAGCGCCGCGCTGGCGCGCTCTAGCCGCTCCGACTGATCGGCCCAGACATAGGCAAGCAGGCGCTCGCGATCGGCCGGCAGGCCCGGATCGAGCGGGTTGAGGTCGCAGCCCGCCCGGTTGCGCATTTCGACAGGCGCAGTCGTGTCAGGATTCGTACCGCGCCATTGCGAGCGGACGAGCACGGGCGAGTCGGAAGCGCCCCAGCTGTCGCCGCCGAATTCGTAGCGGTATCGGTCGAAGCCGAGATTGAGGCCCATGCTGGCGCCGATCTCGTGCCAGTCCAGCGGCAGGCCGAACTCGCGGGCAAGGAGCAGGGCGCTGCCGATCAGCACCGACGAACGCGCCACCTCGTTGGTCTGCGGCGGGCTGTCGAGCCAGTCATGCAGGAAATCGTCGTGCGAGCCTATGGCGTCAACAACGGCATCCGTGAGCCCCGCCCGATCCACCGGATTGGGGGGATAGGCAGCCGTGAGGCTCACCGACGTCCCGGCGCGCTTCAGGGCGTGGAAACCGGCCGCCGCGCGGAGCGCGAGGGCATCGGCGAAGGGATCGCTCGGCCAATTGAGAATCCTGTTTCCGAAGCGGCTGGCCTCGTCGAGATGCTCGGCAAGAATCTCGCAAATCTCGGCGGTGAAGGGCGAGCCCAGCTTGCGGCAGGAGCCTGCCTGGGATTGAAACGCCTTCAGCAGATCGCCAGCCATCCTTGCCATGATCGTCCTCGTCAGCCGGCGGGTTCGTCCAGATGCGACGGCAGGTCGAGATCGAAGCCCTTGCTGGCCTCGCGGCGGCTGCCGACCCAGATATTGTGCTGAACCGGAAACCGGTCCGGCTCGTCGAGAGAGGCGAGTGTCACGTCGACCTTCAACGGGTCGTCCGTGGACGTCATCATCAGCGGGGTGCCGCAATCGGCGCAGAAATGCCGGCGGCCCGTGGCGGACGATTCGTTCACCGCCGGGTGCCCGGCGGTCAACTGGAAGGCGCTGGCGTCGAAGGTCGCCCAGGTCAGGAACAGCGCGCCGCCGGCCAATTGGCACATGCGGCAATGGCAATGGCAGACGATGCGCGGGGCGCGGTCGATCGTGTAGTGGATGCGGCCGCACAGGCAACCGCCCGTGATCGGCGCCGCGCTCATCACCTGGCTCAAATGCGAAGCTCCACATGGACGGGGACGTGGTCGGACGGCTTGTCCCAGCCGCGGACATGCTTATCGATGCCGACCGAGACGAGGCGATCGGCCGCCTGTGGCGAGAGCAGCAGATGGTCGATCCGGATGCCGTTGTTCTTCTGGAAAGCGCCTGCCTGATAGTCCCAGAAAGTGTAGAGGCCGCCCTCGTCCGTCGTGGCGCGCAGCGCGTCGGTCAGGCCCAGCGTCTCGATGGCGCGGAACGCCTTGCGGGATTCCGGCTGGTAGAGCGCGTCCTTGACCCAGAGCGACGGATCCTTGGCGTCGCGCGGTTCGGCGATGACGTTGTAGTCGCCGGCGAGCACCAGCGGCTCCTCATAGGTCAGCCGCTCGGTCGCCCAATTCCTCAGGCGTTCCATCCAGGCGAGCTTGTAGGAAAATTTCGGCGTGTCGATCGGATTGCCGTTCGGCAGATAGAGCGAGACGACGCGCAGCGCGCCGCTTTCGACGGAGAAAACGCCCTCGATGAAGCGGGCATGATCGTCGCCGTCATCGCCGGGCAGGCCGCGATTGACCTCGTCGAAGGGCGGCTTCGACAGCAGGGCGACGCCGTTGAAGCCCTTCTGGCCATGCGTCGCGACATTGTAGCCGAGATCCTCGAAGGCGGAGGTTGGGAATCCCTCATCGACCGACTTGATCTCCTGCAGGCAGGCGATATCGGGCGACGCCTCCTTGAGCCAGGCAAGGGCGGTATCGATTCGGGCTTTGACGCCGTTGATATTCCAGGTCGCGATCTTCATGCGCGCAGACTAGCCGATCCGTCGCGAGATGCCACCGGGCCGTGCCGATCGCGCCACATCTTGCACACCTGCCGTCCCTCCCTAACTCTAGGGGCCCGGCACGAGCCGGAGAGGAACGCGCAAAGGAGGCTTGCATGCCGGTCAGGACATCAGACGCAAAGTGGCAGGGTGATCTCAAGAGCGGCAAGGGAACCGTGCATCTGGGCAGCGGGGCCTGGGAAGGACAGTACAACTTCTCGTCACGTTTCGAGGAAGGCAAGGGCACGAATCCGGAGGAACTGATCGCCGCCGCGCATGCTGGATGCTTCTCGATGGCGCTTTCGGCCGGGCTTTCCGGAGCCGGCTTCACGGTCGATTCCATCGCCACGACGGCGAAGGTGAAGGTTGAGCCCGTTGCCGGCGGTTTCGAGATCACCCACATCAATCTGGTGACCGAGGCCAAGGTGCCGGGGATCGACAAGGCGGCGTTCGACAAGATCGCTGCCGCGACCAAGGAAGGTTGCCCGGTTTCCAAGGCGCTCAAGGCCGTTCCCATCGATCTGGACGCCAAGCTCGTCTGATTCCGAGCCATACACCCGATCAATCAGCCGGCGCGCGGCTTGACCGCCTGCGCCGGCTGGCCGACAGTCGCGCCCGAAAGTGGGGGTGACATGAGTACCGATCCCGTGCCGTTTGATACGCCGACGCCGATTGCCAGCGAGACATTCACCGACCCGGACCTGGCGATCGCCAGGCTGGAGGAGATCTACGACCGCCACACCGCGCATCTGCGCGATCGCTTCGACGCGCTGCTGAAGGGGCACCCTCCGATCGGGCGGGTGCGGGCCACCTATCCCGAGATACGCTTCACGACCACCAGCTATGCCAAGATCGACTCGCGCCTGGCGTATGGCCATGTCTCGGGACCGGGCATCTACGCCACCACGGTGACGCAGCCCAGCCTGTTCCGGAATTACCTGAAGGAACAGATCAAGCTGCTCGTGCGCAATCACGGGCTTCCGGTGACGGTGGGGCCGTCCAACCTGCCGATCCCGCTGCACTTCGCCTTTCCGAACGGTGTCCATGTCGAGGGACAACTGGCCGAAAAGATCGAGCGGCCGCTTCGCGACATGTTCGACGTGCCCGATCTTGCCGTCACCGACGACGCCATCGTCAATGGCACCTTCGAGCCGACGCCGGGCGAACCCTTGCCGCTGGCGCCCTTCACGGCGCCGCGCATCGACTATTCGCTGTTCCGCCTGGCGCATTACACGGCGACCAGCGCCGAGCATTTCCAGAATTTCGTGCTCTTCACCAACTACCAGTTCTACATCGACGAATTCTGCGTGCGCGCCCGCAAGCTGATGGCGGAAGGCGGCGGCGGCTATGAGTGCTTCGTCGAGCCCGGCAACGTGATGACCCCCGCCGGTTCGACGGAACCGGTTTCGGGCATGGCGCCGCCGCGCCTGCCGCAAATGCCTGCCTATCACTTGAAATTCGCCGGCAATGCCGGGCTGACGATGATCAATATCGGCGTCGGGCCTTCCAACGCCAAGACGATCACCGACCACGTCGCCGTGCTGCGTCCGCATGCCTGGCTGATGCTGGGGCACTGCGCGGGCCTTCGCAACACGCAGGCGCTTGGCGACTATGTGCTGGCGCATGGCTATGTCCGCGAGGACCACGTTCTCGACGCCGACCTGCCGAGCTGGATCCCGATCCCGCCGCTAGCCGAGGTCCAGGTGGCACTGGAGGAGGCAGTCGAGGCCGTGACCGGGCTCGAGGGCTATGACCTCAAGCGGATCATGCGCACCGGAACGGTCGCCACCATCGACAACCGCAACTGGGAACTGCGCGTCCACCGCGAGCCGGTGCAACGCTTCTCGCAGTCGCGCGCCATCGCGCTCGACATGGAATCGGCGACCATCGCCGCCAATGGCTTCCGCTTCCGCGTGCCCTACGGAACGCTGCTCTGCGTTTCGGACAAGCCGTTGCATGGCGAATTGAAGCTGCCGGGCATGGCCTCGGACTTCTATCGCCGCCAGGTCGGCCAGCATCTCGAGATCGGCATCCGCGCCATGGAAAAGCTGCGCGAAATGGCGCCCGAACGGCTCCATTCCCGGAAGCTCCGCAGCTTTACGGAGACGGCGTTCCAGTAGGGGGCCTGGTCGGGCTCAGGGGATCTGGGGTGCCGGCTAGCATCCCAGAGAATCTGGAACGGCTGCCTAGTCTCGCCCTAAAGCGCGAAGCTGGTGCCGCAGCCGCAGGAGGCGGTCGCGTGGGGATTGCGGATCTGGAAGGACTGGCCGATCACGTCATCGACGAAGTCAATCTCGGAGCCGTCCATGTAGGGCAGCGAGATCTGGTCGATCAGCACCGTCGCGCCGTTCTTCTCGATCACCAGATCGTCCTCGGCCCGCTCGGCATCGAGGTCGAAGCCATACTGGAAGCCGGAGCAGCCGCCGCCGGAGACAGTGACGCGCAGGGCCGTGCCGCTCGGCTCCTTCGAGAGGATGCGGGCGATGCGCTTGGCAGCGCGGTCGGACAAGGTGACGTCGAGCGTTTCAGTGGTCATGGCTGCTTCCGAAAATAGGGGTACCCAGCAGGCGCCCGAACCCGATAGTTAGGAATGCGATTGGCGGAGTCAATCGCTGCAGTGCAATGCACGCTGGAAGAGGAGCGTCCATGGAAGGCCAGATCGGCTTCGGCATCGGTCCGCATGCCGCCTTCGCCGTCGATCCCTCGGCAAGCCGCGGCCGGTTGTACCGCGAGCCGGAAAGCCCGACGCGCACGCCCTATCAGAGGGATCGCGACCGCATCGTCCACTCGACCGCTTTCCGTCGGCTGAAGGACAAGACGCAGGTCTTCCTGTTCGACGAGGGCGACCATTACCGCACCCGGCTGACCCATACCATCGAAGTGGCGCAGATCGCCCGGGCTCTGGCGCGCGCGCTGCGGCTCGACGAGGACCTTGCCGAGGCGATCGCGCTGTCGCACGACCTCGGTCACACGCCGTTCGGCCATGCCGGCGAGCGGGCGCTGGACCGGATGATGGCGGGGCATGGCGGCTTCGATCACAACGCCCAGAGCCTTCGGGTCGTCACGAAGCTCGAGCGGCGCTATCCGCATTTCGACGGGCTGAACCTGTCCTGGGAGGCGCTGGAAGGGCTGGTCAAGCACAATGGCCCGCTGGTCGATGCCGAGGGCAGGGGCGTCGGCAGCTATGAGGGCAAGGTTCTGCCGGCTGCCATTCTGGCCTATACCGCCGAGCAGGATCTTGAGCTCGCGACCTACGCCTCGGCGGAAGCACAGGCGGCGGCGATCGCCGACGATATCGCCTATGAC
>Ga0182738_1007251_pt1 | contig 11306 bp, 6 predicted proteins | sample eDN5th30CBELigMG_FD_128876 | JGI IMG/M metagenome (GOLD analysis project Ga0182738, IMG submission 128876) | Enriched Miracle-Growth compost microbial communities from Emeryville, California, USA - eDNA 5th pass 30_C BE-Lig MG (version 2)... ...
CAGAGCTTCATGCTCGAGGCATCGGTCGCGCTCCTGAGCATCGCAGCACTCGATGCGGCCGACCGGTACGCCCGGCGTCGCTCACGGCTATGGCTCGCGGCGAGCGCGGCATGGTACAGCCTGTTGGTGCTGACCAAGATCTACATGGGCGTGCTGCTGTTGCCGCTGGCGTGGATCGTGTGGCAGCCTACGGAAGAAGCGATCAGGCGCGACACGTCTGCGGCCGACACCGCGCCGCCGCGTAATCACCGCTGGTCGCGCTGCTTCGCCGCACTGTTCCTCTGGGGGCTAGCGCTATTGCCGGCTGGTCTGTGGTACCTGCATGTGATGGAGATCACGGCGGCCGATTCGCCACTGGTCGGTCGCGTGTTCTATTCGCTGCGCGACAGCCAAACGGCACACCACTGGCCGCCACCGGAACTTTTTAGCGCCGACTTTTATCGCCAAGTGCTCGACGATCTGGCAACCGTCGCGCTCACGCCGATTGGTTTCACGCTGCTGCTTTTGGGACTGTGCCGCCGTGAAGCCCGGCAGCATTGGCCCTGGCTCTTGAGTGCGGCCGTGCTGATCGTGGTTCTGCCGCGCAAGTTCTACGCCATGAACTATTACTACCTGGCGATCCTGCCGCCGCTGGCGGTAATGGTCGGCCTGGGCTGGAAGACACTGGCCGAAGCGCTAAGCGGCACTGAGGAAGCGTCTACAGGATTTGCCGCAGGTCGCGCTGTGCCGGTCGTACTGCTGGCTGCGGCGCTGCTGTTCTCGCTGCGTTACGCGGCCAAGCCGGCGTTCGTCACGCCGGAGGAAGACCGCAGCGTGCTGGCGGCCGCCGCGGCGTGCCGTGAGGTGGTGCCAGAGGGCGAAGCGGTTGCCACGCTGCACGGCACCACCATCGACCTGTTGTACTACTGCAACCGCCAGGGCTGGGTGCTGCCGCCCGCCGCCAAAAAATTGTCGGCGGCCGCTGAAGCCGCTGCCCAGCGGGGAGCACGGTTCCTGGTGGTGGCGAATTTTACCGGATTGCCGCGGGACACCCAGCACTGGCTAAACGCGCTACCGCGTCAGGCAGGTGGTGTGGATTATGCCGTTTTTGCCTTACCTGTGCCGGAGGCCGCTAAGAGCTCCAAACGTGACCTAGACTGAGGATAGACGCTTCAGGGGCACGCATCGCTCAAGCGGCCAATTGGTGAGGTAAAGCAGATGACCCGGTACTTGAACACAGTCTTGTATTACGTGAATGGCTGGGGCCTGTGGGAGTGGGTGCTGATCGGCATGGGCGTGCTGGCGGTCGGCCTGTTCTGCATGCGAGGGTTTGGCTCCCGGTCCAATTATTAAGCCACCCGCGCCGCTTGCGCGGCGGCTTCACCACGCTATAGCAGCAACGCCAATCCCACCTGCCTCACGAGGGCCGCGTGGACCGCGCCGCCCTTGTTGCTGCTTGCGCACGGCCGCTGATTGGTAGCCTCGAACCCGCTGACCAGCTCCTTGGGGGGCGCGGCGGTGCGTTGCCCCGGTCCCCGGGCAGGCATATACTCTTGGCAGGTAGATAGCACCCATTTTTGACGGGCCTGCCGCTACCGTGGGGGCGTTATGCCCCGCGGAATGCCCGGCCCCGCGCTACCGCATTACCAGGTCGGCTTCTTTTCGGGGACGTGTCATGTCGCATCGCTTGTGGGCGATTGCCGCCGCGCTGTTCAGCGGATTGGTTTATTCCTCGGCCGTGTATGCCGAGCCGGCGACCAAGCCTGCCGGTGCAGACAGTGAAAAGGCGGTCACCGCCGAGTCCCCGACCAAGTTCCTGCGGATCCGCCGCGACGACGACGAAGTGTCCGCCCTGGACACGGCAATCGTTTCCTACCGCGGCCACAACGCCAAGGGCGAGGAAGTCCAGGTAGACCTGGTGGGTGCCGTCCACATCGGCGACACGGCCTACTACCGCCAACTGAACGACGCGTTTGAAGATTACGAGGTCGTGCTGTACGAACTGGTCGCCCCCAAGGGTGCCCGGCCCACGCGGGGAACCGCCGGCGTGTGGAGCCCCATCGCCAACATGCTCAACCTCGACGACCAGATCCTGCGGATCAATTACCAGCGGGAGAACTTTGTCCACGCCGACATGTCGTGGGACGAGATGATGGAGTCGATGCAGAAGCGGCAAGAAAGCTTCCTCAACATGTTCTTCCGCATGATGGGACAGAACATCGCCCAGGAAAGCACCCGCAAGTCCGGCTCTGGCGACGGCGATCTGCTGGCCGGCTTATTGTTCTCGAAGAACCCGACGCTCACTTGGAAGCGGGTGATGGCGGCCCAGTTTGAAAACTCCGACCAGGCCATGAAGTGGCTGGAAGGCCCCAACGGCTCCACGCTGATTCACGAACGGAACAAGGCGGCCCTCAAGGTGCTGGAGGAACAACTGGCCAACGGCAAGAAGAAGCTGGCCGTGTTCTACGGTGCCGGCCACTTGCCTGACATGGAAAAGCGGCTCATCGAGGACTTCCAGCTTAAGCGGGCTGGCGAGCCCCGCTGGCTGACCGCTTGGGACCTGAGCGAGTAGGAACCTCGCCGACGGCTTAAGCCGGTTCAAAGCCAAATGAAAAACAACAAAGGGCGTGGTCATCAGTGACCACGCCCTGTTTGTTGTTGCTGACGTTTAACCTCTCTACCCGCGGGGCGGATGAGGTGCTGGGGCTTACGATACCTCGGCCGTTTCGGCGGCAGGCACCACGTCGAACACAAACTCCTGGTCCACCACGTCGACCCGGATCGTGCTGTTGGGCTCGATCTTGCCCTTGAGCAGTTCGACCGCCAGCGGGTTTTCCAGCCGCTGCTGGATCACACGCTTCAGCGGGCGAGCACCGTAGGTGGGGTCGTAACCTTCGGTAGCCAACAGGTCGAGCGCCGCGGGGGTGATCTCCAGTTTGATTTCCTGGTCTTCCAGCCGCTTGCGCAGCCGGTTGATTTGCAGATCGGCGATCTTGCGAATCTGCTCCTGGTCGAGCGGATGGAAGATGATCGTTTCGTCGATCCGGTTCAGGAACTCCGGCAGGAAGTGCGCCTGGAGTGCCCCCTGCACCGCCTCGCGGATCTCTTCCTGGCTGCCGCCTTCGCGGGTGATCTCCTGGATGGCCTGGCTGCCAATGTTGGAGGTCATCACCACGATGGTGTTGGTGAAGTCCACCGTGTGGCCTTGGTTATCGGTCAGGCGGCCGTCGTCGAGCACCTGGAGCAGGATATTGAAGACGTCGCGGTGAGCCTTCTCCATCTCGTCCAGCAGCACGACGCAGTACGGCCGCCGGCGCACGGCTTCGGTGAGCCGGCCGCCTTCCTCGTAGCCGATGTAGCCCGGGGGCGCGCCGATCAACCGGCTGACGGTGTGCTTCTCCATGAACTCGCTCATGTCGAGCCGCACCATGGCGTTTTCGTCGTCGAACAGCGCTTCGGCCAGGGCCTTGCACAACTCGGTCTTGCCCACGCCCGTGGGACCAAGGAACAAGAACGAACCGATCGGCCGGTTCGGGTCCTGCAAGCCACTGCGACTGCGCCGCACGGCATTCGACACAGCCTCGACGGCTTCCCGCTGGCCAATCACCCGCAGGTGCAGACGGTCTTCCATTACCAGCAGCTTGTTGCGCTCGGTCTCAAGCATGCGTGTAACCGGGATGCCGGTCCATGCGCTGACGACCTCGGCGATTTCGTCGGGGCCAACCTCTCGGCGCAACAGCCGCCGCCGCGGGGCGCCGTCCTTGTCGGCACCATCCTGCGGTTTGGCCGCAGCCTCGATGCGGGCGTTCAACTGATCACGTTCGCGCTGCAGTTCAAACAGCTGCTGGTAATCGTCCTCGCTTACCAGTTCGCCGGAGTCCTGCTTCTGCTTGATGGCGGTTTGCAACTGCTTGAACTGTAGTTCTACCTCGGCCAGCCGGGCGTGCATCTGCTGCACGTCGCCCAGGCCCATCTTCTCCGACTCCCATTGCTCGCGGAGATTGGCCAACTGGAACTTCAGTTCCTTCATTTCTTCTTCGATTTCCTGGAGCCGCTGCCGGGCGTGCTCCTCGGTTTCTTCCTCCAGTTGGCGATGCGCCAATTCCAGTTGCACCAGCCGCCGCTGCACTTCGTCGATCTCGGCCGGTACGCTTTCCAGTTCCATGGCCAAGCGGCTGGCCGCTTCGTCGACCAGGTCGATGGCCTTGTCGGGCAGGAAGCGGTCGGTGATGTAACGCTGCGAAAGCTGCGCAGCGGCAACCAAGGCCGAATCCTTGATCTTCACGCCTTTGTGGTGCGCTTCGTAACGGCCCTTGAGACCACGCAGAATGGCAATGGTGTCTTCGACGGTGGGCTCGTTGATGTAGACCGGCTGGAACCGCCGCTCCAGCGCAGCGTCCTTCTCGATGTACTCGCGATACTCATCGAGCGTGGTCGCACCGATACAGCGCAGCTCACCGCGGGCCAGTGCCGGCTTGAGCAGGTTAGCGGCGTCTGCGCCGCCCTCGGCCCGCCCGGCTCCCACCACCGTGTGCAGTTCGTCAATGAACATGATCACATCGCCGGCAGCGTCCTGCACTTCGCGCAGCACGGCCTTGAGCCGCTCTTCAAACTCGCCGCGGTACTTGGCCCCGGCCACCAGCGCGCCCATGTCGAGCGCAATCACCCGCTTATTTTGCAGGCTGCTGGGCACATCGCCTTCGACAATGCGCAATGCCAGCCCTTCAGCAATGGCCGTCTTGCCCACGCCCGGTTCGCCAATCAGCACCGGGTTGTTCTTGGTACGCCGCGAGAGCACCTGGATCACGCGGCGAATCTCGGCATCGCGGCCGATCACCGGATCGAGCTTGCCCTGCCGAGCCCGCTGTACCAGGTCGATCCCGTACTTCTCCAAAGCCTGGAACTTATCCTCGGGCGATTGATCGGTGACGCGGGCACTGCCGCGCACGCTTTTGAGCGCCTGGACGATTTCTCGCTCGCCCACCGCATTCAGCTGCAGGATTTCCTGGGCCTTGGACTTGACCTTCACCAGGGCCAGCAGCAGGTGCTCTGTGGAGACGAATTCATCTTTAAAGGTTGCGGCCTCTCGGGCGGCACCTTCCAGCACTTGCATGAGCGTGGGGGAAGGCTGCGGCGGCCCGGTGGCACCGCTGACGCGCGGCAACTGTTTCAGGTCGGCGTCGACGATGCTGGCCAGGCGGTTGCGATCCGTGCCGATTTTCTCTAGCACAGCGCCGACAATTCCTTCGCGCTCGGCCAGTAAACCGGCCAGCAGGTGCAGCGGTTCTAACTGCGGGTTTTGCTTCTCTTGCGCTATTTCTTGCGCGCGCTGCAGCGCTTCCTGAGCTTTTAACGTGAGTTTATCCAGGCGGAATGCCATCGTGGTGACTTGCTCCTGATTTGCGGCCGAACGGCCGGGAAGGTGTGGTTTACATGCGCCACGGAAGAACCGGCGGAGCTACAGGCGCTTTCTTCCGAAATGGTGCCGCCGGTCCACGCGCGGCGCCCGCGGCAGCTTGGTTGGCCGCCGGGCTGACGTTTCAATCCATTGCCAGACTCAATGTCCGAGGCGGTTACCGCCTTGTGTCTAGGGAAACTGGTGTCGTTCCCGCTCCCTCGTTGCCCTCCCTGCCCAGCAAAAGTAAGCCAGACAGGGAGGACGAGGGCAAAAGGTCTAAGCCGCCCACGGTCGCTCGCGGCACGTTCCCACGGGTGGCGCGGGAACGGCACGCTCGCGGCCGTGAGCCATATCGCAAACGGCTCGCGGACCGGCGACGGAGAAGGCGAACAAGTGGCAGGCGAAGTTGCGGTTGCCCGCCGCCCGAACGTTTACATCGCCGCGCGTGACCGGTTGGGCCGCGTTACTCCTTCTTTTCAAACTCGGCGTCGATCACATCTTCGTCGGATGCCGAAGCGCCGTTGGCGCCGTCGGTCGGCTCCGCATCAGCACCGGCGCCGGGTTGCGCGCCGCTGTATAGCGTGCTGGAGAGCGCGTGGGCCGCCTGCTCCAGTTCCTGGATGGCCGACCGAATCCGGTCGGGATCTTCGCCGGCCGCGGCTTCACGCACGCGCTTCATTGAAGCCTGCAGTGCCTCCTTGTCGGCGTCCTTGAGCTTCGACTCATGCTCCTTGAGCAGTTTCTCGACGGCGAAGCAACGGGCTTCCGCCTCGTTGCGTGCCTCAGCCAGGGCACGCCGCTGCTTGTCTTCCTCGGCGTGCTCCTCGGCGTCCTTGCGCATCCGCTCGATCTCTTCGGGCGTGAGGCCGCCGGACTGCTCAATCCGTACCGACTGTTCCTTACCGGTGCCCAAATCCTTGGCCGACACGTGGAGGATGCCGTTGGCGTCGATATCGAACTTCACTTCGATCTGCGGGACGCCACGCGGCGCGGGCGGGATGCCCTCCAGGTTGAACTGGCCAAGCAGACGGTTGTCCTTGGCCATCTTCCGCTCGCCCTGGTACACGCTGATCGTGACGGCGGGCTGGTTGTCGGCCGCGGTGGTGAAGGTGTTCTTCCGTTCGGTGGGAATCGTGGTGTTGCGTTCCACCAACGGCGTGAAGATGCCGCCTTCGGTCTCGATGCCCAGCGAGAGCGGCGTGACGTCCAGCAGCAGCACGTCCTGCACGTCGCCCGCCAGGACACCGCCCTGGATGGCTGCGCCAACCGCCACCACTTCGTCCGGGTTCACGCCCTTGTGCGGCTCCTTCTTGAAAATCTCGCGCACCAACTCCTGCACCTTGGGCACGCGGGTCGAACCACCGACCAGCACCACTTCGTCGATCTTGGAAGGATCGAGCTTGGCGTCCTTGAGCGCCTGCATCACCGGACCGCGGCAGCGCTCGATCAGCGGGTCGATCAACTGCTCGAACTTGCTGCGGGTAATCGTCATTTGCAGATGCTTGGGCCCCGAAGCATCGGCCGTGATAAACGGCAGGTTGATGTCGGTGCTGGTGGCCGAGCTTAGCTCCTTCTTGGCCTTTTCGCACGCTTCCTGCAGACGCTGTAAGGCTTGCATATCCTTGCGCAGGTCGATGCCGGTTTCCTTCTGAAACTCGCCGGTAACGTAGCCGATCAGGGCTTCGTCGAAGTCGTCGCCGCCCAGGTGCGTATCGCCGCTGGTGGAGATCACGCGGAACACGCCCTCGGCCACTTCCAGAATGGAGACGTCGAACGTACCGCCGCCCAAGTCGAAGACGACGATCGTTTCATCGCTCTTCTTGTCCAGGCCGTACGCCATGGCGGCGGCCGTCGGCTCGTTGATGATGCGGGCCACTTCCAGGCCGGCGATCTGGCCGGCATCCTTGGTGGCTTGCCGCTGAGCATCGTTGAAGTAGGCCGGCACCGTGATCACCGCTTTGTTCACGCGGTGCCCCAGGTATGCCTCGGCAGCCTCCTTAAGCTTGCGCAGCACGAAGGCCGAAATCTCTGGCGGCGTGTAGTCCCTGTTGTTGGCGCGGACCTTCACGTACTCGTCCGCCCCGCCAACCACTTCGTAGGGCACCATCTTTTCTTCATTGGCCACCTCGTTATGGCGGCGGCCCATGAACCGCTTGATGGAGTAGATGGTGTTCTTGGGGTGCAGCACCGCCTGCCGGCGTGCCCGCTCACCCACTTCAACCTCGCCCTTATCGTTGAACGAAACGACGCTGGGAGTGGTGCGGTAGCCATCGGCGTTGGGGATTACCTTGGGCTCGCCGCCTTCCATCACGGCCACCACGGAGTTGGTGGTTCCCAGGTCGATCCCGATGATTTTCTCGCCTTGCTTCGCCATGAAATGCTCCTTTCGCCCTCGTTAGCGGCCACCGCCCGCCTGCGTCCGACGGTCTCCTTGACCGCCGCGCCACAAGGCTCCTGCCGCGATATGCGTTGCGTATTTTGAATGGTGTGAATTGTGTCGCGGTTGGGACTGCGAATCGGGTTGCACAGTGCTTTGCCCGCTACCGTGCGGTGCTGACGCACGTTACCGCCAAACGGGCTGTCAACTGCCTTTGAGCAAACAGCGTGCCAACGACTGATCGCGACAAATTGGCTACCGTAAGCACCTGGAATGCAAGGGCTTACTGCGACAGAATTTCACACTTAAGTACAGACTTAAGCGCTGTCCGTAGATGACCCTGCCAAATTGGCAGGCTGCTGAGAGCCGGCGAACCCGCTAGTTTGTGGCACTGTCGCACAGTCCACCGTGCCTGGTGCAGTTCTGGTCCAAAAGGGCAGGCAAAGCGGAGCGCAAGGTATTATTTGGCAGAACTTTAGCGGTCCTGGCCCCCGTTCCGCTTTACGGATGTCTTTCGGTGGCGTGCCTCGCGGCCGCTGCTTGACACCGTAAGTTTTGGCCATTACAAGTTTTCCGTAAGTCTGCTGGCGACGCTATCGTCCGGGCGTCGCGCTTCCGGGGTCCGATTCTGCGACAGATTCCACCTTCTGCCGTTAAGAGATAGCCATGGCAAAAGCGAAAGGTGCGAAGGGGAACCGCTCCTCGCGAGAAACCCCGGCCAGCCTGCAAAAGAAGATCGAGAAACTCGACGCAGAGATTGTCAAACTCTGTAACCAGCGGGCTGATTTCACCGTCAAGCTGGCCGAGGTTCAGCCTGAAGCCGTGGCTCCGGAAATCAGCGACGAAGACCATCTGGCTTCGCTCGTTGCCCGCAATCCTGGCCCGCTGCCCGAATTGGCCGTGCGGAGCATCATGCGGGAGTTGATCAGCGGTTCCCGCAGCCTGATCCACCGCACGCGCGTGGCCTACCTGGGCCCGGCCTACAGCTACAGCCACCTGGCGGCGATCGAGTACTTTGGCCAAAGCGTGGAACTGGTGCCGGTGGGGGCCATCGGGGCCGTGTTCGAAGAGGTTTATCGAGGGCATAGCCGCTTCGGCATCGTGCCGCTGGAGAACTCCACCGATGGCCGCGTGGCCGACACTCTGGAGATGTTCACCCGATTGCCAGTCCGCATCTGCGGCGAAGTGCAATTGCGGATTCATCACCATCTGTTGGGCAAGTGCGATCGGTCCGAAGTGATCGAGGTTTACAGCCGCCCGCAAGCGCTGTCGCAGTGCCGTAATTGGCTGGCCCGCCATCTGCCAACGGCCCGCACCGTGCCAGTGACCAGCACTTCCACGGCCGCGCAGCTTGCCCAGGACAAGCCCGGCGCCGCCGCAATTGCCAGCATGCAGGCCGGCAAACACTATGGCCTGGACGTACTGGCCGAGAACATTGAAGACAACGCGGCCAACGTCACCCGCTTTGCCGTGATTGGCGACCGCTCGGCACCGCGCACCGGCAAAGACAAGACGGCCATCATGTTCGAGGTCGATCACAAGGTGGGCGCCCTGGCCGACGCCACGGCCGTGCTCAAGCGGGCCCGGCTGAACATGACCTGGATCGAATCGTTCCCCGCCCCCAACCGCCAAGGCGCTTATCTGTTCTTCTGCGAGGTCGAAGGGCACGAGAACGATGCTGCCGTCAAGCGGGCCCTGGAGGGCCTGAAGAAGAAATGCCTGATGCTGGAAGTGCTCGGCTCATACGAGCGGGCTGCGGCGATCGGGTAAGATGCCCGACGGGGAAAACCGCAGGACGTCCGCGGCCCCACACGCGCCACGCAGGAGGCAGCCCTAGGCATGAACATCGTTTGTGTGGTCGTCGACGGCTTGCAGGCCGCTTTTCTGGGCCCCTATGGCAATAGTTGGGTGGGCACGCCGCACATCAACGCCCTGGCGGCCCAAGGTTTTGTCTTTGATCAGGCTTATGCCGCCTGCCCTACCCTGGCGGGCTTCTATCGGGGAGCCTGGTGGGGACGACCGGCGGCATCGCTCGCCCTGGGGGCCGCATCGGCTGACCAAGATCCTTCGCTACCGGCCCTGCTAGGCAATGCCGGCTTTCGCACGCTGCTGGTGACGGACGAACCCGAACTGCTGTCGCTCCCGGGTGCGGGCGACTTTGCCGAGCAGTTGGCGGTCGATCACGATGAAGCGACCGACGAATCCGCCGAAAGCGACGAGGCAACCGCCATGGCGGCCACGATCGCCGCAGCGGTGGATGCCTTGCATTCGCCGGCTGACCAGGCTTCCGGCAAGCTGCTGTGGCTTCATCTGCGTGGACTACTAGGCCCATGGGACGCTCCCTACGGGCGACGTGAGCAATACGCCGCAGAGGATGACCCGGAGCCGCCGCAATTTGTCGCCCCACTGCACCGCGTCTTAGAAGCAAACCCCGATCCCGACGAACTCTTGGGCATCCGTCAGGCTTACGCCGCACAGGTGGCAACGCTCGATGCGCTATTGGGCTCGTTGGCCAGTCTGCTCGATGCGGATTCGCAGCCCACACTGCTCTGCTTAATCGGCTGTCGCGGCTACCCGCTGGGCGTCCACAACCGGCTGGGCCATCCGGCCGGGCTGTCGCCGCAACTGTACAGCGAGACGATCCACATCCCCTGGCTGATGCGTTTCCCAGAGGCGAACTACACCTGCGGCCGCTCACCGGCGCTGGTCGAACCGGGCGACCTTCCGGCCACGCTGCTAGATGCCTACTCCCAATCCCTTGCAGAGGGATCGCGCGTCACAATGCCTGAGGTATGGCTGCCGTCGTTGATGCCCATCATTACGGACCAAGCGCAGGAAACACGCGACCGGTTGCTACTCGTTTCGCGTGGCGAAGGCACTCCGGGACAGCAGGGCCTGAAAACGCCGGCTTGGTATCTGCTGGAACGATTGCAAACGGCGGACGATTCAGAAGACCTGCCTGAGCTTCCTGAGGCTGCCCTGTCCAAGCCTTGGGAACTGTACGCCAAGCCGGACGATCGCTGGGAGATCAACGACGTTTCTTCTCGGCTATCGGAAGTTGCCGAGCGATTGGCCGCGCTTTTGCAAGAGCAGCGGCGTGTAATGGCAGGCGAGGCCGTACCGCTCACGCCGCTGGAACACAACCTGCGCGATACCTACCGCTAAGCGGCCGCCTTGCTGCTGAACACTTCGCGTCGCCGTATGGCGCCCGTTTGTAATTCGTCATACAGAGCACAGCGGCCCCTTTCGTCTATCGAGGCCGGAGACGATTCGCTATGTTGCTCGAACTGCGCCGTCGCCGCGTTCGTACCAGCCGATAGGGCTCACTGTCGGGTTGCAAAGAGCGCAAGCGGCGCACCTGCCAGGATTGCTCAACGTACCAAAGGAGGGATCAATGTTGCGTACTAAGTTTGGGCGGAGCGCCTGGTCGCTCTCCGCTGCCGTCCTGGTGGCCGCCTGGCTAACTCCGGCCCCGCCGGCCGATGCTGCTCCGCCCGAGTCGTCGGGCACCAAGCAATCGGCGGCGTCGCAGGCCGACAAAAATGGAAACAA
>Ga0182738_1007254_pt1 | contig 11306 bp, 11 predicted proteins | sample eDN5th30CBELigMG_FD_128876 | JGI IMG/M metagenome (GOLD analysis project Ga0182738, IMG submission 128876) | Enriched Miracle-Growth compost microbial communities from Emeryville, California, USA - eDNA 5th pass 30_C BE-Lig MG (version 2)... ...
CTGGTGCGTGACGGCGTGCCGGCGACGGCGATCGCGGTGGTCGGCCGGGGCGAGAGCCAGCCGCTGGTGCAGACCGCCGACGGCGTGCGCGAGCCGCAGAACCGCCGTGTCGAGATCGTGATCAACTAGGTCACGAGACGGCTTCGATTGCGAAAAGGCGGCCGAAAGGCCGCCTTTTCTGCGTCTGGACCCAAGAAGAAAGCCGGCTTGGGCAGTGCACGATGATCTGCCGGTGCATCGCTTTGCCACCGATGTTTGCGCGCAAACCAGCAATTCAGCTCAAGGGAAAGTTGCTCTACGGTCGGCACTGGGGAGGCCGCTCGGCGGCCGCTTTGCGAAATGGGACATCATGAGACTTCTGCTCATTCAGGGCGCGAACATGGAATATCTCGGCCGGCGCCAGCCCGAGCTGTACGGTACCACGACCGCCAAGGAGCTGGATGGCATCCTGCGACGGCAGGCCCGCGCACTCGGCGTGAACCTCGACATCCTCTATACCAATACTGAAGGCGAGGCTGTGTCCGCGATCTTCAAGGCCGACCGCGCCGGGGTCGATGGCATCCTGTTCAATCCCGCAGGCTTTCTGCACGCGGGGCATGCCCTGCGCGACTGCCTCCGGTCGATCAGCGCGCCGGCAATAGAGATCCACATGACCAACATCGAGAAGCGCGGCTATGGATCGATCACCGCCGAGGCCGCTATCGGCATGATCGCGGGCTTTGGCGTCGATTCCTACAGGCTGGCGCTGGAAGCGATAGTGGCGCACCTGTCCTAGCTGCGCCGCCGCCCGGTCGCCAGGGTCGTGGGCGCATAGTCGCCGAACATCCAGTCGAAAGGCACGGCACCGGGGCGGCGCCAGCCTCGTTCGATCGAGAATCTCCAGGTTCGTTCCGTGCCCGGCGGCTGCCCGACCGTTGCGATCCAGTCGATGGTCGCGGTGCCTTGGAGCTGAAGCAGGTCGCCAGTCGCGAAGTCGATGAACAGCAGCCCGCAACGTGGATCGCCGAGCAGGTTGCCCAGTGTGTTGAAGAACCGATTGCCGCGGAAATCGGGCATGACGAGGGTGTCGCCCCCCACATCGACGAATCCGGGAAGCCCGCCGCGATGCGAGACGTCGAGGCCACCGCTCTCGCCGACACCGTCACGCGAGCGACTGGCGACGAAGAACGTATCCGCTGCGCCGATCAGCCGGCGGGCGCGGACGTCGAGGACGGATATTTCCTCGATCGCGCTTGGCACGCGCGTCCGGGGCGTCGGCGTCCGCGTCTGGATGTATTGCGCGCAATTGCCGAAGCTCTGCTCGACGGTGACGTCGAGGCCCTCGTCATCGAGCACGGCTATGACGCCATTGGCACGGTTGCGGCGGCGCGTGGAAAGATCGAGGCCAAGCAGGCCGATGCGGTTAGCGGCGGCGAAGCCGGCTGCCGCGGGATCGTCCTCCGGGGGCACAGCGTCGATCCGAAGCGTACGCGGATCTGGCGAGTGCACGAAGCCTGCTGGCCCGGTCAACACGGACGCCACCGGCCAGCCGTCAGCATCAAGGGTCGCGGTGAACAGATAGGGCAATAGCCCGAAGAAGTCACGATGCTGGTCAGGCAGGAACGGTCGGATCGCCGCGCGTCCGGCGCGTTGGCCGGCCAGCGCCTGCGCCGCAAGCTCGTCCTGGTGGAACGGAAGGAATGCGCCATCCTGCGGGCTCATGTCAGCCCCTGCGGCAGCTCGTCGGCGAGTACCCTGGGATCGTACCAGGACGCGCCATCGGATCGCCAGATATGGATCTGGGGCCGCTCCGTCACCTCGGTGTCGAGGCAGCCCAGGCGCAGCAGGACGACGGGTTGCGTCACGCGTTCGGCCATCAGATGCGAGCCGCATCTCGTGCAGAAGCGGCGGAACTTTCCGAGAGAGGATTCGAAAGCGCCGAGCAGCCCGCTGCCGCGCGTCCAGCGGAAGGCCTCGCGCGGCACGGCGGTCACCGAGGAAAAGGCCGTGCCATGCGTCTTGCGACAGGTCCGGCAATGGCAATGAACGATGCGCGCGAGGGGCGCGTCGGCTTCGTAGGCGATCGCGCCGCAAAGGCAGCTTCCGGTCAGCATCGGCTCCTCCGTGTCGAGCCCGACTATGGGAATTGCCGCTCTTGCGCAAAATGGACATGATTCGAAATCAGAATTCCAATCGATGGAATAATGGATGGATCGTCTCGACGAGCTGGCGATATTCGTACGGATCGTGGAAGAGAGAAGCCTCGGTCGGGCCGCCAGCCGGCTGCGCCGTTCGGCGCCGGCGGTGACGCGTGCGCTTGCTTCGCTCGAGACCCGCATCGGAATGCGCCTGATCGACCGCACGACGCGGCGTCTGGCGCCGACCGAAGCAGGCCGCCTGCTCTACGACAAGGCGCGCACGGTGCTGGCCGGCTACGAGGCGGCGACGCTTGGCGCACGCGAAGCGCCCGTTCGCGGCCTGTTGCGCATCGCCGCGCCCGTCCAGTTCGGCCGCCGGCATGTCGCGCCGATCGTGACCGCCTTCCTGGACGCTCACGTCGATGCGGAGATCGAATTGTTGCTCAACGATCGCAATGTCGATCTCATCGACGAGGCGATCGACGTCGCAGTACGCATCGGAGCCTTGGCCGACTCGGGCCTGGCGGCCCGCGCCGTCGGCGCAGTGCGGCGGTTGTGGGTAGCGAGCCCCGGCTATCTCGAGCGCCGAGGCGTACCCGAGGTACCGGCCGATCTGGTCGGTCACGAGGGGGTGTTCGGAACCCTGCGGACGGCGCCGTCCTGGGATTTCGCGCAGTCGCGGCGCGGGGCGGTCAAGATCGCTGGGCGACTGAGGTCGGATGACATCGAGACGCGGCTTCGCGCCGTGTGCGAAGGGCGCGGTATCGGGGAGTTCCTGTCCTATCAGGTCGCCGACGACCTCGCGGCCGGCCGGCTGGTGCGCCTCCTGCGCGCTTACGAGCTGCCGGCGATTCCGGTGCATCTGCTGAGCAAAGGCCGCATCAACCGTGCACCCAAGGTCGACGCCTTCCTCGACTTTGCAGCGCGGCGGCTGCTCGCATTGCCGGTGCTCAAGCGGGAGGAGGGAGATTGATCTTTGCGGCACGACCACAACCCCAGGCTTGGCATATGCCGGGGCGGTGGTCGGGCCGGTCAATCCGGCGTCACGCCGAACCGGCGCTGCCAGAACTCGCGGCTGCGGCGCTCGCCGACATCGCAGCCGAGCTCGTAGTCGGGCCGCACGAACTTCGTATAATCCTCGTCGACCCGCGCGCGCGGTCGCCCTGCCTGGGCGAGCTGGATGCCATCCCGCAACGGCCCTGGTCCATCGGGATCGAAGTCTCGTCTCGGACCGACATCGGCGACCTCCTGCAGGAGCTTCTTCCGCACCGCGCGGGGGAAGTCCTCGAAGCTGTGCGCCACCTCCACGAAGGACCGCGGGCCGCCGATCACGCAATGCAGGTAGTAGCGATCGAGGTCGGTCTCGCTGGGAAAGCCGAAGGGATTGGGCCGGTCGTTCATGATCGGCAGGCCGTTGATGACGATGCGATCCTTGAGCGCCTCATGCCGCGTCTCCGTCACCAGGCCCCCGTCGTTGTTGGAGCCGTCGCCGGAAATGTCGAGCACCTTGCGCTGTGCTTCATAGGGGCTGCGACCGAACAGGGGGATAGCGAAGCGGATCGCGCCGCTGATCGAGGTGCGGCGTGCGATCGAGATCGGCGCCTGGCTGAGCCGTGCCGCGAACGCATGGATCGCCGCCTCGCTGTCGAGCAGCGTCCAGTCGATCAGCAGCTTCTGCATCCAGGAGTCGGACCATTCGTAGTACGAGACCACGATGCGGCCGTTGGGGCCGCTCAGGATCGCCTTGATGATCATCGGATCGCGGAAGGCGCTCACATAGCCTTCGCGCTGCAGGCGCGCCTCGTCGGGGTCGATGCTGCCGGAGATGTCGATGCCCAGGGCCAGCGCAAGATCGACTTCCTGCTTGTCCTGCGCCGCCGCAGAAAAGGCCGACAGGATCAGGGTGAACAGGCAAACGAGAGCACGCATGAACGGTCTCCGCGTCGATCCCGACGTCGCCGAAAAGCATACCGCCCACCGCAGGGCGCTGCTAGCCTTCCGCGAAAGACGTGGAGGAATATCGTGGATCTCGACCTCAGCCCCCAGGATCAGGCGTTTCGTGACGAGGTGCGCGCCTTCCTCGACGAGAACCTCAGCGAGGACCTGCGCGAGGCCGGACGCAAGACCGGCGGCGTGTTTGCGGAAATGGAAGCGGGCCTGCGTTGGCACAAGGTGCTGGCGAAGCGGGGCTGGTCGGCGCCGAGCTGGCCGGTCGAGCATGGCGGTACCGGCTGGAATGCCACCCAGCGCTACATCTTCGCGCGCGAATCGACCGCCGTCGACGCGCCGCGCATCTTCTCGATGGGACTGCGCATGGTCGGTCCCGTCATCATGAAGTTTGGAACGCCGGAGCAGAAGGCGAAGTACCTGCCGGCCATCGTCGCGGGCGACATCGTCTTCTGCCAGGGCTATTCCGAGCCGGGTTCCGGTTCCGACCTCGCCAGCCTCAAGACGCGCGCGGTACGGGACGGCGACGACTACGTGATCAACGGCACCAAGATCTGGACGACCGGCGCGCATGTCGCCGACCACATGTTCTGCCTGGTGCGCACCGCGACGGACGGCAAGCCGCAGGATGGCATCTCCTTCGTGCTGATCGATTCGATGGACACGCCGGGCCTCGGCGTGAAGCCGATCATCACGCTCGCCGGCGACCACGAGGTGAACCAGGTGTTCTTCGACAATGTCCGCACGCCGGTCGCCAACCGCATCGGGCCGGAAAACGCCGGCTGGACGGTTGCCAAGTACCTGCTCGAATTCGAGCGCGGCGGCGATGCCTACACGCCCAATCTCCATGCCCGCATCGAGGACGTGCGTCGCATCGCACGCGAGGAAGCGGCCGACGGCTCGGGCCGGCTGATCGAGGAGCGCGGTTTCGCCGAGCGGCTGGCCGACGCCGAACTCGCCATCCAGGCACTGGAGATGATCGAACTGCAGGTCCTGTCCGATCTCAGCAAGGGCCGGAATCCGGGCGCGGTGTCGTCGCAGATGAAGATCAGGGGGAGCGAGACGCTGCAGAGCATCGACCATCTCGGCGTCGAAGCGCTCGCCTGGTACGCGGCACCGTTCGAGCCCGCGGCGAGATCGATCGGCCACAACCAGCCGACCGTCGTTCCCGAGGCCGGCATCACCGCGATGCCGCTCTATCTCAACAATCGGGCCTCGACGATCTATGCCGGCTCGAACGAGATCCAGCGCAATATCATCGCCAAGGCCGTCCTGGGCCTGTGACGGCCGGTGCCGCGCTTTCCTCCCTGCGCGCAGCGCGCAGGGGGCAACGCATGGGAACGCGCCCGGGGCCTCGGCGTTTGCATCGGATGCAATGCCCGGTCCTGCCGCAGACCATGATGGGTTTCGTGCTGCGTTGCTCGGGCCGCCACCAGATCGCGCTCGCCTTGCTTGCGGCGGCAGTCTTCGGCCTGTCGAGCGTGCCGCTCGAACTGCAACGGCGCATCATCAACGATGCGATCAGGAGCGGCGCCACGGAGACGATCTTCTGGCTCGCCGCAGCATATGCCGGCGTCGCCCTGCTCGAGCAGGCGCTCAAGCTGGCCCTCAATCTCTACCGCGCCTGGGTGAGCGAGGATGCCGTACGCGGCCTGCGCCGGACGCTGGAAGACATCCAGGAAGGCACCGGGGATGCCAGTCTGGCGGGCACGCATGCGGCCATGGCTGTCGCCGAGGCCGAGCCGATCGGCGGCTTCGTCGGCATGGCGATCTCCGAACCCCTGCTGCAGGTCGGCATCCTGGTGAGTGTCGTCGGCTACATGACCTATCTCGAGCCCTGGACCCTGGCGCTGAGTGTCGCGTTCCTGTTGCCCCAGGCGGTTTTCGTGCCGATCATGCAGGCGGCCATCAACCGCCGCGCCGAGAAGCGCATCCGCGTGCTGCGCCGGGTGGGTGGCGACATCGTCGAGAAAGGCATACCGGACGATGAGCGGGTCGAACGCGTCTTCGAGCTCAACATGGGCATCTACAAGCTCAAGTACTCCATGAACCTCGCCATGAACTTCATGCACTACGGCTCGGTCGCCGTCGCGCTGGGCGTCGGCGGCTGGTTCGCCGTCCAGCACCGCATCGAGGTCGGCACGGTGGTGGCTGTGGTCTCCGGTCTCGGCAAGCTCAAGGATCCGTGGAGCGACCTGGTCAACTGGGGCCGGGAGTTCTCCGTCGATTCGGTCAAGTATCGCCTGTTCGCCGACGCGGTGGGTCGGCGGGGCCTTGCAACCGTTTGAATCGGGACAATATTGCGGCCATGAGCGATCCCTATTCCGTCCTCGGGGTGAGCCGGACAGCCTCCGATGCCGACATCCGCAAAGCCTTCCGCAAGCTCGCCAAGAAGCATCATCCGGACCTCAATCCGGGCGACAAGGCGGCCGAGGCAAAGTTCAAGGAAATCACCCAGGCCAACGACATACTGTCCGACAAGGACAAGCGCCGGCGTTTCGACGCGGGCGAGATCGACGCGACCGGCGCCGATGTGCCGCCGCGCGGTTTCTACCGCGACCAGGCGGGCGGGCCAGGTGGCTCCAAGTACCAGCGCGGCGGCGGGCACGAATCCTTTGTCGACATGGGCGACGTCTTCTCCCAGATGTTCGGCCAGCGCGGAGACCGGCGCGGCGGCCGGGGGTTCGGCTTCGGCGGCGAACGCCCGGGCTTCGACGAGGACGGCTTCGACATGGCCGGCATGCCGGTGACGTACACGCTCACCGTGCCATTCCTGGTCGGCGCGCGCGGCGGCAAGCAACGGGTCAACCTGCCCGACGGGCGCACGCTCGACATCGACGTGCCCGAGGGCACGGGCGACGGCACGACCCTGCGGCTGAAGGGGCAGGGCATGCCCGGCGCCAAGGGCAAGCCGGCGGGCGACGCCTATGTCGAGATCCGCGTGCAGCCGCATCCGTTCTTCGAGCCGCGCGACAACGACATCCATGTCGAGCTGCCGGTGACCGTCACGGAGGCGGTGCTGGGTGGCAAGGTCAAGGTGCCGACCGTCGGCGGCGCGGTGATGCTGAACGTGCCGGCCGGTTCCAACACCGGCAGCTCGCTGCGGCTCAAGGGCCGCGGCCTGCTCGATCGCAAGTCCGGCCAGCGCGGCGACCAGTATGTGAAGCTCAAGGTCGTGCTGCCCGAGAAGGCCGACGACAAGCTGAAAGCGTTCCTGGAATCCTGGGAAGAAGGAAAGGCGCTGGATCCACGTGCGGCCATGGAGCAGTTCACATGACCAATCTCGACGAACTGTTGCGTCTGCATGGCGGGCTGACGGCGATGCATGTCGAGAGGTGGGTGGCGCGTGGGCTGTTGCGGCCGCGCGCGAGCGGCGAGAGCTGGAGCTTCGAGCAGGTCGATGTGGCGCGCGCGCGGCTGCTCGCCGAGCTGGGCGACGATATCGGCTTCGACGACGACACGGTCGAGACGGTGGTGTCCCTCGTCGACCAGGTCCACACGCTGCGCGGCCAGCTCGGCCTGCTCGCCCGCGCCATCGCCGAGCAGCCGGCGGATACCCGTAAGGCGATCGCCGTCGCGCTGCAGCGGCTCGACGCGCGGTAGATTTTCGTAAGAAGCGTCATCGTCGTCGGACCGCGCGCATCCTGCGCGCTCATGATCGTGAGCGCGCAGGATGCGCGCGGTCCAATGATTTGATGGAGCCCCTCATCCCTGCAGGGCTTGCCAGACCCGCTCGGCCGTCAGGGGCATGTCGAGATGGCGCACGCCGAGCGGGGTCAGCGCATCGAGCACCGCGTTCGCGAGCGCGGCCGGCGCGCCGTTGGTCGGCAGCTCGCCGACACCCTTGAAGCCCAGGAAGTTGTTGGGCGAAGGCGTGGCGATGGTCTCGACGACGAAGGACGGCACGTCGTCGGCGCGCGGCAGGGCGTAGTCCATCAACGTGCCGGTCAGGAGCTGGCCAGTCTCCTCGTCATACTTCGCCTCTTCCATCATCGCATTGCCCAGGCCGTGGACGATGCCGCCATGCAACTGGCCGACGAGCAGGCGTGGGTTGACCACCACGCCGCAATCGGCGGCGGCGACCAGCCGGTCGAGCGTGATCGCGCCGGTCTCGGGATCGATCTCGACCTCGCACGCCATCACGCCAGTCGGGAAAGACTCAATCTTGTCGGCGAAGACGGCATCGCCGCTGAACGGCCTCCAGGCCGCGAGCTCCAGCAGCCCGACCTGCCGGTCGGTGCCGACGACCTCGAAGACGCCGTCGCGATAGGCGATGTCGGCGGCCGACGTCTCGAGCCGCTCGGCGGCAAGGTCGCGGCCGCGCTGGATCACGATGTCGGCGGCGCGCTTCAAGGTCGTGCCGCTGATGATCGTCGAAGACGAGCCGCCCGTGCCGCCGCCGCGCGGGATGGTGCGCGTGTCGCCCTGGCGCACCTCGATCCGGTCCATGGGAACACCGAGGGCCTGCGACAGGAGCTGGGCGAAGACCGTCTCGTGGCCCTGACCCTGGCTCTGGGTGCCGAGCCGGGCGACCAGCCGGTCGGGCTGGACATCGACGACCGCATGCTCGTCGGCGATGCCGCCGGTGCCGTGCAGGTGGCACGACAGGCCGAAGCCGCGCCGCTTGCCGTTCGCCTCGCTCGCCGCCCGCCGCGCCGCGAAGCCCGGTTCGTCGGCCGCGCGGAGGGCCGTCTCGAACAGGCCCACGCAGTCGGCGGCATCGTAGGTGTAGCCGCTGGCGGCGGCATAGGGCATGTCGGCCGGTCCGAGCAGGTTGAGCCGCCGCAGCGCGACCGCGCTGCGGCCGGTTTCGCGGGCGGCGAGATCGACCAGGCGCTCGAGCAGGAACAGCGCCTCCGGCTTGCCGGCACCACGGATCGCGTCGACCGGCACGGTGTTGGTGAAGGCACAGTCGAAGTCGATCCGGATGGCGGGAATGCGATAGAGGCCGGAGATCACCTTGGCGAGGCCGGTCGTCGGAATGGTCGGCGCGAACATCGAGACATAGGCGCCGTAGTTCGATTCGGCCTTCACGCGCACGGCGAGGAAATGGCCGTCGGCATCGAGCGCGAGCTTGCCGGTCGCCACGAGATCGCGGGCATGGCTGTCGGACAGGGCAAGATCGGCGCGTTCGCTGACCCAGCGCAACCCGCGCCCGAGCTTGCGCGTCGCCCAGGCGATGAGGACCGGCTCCGGATAGATCGGAAACTTCGGGCCGAAGCCGCCGCCGACATCCTGGGTGACGAGGCGCAGCTTCTCCGGCGGGACATGCAGGATGCGCTCGCACATCAGGCGGTGCAGCACCTGGACGCCCTGCGAGGCGAGGGTGACCGTCACCACGTCTTCCGCGAGGTCGTAGGCCGACCATGCCGCGCGCGTCTCCATGTAATGCACGACCTGGCGCGGCGAGCGGATCGAAAGCGTCGTGACGTGGGCGGCTTTCGCGAACGCAGCATCCGTCGCCGCGGCATCGCCCTTGCTCCAGCGGCACATCAGGTTGCCGGGCGCATCGTCGTGCAGGCGCGGCGCGCCGGGCGCAAGCGCCTGCGCCACGGTGACGACGGCGGGCAGGGGATCGTAGTCGACGACCAGCGCCTCGGCGGCATCTCGCGCCTGGTCGAGCGTGCCGGCAATCACCATGGCCACGATGTCGCCGACGTGGCGCACCTTGCCGACCGGCATCGGCAGGTGCTGCGGCTCGCGATGTCGGTTGCCCTCGGCGTCCCTGATCTCGCTGATCGCCGGAAGGTGGCCGAGCCCGTCGGCCGCCGTGTCCTCCGCCGTATAGATCGCCACGATGCCCGGCATCGCGAACGCCTCCGCCTTGTCGATGCCCACGATCCGTGCATGCGCGTGCGTCGATCGCACGAACAGCACTGCCAGCGCATCGACAGGCGCAGTATTGTCGGCGTAGCGGCCCTTGCCGGTGAGGAAGCGCAGATCCTCGCGCCGGTTCATCGTCTTCTGGACCGCGCGCATCCTGCGCGCTCATGGGCGCGCGGGATGCGCGCGGTCCATATGAGCATTGCCATGGGCAGCTAGGCCGCCATCACGTCGTTGATCACCTTCAGCGCGGCGTCGATGTCGGCGCGGTTGACGTCGAGATGGGTGACGGCGCGGATGCGGGTGGTGCTGCCGGCGCTGGTGCCCATGCCGACGCCGCGCTCGTTGCAGGCGGCGACGAACTGGGCGCCCGTCATGCCCGGCTTCTTCACCTCGAAGAACACCAGGTTGGTCTGCATGCGGTCGACCTCGCATTCGAGGCCCTTGATGTTGGCGATGCCTGCGGCGAGGTGATGGGCATTGTCGTGATCTTCGGCCAGGCGATCCCAGTTGTGCTCCAGCGCATAGAGCGCGGCGGCGGCGATCACCCCCGACTGGCGCATCGAGCCGCCCAGCATCTGCTTCTGGCGCCAGGCTTCCTTGATGAAGTCCTTCGAGCCGGCGAGCGAGGCGCCGACCGGTGCGCCGAGGCCCTTGGTATAGTCGAGCCACAGCGAGTCCACGCAGGCGGCGTAGTCCTTCGCCTTGGACCCGGACTTGACCGCGGCATTGCAGAGGCGCGCGCCGTCCATGTGCATCGCAAGGCCGGCCTCGTGCGCGACTTTTGAAACGCCCTGCAGGGTGGCGAGCGGCCATACCGTGCCGAAGCCGCCGTTGGACGTGTTCTCGACCGACACCAGCCGCGAGCGCGGCGCGTTGCGGCTGTTGGGATCGCGCAGGGCGACTTTTACCTGGTCGGCGGTGAACACGCCGTTGGGACCATCGAGCATGCGGATCATCACGCCGGAATTGGCGGCCGTGCCGCCGGTCTCGGCATTGATGATATGGGCGGTCCGGTCGGCGATCACCTCGTCGCCGAGGCGGCAATGGACGCGGATCGCGGCCTGGTTGCACATCGTGCCGCTCGGCATGAAGACGGCATCCTCCTTGCCCAGAAGCTCGCAGATGCGCTCGCGTAGCCGCTCGACCGTGGGGTCCTCGTACTTCTGCTCGTCGCCCACCTCCGCTTCGGCCATGGCTTTCCGCATGCCGGGCGAGGGCTTCGTCTTGGTGTCGCTGTAAAGATCGATGAAACGGTTTTGCATGGCGTCTCGGATACTCCTGCGCCACCATAGCGGCAAACCCGGAGGGGAGGAACATGAGCCAATTCGCGGCCCCGACCGCAGCGGCGATCATGCCGGAGGAGTTGCTGTACGGCGTCGACGGGGCGATCGCGACCGTGACGCTGAACGCGCCGCA
>Ga0182738_1007255_pt1 | contig 11303 bp, 11 predicted proteins | sample eDN5th30CBELigMG_FD_128876 | JGI IMG/M metagenome (GOLD analysis project Ga0182738, IMG submission 128876) | Enriched Miracle-Growth compost microbial communities from Emeryville, California, USA - eDNA 5th pass 30_C BE-Lig MG (version 2)... ...
GGGGTGGCGGGGCTGATCGGGATGCTGATTGTCATGGGGATCACAAAATCCAGCAGAGTCAAGTTTGACAGCGCGCTGGGGCTTGTTCTGTCGGTATTTTTCGGGCTGGGCCTGGTGATGCTGACCTACATCCAGCGGCGCCCGGCGGCGGCACAGGCGGGGCTGGACAGATTTCTGTTTGGACAGGCGGCGGCCCTGCTGACGCGAGATGTGTGGGCGCTCGCCATTATCGGAGGAATGGCCTTTATCCTGGTAGGCATCTTCTGGAAGGAATTTAAGCTGCTTTCCTTTGATCCGGATTACGGAATGAGCCTGGGGTTTCCCATGCTGCGGCTCGACGTGTTGCTGACCGGGCTGGTTACAGTGGCGATTGTGCTTGGATTGCAGACGGTGGGCGTTGTTTTGATGAGCGCAATGATCGTGGCGCCGGGGGCTGCTGCACGCCAGTGGTGTGACAGGCTAGGGCCGATGGTGCTGCTGTCTGGCGTGTTTGGCGCGGCAGCGGGACTTGCCGGCGCAGTGGCAAGCAGCGTCGTGGCCCATTTACCTACTGGCCCCAGCGTTGTGCTGGCTGTCGGATTGATCGTGCTGGTCTCGCTTCTGGCAGCACCAGGGCGCGGTCTGGTTGCCGATTGGAATCGGCGGCGGCGAAACCGAAGGCGGCTGCGGGTGGATGCGGTGCTGATGGATTTATACGAGCTGGAATCTCAGCACGGGGACGAGCCGCATTATGGCCATACATCTGAGGCGATACGTGCCATGAGTTTTGGTGAGGGCTCGGTTAAAGGCTCTCTCGAAGTGCTGCAACGCCGCGGCTGGGCGGTGCTGGTTTCTCCGGATCACTGGGTCATTACAACAAAGGGCCGGAACAGAGTGGAGAAAGTGCTGCTCAGATTGGGCACCCCGGAGGAAGCTGGGGCGTGACGAAGGATTTTCGCAAAAACGTTTTGGCTAATCGCAGAGAGGCATCATGACGTCGTGGCAGATTGATATCCAGTTTATTGCCGCTATGACGGCAGCGGCGTGCGCATTGCCGGGCGTGTTCCTCGTGCTGCGCGGCATGGCACTTATGTGTGACGCCATCAGCCACGTGGTGCTGCTGGGCATCGTCATCATGTTTCTCATTGTTGGAAGCCTCGAGTCGCCACTTTTGACTGTCGGTGCCGCCATAACCGGCCTGGTCACCGTTGTCCTGGTGGAGGCGCTGAGCCAGTCGGGGAGAGTGAAACGCGATGCGGCCATTGGCCTGGTTTTTCCGGCACTGTTCAGTCTGGCGATCATTCTCGTGTCTCACAGCGCTGGAAATGTTCACCTGGATACAGACAGTGTTTTGCTGGGAGAATTGGCGTTTGCTCCTTTCAATCGAATCGTTGTTGCGGGGCACGATCTCGGCCCCCAGGCGGCCTGGAGCATGGGCATTGTGTTGCTGCTGAACGTGGCGCTGGTTTTTGCATTCTATAAAGAACTGAAACTCGCCACGTTTGATGCGGGGCTGGCGGCCAGTCTTGGCTTTGCGCCTGCTGCTGTGCATTATGGACTGATGGCGGTCGTCTCCGTAACGGCGGTGCAGGCCTTCGATGCAGTGGGATCGATTCTGGTTGTGGCGTTGATGATTGCGCCGGCGGCCGCAGCGTGGATCCTCACAGACAGATTAAACACGATGCTCCTGGTCGCTGTGGCGCTCGGTGTGGCTGGCGCCGTGAGCGGTTACTGGCTGGCCCACCTGATGGATGCATCAATCGCGGGATGCATGGCGGTGATGCTCGGCGTTATTTTTGGGGCTGTGCTTGTTGCGGCGCCGGGGCGCGGACTGGTGTCGCAGATTTTGCGCAGGCGACGGCAGCGGCTGTCGTTTGCCGGGAGCATGCTTGCAATTCATCTGCTTCATCACGAAGATCTGCCAGAAGCGGAACAGGAAAACCGAATTGCTCACCTGGGCGAACATCTTCGGTGGAATGATCACTTTGCCATGGCAGTGGTGCGCCAGGCACAGAAAGATGGTCTCGTGAGGGACTCGGGCGACGGCTTGCTTTATCTGACGAGTGTTGGGCGGGTCCATGCGCGGGAGGCGGTGATCCGGTGAGTTCCGAGTCTAACAAGACGAGGGCCCAGGATGGCATCGCGGAGACGGATGATATTATGGATCCAGGCTCGTGGACGGTGAGCGCCGGATCAATTCGTGCTGCCCAGGCTGCAGCGAGCGGCCAGAGCATGGAAGATTACCTGGAACGAATTCACGAACTGATCGAGGCCAAAGGTTACGCGCGCCCCATAGAAATCGCGGCTGCGCTTGGGATTCGGCAGAGCAGTGTGACAAAGATGATGCGACGCCTGCATGACCAGGGCTTTGCTGTTTATGAAAAGCACCGGGGGCTTACGCTGACTCCCGCCGGCGAAAAGGTCGCGATAAGAATTCGCCGCCGGCACAAGACCGTTAGCGAGTTCCTGCGGATTATCGGCGTGGACGAGGATTGCCTTCAGCAAGACACTGAAGGAATCGAACACCACATCAGCAGTCAGACGATTGCGCGGCTGGAGGATCTGGTGGCGTTTCTGGTGGAAAATCCGGCAGTGATGGAAGCGTTTCGGAACGAGAAGAGGAAGTAAAAGCGGACCAGGAAACGCTGGTTATGAGCTTCAACATACGTTGTCGCATTCACGAAATCCTGGAATTGTGTTTCCAGGTCACCTCGCCATCAGGTGCCTCATTTGCGTCCAAGCTGCTTTTGTTTCAGCCGGTCGAGCAAAACGGCGGCCAGGAGGATTGAGCCCCAGACGACGTATTGATAAAAGGCCGGCAGGTTGAGGAGGCTCATGGCATTCTGCACGACGCCCATGATGAGTACGCCTGCAATGACAAACCAGATGCTGCCAATGCCGCCGGTCAGGCTGACCCCGCCGAGAACGCAGGCGGAGATAACCTGGAGTTCGAGTCCCAGGCCGGCGCTGGGTTGACCGCTGGCCATGCGCGAGGCAAGGATGATTCCGGCAAAGGCTGAGATAAGGCCCTGGAGCGTGAAGATGATGATCTTTGTACGAACGACGGGAATCCCGGCCAGGCGTGCTGCTTCGCTGTTGCCGCCGATAGCGAGGGTATTGCGGCCAAAGGTGGTGCGCCCGAGCAGAAAGCCAAAGATGATAAAGCAGAGAATCATGATCCAGACTGGAATGGGAATGCCAAAAAAGGCACCCGTCCCCAGCATGTAAAAGTCTTCTTTCAAAATGCCGACAGTGCCGCCTCCGGTGGTGATATAAGCAAGGCCGCGGACGATCTGCATGGTGGCGAGGGTGGTGATCAGCGCGTTAATGCCAAGCTGAGCCACGACGAATCCGTTGACAAAGCCGACGATTGCGCCGAGAAAAAGAGCCGCACCAATTCCAGCGGTGATGCTGCCGGTTTTGGCCATTACCACCGGACAGATGACCATTGCGAAGGCCACGACGGAGCCGATGGAAAGATCAAAGTCGCCGGAGGCCAGACACAGCAGCATGGTGCAACTGATGATGCCGATAGTGGTCACGGCAAGGGCGACGGATTTGAAATTGATGACGGAAAAGAAGTTGGGCACGAACACTGAGCAGATGACCAGGAGGATCGCTAACACCAACAGCATTCCTGCGGTATCAATGAGGTTCCAGATGCGGGCTTTGCGGGTGATTTGTGGCGCAGATGTTGACAAGTTTCTCGTTCCTTTATGATTAAGCTGCGCTCTGGCCGCCCGTAGGCAGAGCCAGATGCAGAAGAAGTTCCTGGGTTGCGGATTTTCGTGGGACGCTCTCGACGACACGCCCACTGGACATCACGATTATGCGGTCGCTGAGGCCCAGGACCTCGGGGAGTTCACTGGACACAACGATCACTGCAATGCCAGCTTCGGCAAGAGTGTAGATGATGTTGTAAATTTCGCTTTTTGCGCCCACATCAATGCCGCGTGTGGGTTCGTCCAGAATAATGGCGCGAATTTCTTCGGACAGCCAGCGTGCCAGAATGACTTTTTGCTGGTTACCGCCGGAGAGGTTTCCAATTGCCTGCGCAAGGGAGGGTGTGCGGACGCCGAGTTTTTTGACGAACTCCGCGGCGTTGCTGCGCTCCCAGCCATCACGCACAATGAAGCCGCCAAGAGCATGACTGCGTCGGGCGCTGATATTGAGATTTTCCTGCACAGAAAGTATGGGGAAGATACCTTCTTTTTTGCGATCTTCGGGGCAGAAGACCAGCCCGCGGCGAATGGCTGCGGCGGGAGAGCTCGCGGGAATTTCTGCATCATCGAGGATCACCCTGCCGGTCGTACGGGGCACTCCGCCAAAGAGTAGCTGCATCAGCTCGGAACGGCCAGCGCCAACCAAGCCAAAAAACCCGACAATCTCGCCAGCGCGAACATTAAAGCTGGCCGGCTGCGTGAGCCCTGGCCCCTGCACACCCGCCACGTCCAGCCGCACATCACCAATCTGGCGCGGTCGCCAGTTGTAAATATCGGCGAGGTCGCGACCGACCATTTTCTGAATGAGGACGTCTTGCGTGATGCCGTCGAGGGTTTCGTATGTCTCGACATGGCGGCCGTCGCGGAGCACAGTTGCCGCATCGCAGAGATCAAAAATTTCCTTCATGCGGTGCGAAACGTAGAGGATCACATGGCCGGTGGCTTTGAGGTCGCGGATGACTGTGAAAAGTCGTTCGACCTCGCGGTCTGAAAGGCTGGATGTCGGTTCGTCAAAGGCGATGATTTTGGCGTTGCGAGAGAGCGCTTTTCCGATTTCCACCATCTGGCGCTGGCCGATGGAGAGACGACCAACTTTTGTCTTCGGATCGATATGCTCACTGAGGCGCTCCATAATCTGACGGGCGCGCGCGTGGAGGTCGGCCCAGCTTACCATGCCGCCTTTTTGCGGGGTGTGCCCGAGAAAAAGGTTTTCGGCGACGCTCATCTCGGGAACCAGGTGGAGTTCCTGGTGGATAATTGCGACGCCAGAAGCAAGCGACGCGGCTGTGGATGAAAAGGTCACGGCCTGGCCGTCGATTTCCAAATGGCCAGTCGTGGGCGTGTAGACCCCTGCCAGGATTTTAAGAAGGGTGCTCTTGCCTGCGCCGTTCTCTCCGAGCAAGGCGTGGACCCTGCCTGGTTTTGCAGAAAAGCTGACGTCCTTCAGCGCCTGAACGCCAGGGAAGCTTTTTGAGACCCCGCAGTAGCTGAGGCCGGAATGATCTACGACGGAACTGCTCACTCGGTAATGCCCTGCTCCTTCAGCATTTCCTTGTAGTTATCGCGCGTAATGAAGACGCCGACCGTGCGGGTATCCAGCGGCGGTTCTTCGTCTTTGGTGATCCAGTTGTACATCATTTCCGTCGTCTTGTAGCCGTGATCGCGCGCGCTGAGGAGCATGCTGCCGAAGAACCCGGTGGGGTTGGGCTTTTCGAATTCGGTGATGGCGTCAGTGCCATTGATGCCGATGCCGATCGTATCCTGCGCGGCGATCTGGCGGCCTTCGGCGGCGCGAACCGCACCCATGACTGCCGTGTCATTCAGACCAAAAAAGAGCCAGTGCTTCACTTCCGGGTGCTGAGTGAGGAGGATGTTCACAGCATCAAAAGCGCCCGGCACGTCTGTGGTTTTCTGGGGTGCTTCAAAGATCTTATCGGCTGGGAAACCGGCCTTTACGAGGGCATCTTTCGCGCCGCCGGTACGCTCGCGGGCGGTTTCCAGCTCGTTGAAGGTCACCATGCCAGCGGCGGTTTCCTCCACGGGCCATTTGCGATTCTGCATTTCCTTCCAGAGTTCTTCGCCGACATTTTCGCCAATCTTGCGAGCACTGATGCCGAGGTAATGCACCTTCTCCATGGGCTTCCCGTCGGCACCAAGGAAGCGGTCATCGACGGCAATGAGTTTCAGGTTATTGACTTTGGCTTTCTGAACGATAGCCGGCCCAAGCTTGACGTCGGGTGTGCAGATGACAAAGCCTTTGGCGCCGCTTGAGGCTAGAGTATCAATGGCCGTGAGCGCCTTCTCGCCGTCGGGCGCTCCAATTTTCATGAGTTCGAAGCCGTACTTGTCGGCGCATTTGTGGGCAAATTTCCATTCAAGCTGAAACCACGGCTCTTCGGGTTGTTTGACGATAAAGCCGATTTTGAGATCGGCCTTGTTCCCGCCGTCGGAGCCAGACTTCTCGCCGGTTTTATTGCACCCGGTAAATGATGCAAGCATAACGCCCGCGCACGCGATGGCGGCGAGTCGAGAAAAATTGAACAGTTTGCCTGAACGAATGGCCATGAGAAGACAGCTCCAAAAATCATTATTACATGTTTGAACGAAAGAGACGCTGGCCCGCAAGGCGACCAGTTGCAATGAGAAATTTACGGCTTTGTTACGGGCGAGCCTGTCCGATTTGCATAGCTTGACAGGGAAAATGATGTGTAGAATTTTGAGATGTTAAGAGTGTGTTCCTGGGTACTGGCAAACGAACGGTTATGATTGCGTCAGATGACATAACTCGGAGCAGACTACGCTATTTGAGCAGGCAGCATTTCAAGTCCTGCATCTTTGGGGCGTTCGCCGTTCTGCTATTGTTGCTTGTACTTGCCGGTGCGCTCCACAATTATCTTCATCCTCATGAAACCCCGGACCAGCCTTGTCTCTTACTGCAGGCTTTTAGTCAGCCGCATTTGGCGGCAGGGGCGGCGGTTCTTACCGTTCCGCTGGTTTTTTTGGGGGCAACGGACCTATGCAGAGTCCTTGAGCTGTGCGGCCCGGCGGTCCGCCGTGTATCGGCGCGTGGCCCTCCATTTCTAATATATTAAGACATATCAAACTGATTTCCTGGCGCGCTACCGGATTCAACCTGTGGCGCCTGTGCGCTTAGCTGCTGTTCTCCGCTGCTGGCCTGCATGTATGGTTGTCTCATGAGACAACCAGCGGGCCAAGCTATCGAACATCGGCTTGCGCGTCTTAACCCCTGTTTTATGAAAGAATCTTCCTATGAAAACGGGTTTCACGCTCATTGAGCTTTTAATTGTAGTTGCGATTATCGCAATACTGGCGGCGATAGCTGTGCCAAATTTCCTGGAAGCACAGACGCGTGCGAAAGTCAGCCGGGTCAAGGCTGATTTTCGTGCGGCGGCGACCGCCGTGGAAACTTACCGCATTGATCATGCAAAATATCCGGCATATCTGAACTCGGAGGATGAAGCATTCCCTGATTATGCCGGCCATGCGCATGGAGGAAGTGAGAGTCGGTTTGAACTGAAGCTGCCGGTGCGCTTAACGACGCCCGTAGCATATCTGACGGTGTTATTTAATGATACTTTCCCCAACGCGGCAATGGACGAAGGGGATTCGATATTACCGCACCCTTTCCACTATTGCACAGATGATGATGGATTTACAGCAAACCCCAATGCCAGCCCTGGACTAGATCAGTATCCTGTAAAAGGGATTTTCACAATGATTAGTCAGGGCAATGACTATCCGGAGTTTTACGCGAGCATGAATCCTCAATGGATGATTTTCAGCCACGGTCCTGATACTGATCATGACAATCCGGACGAAGGATTATCTCCCCGGACTTATGATCCGAGCAACGGTACGGTTTCCAGCGGTGACCTCTACTATTTTGGGCCCGGCCCGGGCATACTGTAGACGGGAGCGGCTATGATTAAGCAAATTGTTATGGCAGTGTTAATTTTGTGTGCCATCGTTCTCGGTTGGTTGCAGTATACCAGGATCATGCGTGACCGGGAGAATACAGCACCGTTGGCCAATCAGGTGACGTTGAAGTATTATGGTGATCTTGATGGGCTCTTTAAACAACTTACGAAGCAAACCGGGGTGAAGTATGCGGTCGATCCCCATGTAGCGAACCGTCCATTTCAGGGCGCGTTTAATAACCAGCAGCTCATCCGGGTTCAGCACATTATCGCGGAACAGACCTCCGTAAAGTTCAGTCCACCAAAGCCCGGTGCTGAAGGAATTTGGGTTTCGACCAAATAGAAGCGTGTCTGATTTAGTTTTGGCTGCCCCACTTCCGCAGGGGAGGTGGGGCAGCCAAAAACGCAATCCCAAAAAGAGTGCGCTATGCGCGCGATGCAGTGGTCGACTTCCAGAGAAATGGCACGCCGGCCGCTGCTGGCACCAGGTAACGCAGGTTAATGTAAAGCGCCACGGCCATGATTGAACTGGGAGGGAATGCCCAGAGGAGTGCCACCAGCGCAGCATCCCGGGTGCCGAACCCTGCGATAGATATCGGAAGCAGGCCGATAAAAATGGCCAGTGGCACCATGGATAAAAACTGGCCCGGAGCGGGCGAGACATGGAGTGCCAGGAACAATAAGTCTATCTGCGCAAGATGGAGCACCCAGATCAGGAGCGAAAGCGAGATAATTTCGCCGCGTCTGGCGCCTCGTGCTTGCAGGGCTTTTATCGTGGAATGGCTGCCGTCGAGCACGCGACTGACGCGATAAAAAACCTTCCGTTGCGATTTTTCAGCGAGAGACTGGAAATAGCTGAACCCTGGCAGGCGATTGAGCGGCACGAAGTACAGAATCGCGACGCCTGCCACTGCGACGACGCCCAGGGCGGCGGCGAGGCTGAGTCCGACAGCGGTAACCGGGAGAGGGTTGGCGTCACCAGCGGTCAGCGTTTCGATTAAAAGCAGGCAGACGCCGCCGAGCATGAACAGAGCGAGCGCGGCCACATCGAGCATTTTTTCGAAAAGAACAACGCCCAGGCCGAGCGGTTTGCTGACGTGCCCCGCCCGGGCCAGGAACCAGCCCTTCGTGAGATCGCCCATTTTACCCGGGAGAACAAGGTTCATCGTGGATCCGGCGAGCACCTGCCGCACGGATTCGCCCAGCGGCAGCGGCGCAAATGGCGCTACCAGCCGTTTCCAGCGCCACGCGATCGTGAGAATCTGGGGGATGAAAAAAGCTAATGCCAGCGAGAAGACATCCCATTGCGTGGCACGGAAATTTTGCAGCAGCGCGCGCGCATCCACATGCCAGATGAGCAGCGCGAGCAATGCCGCAGAGATGACGATGGAGATCAGGCGCTTCTTCATTTCAGGGGAGCGCGAAGTCGCCTCGGCCGCGCTTTACAGCCGCTTGAGTGCGTTGCCACCACTGTTAAATAGTCCGCCAACCCCGTTCATGGCTGAGCCTGCGGTCTGGCATCCGGAAAGAATCATTGCTGCTGCCGTTGCGAGAATGAGCAGTGCCAATTTCGTTTTTTTCATGGGGTTTGAGTCTCCTGACAAATGTTGAATCGGGCCGTGGTATCCCGCAGCGGAATGGGGGGTGCAAGGGGAAAGTTGCACGAGCGACCGATCATTGCTGTCCTGGACTTTGCTGGCAGGCTGTTTCGTCGATGACTTTGTTGATTTTTCCTGTTGCAACGTGCTGATTGAAATTCAGCATCATGAATAGAGTTGATTTTATTGACGGCGCGCGACGCCGGGTTTGCGAAAGGTATTCCACGAAATGGGCAAGTTTGACGATCGGCCGCTTTTTAGCCACAATGTGACGAAAGGGTTTATCCGTGCGCCTCATCGGGCGTTTTTGCGGAGCATGGGGCTGGGAGATAAGGAAATTAACCAGCCGTTCGTCGGAGTCGCCAGCACGTGGAACGAGGCGACGCCCTGTAATATGACGCTGGACCGCCAGGCGAAGGCAGTGAAGGATGGCGTGCGGGGCCAGGGCGGAACGCCGCGTGAATTCGTGGCGATTGCCGTGAGCGACGGCATTGGCATGGGCCACGAGGGAATGAAGGCGTCGCTGGTCAGCCGGGAGGTGATTGCCGACAGTGTGGAGCTGATGGTGCGGGCGCATTGCTATGATGCGCTGGTGGGCCTGGCGGGCTGCGATAAATCTCTGCCGGGGATGATGATGGCCATGGCGCGCCTCAATGTGCCGTCGGTGTTTCTCTATGGCGGCACGATCATGCCGGGAAAATACCACGGCAAGGATGTCACCGTGCAGGATGTCTATGAGGCCGTGGGCGCGCATGCGGCGGGAAAGATGACGGACCAGGAACTTTATGAAATGGAAACTGGCGCATGTCCGGGCGCGGGCAGTTGCGGCGGCCAGTTTACAGCAAATACCATGGCGTGCGTGAGTGAGGCGATTGGCATAGCACTGCCGGGCAGTTCGAGTTTCCCGGCGGAAGATGTCGCGCGTGATGCCTTCGCAGCGGAGAGTGGTCGTGTGGTGCTGGAGCTGCTGGACAAAAATATCCGCCCGCGGGATATCATGACTTTCGAGGCGTTTGAGAACGCTATGGCAATTGTGGCGGCGACGGGGGGCAGCACGAATGCGTCGCTGCATCTGCCGGCGCTGGCGAATGAATGCGGGATCAAGTTTACGCTGGATGATGTGGATCGGATTTCGCGCCGCACGCCCACGATTGCTGATCTGAAACCGGGCGGCCGCTATACGGCCTTTGACGTGCACCAGGTGGGTGGCATCCAGGTGCTGATGAAGATTCTGCTGGATGCGGGACTGCTCCATGGCGACTGCCTGACAGTGACTGGCAAAACGCAGCGGGAGAACCTGGCGAATGTGAAGGTGCCGGGCGACCAGGACGTTATCGTGCCGCTGGATAAGGCGCTGAGCCCGACGGGCGGCCTGGTGGTGCTGCGGGGTAATCTCGCCCCGGATGGCGCGGTGATCAAGGTGGCCGGTGTGACGAAGCTGCAGCACCGTGGCCCGGCGAAGGTTTACAATTGCGAGGACAGCGCGTTTGAGGCGATCGATACGCTGAAGATCGTCAAGGGCGACGTGGTGGTGATCCGCTATGAAGGCCCGAAAGGTGGCCCGGGCATGCGCGAAATGCTCGCGCCGACGGCGGCGCTGGTGGGCCAGGGCCTCGGTTATGAATGTGCCATGGTGACGGACGGACGCTTCAGCGGTGCGACGCGGGGTTTGATGATTGGTCACGTGTGTCCGGAAGCGATGGACGGCGGACTCATTGCGCTGGTGGAGGATGGCGATATCATTGCCATTGATGCGGAAGCGGGCACGATTACGCTGGAAGTGGATGAAGCGGAAATCGCGCGGCGTCGGGCGAACTGGAAACCGATTGAACCGCGCTATACCGGAGGCGCACTGGCGAAGTTTGCAAAGCTGGCGCACCCGGCCAGCGAGGGCGCGGTAACGAGTATCGGCGGGCATGACGAGATTAAGGTAGGTGCCGCGGCGAAGTAGCCGCGGCAGGCCGGCGAGGCCTGCGGTACGGACCAACACAGACGGGCACGGACAGCGCGGACGGACACGGACCAACACGGACGGACACAGACTAGAGCGGACCAACACGGACCAA
>Ga0182738_1007256_pt1 | contig 11301 bp, 12 predicted proteins | sample eDN5th30CBELigMG_FD_128876 | JGI IMG/M metagenome (GOLD analysis project Ga0182738, IMG submission 128876) | Enriched Miracle-Growth compost microbial communities from Emeryville, California, USA - eDNA 5th pass 30_C BE-Lig MG (version 2)... ...
GAAGACGACGTGCCAGTATTAACCGATGTCACAGCCACTTCGGACGAGTCAGACACATCCGGCGGGTCAGACAGCACTGCGATCGGGGCCACCGATCCGGGTAACGCCGCGATGTCAGACGCCGAATCTGCGGCGCTATCTGCTTCTGCAGCGCCGAGGGCAATGTCCATCGACAAGGCTCCCGGTGCCGCCGGCGGTGCGGGCTTGCCTCAAGCAGCGTTCAGCACGGCCACCACCCACACCGGCGCCGACATGGCTGTTCTGAGAATCGCCTTGCAAGCCGAGTTCGAACAGGCCCTACAACAAGCGCTGGACGAGGCTGCCACGTCCTTACGCGCTCGTCTCGAGGCTGAGTTGCCCGCGATGATCGAGCGCGCGATGAGCAAGGTCCGCCCAGGCTAAGCATGTGCTCCAGACAGAAACCGGCTCCGGCTAAGGGTATGCCCTCCCTTGATTCGCGTGATACGCCCCCATATTGTGCTTGAAGCTCAATAATTGCGAGCCGGCGCTAAAGCGTAGAGTCTATGCGCTGCCGCTCCGCACCCACTGATGGGAATTGATCCGATTTCAGCATATTTTTTGCACATAATTGGATTTTTCAGGGAACTGTCAGGTATCCTATCTCTCTAAATACCTTGGGGCTTCCCCTATTTGCCGCACACTGGAGTCGTCCACTATGAACGAATACCGTCCGTCCCCTTTTAACCGCTCTGGCGCCCAAGCTGGCGCGCCAGGCGAGGTCGTCCGCAACAAAGTCCTGCGCAACACCTACTGGTTGTTGGCGATTTCATTGATCCCTACCGTGCTGGGCGCGGCGGTGGGTCTGTATACCGGCATCAATCAGGTCATGATGGCCAGTCCGGGGCTGTCGGCCATGGTCTTTCTGATCGGTGCCTTTGGCCTGATGTTCGCTATCGAAAAAAACAAAAACAGCTCGGTGGGCGTTGCCCTCCTGCTGGCCTTTACGTTCTTCATGGGCATCATGCTGTCGCGCCTGCTGGGTTTTGTGCTCGGCATGGGCAATGGCGCCCAATTGGTCATGACAGCCTTTGGCGGCACGGCGATCGTGTTCGGCACCATGGCCACGCTGGCCACCACCATCAAGCGTGATCTGTCCAGCATGCAGAAATGGCTGTTTACCGGTGCGGTGGTGATCATCGTCGCAGCCCTGGCCAACATTTTCCTGCAAATGCCGGCGCTGATGCTGACCATCTCGGTACTGGCCATCGTGATTTTCTCGGCCTTTATGCTCGTGGATCTGCAGCGCGTGATCAACGGCGGCGAGACCAACTACGTCTCCGCGACCTTGGCGATCTACTTGGACGTTTACAACGTGTTCTCGAACCTGCTGATGCTGCTGGGTATATTTGGCGGCAATCGCGACTAAACGGACTGTATTGCAGTACCTGAGGCCCGCCTTGTGCGGGCCTTTTGCTTTACAGCCCTATTCCTGACGTCTGTCTGCGGTTAAGCGCACTCGCCAGCGGGCACTAGGCTAAGAAGCGATGGCCTGATCCCAGGCACGCATCAGGTGTGTGATCGCCCTATCCAACACGCTCGCTGGCACGCCGTCGCGGGCCTGTACAGACAGGCCCACCAGAAAACTTTGAAACACCGCCGCCAACGCGTCAATATCGGTGTCCGGTGCAAGCTCGCCGGAATCGACCCCGCGCTGGATGCAATGGCGATAGCCCTCTCTCGTTCGCGCCCGCTGCTTTGCCAGCATTTTTTGCACGTGTTCGTTCTCAGGTGCGCAGGTGCTGGCGGCGAACACCAGCAGACACCCTTTAGGATGGCCTCGAGCGGTCTGCATTTGTGCAGAGCGGCGCAATGCCGACTCTATCGCATCTCGCGGCATGAGTGCATCGTCCCACAAACACGCATTGACCTTGCCATGCTTCGCGACGTAATGCGCCACGACTTCTTTGAATAGCGCTTCTTTAGACCCAAAGGCGGCATAAAAGCTGGGCGCGGTAATGCCGCCACCGATCCCCGCCTTGAGCAAGGACAAGGATGTGGACTCGTAACCGTACTCCCAAAACAGATGCATAGCCTGTTGGACAGCGGCATCTCGATCGAAAGTGCGCGGACGGCCCATCTGCGCCATATTGACTCCTTTTCTCAACGATATAAATACTAATCGATACAAAACTAATTGACCAGAGCTCTTGGCTTCGCCTACATTTATATCGATCGGTATAAATGTCATGTTGAAACGATTGCCTTATTTCCAGGAGTTTTTATGCAAGCCTCACTCACCGGTAAAGTCGCCCTCATCACCGGAGGCAGCCGCGGCATCGGCGCCGCCATAGCTCGCGCTTTAGCAGCCCAAGGCGCGGACGTGGCCATTACCTACGGTGCTTCGCGAGACAAAGCGCAAGCCGTGGCAAGCGAGATCCGCTCATTCGGCCGCCGCGTGGAGGTCATTGCCGCTGACGCCGCCGACGCGACCCAGGTCACTGCGGCCGTGGATGCGACCGTCGCAAAACTCGGACGGTTAGATATCCTGGTCAACAATGCCGGCAACTTTTTGACCGGCACACTCGATGAACTCACACTCGAAGATTTTGACCGCACGATGTTGGTGAATCTGCGCGCCGTGTTCGCCGGCACCCTGCAGGCAGCGAAATATCTGCCCGATGGGGGGCGCATCATTTCCATTGGCAGCTGCCTCGCCCGGCGTACCGGACGCGCTGGTATCAGTCTTTATGCCGCGAGTAAATCAGCTTTGGTGGGATTCACCAAAGGCGCTGCCCGTGACTTGGGCAAGCGCGGCATCACCGTCAACGTGATCCATCCGGGGCCTACCGATACCGACATGAATCCGGCTGATGGCCCACAAGCCGCGTCGGTAGCTGCAGCATTGGCGCTACCCGCCTACGGGCATGTCGACGATATTGCCGCCTCCGTCGTTCATTTGGCAGGCGATAGTGGTCGCTACATCACTGGCGCTGAGATCGACGTAGATGGCGGGTTCAATGCTTGAGCGGCAGAGACGATACCGCCTGCATCAGCGCGACGACTCGCCATAAGCGGCCGTCACGCGCTCTCTGTCTGCGTCAATGCGGGCATTCATCTCTGCTAACTCGGCCTTGGCCTGATCTCGATAAGCCTGCACGTCAGCATTCATGGCATCATGACGGGCCTTCAATTCAACGTACGCGTCGCGCGCGGATTGAACGTCGGTCTGGCCACTCTCGACCATGCGGTGCGTGATATCGAGGAACTGTGTCGATTCACGGTTGATGATATCCGACACGCAGGTGTTGGCATGATTGGAGGCGCTCAAGGCTTGTCGCATGTTTTCGTTTTTCACCTGCAGAGCCGCCGTTTCATAGGCAGCTTTCTTTTCCCGATTGACGTAGCTCACCCGCAGATGCTCTTCGAGTTCTTGCTGGCTCGATGCATACGTAAACACGCCTCCGCCTGCTCGGGCGACCTGCTCCAGTACCAAGTGATCTTTTTTGGGAACGTCAAAACCGATAATATTGACTACAGTCTTGGCGCCGGATTCATGCACGGCGCGTGCGGCGGCGGCTGGATCTCCGCCACAGGTTTCGAGCCCGTCTGACACGACAAAAATGACTTGCTCGCCCTCTTTGCTGGCTTCGGCCTTGAAACTGGCGCCAGCCTGGGTAATTGCTGCCGCCAACGGCGTCCAGCCTTTTGCCTGCAAGCCCTCTAGCGCCTGGCCGAGTTTGCGACGATCAACCCGAGACACATCAACGAGCGTCTCCACCCCGGCGCAAGACATCGTCTTATCCTGCTCTTTGTTGCTGCCTTGATGACCAAATGCCAGTAAGCCTATTTCGACATTGCTCGGGACCGATTTAAAAAAAGCGCGCGTCGCGGCTTTCGCGGCGCTCATTTTGCGTACTCTGCCTACTCGACCTTGCATCGAGCCCGACGCGTCAATGGCGATGACAGCCTTTTTCCAAGGTTTACCCAATGTCCGCGGCACATCCGGCAATGCGGGGCCCGCATGAATACGATAGTCGACATAGCAGGCTTGGCCGGAATCACCAAAGTCGGCAAGATAATCCGTATATAGCTCATCCGCCGTCCAGAAATCGCGTTTTGCCGAAAGTGCAGGCGCATCAGCGCCAGCCGCCGTCATGGGCAATAGCCAGACGCAGGCTGCCACCCCAAGCCATCGGCGTATCGCCAAGCGAGTTTCGTATGATGATGTCGAGCGGTCCAAGAGTCGCCTCCGTCATAGGGGCGATAAACCTTGATCAGTCTACGCCCACAGATTCGAGGCAACGATACCACCGGCGGTAGCGCTATTGCGGCGGAAAGCCGTTACAAGCGCTACGGTCTATAACTGCTGTAAATCAAATTTTGAGCGGCCAGGATCACCGCTCGTCCCGGAAAGCCTGGAGCAGAACGCAAGCCCGCTATCACCGACATGTCCCATCGTGTCGCCGCACTAGAAACCCGGCGCTCGACGATGCCTCTGGTCAGCCCGCACGGTCACGGAGTCCGGCCGCGCCCATAGCGTTGGCGCAGTGCGCGCAACAGAACATCTTGCCGTCTTTTTCCAGACCGTGCCCAATAATCCGAACCTCACAATGTGCACAGGCCGGGGCCAATGTCTTAATCGCACACTCAAAGCTATCAAAGGTATATGACTGTCCCTGTGCTTTTATTTCAAAAGACTTGTCATATTCATTTCCACACGAATCGCATTTCGCCATATCGATTCTCCTTCGCTCAGTTGTATTGAATGACTTCCAAGGCGGGCTGTTCATACCCCACGCTGGTGCTCCTCGTATGCGCAATTTTCGCGCCTGATCGCAGCGATGCGTGCTGGTTGGTCTTGAGCCATGTACGGACGGCCCGCCACAGGCTCTACCCGAGCGGCCTCTTTCCGCCAGGCGTGTAGGTATATTTTTTAGATATGTGCAAAATTTTCTGTTTCTCCGGCCGTGTGTTGCTTGAACAACCTGCAAGCTCTCCATCGAGTCCGGCTGCGCGTCAACGGGGCGGGTAAGGCGAAGCATGCAGCTGACTTGCCAGATGCGCACAGTTGAGCGCCAATTCAGCCGTCGCCTGGGCTGTTTTTTGTGGCGTAGCGGCCAATTCGTCGAAATTCTTTTTTTGCATAGCCTCACCGACCCAATAGGTCACTGCGCTGGCGGGCAGTGTGAAGCCCACATCATTCAATGCCTGAAACAGCTCTGCACTGACATGGTGTGCACCGTCCTCATTACCAACCACCGCCACCCCCGCCACTCGACCATAAGTCACCATACGTCCTGCGTCATCGGTCTCGCCCAAGAATGCATCCATGCGCTCCAGAATGCGCTGGCAAACGCTAGAAGGATGACCGAGCCAGATGGGCGTGCCAAGTATGAAAATGTCCGCGGCAAGAATTCGCCGGCGTAGCTCGGGCCACTGATCCTCGGGCCCCTCGTCCGACGTCACCCCGGGTAAAATGGCAAAGTCGACGGCACGAACGAGATCACACGGAACACCGAGATTCCGAAGCGCACCGGCAACTTCACTTAGCAATTTTTCGCATGATGAGGTAGTAGGGGATTTTTTCAGCGTGCAATTGATGGCGATTGCTGAGAGAGCCATGGCATATTCTCCGGTCGGCAGTTGCTTGCGGTGATAGGTGCAAGAACCGTGCCGCCCCGTCGAGGATACGGTGGCGCTTCACGCGGTCACGAGCAGATAGCGGCTCGATCGCCCGGGACGTTTTGAAAGTCGCCAACAGCGCGAGGACTATAACCGCTGTAAATCCAATAACACGCGGCGGGTGGACAAAGGACGGCCGACCAGATTGGCGGCCAGACGCTCACGCAGATCGCGTCGTAACGCGGGTTCGGCAGCTGGATCGTCGAAGTCCGGCGCTGCCCCATCCACGCCATAACCCGTTTCAGTCAGCAAGGTCCATTCGAAACGTCGTAACGCACCCGCCGCGCGTGTCCCGCTTGCCAGCTGCTGCAGTGCCGTGTCATAAGCATCAAACAACGCCGGATGGGCGTCCTCTCGCGGCAACAAACGCAACAACAGCTCATTCATGTACCAGGCTGACATGAGCGCAGTGCCCTTTAACGGACGCAGACCAATGATCTCGGCACGCGTCAGGGTTTTAACCTCACCCGCACCGCTCCAGGACAGTAGCAGAGGTTGGAAGGCAGACAGAACGGGACGCAAGACCGAGTAGGGACGTTTCGCGCCTTTGGCCACCAAAGCCACGCAGCCGTGCTCACGGGAAAAGCTTTGGACGATCAGAGAGGTTTCGCGCCACGGTGTGGCGTGGAGCATGAAGGCAGGACAATCCTGGACGCGATGCGCCCTTCTACTCATAACCCAAATCGCGCAAGGCGCTTTCGCGATCAGACCAACCCTTGCGCACCTTGATATAGACCTCAAGGTGCACGGGCTTGTCGACCAGCTTGGCGATGTCTTGGCGAGCCTCGGTGGCGATCCGTTTCATGTGCTCGCCACCGGCCCCCAGCAAGATCGGACGATGACTGTCCCGCTCAACCACGACACAGGCCGCCACACGCAGCCCCTGGTCGTTTTCTTCCCATTGCTCGATGACGACAGTGCACGCGTAGGGCAACTCGTCACCAACCAGACGGAATATTTTTTCGCGCAACAACTCGGCCGCGATGAAGCGCACCGGCCGATCGGTTAGCGTGTCTTCTTCGAACAATGGCTCGCCCTCAGGCAAGCGCACTGCGATCTCCTGCAGCAATTGGTCCAATTGCTGAGATTTCAACGCGCTGACAGGCACCACGGCATCATAGGAATGCAGGGCCATGATCTTGGAAACGAAGGCAAATAGGTCGTCGCGCCGTTTGATCGCGTCAATCTTGCTCACGACCAGAATCGTGCGTTTGGCGTCAGGCAACAGCGGCAGCAGTTTGGCGTCACCATCTGTCCATTTTCCTGCTTCGACAACATGTACGACGACGTCCACATCCGCCAGGGCCTGCGTCACGACTCGATTCATCATGCGGTTCATCGCACCGCCGTGGCGTGTCTGAAATCCGGGGGTATCGACAAAGATGAACTGCTCGTGTTCGCGCGTGAGCACGCCATGAATGCGATGACGTGTCGTCTGCGCCTTGCGCGAAACGATGGAAATTTTCGAGCCGATCAATGCGTTGGTCAGGGTGGATTTGCCCACATTGGGACGGCCGACCACGGCCACGAAACCGGTTCGGAAAGGCGTATTGCTCATTTGACCTCTTGGGCGACTGCCACAGGCAGTGACAATTGCGCAGTTTTACGGGCCTTGCCCGATTTGCGGGCCGGGCGGCCAGTGGGTACGGCAGCTTGGGCGGCTTCGAGCGCCAGCTTGGCGGCCGATTGCTCTGCAGCTCTACGGCTGGCGCCTGGCGCGATGATTTTGATATCAAAGGCGGGAATAGCGCACTCAACCTCGAATTGCTGGCTATGCGCCGCACCATGCGTCGCCACGACCGTGTAGACCGGCAAAGCCAGTTTGCGCCCCTGCAAAAACTCTTGCAACAAGGTTTTGGCGTCTTTACCCAGGGTTTTAGGGTCGATATTGGACAGCACCGGCTGGTATTGCCGGGCAATGACTTTGCGGGCTACGTCAAAACCGCCATCCAGAAAAGCGGCCCCAAAAATGGCTTCTACCGCATCGGCCAGGATAGACGGTCGACGGAATCCACCGCTTTTCAACTCACCCTCCCCCAAACGCAGGTGTTGTGAGAGCTCCAGCCGTTGACCGATCTCGGCCAACGAGGCCTGTTTGACCAAATTTGCCCTTAATCGGGACAGATCACCCTCATCCAGCTTGGGAAATTTTTCGAACAACAGCGCCGCCACGACGAAGTTCAACACGGAATCCCCGAGAAACTCCAAGCGCTCATTGTGGCGCGCGCTATGGCTGCGATGCGTCAGAGCCTGCTCAAGCAAGCCCGCATCGCTAAAGCGATGGTCCAGGCGGGTTTCCAGCGTGGCAAGAGACATGTTTATTTAAAGCTGCCGATACGGCCCAGGTCGCCGAAGTTCATCCAGATAAAGAATGCCTTTCCAACGATATTGGCATCCGGGACGAAGCCCCAGTAACGGCTATCGGCACTGTTATCGCGGTTATCGCCCATGGCGAAATAGTGCCCTTCGGGTACTTTGCAGCGTACTCCATTACGGGCGTATTGACAGTTGCTGAGGTTGGGAAATTTCCAAATTGGACCGTACATCTGCGTTTTACCCTCATCCAGCAGGATTTGGTGCTCAACGGCGCCTAATTTTTCTTGATATTGGGAAATATACGACACCCGGTCTGGTTCGAAATACTGCCCGTCCTGCACGTGAGGCACCAGCTCGCCATTGACGTAGAGTTTCTTGTCCAGATAGGCAACCTCGTCGCCCGGCAGGCCGACAATGCGCTTGATATAGTCTACGCTAGGATCGACGGGATAGCGGAACACCACCACATCCCCACGCTGGGGCGAGCCCGTCTCAATGATTTTCTTGTCGACGATGGGCAGACGCACGCCATAGCTGAATTTGTTGACCAGGATCAGGTCGCCGGATTGCAGCGTAGGCAGCATAGAGCCTGATGGAATTCGAAACGGCTCGACCACAAATGAGCGCAACACGAACACAAAGACGATGACAGGGAAGAAGCTGACCGCGTATTCGACCCACCATGGCGCACGGTTGGCGGACTCGAACGCCGTTTGCCGCATCCGGGTGGCTTCTTGTGGATCCGTCACATAGCTGGTGTCGACGGCGTCGGCAGCCTCGCGGCCACGCTGGTTACGCCGCCGGCGCAACACCGCCACGTCGAGAACCCAGATCACACCAGTCACCACCAATAATACAAAAAGTATCAGCGCAAAATTCCAACTCATGAGGTTGCCGCCCTTTTCTTACTACTTGTCTTCGACTTGCAAAATAGCCAGGAAAGCCTCTTGAGGGATTTCCACGCTGCCTACTTGTTTCATACGTTTCTTACCCGCCTTTTGCTTTTCCAGGAGCTTTTTCTTGCGGGTGATGTCGCCGCCGTAGCACTTGGCCAGCACGTTTTTGCGCAAGGCTTTGACGTTTTCGCGCGCGATCACCTCGGCGCCGATAGCAGCCTGAATCGCGACGTCGAACATCTGGCGAGGAATCAATCCGCGCATCCTCGACACCACGTCACGTGCACGATAGCGGGCATTGGCCCGATGCACGATCATCGCCAAGGCATCAACGCGGTCGCCATTGATGAGAAGATCAACCTTGACCACATCCGCCGAACGATATTCGAGAAACTCATAATCCATCGACGCATAGCCACGCGAGACTGATTTCAATTTGTCGAAAAAGTCGAGCACGATCTCGGCCAACGGAATCTCGTACGTCAAGTGCACTTGACGGCCGTGATAGCTCATATTGATCTGGATACCGCGCTTTTGGTTACACAGCGTCATGACCGGCCCCACGTATTCCTGGGGCATGAACAGGGTCACTTTGACGACGGGCTCGCGGATGTCTTCGATTTTACCGACCTCGGGCATGCGCGCCGGGCTGTCGATCACCTGCAGCGAGCCATCGCGCTGGACGACCTCATAGACCACCGACGGCGCGGTGGTGATGATGTCCATATCGAATTCGCGCTCCAGACGCTCTTGCACGATCTCCATGTGCAACAAGCCCAAAAAGCCGCAACGGAAGCCAAAACCCAGCGCCTGGGAGACTTCAGGCTCGAACATCAGTGCCGCATCGTTGAGCTTGAGCTTTTCGAGTGAATCACGCAATTGATCGTATTCAGAGCTCTCGACCGGATACAAACCGGCAAACACCTGCGGTTTGACCTCTTTGAAACCAGGCAGAGGCTGCGGCGAGGGCTTACCCGCGAGCGTGATAGTGTCGCCGACCTTGGCATTGGCGAGCTCTTTGATGCCGGCAATGATGAAGCCCACTTCGCCCGCCGATAGTTTGGCGCGCGGCTGCGATTTGGGTGTAAACACACCCAATTGCTCGCACAAATGCGTAGCGCCCGAAGCCATCAGCTGGATTTTGTCTTTTGGATGGAGCGTACCGTTGACTATGCGCACCAGCATCACGACGCCGACATAGTTATCGAACCAAGAATCGATAATCAGTGCCTGCAGCGGCCCTGTGGGATCGCCCACGGGAGGCGGTACGCGCGACACGATGGTCTCGAGGATCTCGTCGATGCCCAAGCCGGTCTTGGCGCTGGCCAACACGGCCTCGCTGGCGTCGATGCCGATGACATCCTCGACCTCTTGGCGCGCGGCATCGGGATCAGCCTGCGGCAGATCCATTTTGTTGAGCACCGGCAGCACCTCGACGCCGAGCTCGATCGCGGTATAACAATTGGCCACGGTCTGTGCCTCGACGCCCTGCGAGGCGTCCACGACCAGTAGAGCACCCTCACAAGCCGACAGCGAGCGGCTTACTTCGTACGAAAAGTCGACGTGTCCCGGGGTATCGATCAGGTTCAGGTTGTACACCTTGCCGTCTTTGGCATGGTATTCCAACGCAGCTGTCTGAGCCTTGATCGTGATGCCCCGCTCGCGTTCGATGTCCATTGAGTCCAGCACCTGGGCGGACATCTCGCGCGCTGCCAACCCGCCGCAACGTTGGATCAGGCGGTCGGCCAGGGTCGATTTGCCGTGATCGATGTGGGCGATGATGGAAAAATTGCGAATATGCTGCATAGTGTGGATAAAGTAGGGACAAAACGCAGCCAAATGATGGCGCGCGACATAGGCACAAATACAGGCGACTTGCGTGACATGTGGCAGCCGTACAACGCCGATCGAGCCTCGTGGACCGGAAAACGGCAGCCAAAAATGAGGGGGCGCATCGCGCCCCCTCATTTGCCGTCATCTCACTCACCGCAGACCGCCCCTGTAGGGCGGCCACCTAGAGCGAAACGCAGGCCTTTTTTGTGGCAACCAGCCATTTTAGCCGGTCTTGACGCTTATTTGGACGGCTCGACTGCCACCCACTGCGCTTGATCGCCACGACGGACCAACAAACCAGCCGCCTTGCCCTTGGGCAATTTCTCGACCAAGGTATGGAACTGCTTGGCATCCGTCACGTCCGTGTTGTTGACGGCCAGAACGATATCACCGGCCTGTAGGCCAGCCATATCCGCCGGACCAGTCGCAGCACGCACTTGAACGCCGCCCTTGATACCCAGTCTGCGCTGGACATCATCGGGGACATTGACAACCTGCAGCCCCAGCGCGTTGGCTTTTGCTGCATGTTCGGGCTCTTCCTGAGCCGTCGCCGCACCCTCGTCGGATTTTGCGGTAAGCTCGCCGACCTTGACCGAGAGCGTGACGGTCTTGC
>Ga0182738_1007257_pt1 | contig 11299 bp, 9 predicted proteins | sample eDN5th30CBELigMG_FD_128876 | JGI IMG/M metagenome (GOLD analysis project Ga0182738, IMG submission 128876) | Enriched Miracle-Growth compost microbial communities from Emeryville, California, USA - eDNA 5th pass 30_C BE-Lig MG (version 2)... ...
GGAGGCTCCACGGGCCGAAGCTCGCGCCGGTGTAGGCAGCGAGGTGGGTGCTGCCGATCGTTGCGGCGCTCAGGCGGTTGGCCACCGTCACGGCGGAGGTCGTGTAGCCTCCCGCGATGCCGGCGAACCAGTTTGGCGCGAAGCGATGGTCGGCGCCGGCGATGAAGCCGGCGAGCGTCCGGCTCAGCCCGGCTGCGTCGCCGTTGCCCTGCATCGATCCCCAGGCGCCGACGCCCTGGACCCAGAACGCCGTGCGGCCCTCGCTCTCCTCGGGCGTTGCCTGGGCCGTCTCGCCGAAGCCCGGCCCATGATCGGAGCGCCTGTCGCCGAGGCGGGGATCGGCGCCGTCGGCATGGGCCAGTGACGGTCCACCGAAGGCCAGGGCCGAGCCGGCGCCCGATGCGCCGACGAAGGACGCCTGCCGCATCCGGCCGAGCAGCGCCTGGCGCAGATAGAGGCTGTCGCCCAGCATCACCGACTGCGTGCTGGCATGGACCTCGCCGTCGAGCTGCAGCATGGCGGTGCGCAGCTGGCTCGATTCGCCACCGGTGTTCAGCAGGTCGAGCGCGTTGTAGAGACCGTCCATGCCGCTGAATTGTGCCGGATAGGGGCCGCGATCGAGCGCGGCGGCGACTGCGCCGGCATTGCCGCCGCCGAGATGCGGCGCATAGAGAAAGGCGCCGGCGCCGATCGGCTGCCCGTTTAGGAAGGTGCCGGTGAAGCCGGGCACGCCGGAGCTGCAGCCACCGTTCGGGCTGCGGCCGATAAGGTAGGCCTGTACCGCGCCGCCGTTGCCCCACACGGTGGGCGGCGTGAGGATCGACCCGGCCGTGCCGATCAGCAGGCAGGTGCCGGCCGGAAGCTGCACGATGGTCTGCATGGTCGGCAGGACGGGCAGCGCCAGCACGTCGCGGAGCTGGGCCGGGGTGAGGCCGCGCACCTGATTCGAGCCGACGAGGAAGGAGCCGGCCTGGTTCGAGCTGCCAGGCGCATAGAAGCGGACGTACTGCGTCGGCGCGGTGGTGAGGGTCGCGACTGCGGACGAGGCGGCCGAATTGACGAAGGGAAGGGTCGTGGGCGTGATCAGCGGGCCGAGAAAGCTGTTGGCATCGATGCCATTGGCGATCGACGGCACCGTCGTGCCCTGCTGGCCCGCCGAGGCGAAGCTCTGGCCGCGCGCCACCGGGCCGACGACGATCACGCCGGGCGGCAGCGGACCGGTCTGCGCGAGTGCCGGAACGCCGAAGGCGGCCAGCACGCAGAGGCCGGCGAGCGCGCTCGCGACCCGGCGCGTTGCGTTGCCGCGTCTCATGTCCGCGAGCCGGTCTCGGCGAGGCCGGGCAATTGCCCGCCGCGCGGCGGCTTGCCGGGAAACGTGAGCGCGCGGGCTGTCGCGGGCCTGCGTCATGGCGTGGGTCCCCAACGCGGCGTCATGTTCTTTGGACCGCGCGCGTCCTGCCCACTCATCGTGCATGTGAACGCGCTGAATCATGAGCGCGCAGGATGCACGCGGTCCAATGGGCGTCCAGCGCGCCTCAGCCCTTGTTCGGATTGATCAGGTATTTCTCGCCCGTCGCACGCTTGTTGTAGACGGCGATATTGGCGAGATCGAGCGCCTCAGGCAGCGAGATCGTCTTCGTGTAGTGGCTGGCGAAGGTGGTCTTGAGCGAGTTGACCACGCGCTCGCGCAGGCGGAGCTGCTCGGGCCGGCCGATCTTCTGCAGGAACGGGGTCAGCAGCCAGCCGCCGACGCCCCACGCCATGCCGTAGTTGCGCGTCAGCTCGACCGCGCCGGTGTTGAGGCTGCCGTAGAGATAGACCTGCTTGTGCGTGGTCGAGCCGTAGCGGCTGTATTCTTTCGCGGTCTTGTTGAGCGCGATCTCCATCGCCGTGAGGATCTGGCTGGCGAGCTTGCCGCCGCCGATCGCGTCGAAGGCGATCGTCGCGCCGGTCTCGACCAGCGCCTGTACCAGGTCGTCCTGGAAGCCGGCGGCCGAGGAGTCGACGACATGCCTGGCGCCGATGTCCTTCAGGATCTTCGCCTGGGCCGGGCTGCGCACGATGTTGACCAGCCCGATGCCGTCCTCGTTGCAGATCTTGTTCAGCATCTGGCCGAGGTTGGAGGCGGCGGCAGTATGGACCAGCGCCTTGTGGCCCTCGCGCTTCATCGTCTCGGTCATGCCGAGCGCGGTCAGCGGATTGACGAACCACGACGCGCCCTCGGCCGCCGTCGTGCCGGCCGGCAAGGGCTGGCAGTCGCGTGCGTTCAGCACCCGGTACTGCGCATACATCGAGCCGCCGACCATCGACACGGTCTTGCCCATCAGCGCCTGCGCGGCGTCGGAGGAGCCTGCCTTGACGACGGTGCCGGCGCCCTCGTTGCCGACCGCCATCGGCTGATCGAGGCGCGCGGCGAGGAAGGGCAGGGCGGCCGGCGAGACCTTGGCCTTCACGACGGTGCTCTCGCCGCTGCCGGACGTGGTGGCGGCAGACATGTCGGCCGGTCCGAGCAGCAGGCCGAGGTCGGACGGGTTGATCGGCGTCGCCTCGACCTTGACCACCACCTGGTCGGGGCCGGGCTCGGGAATCTCGATTCGCGCCAGCGACAGCTCGAGCTCGCCGCTCTTCTTGATCAGGGAACGGAGCTGAAGTCCCGTCGTCATTGTCTCTCTCCTTGGTTCGTTGGACTGTAGATCAGGAACGCCGTCGAGGGCGAGCGTCACGGCGCCCGCCAGGCGGGCCGTGTCGTCGAGAAGGCGAGGACGGCGAAGAAGCAGACGATGCCGAGCGCCACGAAGCCGAACAGCCCGTGCAGGCCCCACCCCATCACGTCGAGAGCCAGCAGGCTGCCGCAGACGACGATCAGGATGCGGCAGAGATTGGCGACCACCGGCCACACCATCTCGCCGGTGCCCTGGCTCGCGAAGTACAGCGCCATGGCGAGGCCGAAGAAGCCGTACACCGGACCGACGATGGTGAGATAGGTGCGGCCCGAGGCGAGTGCGGCGGGGTCGTCGGTGAACAGGCGGAGCCAGAGATCGGGCTCGATCGCGACCACGAGGCCGATTGCCGCCCCGATGCTGCCGGCCATAAGTGCGCCCATCCACGCCACGCGCTGCGCCCGGGCAAACTGCTTCGCGCCGATGTTGGTGCCGACCAGCGCGGTCAGGGTCGCGCCGATGCCGAAGCTGATCGGCACCAGCATGTATTCCAGCCGGCTGCCGATGCCGTAGCCTGCGATCGCCGCGTCGCCCGAACGGCCGATCAGGCCGGTGACCAGCAGCACCGTGCCGTTGGTCAGGATCACGACCAGGCAGGCGATCAGGCCGACCTTCAGGATGTCGCGGAACGAACGCCAGCGGAAGCCGTCGAGCGGCCAGTGCAGGCGGATCGGAGCCTTCGGTCCGAGCAGGCGCGACAGCATCCAGAGGGCGGCAAGCGCGAAGGAGATCACGGCCGCTGCGGCAGGTCCGGCGATCCCCAGCTCCGGCAGGCCGAGCCAGCCCAGCGTCAATGCGCCGGTCAGCGGGACCTGCAGCGCCGCCGTGGCGACCAGGGCATAGCCGGGGGTCTTCATGTCGCCCGTGCCGCGCAGCACCGAGGCCAGCGTATTGGCAATCCAGTGCGCGCCGCAGCCGAGGAACAGGACCGAGGCGTAGGCGATGGCGCCTTCGAGGGCGCGACCGCTGCCGCCCAGGGCGCCGAAGATCGGCCGTCCGAAGCCGACCAGCACGATCGCGAACAGGGCGGCCATGCCGAGCGCGATCACCAGCGCATGCGCCGCCGCCGCTTCCGCCGCCGCGCGATTGCCCGAGCCGAGCGCGCGCGCCACCGACGACGAGACCCCGCCGCCCATCGCGCCGGCCGACATCTGGCCGAGCGCCATCTGGGTCGGGAACACCAGGGCAAGCGCGGCGAGGTCGACCAGGCCGAGCTGGCTCACGAACCAGCTGTCGGAAATGCTGACCAGGCTCTGCATCGCCACGTTCAGCACGTTGGGCGCGGCCAGCGTCAGGATGGTCGGCACGATCGGGCCGGCCAGCATCATCTGCCGGCGTTCAGCGGGAGTCATGGCCGGGTGTCTATCACGTGCCACTCGCCGGCCGCGCGAGCTTATCTCATGCAGCAATCATTGGACCGCGCGCATCCTGCGCGCTCGTGATCAAGAGCGCGCAGGATGCGCGCGGTCCAATGAAGATGCCCTAAGCCGCGGCTGCAGACGGCGCCAGCCACCCGTCGAAATCGCGCAGGGCACGGGCGGCCATTGCCTGCTTGCGCTCCTTGCCGCGGAAGTTGCCCTCGATCGGCGGGAACAGGCCGAAATTGACGTTCATCGGCTGGAACGTGGCGGCGTCCGCACCGCAGGTGATGTGGTTGAGCAGGGCGCCCATCGCGGTCGTCGTGGGCGGCAGGCTCGGCGTCTCGCCGCGCAGCTCGGCCGCGGCGAAGCGGCCGGCCAGCAGGCCGACGGCAGCGCTCTCGACATAGCCTTCGCAGCCGGTGATCTGGCCCGCGAAGCGCAGCCGCGGCAGCGCCTTCAGCCGCAAAGTCGCGTCGAGCAGGCGCGGGCTGTTGAGGAAGGTGTTGCGATGCAGGCCGCCCAGCCGCGCGAACTCGGCATTCTGCAGGCCCGGGATGGTGCGGAACAGGCGGACCTGCTCGGCATGCTTCAGCTTGGTCTGGAAGCCGACGATGTTCCACAGCGTGCCGAGCGCATTGTCCTGGCGGAGCTGCACGACGGCCCACGGCCGCCGCCCGGTGCGCGGATCGCGCAGGCCGACCGGCTTCATCGGCCCGAAGCGCAGGCTCTGCGGCCCCGTCGAGGCGATGACCTCGATCGGCTGGCAGCCCTGGAAGTAGGGCGTCGTGGCTTCCCATTGCTTGAACTCGGTCTTCTCGCCGGCCAGTAGGCCGGCGACGAAGGCCTCGTACTGCTCCTTGTCGAGCGGGCAGTTGACGTAGTCCGCGCCGCTGCCGCCGGGACCGGCCTTGTCGTAGCGCGACTGCTTCCAGGCGATCGACAGGTCGATGCTGTCGCGATGCACGATCGGCGCGATGGCATCGAAGAAGGCCAGCGATTCTTCCCCGGTTTCCCTGGCCAGCGCCTCGGCGAGGGCCGTCGAGGTAAGCGGGCCCGTGGCGATGATGGTGTGGCCCCACTCGGCCGGCGGTAGTCCCGCGACCTCCTCGCGCTGCAGCGTCACCAGAGGCTGGGCGAGGAGGGTCTCCTGCACGGTGGCGGAGAAGCCGTGCCGGTCGACCGCCAGGGCGCCCCCGGCCGGCAGCTTGTGCGCATCGGCGGCACGCATGATCAGCGAGCCCGCCCGGCGCATCTCCTCGTGGACCACGCCGACGGCGTTGTTCTGCGCATCGTCGGAGCGGAAGGAATTGGAGCAGACCAGCTCGGCGAGCGCATCGGTCAGGTGGGCCTCGGTGCCCCGCGTCGGCCGCATCTCGTGCAGCACCACGGGCACGCCCGCCTGCGCGAGCTGCCATGCGGCCTCGCTGCCCGCCAGCCCGCCGCCGACGATATGCACGTTGATGCTTGACGCCATGCGCTCCGACCTGAAACCGTGCGCCTCCTTACATGGGGGAGCCGACGATGGCCATCAACTATCACAATCCCAAGAGCGTCTCGCTTTCCGGCAAGTACAGCCTCGGCGCCGAGGTGCCGGCCGGTGCGCGCTATCTCTACGTCTCGGGGCAGGTCGGCGTCGATTCGCGCGGCAAGCTGCAGCAGGGCTTCGAGAAGCAGGCGGTGCAGGTCTGGAAGAACATCGGCCAGGTCCTGAAGGCCGGCGGCATGGGCTACAAGGACATCGTGAAGATCACGACCTTCCTGACCGACAGCCGCTTCGTCGTGCCCAACCGCGCGGCACGCGACCAGTTCATCACTGCGCCCTATCCGGCCTCGACACTGCTGGTCGTCGCCGGCCTCGCCGACCCCGCGATGCTGGTCGAGATCGAGGTCATCGCCGCCAAGGCGTGACGGCCGGGCTCCGGCGCTATCCGCTCGTCAACGGCTTCAGGGGATGAGGCATGCTCATCGCGCAGCTTTCCGATCCGCACATCAAGAGCCCGGGCCAGCTCCTCTACGATCGCATCGACACGGCGGGCTATCTCGAGCGCGCCGTGGCGCATGTCCTCCGCCTCGATCCGCTGCCCGACCTCGTCATCATGACCGGCGACCTGGTCGACGGCGGCAAGGCGGAGGAATACGCCTTGTTGCGGCGGCTGCTCGCGCCGCTGCCGATGCCGCTCTACGCCATTCCCGGCAACCACGATGCGCGCGAGGCGCTGCGGGCCGCCTTCGCCGACAAGGGTTTCTTCCCGCCCGAGGGCTTCCTGCAGTACGCGGTCGAGGACCAGCCGGTGCGGCTGATCGCACTCGACACGCTGGTCGAGGGCAAGCCGTATGGCGAGCTGTGCGCGGACCGGCTCGCCTGGCTCGACGCGCGTTTGGGCGAGCAGGGCGACAAGCCGGTGGTGCTCTTCATGCACCATCCACCCTTCGAATGCGGAATCGACGCCTTCGACCACGCGCGACTGCAGCATGGCGACCAGCGGCTTGCCGAGCTGGTGCGACGGCACGGCAACGTCGAGCGCGCGGTCTGCGGCCATGTCCATCGCCCGATCCAGGTTCGCTGGGCGGGCACGATGGCCTCGATCGCGCCCAGCACGGCCCATCAGGCGACCCTCGACCTGCACGACGGCGCCCCGCTCAGCATGATGATGGAGCCGCCGGCGATCGCCCTGCACCAGTGGCGGCCGCACACCGGCCTCGTGACGCATGTCAGCTACATCGGCGACTTCGACGGGCCCAAACCGTTCAGGAAAATGTAGCCGTCCCCTATCCGCGTGATCTTCGGGGGGCATGGACAACGACACCGGTGCGGCCCATGACCCGTCGCCGATTGCCGCGCCACCTCTCCGCTCTGCCAGGGACGAAGGCGCAACCTCCAATTGATGGAAGCGTTTTCGTCCACCTTGTCCCTGAAGAGACTCACCAAGCGCCTCGGCCCGGGCGTCATCACCGGCGCCGCCGACGACGACCCGAGCGGCATTGCGACCTATTCGCAGGCCGGTGCGCAGACCGGATTTGGGCTGCTTTGGACGGTGGTGCTGACCTGGCCGATGATGGTTGCGGTGCAGTCGATCAGCGCGCGCATCGGGCGGGTCACCGGACGCGGCCTGGCGGCCAACATGCTCGACGTCTTCCCGCGTCCGGCCGTGGGCATGCTGATCGTGCTGCTGTTCGTCGCCAACACCATCAACATCGGCGCCGACCTTTCGGCCATGGGCGCTGCCGTGAAGCTCGCGGTCGGCGGCAGCCAGCACCTCTACACGGTCCTGTTCGCACTGGGCTGCCTCATGGGGACGGTGTTCATTCCCTATCATCGCTATGTCGAAGTGCTGAAGTGGCTGACCTTTTCACTGTTCGCCTATGTCGGCATCGTCTTCGCGGTGGACATCGACTGGCACGATGTCGTCAAGGGCGCGCTGCTGCCGCGCCTCGAGCTGTCGGGCGACTCGCTGACCCTGGTGGTCGCCCTGTTCGGCACCACGATCAGCCCCTACCTGTTCTTCTGGCAGAGTTCGCAGGAAGTCGAGGAGGAGGAGGCGGACCCCAGGGACGCTCCCTTGCTCGAGAAGCCCAAACAGGCGCCGGTTCAGCTTCAGCGCATCGCCTGGGAGACCTGCGCCGGCATGGGCATGTCCAACATGGTGGCCTTCTTCATCATGCTGACCACGGCGGCCACGCTGCATGCGAACGGCCAGACCGACATCCAGTCCACGGAGCAGGCGGCCCAGGCCCTCAAGCCCATCGCCGGCGACTTTGCCTTCGCCCTGTTCAGCATCGGCATCGTCGGCACCGGCCTGCTCGCCGTGCCGGTGCTGGCGGGCTCCGTCGCCTATGCCGCGGGCGAGCTGTTCGCCTGGCCGATCGGGCTGGAGCATCCGCCGCAGAAGGCCCGGGGATTCTACAGCGTGATCGCCGCGGCCATCGTGCTCGGCATCGCCGTCGACCTCTCGCCGCTCGATCCGATCAAGGCGCTGGTCTGGAGCGCCGTCGTCAACGGCGTCATCGTCGTGCCGGTGCTGGTTGCGATGATGATCGTGGCGTCGCGGTCCCGGGAGATGGGCCAGTTCGTCGCCACCCGCACTCAGCGCATATTCGGTTGGCTCACGACGGCGATGATGGCGGTCGCGGCCGTGGCGATGTTCGTCACGATGTGACAGGGGTGTCCGACGCCGGTCACGACGATGAGTGCTCCAGGGTCGGCACGAACATGATTGTCCTCGCAATCGAGGCCGAGCAGAACGACCTCATGTCGTCGCCTCGATAATCTGCAGGCGCGTGGACGTTGACCTTTCCCCTGGCGCCTGAGACGCTGGCTCATGCATCCCTATGCCGTTCCGGACTGGGTCCGTGCCCGGGTGATCCGCCTGCAGGGCAAGCCCTTCGCGCTCGACGAGATCGACGCGGCCCGCGCTGCGCTCGTCGTCGTCGACATGCAGAACTATTACGTCGCCGAGGGCTACCCGAACCAGTCGCCGCAGGCGCGCGAGATCGTGCCCAACGTCAACCGCATGGCCACGGCATTGCGAGCGGCAGGCGGGCGGGTCGTCTGGATCCAGACCGATAGCGCCGAGGCGTTGGCCAAGTGGGGCAAGCATCACAAGTACAAGCTGACGCCCGAGAATGCGGCGCGACGGCTCGAACTGCTGTCGTCCGACAACGAGGGCTTCAAGCTCTACGCGGCGCTCGAGCCGCGAACGGAGGACCTCTACGTCCGCAAGATCAAGTTCAGCGCCATGATCGGCGATTCGTCCGATCTCGATCGCGTGCTGCGCGACAATGGCGTCGAGATCCTGCTGGTTGCCGGCACCAAGACCAACGTGTGTTGCGAATCGACGGCGCGCGACGCCTCGATGATGGAATATCGCGTGGCGCTGCTGTCGGATGCGACCGCGACCTCGACCGACGAGGAGCACGCCGCGGCCCTCAATGGCTTCCAGATCTCGTTCGGCGACGTGATGACGGTGGACGAGGCGACCGAGCGGCTGGTCGCTGCCGAGAAGCGCAGCGCGGCCTAGCTCATTGGATCGCGCACATCCTGCGCGCTCAGATTTGTGAGCGCGCAGGATGCGACCGGCCCAATGATCAACTCCCGGGCACGATTCCCGGTTTCAACCCGATGCAGTGGTCGGCGATGGCGCCGGGCGTGGTCAGCCACACCCGGTCGAAATGCGCGTGCCCCATGATGCGCCGGAAGATGTCGCGCAGCACCCTGAGCCGGTGCGGCTGGCCCATGATGAAGGTGTGCAGCGAGAGCGCCAGGACCAGCGGCCGCTCGACGCTCTGCTCGAGCATCTCCTCGAACTGGCGCAGCACCACGTCGCCATAGACCGGCGCATCCTGGCGCAGGTGGATGACCGACACGTAGTCGTTGGTCTCGACCGCATAGGGGACGTTGAGCAGCGGGCCCGAGCGGGTCTTCACCCAATGGGGCTGGTCGTCGCACGGCCAGCTGACGCAGTAGCGATAGCCGGCTTCCTTCAGGAGATCGTTGGTGAGCGCGCTCTCGGCCTGCAGCGGCGTCATCCAGCCACCCGGCGCCTTGCCTTCGTGCTGCCGGATGGCCTCGGTCGCCTCGGCGATCAGCGCGCGCTCCTCCGCCTCGGGCCGCATGCCGGGCTTCTCGGAATTGGTGCGGCCATGCCCCATGATCTCGTCCTGGGTGCGCTTGCCCAGGGCCGCCATGATCTGGGGATGCGTGTCGTAGAGGCAGGAGTTGACCTGGTGCGCGAGCGGAACGCCGAACTGGTCGGCCATCTCGAGCATGCGCCAGATGCCGACCCGGTTGCCGTATTCGCGCCACGACCAGTTGCGCTGGTCGGGCATCGGCAGCGGATTGCCCAGGGTCGGACCGTCGAGGCCGTAGCCGAAGGTCTCGACGTTGATGGCGACCCACAGTGCCAGCCGCTTGCCGCCGGGCCAGGAATAATCCGCCCGCCCGGTGATCGGGACGTATTCGAAGCGGCCGTGCGTCGGCAGGGAGTGGCCGCTCACGGCTTGACCGTCTTGCCGAGCACCTTCTCGTAGACGGCCAGGACGGTCGAGCTGTCCGCATTGCCCATGCCCATCTTGCGCGCCATGCGCTGCAGGTTGTGCGTGGCCGAGCCCAGCGGCAGTGGCACGTCGAGCTCGTCGGCAAGCTCCATGGCGAGATGCAGGTCCTTGTGCGCGAGGTTGAGGGCGAAGGAAGGCGGCGAGAACTGCCCGCTCAGCGCGCGCTCGGAGAACGACTTGAAGATGGCCGAGTTGCCGCTCGAGCTGGCGATGACCTGCGTGAGCTTCGCCGGATCGAGCCCGGCCGTGACGCCGAGCATCATGCCTTCGGAAGCCGCCGCGGCGTTGCAGAAGGCCATCATGTTGTTGACCAGCTTGGCCACCGTGCCGGTGCCGAGCTCGCCCATGTGGATCACGTTCGCGCTGAACGATTGCAGCACCGGCAGGGCGTCGTCGAACACCTTCCTGTCGCCACCGACCATGATGGCGATGGTCGCGGCTTCCGCCCCGACGGTGCCGCCACTCACGGGAGCGTCGAGCATGGCGATGCCCTTGGCGGCCATCGCGGCGCCGATCTTCTTCACCATCGAGGGTGCATTAGTCGACAGGTCGATGAAGATCTGGCCCTTGGCGATGTTGGCCAGGATGCCGCCGTCGCCCAGGGTCACGGCCTCGACGTCCTTTGGCATGGGCAGCGACGTCATGACGACGTCGGCTCCCCTGGTGACCTCGGCGATCGACTGGGCCGCCGTGCCGCCGAGGTCGGTGCAGGTCTTCACCGCGGCCGGGTTCAGGTCGAACACCGTTACCTGGTGATTGGAACGCTTGATGATGTTGCGGCACATGGGTCCGCCCATGTTGCCGACGCCGATAAATCCGACTTTCATGGTTTCCTCCTGAATTCCCAACGAGGCTGCGTCGCGGATTGACAAGGCATTTCCGTCATCCTGAGCGCAGCGACGGATCTCACCGAACGATCGGACACGGGCTGCGGAGCCGGGTCGTCATTGGACCGCGCGCATCCTGCGCGCTCATCATCATGAGCGCGCAGGATGCGCGGTGCGCCGGGATACCGGCAAGGAGTATGAGGTGAGAGTCCTTTCCGATGAAGGCCTAGCAAGCCACGTCGGCCCCGAGTCATGCGGAGCGGGCCGTGAGGGCCGTTTCGAAGCGTTGACAGGGGAGCGTGCAGGCCGGCCATTGAGCCGCGACAGCCTGTTACAA
>Ga0182738_1007258_pt1 | contig 11298 bp, 9 predicted proteins | sample eDN5th30CBELigMG_FD_128876 | JGI IMG/M metagenome (GOLD analysis project Ga0182738, IMG submission 128876) | Enriched Miracle-Growth compost microbial communities from Emeryville, California, USA - eDNA 5th pass 30_C BE-Lig MG (version 2)... ...
TTGGTAGCTTCTTTTCTTTATTTCACAAAAAAAGAGGGCAATGAATTTTTTATTTTTGGAAAAACAGCATCAGGGCTTCTCAAAGTGCCTATTTTATCCGACTCTATCTGATTTTTAAACCACAGTTGCCGATTGTCTATACAGACTTCCGACATCTCAGAAATTTAGAGCAAGTTATCAGAAATCCTTTCTGTCAAAAAAACAAAAGTCTCAAAAACTTTTTGAAGGAAGTCGGAAGAATTTTTGGAAAACCGGAAAAAGATTGTTATAATTTTATTAAAAATTTTTTGGGGGGAAAAATTTCCGAAGAAAACTTTTTTTCAAATATCTTTTCGGAATTAAAGAGATTTCTTTATAAAATAATTTTCTATCCGCAAGGCATTCGTTTTGGCTGAATCTTTTAGAGTTGTTGAATTGGAATAAAAATTTCTGGAATTTAATAAACTGTTGTCTCATAAAATAAGTTAGGTCGGGCTTTCTGAGGAGAATGTCGGGGGTTTTTCGAAAAGATATTCGACAATGTCTGGATTTCATGGAGAAAGATTGGGAAGCCCTGAACAGCATAGAAAAGCTTCCAATATCCATGAATTTTCATTGATATAGATCCCAGAAAAGAGACCTCTAATGATTCAATTTTTACTCGTTCAATGTGAGAATCAAACCAACTTTTGACCCAATACAAAAATCAAATAAAAAACAAGTCTCCAGTGAATCTTCGAAACATCATGCATGAAAGGATTATTTTCATTTCAAGAACGTGATATAACTCAGGAATTTTTTCATATTTTGTAGAGATATCATTTGTGAACACATTACATTGATCTCTTAACAATAATCATATATCATCAATACTTTTTAAAAATAAAAACTACATGTAAAATTGTGAAAAGCGGGTTTAGCTGACATAACGATAAGTGACGTATTTGCCTGCAGTCTCACTTTCTCTGATGATCTTGACAATCTATTTCATTTTAATTCCAGATCTTCAAATAAATTTACATCTCCTCTAGATAATCCGTAATATCTGGCAACGGGATCAGTGATAAGAATCTTAGGAAGTTGTTGGTCCTTCAATTTGCTAAAACAAGGTTTAGATTTACAGGAAAAACTATTCCATCGTACTATCTCTTTAATAATTCTTGGCGTTCTTCAGCATTAATTAAAACGTGCTTGGGGACAAGTTCGTGCTCAGTGATGTTTACCAAGAGTTCTTCTTCTTTGAAGAATTCCAATTTAAACTCCTTCTCGTAATCAGCAGTATTCTTTGAAAATGATCTATCTATCTATTTTTGAAAACAATACATACCACAGAGGAATCTCCTTGAAGGATGACGAGACCCATGGTTGATCCGGTGGTTTTCATTACGTGCAACTTTGTCTTTAATTCTTCTTTGGTGAACTTGTTTGCTGTTTCGGCGAAAAAGACGGAGAGCTTTTGTTCATCTTGTTCGGCCTTTTTGAGGTAGGGTATGGACAGTTGGCTTCTGGCGGTGGCAGCGTCTGGGAATTTCAGTTCAAAATCTTCAAACTTCATATCTCTGTAATCGGCAAACACAAAATATCCTAAAATGAATGTCAGGTGGGCTGTTTTGAGCCAAGATACTATACCTCTGTCTGCCATCATTTGCATGATGGTCTTGTTGATACGGAAGACACGCTTTAAGTCAGCACTACGATCTTTGCCAATTTCCATTGAAGTTTTAAGATAGCCACTATTTTATATTTAATCAATCAAAGACTGAGAAAAAAAGATTGGGACGCTCAATTGTTTGAAATTAATTACCCAACCAGACAAATTTCTCAAGTTATTCATTCACATGTTAATTATTACCAAAAAAATGTCGACAAGTTTTTAGTACAATATCAATCAAGTATATAATTACGATATTGAAAATTTTCAAAAATATCAAACAAACAGGTATCATCGATTACAGAAAAAAAAATCTAGCCTCTGCTAAATGGGAACTCTAAAGTGTTGTAATTCTTTTGGTGAGTAAAATTTATCGAGGACACTCATGCTTTTGACACTTGCGATGGTGTCAATGGCAGTATTTTCTTTATTAGTCTTCTTTTCTTTCATCAGGGGTCTGAGGACTCTCATTGCACTCAGATGCTCAGGCTTCACCAGAAACTTTGCTTTTGAATCTGAGCCTTTTGAAAATTTGCTAAATGTGACTCCCTTATTATCACCATCTTGTTTATTTCTATCTTGCTCTCCAAACTGTTTCACTTGAATATTATTGCCTTCTGTATTTTTAATCCATTCAGCCTTGAACTTTGTTGACATAACTCTTCTTTTGGGCCCTCCGTTTGGCGAAATGAGGGCTCCGATTCCCCTGCCAAGCTCGGCGTTGAGTGGAGAAGTAATGCTTGGGTATCTTGGACTTACAAACTTTGGTTTTGTTCGATTAGCCAACTGAGATTGAGAGTGACTGTCAAAAAGCATTCTTCTTGCACCGCCTCCTCCAATCTGGAATTTTGTTGAAGTTGCTCCAACATTTTGAGTTGTTTGGGGAGTGCCGTTAAATGTATCAATAGGTCTCACATTCATTAAAGGATGTAGATTAGTCAAAGTTCTCACCTTTTTGTGCGAACTCACAGACTGAGATGTTTCTAAAGGATTGGTAATTCCAGAAATATCCAAATTGTTGCTGCTTTGAGCTGCCAACAATGGAGGCGATCCGCGAATATTCTTGGATCCAAATCCTCCACTAACCGCGTTAATACTCACGGGAGAAACAACACTCGGAATTTTGGTGAGACTTCCAGGTAAAGTTGTGCTTGTTGGAATTTCAGCTACAACAGAATCAAGGGCTGTCAATGAAGTTGGAGAAACAAAGGATTTCTTCTGGTTCACCAAAGGCATCTTTGTTGTATCAATTGGCGTAATCTTGTGCTTTCTTTCTTCTGTATCAAGATCAACCAGTGTTTTAGCGAGTGAGCAAGAAGATTTGACTTGGCTTCTTGAGGTCTGCTCAGCGCTTTGATCGTCAAAAGGTCTTCTTCTGATAACTTCTGACTGAGTTGATGTTGCGCTGTAAATGTTGGAGGGCTTTCTGCTCTTGGAGTAATAATGCTCCAAGCCAGCTTTCATTCTCTCGGAGTTTTCTTGTGTTACAACTCTCACATTCTCTTTTGAATGCTCAAGCTTGCTGTAGATCGAAGAAGGTGCATTTTCCTTGCCGTCAAGATGCTTTCTCACCCAAGGATGAGCGAGGATCTGACTGATTGAAGGACGATCGCCTGGATTAGCCTTCAAAATTCTTTGCATGAGGTCTTTGGCTTGCACGTCAACATGAGGACCGTAAACAATAGGTCCTTTGGCCAATGAAGCATGAATCTCGTTCAGAGAACGGCCTTTATAAGGAGCTTCCTTGTGTAAAAGTTCATATAACAGAATTCCCAGAGACCAAACGTCAATCCTGTAATCATAAGGTCTTTTGTAAATAACCTCAGGTGCCATATATTCATAAGTGCCACAAAATGTTGTTCTTTTATCGTGGATACGCTCAGCAGACCAGCCAAAATCGCAGAGCTTGATGTTCAAGTCTTTGTCCAAGAGCAGATTTTCGGGTTTGATGTCTCTGTGCATCACATCACGCTCGTGGACATGCTGGATAGCGAGACATGACTGGTAAAAGAACCTGAAAATCTCTTGGGGAGTCAGAGGTGTCTTTTTTTTGTGGATGTATGAATAGAGATTTCCTTTCTCAGCGTAGTCGAGGGCCATATAAACACAAGTGCCTTCCTGCATGTAGCCGTGGTATCTGATAATGTTTGGGTGATCGGTTTTCTTGTGAACTATAACCTCTGTGCGTAGATTGTGAAGGTCAGATGCCTTATTTTTGGAGTTTTCAAGATTCACCTGATTCAGGATTACAAGAAAGCCTTGGGAAGGAGTTTACTATTTTAAGGGCGAGGAGTCTGCCAGTTTTCTTTTCACGTGCCAGTTTAACGGTGGCAAAGGAACCAACCCCAAGTCTGGAGTTTTTATCTTTGGGATCTTGGAGGAATTCGAATTCAGAAAGGGAACGAGGTGGTTTTTCACTAAAGAGAGAAACACTTGTCATGGGAAAAGAAACCGAGATTAGACAGTAATTTGCTTGTTTGTCTGATATAATTAAAATTTATATTTGCTTTTTTCCATTAACAAACTTTATAAAGTAACTGCTAGTTCCCGACGTTAGCAATTAATAAATCATATAGGGGATGATGGGAAAGTCATTTCATTTTGCTCAATATTTGGATGTCGTCGAAGAGAAAATCTCCAGGATCGGGAGCGACATCTCTCTAGATAGAACCTTTAATTTCTAAAAGCCACTGTCTAAAGAATTCTTTTGAATTTCTCGTCTCTAAATTCGATTAAAATAGCATAATTTCAGGCAAATAAAAAAAAGAGAAACGTTTAGTTGAGAAAACGAGTTTATAAAAGATGGTATGCCGAAGGGTCAAACACGAAGTCGATCGAAACCTGCAATTCTCGAGAGAGTTTATTGATTTCTAATTCTCATTGAGGTTACAAAAAACTATTAAAACTGGAATGACTCCAAATCAAACATTCGAAATTTAGACAACAGGTATTTCTGAGTGAAATTTTATTTCATCATAATAATGCAAAAAACAGTTGTTAAATATTTATTTATAAACAGAGACAAAATTATTTACTTCTCATTCTCATAAGAATCATTTCTATTTAAAAAAATCACCACATACATGCACCAAGAAATTCTCTTCTTTTTATTTTGATAAGAAGTGCATGGATCCATAATGAGCAGCTGGGCCAGGTGAGTCGGTTCTAGCGACCACATCAACCCAGGATTCTCTTGTAGCTCGGCCTATTGAATGGCTGGGGGATCCAGCTCGACTTGTTCTTGCACTGTATCTACCAGGACCCGGTGAATCGGTTTTAGCAACAACATCGATCCAGCTTGTTCTTGGAGCCTTGCCAATCACTGAAGTTGGGGAACTGGCCCTGGGTGTGGGAGTGTATCGAGCAGGACCTGGTGAGTCGGTTCTGGCGACGATATCCACCCAGCACTCTCGAGGGGATTTTCCCATTGAAGGACTTCTTGAGCGACTTTGCATTTTGGGAGTATATTGTGCAGGCCCTGGAGAATCGGTTTTGGCCACAGCATCCACCCAAGAGTTTCTTGCAGCCTGGCTGAACGAGACTGTTCCTTTGATATGATTGAATTCACTCTATCGATAAAAACTTTTAATACCAAGATAACCTGAGAAAATTACCATGAGACCATTGTTGTTTATTGGAATTCTGCTTGAATAAACAGATGGAGTTGTATTGAGTTGGGATTGTATCAAAAGGGTTTGAGAAGGACTGAAATTAAGTAATTTTCTGAAAGACTTGTCTCCTCTATCAGTCGTTGACCTGTTGAAAGGAGATTGGCCGAGCATGGTGCTTGAAAGAGAGGATTTGCCAAGTGGAGAAAACCCGTCAAATTTGGAGAGATTGTCCCAATTTTTAATGCTAGTATTGGTTGTACTGTTCCCTTTTCTGGTTTTACTCTTGGAAGGAGTCGTGGCGCTTTTATTTGGACGAAGTATGTAGCTCACTTCTTTCACTGTTGTTTTTGATGGAGTAACAGGACTTTTTTATGTAAACAGTTTGTCTCAAAAACCTCTTAATTACCTTGCAGCCTTGCTTCTTCTACCTTTTTTGGAAGGTGTGACGCATTTTGGGGTCAGTTTAGCTGATAGTAATCCTTCACTTTCTCCTGTGCTCTTGGCAGAGTTGAGCCGAGAGCTAAAGTTTGAGAGTTTGTCTTCAGAAGCGATCTTTGTGTTAATATGAAGTATTGGCTTGTCTTCTAGCCCTCTGTTCTGCTCTTCTTCTTTGGAAGCCTAGGAGAAATTAAGCCTTACAAACCCGGGCTTCAAGTACTTTGGGTGAACAGGATGTGTAAATGTTCTCAACTAAGAAAGGTTAGCGATTCCAAATAAATAAAGAGTATTATACTCATCATCTGTACAATGAGTGTAAATTTGTTTTTGAAGATGAGCAGATTCTTGTCGTAGTCGGCTTTGATCTTCTCATTGTCGAGGTTGTCCCTGTTTTTTTCGAGAGATGCTAGTTTTTGGTAAAAATTGGCTATGGAGATGGTTTTATGTACCTTCAAGGATCGTTTTTGAAGAATCTGCAAACAAAGTCTGGAATAGCTTGTGGATCTTGTTAAGAGACTTTTCTTCCTCAAATTTAACAAAGATTCTCTCAATGTCCAAGTAGTCGACAAGCTGAGCCCTCAAATCAGTCGCTAATGATTCCATATATTCGACAGGAATTAAATTATAATACAAAAAATTAGACTTTGCTTATTCTCTTGTTTTAATTGAGTTGAAAGTGAGGAATATTTTCCTTTGAGATTTTCTCCTTGGATTTCCCTTAGTCCCATCTCTTTCTATTGATCTCAAGTGTGAGAAGATTTGGTGAAAAAAAGAAGGCCCCAAAGAAAAAAACTTGAATTTTCTCCGAGAATTTTTTGTTTCTCTATGCATAATATTTTTTCTGACTGCTAATTGATGAGTTTTAAAATCACCTTGGCTCCGGCTATCCAAAGATCTCTCAAAAAAATTTCATTCTCTCTGGTTTTGGGGGGAAATATTTATTTTATTAATTCGTTTAATTAACCTTTCTTGCGAATTGAGCGTTTTTTTGCGTGGTTTGAGATTCTCAACAAACCATGAATATTCTCTCTCGCAAAAGAAAACAAACCTTGGAGAAAAAGTTTTCCGGACATCGAGCGATTTTGCTGTTTTCTGATACCATACAGATAATTTTTAATATTTATGCGATCTTGAATAATTTTACTGTTTTTAGACTCACTCGCTATTAATCGTTTAACATCTCTTTTATGAAACATTTTTGAGAAAATTTTAAAAGAAATCAAGTCTCCTTTTGGTCGAATCATCAAAAGAGACTTTTCTGGTTTTCTCTTTGGGGATTCCCATCAAACGTTTGATTCGCCTCAATTAGTGAAAGATTGATCAATTTTAATCATTAATAAATTTAGCAATGACAACACTAGTTTGCTCATTAGAGAGAATATAGTTGAAAACCTCCATCGAATTTTTAATTGAATTACTCTTTGATTTTTTTCAGAGAAACTTTTAAAAAAAAACTCTGTCTTTTTAGAATTTCGAAAATGCACTTGAGCGAAACACGTCTAAAATTTGAGCGACTCAAGTTCTTTCTTCCCTTAGTTTGCAAACGAAAAGCTCAAAATTCCTCATGATTCTGCTGAGATATTTGGAATTTTTTTACATTTTGAAAAGTTCTGAAAAGTTAAAAATTCGACTTGAGTTTTATCTCTTAACTTGCCCCAATGAAACAAAACAAGGCACTTTTTAAGCCTCTCATCTCGAGAGTCGATAAAAAATGAATTTTTAGACAATTTAAAATTTTCAAAAGGAAATTTTTATTGAGCGTACAACCTCTCGATTTTTACAATTTACAAAGAAAAAATCCGTATCTTGAAATTGCAAAATATGACGAAAATTTGTAAACTATTGAAACCAAGGGTCCAAATGTTTTGCTAATTGCAAAGATTCCGGAGGTGCTTTTATGAGCAATTAAAATGACTCTCCTGCAGCAGGTTGTGATTCTAGTGTGTTGAAGACATATTTTCGATAGTTCATACGGACCCTACTCAGGCTCTTCAGAACTTTAACTTCTAAAAGATTCAATAATGATTTCTTCAGGTTCATAAGAGGAATATTCACATTTTTCAAAGTAGAAGTTTAAATTCATGAAATTGTAAAATCGAGACAGAATTTATAAACAACCTAAAATAAGAGCTGAAATTTGTAAAAATAGCGAATTGTAAAAATTGAGGGTTTTACGATACTGTGAGATTTGTAAGATACCTTCAACTTCAATAAATCTTGAATTCAAACCTCCCATCATGAAAAAATATGTTCATTATATCGTTTGAGAAATTTATCACCAAAATTATAAAGTACCAAAAGAGGAAATCGAATTGTGATTGTTTTTGATAATTTGCATTTTTTTTAAAAAAGACATTTTCAAAAAATTTCTTGAAAGTTTAAAAATAGAGAGAAGAACTTTTATTTCTTCCCCAAAACAAGAACTGATTTTTTTCTCAATTTTTCTCTTTTTTATGGGACAATTCATGTTCCTTTTTTTAGAACCTTCGTTTTCTAAACAAATTTATTTTTGCTTGTCTTCTTTTCAAATCACACACAGAAAACATGAGAATTCTCCAAAACAATGGTAAAAATTCTCCTATTGTTTTCTAATTTTTCGGAAACCAAGAATCACAATAATTTCAATACTTTCTAAGAATGAGTGAGTATTCTTTCCCGATTACCAATCGAAATATAAAGGATTTTAGTAAATCTCATATAATTATTATAAAATAGTAATACCGTTTGTAATTTTAATAACAGCATTCAACATTATTTACTTAGGAAAGTTATTTTCTCAAACCAAATTATTCATTATTTTTCGAAGTAAAAGAAACTCTCAAGGGATCAAGAGGTTCAAAAACAACTCCTTGGACAAGCTGGAATTTGTAGTTTTCAGGGATTTTAAAATCAAAAGTCTTGACAAGCAATCCCAATAAAACTTTAGCTTCGACCATTGCGAAATGCTGCCCGATACAAGTTCTTGGACCTGCTGAGAAAGGAATATAGGAAAATGGCTCCTTTCTGAACCCGTCTTGATTTCGAGTTGTTCCAGACAGCCATCTTTCTGGGATGACTTCTTCAGGGTTTGAGTAGTATTTCTCATCAGTATGATTGACGTTAATAAGAACTGTCAAAACAGTGCCCTTTTTGATGTTAACACCAGCCAAATTATCATCCTGCATGGCTTTTCTGTAGAACAAGCACCCAACGTTAAGTCTCAACACCTCTTTTAAAAACGCAGTTGTGTAGTCCATGCGGTTCAGATTTTCAATAGTGATTGTTTTCATGTCAGCCAGCTCTCTATCAACTTCCTCTTTGACTTTTTCCAAGATTTCAGGTCGCTGAGTCAAGAAATAAACTGCACATGTGACAAGGTTAGCAGTCGTGTCAGTTCCAGCTCCAAACAATCCAACAAATTCGCCTGTAATTTGCTCATCAGTTAAGCCATTGTCATCAGATCCACTTTTTCGAAGATCCAACAAGTGAGTCAGCAAATTCCTTTCTTTCTTTCCGCTCTTTTCAGTCTCTTCAATCATCTTTTTGCATACCGATCTGACGCTAGCAATGTCACTATTAATTCTTTTATGTCTGGGGAAAATGTTGGTTTTGGGAAACTTGGAGCCAAAAACAATCGACGTCAAAGCAAAAGCTTCATTAAATAGATCATAAGCAAGTTGGATAGCAATGTTACTCATTGATTCTCCTCGAATTTTGTGGGCATTGAATCGATGTCCGAAAAAGATTTTTCCTGTCGATTCTCCAACAATGTTGGCTACCTTTTCAAAGATGTGAACATCTTTCAATTCGCCATTCTTTATCCAGCTGTTCACGCCTTCTTGGGCTGTTTCAACAACAAGAGGAATCATCTCTTTAGTAAATTCATAGTTAAAGGCGGTCGAGAGGATTCTTCTTCCCTTCTTCCAATCTGCTCCTTCATTAAATGGGGTACTTCCATTTGCCAACTCGAGGAAAAGCTGGATGGCATCGGTGTCCTTCCTATATATTTCATATTTTTGAAGCATCTCTTTAATCATCACAGGGTCAAGAAGAACCAAGAGACTCTTGGGGCCAAAGTTCTCCACAATAAAACGGGCATCGGGATTCTTTCTATAAGCGTCCTTGTAAACGTAGTAAAAGTCGCTCTTTTGGCGAGCGTTTCTAAAGTTTTTGAAATAGCTCAAAAGTTCCCAATGGAAAAGAGACGTGCCTCCTTGTTTCTTGTAATAGAGAATGTCCAAGAATGGGTGAACAAAGCATTTGTAGACAAAGTAAAGCACAAACGCGAAAAGCAGACTTAGTGACACTCCAATAACACTCAACATTATTTCAACTTGTACTGGAGAAATTGATTTTTTACTCTTGTTTTATTTAGGAAGCTTTTTAATATAATAAATTGCCTTGATGAGATTTTCGATGCGCGGTAATTTTCTCTTTGGAGGGAAAAACTTTATTTTCAAAAATCATCGTATTTTTAGACAAGATAAACCTTTAAGTTCAAAAATTCATTTCTCAACGCGAAGTCAATCTCTGAAGGGGATTCAAAACCAGATAAGCGCGATGAACCAACAAACAAATGTTCAAGACAAAAAGAAAAATACCAAACCAGGCAATCAAAAGGCGTACCTTTTTCATTTTTTTCGCTCCAATTTTACTTAAAGACAAGAAGGAGAGGCAAAATTCTTTGAGTTAAATTATTCGAATGATGAATTAATTATATTATAGAATAAGGCTTCAAAGCTTCAATATTTATTACTTCGTTAATTAATGAATTATTGGAACGTTTATGTATCCATGAGACAAATATTACTTATCAAGACTTGATTATTATTCCTGATTCATAAATAGATTTAAAGAGTTCCTTCAGGTTCCTCAAAAGTTTCAAAGGGTCCACGGCCATTATGGGAGTTATGGGCATCTTCAGCCTCTCCTTCGAGATAGCCAGCCTGAGCTTGTTGCTTTTCTATTGAAGGATCGGTGGAAGTTTCAGGCTCTTCGAAAGTTTCAAAGGATCCGCGGCCATTGTGAGAATTACGAAAATCTTCACTATTTCCTTCTCCTTCTTCAAGTAATTCGGCTTGATTCTTTTGCTTTCCAACCCCGTAATCAGTGGTTGGTTCAGGTTCATCAATAGTTTCAAAGGATCCACGTCCTTTATCCCTACGAGTCTGTTGGTAATCCTCTTCATCAGATGAGTCAGATGAATCGGATGAATCAGAGTCTTCGGTATTTTCTGCAGGCTCGCCATTATCTTGAGCTAAAAAGCGGAGGATATCTTCAAGCTCATAGTCAAATATTCTTTGGTCTTGTTGCAAACTGTCTTCATTATCATTAAATAGGCTATTGTCTCTCTCAGGATCAGAGGAAAGAAATCCAGAAAATCCTTTAGAGCGACTCAAGGCCAAAGTAATGATAAAGACAAGGCACATCCAAGTCATTTTGTTCATCTTTTGCAAAGTGATAGTCAAAGTAAAAGTAAATTTTGTTTTGTGTTTTACAAATACCTCTCTGCTTAAATATGTGTTGCTTCTGGCTAAAAATAACCTCTTTCTGTTCAAAACTTCGTGAGGAACTTTCCAAATAGTTAATTTTGTGCCAATTTTCTAAATTTAGACAGAACCTTAAATGATCAGAATAAAA
>Ga0182738_1007260_pt1 | contig 11296 bp, 8 predicted proteins | sample eDN5th30CBELigMG_FD_128876 | JGI IMG/M metagenome (GOLD analysis project Ga0182738, IMG submission 128876) | Enriched Miracle-Growth compost microbial communities from Emeryville, California, USA - eDNA 5th pass 30_C BE-Lig MG (version 2)... ...
GTGGGCGTTCTTGTGCTGGGCGAACCCATGGGCGGCCTGCAGATCATCGCCTTTATTCTGGCCATGGCGGGGCTGCTGCTGGCGACGCTGCCCGGCTCCGGGCCGGAGGCGCGCGCCCAGCGTTCGCGTTGACGCGGCCGGGCCCACAGCCGCTACGGCCAAATCCCGGCGGAAAGCCGAGCCGCCCGGCCCGCGTCAGCCCTCGGGCGCGCAGGCGTACTCTATGATGAGCTGGGCCGATACCATGCCGTTCCATACGTTTTGATCCAGGCGGTATGCGGCGTCGATATGCTCGGGCAGCATTTCCGCGCGGTTGAACCAAATGGCGTCGAAGCGCTGATGCCCGCGCTCCAGGCTGAGCTTCAGGTGCTTGTCTTTCAGCAATCTCTGCTGGCGCACGTAGAAGGTATCGCGGAAGATCGGCGCGGGGAAGCCGGCGCCCCATACCTGCTGCTGAAGCAAACCGGCCACGTCGGCGTTCGCGTAGCCGGTTTCCAGCGAACCGTCGGTTTCGATGACGGGATCGAAGCTGGCGCGCCCGCTCAATTCCCGGACGGCGTCATCGAAGCCCTGGATGAAAACCTGGTAGGCATCTTCGCGCAAAGTCAGGCCGGCGGCCATGGCGTGGCCGCCGAATTTCAGGATCACGCCGGGGCAGCGCTTGGACACCAGATCCAGCACGTCGCGCAGATGCACGTCGGGTATGGAGCGGCCCGACCCGCGCAGCTCGCCGGTATCGGCGCGCGCGAAAGCGAGCGTGGGGCGCCAGTAGGTTTCCTTGAGCCGCGAAGCCACCAGGCCCACCACGCCCTGATGCCAGTCTGGGTGATAGACGCAGACGCTGGCGCCGATAATCGGCTGCGACGATTCGATGGCCGCCAACGCTTCCTCGCGCATCGTGGCTTCTATGCCGCGCCTTTCCTGATTCATCGCATCCAGTTGCCGCGCCAGATCCAGCGCCTGCCCTTCATCGTCCGTGATCAGGCAGTTGATGCCCAGGCTCATGTCGGCCAGCCGGCCCGCGGCGTTGATGCGCGGCCCCAGCGCAAAGCCCAGGTCAAAGGCGCTGGCCTGGCGCGGCTCGCGTCCGGCCACGGCGAACAGGGCGCGCAGGCCCGGCTGCATGCGGCCGCTGCGCATTCTTTGCAGGCCTTGCGTGACGAGCAGGCGATTGTTCGCGTCCAGCTTGACCACGTCGGCGACGGTGCCCAGCGCAACCAGGTCCGCCAAGTGATCGAGCCGCGGCCCGCCGTCGCGCGCGTAGACGCCGCGCATGCGCAGCTCAGCCCGCAGCGCCAGCATCAGATAGAAGATGACGCCCACGCCCGCCAGGTTCTTGGAGGGAAAGCCGCAGCCCGGCTGGTTCGGATTGACGATGGCCAGCGCCCGCGGCAGCGTGTCGCCCGGCAGGTGGTGGTCGGTGATGACCACGTCCATGCCGGCCCGCTTCGCGGCTTCCACGCCGTCCACGCTGGCAATGCCATTGTCCACCGTGACCAGCAGATCGGGCTTGCCCGCGGGATGGCGCAAGGCCAGCTCGACCACCGCCGGCGACAGCCCATAGCCCGTTTCGAAACGATTGGGAACCAGGAAGTCGACGCAGGCGCCCATGGCCCGCAGCGCGCGCATGCCCACGGCGCAGGCCGTGGCGCCGTCGCAATCGTAGTCGGCCACGATCAGCAGCCGCTTGCCCGCCTGTATGGCATCGGCGAGCACGGCGGCCGCCTGCTGCGCCTGGGTCAGGTGGGCCGGCGGGATCAGGGCCGCCCAGATCAGTTGCGTTTCGGTGGGATGGCACACCCCCCTGGCGGCCCACAGGCGCGATAGCAGCGGATGTATGCCGGCCGCCTCCAGGGCTCTTGCAGCCTGGTGATTCGCGGGACGTATGCTCAGCTTTGGGGTGACCACCAGTTTCTCCATGTGTTGCGGCTGCCGGGCAGCCAGCGTGTCCAGTTGCCCAGCGCGGGCGGGCGCAGTTCCACGATGCGCTCCCGGCCGGTCAGCACAAATTCGGGCTGCGCGCCCTGCGCCATGGGGCGGAATATACGGCTTTCCAGTTCGCCCAGCACAGCCAGCCAGGCCGCCCAATCCTGCCGGATGGCGGGCGCGAGCAGGCCCTCGTGCACTTGCGTGCCGGCCAAGGGCAGGCGTCCGGGCAACTGCCCCGCGCGGGCGCCGCCGAACAGCCACAAGCTGTTGACCGGCATCAGGCTTTGCCGATAGCGGTCCTGGTTGACGGGATGATCGAACCACAGCATCTGCACTTCGTTCACCAGCCGGCGCCAGGGCCGGCCCGCCATATCCTGCGGCCACCAATCGTTGACGGACGTCATGGCGACCAGGGCGGGGCTGGCCGAGTCCGGCGCAAACTCCGGCGGAAGATCGAGCCGCCAATGCTCGGCGCCGTCGGCATGCAGCATGAAGCCGGCTTCCGAGAACAGCGTTTGCACCGACTCGAACAAGGCTACACTCTGCTCTGGCGTAATGGCCAGTTCGCGCGCCGGCAGCAGCGCGGCGCCGTCTCGCGATGGCGCCACGTGCACCAGTTCGAGCAGCCACACGGGCTGGTCGGGCGGGGTGTTTTGCTGCGCCCACAGGGGCCCGAGGCCGGCCGCAAGCTTCTGGCCCGCTTCGGGGCGGAAGCCGCAGGCCGCAAGCTGCCACTGTTCATAAGGCGTGCAGCCCGTTACGGCCGGGTCGGCGGCGATGGAACGGGCGCGGGCGCGCTCCATCCAGCCCAGCAGGGTGGGGGCGGTTTTTTGCAGGTAAGAAGTCAGTTCGCGCGCTTGGCCCGGGTCAGGCAAAGCGCCAGGTAGTACGATGCGCATTCCAGGATTGTAGTGTTAATGGAAAACGGTGGTTTTCAAGATGTCTTATGAATTATGGATAGGGGCCCGCTATGCGGGTCTGGCGCGTTCCCGGCGCAAGGGCGGCGGGGGCGACCGCTTTGTGTCCTTCATCGCGGCCAGCTCCATGGCGGGCATCGCCCTGGGCGTGGCGGCGCTGATCATCGTCCTGTCGGTGATGAATGGTTTCCAGACCCAGGTGCGCGACCGCATGCTGTCGGTGCTGCCGCATATCGAACTTTATGCGCCCCGCATGGCGCCCGAGCAGGTGCTCGGCCAATGGCGGGAAATCGCCGGCATGGCCGAGCGCAATCCCGAGATCAAGGGGGCTGCGCCCTTTGTCGCCGCCCAGGCCATGATCGTGCGCGGCGAGGTGCTGAACGGCGTGCAGATACGCGGCATCGATCCGCAGCTGGAAGCCGCGGTGTCCGATGTGGCGGGCCAGATGATTGCGGGCAAGCTCGATGCGCTGGCGCCGGGCAGCTACGCCATCGTCCTGGGCAATCAGCTGGCCAGTGCGCTGGGGGTGGTGACGGGCGACACGGTATTGGTGCTGGCCCCCCAGGGGTCGATATCGCCGGCGGGCTTTGCGCCGCGCATGCGGCAGTTCACCGTGGCGGGCATATATTCGTCCGGCTATTACGAGTACGATGCTTCGCTGGCTTTCATCAATTACGAAGACGGCGCCAAGGTGTTCCGCGATAGCGGCGCCGGCGGCGTGCGCTTGCGCATCGCCGACATGCAGCGGGCTCCGCTGGTCGCCATGGAGCTGGGTTCGGTACTGCCGCCTTTCGTGCGCGCCCAGGACTGGACGCAGAACAACCGCACCTGGTTCGCCGCGGTGCAAACCGAGAAGCGCATGATGTTCCTGATCCTGGCCCTGATCGTGGCCGTGGCCGCCTTCAACCTGCTGTCTTCGCTGGTGATGGCGGTGAAGGACAAGCGCTCCGACATCGCCATCTTGCGCACGCTGGGCGCCACCCCGCGCGAGATCGCGCGCATCTTCCTCGTCCAGGGCTCGCTGATAGGCGTGGTCGGCACCTTGCTGGGCGTCGGCCTGGGCGCCGTGGTCGCCTACAACATCGACATCATCGTTCCTTTCATCGAGCGCCTGCTGGGGGTGCAATTCCTGCCGCAGCAGATCTACTTCATCAGCGAACTGCCTTCCAATCCGCAAATCACGGATATCGCCGTGGTCGCCGCCACGTCGCTGGTGTTGTCGCTGCTGGCGACTCTTTACCCGAGCTGGCGCGCGTCCAGCCTGCAACCGGCCCAGGTGCTGCGCCATGACTGATCAACTCAAACAGCAAGCGCTGAGCGCCCGCAATCTGGTCAAGACCTATCAGGAGGGCGGCCGCAAGATCGAAGTCCTGCGCGATGTCAGCCTGCATGTCGATAGGGGCGAGATGGTGGCCATCGTCGGCGCGTCCGGCTCCGGCAAGAGCACGCTGCTGCATACCCTGGGCCTGCTCGATGTGCCGGATTCGGGCGCCGTCTTCATCGATGGCCGGCCGGCGTCGGGCCTGTCCGAAGCGCAGCGCAGCCAGCTGCGCAATCGCAGCCTGGGCTTTGTGTATCAGTTCCATCATTTGCTGCCCGAATTTTCCGCCCTGGACAATGTCGCCATGCCGCTGATCGTGCGGCGCCAGGCGCGCCGGCAGGCGCGCGAGCAGGCCTTGGCCACCCTCGAACAAGTGGGCCTGGCCGAGCGCGTCGACCATTACCCGGGCCAGCTATCGGGCGGGGAGAGGCAAAGGGTGGCTCTGGCGCGAGCCCTGGTGACGCGCCCCAGTTGCGTACTGGCGGACGAGCCCACCGGAAACCTGGACCGTTATACGGCCGAAAGCATGTTCGACCTTTTGCTGAGGGTCAACCGGGAATTCGGCACGGCGTTTGCTATCGTCACCCATGATCCGGCGTTGGCGGCGCTGGCCCATCGCCAGCTTTCCATGGACAAGGGCAGGCTGGCCGATCCGGATGCGCCGCCGCTGCCGGCGGGCTGAAGATCGCCGTCCCCGCGGCATGCAGGTCGCGCTTCGGCACGCCGGCGGGGCTCATGGCGATAGGCTCATGGCGATAAATGGAGGACAGGTATGCTGATAGACACGCACTGCCATCTGGATGCGTCCGAGTTCCTGGCGGACCGCGAGGCCGTCATCGAGCGGGCTGCCTTGCAGGGCGTGGGAGCCATCATCATTCCGGCGGTCTCGACGGCCAATTTCGATGCCGTGCGCAAGCTGGCGCATTCCTTCAAAGGGGGCGCTTACGCGCTGGGCATACACCCCATCTGCATACCGGACGCACAGGACAGCGACCTGGAGGAACTCGAGAGCCGCATCGACGCGTCCCTGGATGACCCGCGCTTTGTGGCCATAGGCGAAATCGGGCTGGACTTCTTCATCCCGGCATTGAAAGAGCCGGACATGCGCGAGAAACAGGAAGCGTTCTATGCGGCGCAATTGGCGCTGGCCGAGCGCTACGGCTTGCCGGTCGTGCTGCACGTGCGGCGTTCGCAGGATTTGCTGCTCAAGCATTTGCGCAGGCGCGGCCCGATAGGCGGCATCGCCCACGCCTTCAACGGCAGCTTCCAGCAAGCGCAGCAGTTCATCGAATTGGGTTTCGCCCTGGGTTTCGGCGGCGCCATGACCTTCACCCGCGCCCTGCAGATACGGCGCCTGGCCGAGCGGCTGCCGCTGCATGCTTTGCTGCTCGAAACCGACGCGCCGGATATTCCGCCTTCCTGGCTGGGCCAGCCCGGCGGCCCCACGCCGCGCAACGAGCCTGGCGAGGTCGCGCGCATTGCCGACACGATGGCCGAACTGCGCGGCTGCAACAGGGAAGAAATCGTGCAGGCCACCGCGCAGAACGCGCAGCGTGTGCTGCCGCGGCTGCGCGAGGCCATGGGGGCGGCCGTACCGGTGTAAACCGGGGCGGCTGTATCCGCCCACCTCATACCCCTTTGGCCCGCGATCAGGCTTAGCCTGTCTGTTTATGCATAGGCCGCGCCTTGCGTAGCGCATGGGTGCGCTGCCGCGGGACGGTATCGGGGGCGTGGCGGTGGTGGGCCGTATCAGCTTGCTGGCCTTTGTGGCGGCCAGCGGCATTGTTCATCGTTTTTCTGAATTGCCGACCTTGCCTGCCAGGCTGGTCTGGCCGGGCTGCGCCGTGCTGGCGTCGCTGGCGTTGCTGTGCTTGTCGTGGCGGCGCCGCGGCATGCTGCGCCCGAAGCGGGTGCTATGGCCATTGTGGGCGGCCGTGGCAGGCCTGCTGCTGACGATGGCGCGGGCCGACGACCGCCTGGCCGACCGCCTGGACCCTGGCAATGAAAACAAAGTGTCGCGGGTGGTCTTGCGCATTGCGGCGCTGCCGCGGCTGGGGCCGGACAGTCGCCAGTTCGAAGCGGAAGTGCTGTCTTCCAGCCCTCCCGGGGTGCCCGGCCGCATCCTTGTGAGCTGGACGGCCGGCGATTGGGCCGGGCCCTACGGCCGGGCCGGCCGTCCGCCGGCCGAATTCCCCGAATTGATTCCCGGCCAGGTATGGCGCATGGCGCTGACCCTGAAGACGCCGCGCGGCAAGCGCAATCCGCATGCCTTCGATTTTGAAGGCCATGTTTTCGCCCAAGGGCTCCGGGCCATGGGCAGCGTGCGCGGCCAGCCCGTTTTCTTGCGGGACGAGCCCTGGTCCAGCCTGCCCGTCGTGGCGCAGCGCGCCCGGCATGCCGTGCGGGCCGCCATGCAGTCTCATCTGGACGGGAAGCGCTACGGCGGCGTGTTGCTGGCGCTGGCGATAGGGGACCAGGCCAGCGTCGAATCCACGGATTGGGACATTTTCAACCGCGCGGGCTTGACTCACGCGGTTGCGATCAGCGGCGGGCATATCACGATGATCTCCGGCATCGCCGGTGTGCTGGCTTTCCGGCTTTGGCGCCGCCTGGGCTGGCGCAGCCGGCCGCTGGCCGAGCGCCTGCCCGCGCAGATTGCCGGCGCGCTGGCGGCTTTGGCCGTGGCCTGGCTTTACTGCCTGCTGGCCGGCTGGGGCGTGCCGGCGCGCCGCACCTTCATGATGCTGGCCGTCGTTGCCGGCGCCTATCTGCTGCGCATGCCCATAGGGGCGTCCCGATTGCTCGCCATGGCGGCTTTCCTGGTCGTGCTGCTGGATCCCTGGGCCTTGCTGGCAAGCGGCTTCTGGCTTTCTTTCGGCGCCGTCTGCATCCTGATGGCCAGCAGCGGCTGGTGGGGCGCAAGCGTGGGCGGCGGCCCTACGGGCTGGCGGCGCCATGCGGGCCTACTGGGCCGGGCGGTGGTTTTGCAGCTGGCCATCACCGCCGGCCTCATGCCCTTGCTGGCCTTCATCTTTCATGAAGTATCCATTATTTCGCCGCTGGCGAACGCCTACGCCTTGCCGGTCATTGGCCTGCTGGTTACGCCGCTGTCCCTGCTGTCGGCCGCGGCGGCGGTGACCCCGGGCTTGGGATGGGCCGCGGCGGCATGCGCCTGGGCGGGGCATGCCGCGCTGGACGCGGCCATGGCGCCGACGGTATGGCTGGCGGGCTTGCGCATTGCCAGCTTCGGCGTCTCGGCCGCGCCCTGGTGGCTGACGCTGCTGGCGTTGTTGGGCCTGGCTGTGGCTCTCATGCCTTATGGTTTGCCGGGGCGCCGCTGGGGCTGGCTGTTGATGGCGCCGCTATTGTCCTGGACGCCGCCGCGGCCCGACGAGGGCGGCTGGCGCTTGCATGCGCTGGATGTAGGCCAGGCGGGCGCCATCGTCGTGCAGACCGCCAGGCATAGCCTGGTCTTCGATACCGGGCTGCGCAGCAGCCCCGTGTCGGACGATGGCGCCCGCACGGTGTGGCCTTTTCTGCGGTCGCAGGGCATACGGCGCCTGGATGCGTTGGTGGTTTCGCATGCGGACATCGATCATGCCGGCGGCGTGCGCAGTTTGCTGCAGGCGGCGCCGGTCGAGCAGTCTTTCAGCTCTTTCGACCTGCAGTCGTATTTGCGGCGCGAGGCGGGGCTGCTGGGCGAGCCGGGCCGGCTGCCGTTTTTGCCGCTGGCCATGACGGCTTGCGAGTATGGATTGCATTGGGATGTGGATGGCGTGTCTTTCGAGTTTTTATGGCCTTTGGCCGTTGAACCTTTTTCGGATGGGCGGGCGGCGGATCGGGGGACGCGGAGCGGGAAGGCGCCGCGCCCGACCGCCAAGCGGAATGACCATGCTTGCGTGCTGCACATACGGGGACGCCATCATTCCGCGCTGCTGTCGTCCGACATCGGCGCGGCGCAGGAGGCGGCCCTCGTGGAGCGGGGCTTGCAGCCCGTCGATGTGGTGATGGCGGGGCACCATGGCTCCAAGACCTCATCCAGCGCGGTGTTCGTGAATGCGGTACAGGCGGTGCATGTGGTGGCGCAGGCGGGTGCGTGGAATCGTTATGGCCATCCCCATCCGGATGTGGAGGCGCGCTGGACGCGCAGCGGAGCCAGTTTTTGGCGCAGCGACCGCCACGGCGCGGTCAGTTTCGATTCCGGGCCGGATGGGTTGGCGGTGCGCAGCGAACGGCAGGCGGCGCGCCGGTATTGGCAGGCGGAGTAGGGCTGGATCTTGCTTGACTTGCTTTCTTTCCCCCCTGGGCGTTGATTTTGGTCTGCTTTCTTTATTGAGATATCGGCCTTATTCAGGGCGAGGTCAATGTCCTTGCCGATACGCCGGCGGCGGGCCGGGCGAGGCCGGCTAGATGCTTCGGTCCCTGCTGGCGCAGGGACTGCCCGGTCGGCTGGATGAAATCGGGGCGACCGCGAAACTCGCGGCGGCGGACCAGTGGTCCGCCAGGCGCGCCGCTCAAGCAGTCGCGGTCTTGCCTCCCCGATTTCATCCAGCCGACCGGCGTGCGCATAAACCGCCGGCCTCGCCCGGCCCGCCGCCGGCTTGTTGAGTATAGGGCGGCCTAGTTCTCGCGGCGTGTAGGGTTTCCAGCAACAGCCATGGCTCTTTCTCTGGTGGGTGGGGCGGATGGCGGGTCGGCCATCAGCCCCACCCACCCTGCGCTGACCTCGGCAATGCGTCGCCTCATCCCGCCGCGGCGAGACGCTTGATCGCGACCGGAAAGTTGTACGCTGGAAGGAGGCCACTGAAAGACAGTCCGAAAAAACAGGCGAAAAGACAGGCGAAAAAACAGGCGCTTGCGAATTCGACGCGAATCGGCGATGATGGTTTTATCCGCCCACAAGGCGGGGCGGTAAAAAGCAGCGCGAAAATTCCACAAGACATTTTCAGAAGCACAGAACATGAGACAACCCACAGCTTTACGGCTGCACGTACCCGAGCCATCGGGGCGTCCAGGCCATGCCACTGATTTCTCCTACCTGCGCCTTGCGCCCGCAGGCGCTGCGCGCAAGCCTCCCCCCGACACCTCCGCGACCGATGCCGCCGATCTCGCTTATTCCTTGATCCGGGTGCTGGACGACGAAGGGCGGGCGCAAGGCCCTTGGGCCATGCAGATAGACCCGGAAGTGCTGCGCAAGGGCCTGCAGGCGATGATCAAGACGCGCATCTACGATGCGCGCATGTTGATCGCCCAGCGCCAGAAGAAAATGTCCTTCTATATGCAGAGCCTGGGCGAAGAAGCCATAGGCACGGCGCAGGCCCTGGCGCTGTCCAAGGGCGACATGTGCTTTCCGTCCTACCGCCAGCAAAGCCTGCTGATCGCTCAGGACGTTCCATTATTCGACATGATGTGCCAGCTGTTTTCCAACGACAGCGACCGCTTGAAAGGCCGGCAATTGCCCATCATGTATTCCATGCGCGAGTACGGTTTCTTCTCGATTTCGGGCAATCTCGCCACTCAGTTCGTGCAGGCCGTGGGCTGGGCCATGGCTTCGGCCATCATGGGCGACACCAAGATCGCCTCGGCATGGATAGGCGACGGCGCCACGGCCGCGGCGGACTTCCAGACGGCGCTGACCTTCGCGCATGTCTATCAGGCGCCGGTCATCCTGAATGTCATCAACAATCAATGGGCTATTTCGACTTTCCAGGCGCTGGCGGGCGGCGAGGGCACGACCTTCGCCGCGCGCGGCCTGGGCACGGGCATTGTGTCGCTGCGTGTGGATGGCAATGATTTCCTGGCGGTCTATGCCGTATCGAAGTGGGCCATAGAACGCGCCCGCGGCAATCTGGGCCCGACGCTCATCGAATGGGTCACCTATCGCGCGGGGCCGCATTCCACGTCTGACGATCCATCCAAGTACCGGCCCGCCGACGACTGGGCCCGCTTCCCTTTGGGCGACCCCATCAATCGCCTGAAGCAGCATCTGATCGCCATAGGAGCGTGGTCCGAAGAAGAGCACCAGCGCACGCAGAAGGAATACGAGGCCGAGGTCATCGCGGCGCAGAAAAAGGCGGAAAGCCACGGCACCCTGGCCACCGGCCTGTCCTCCAGCCCCGCGACCATGTTCGAGGATGTCTACAAGGACATGCCCTGGCATCTGCGCCGCCAGCGGCAGAAGTTGGGGGTGTGACATGGACGATCGCAACAACGGTCAAAAGACGGTGCCGATGACCATGATCCAGGCCCTGCGCTCGGCCATGGACATCATGCTGGGCCGCGATGAAAAAGTCGTCATCTTCGGCCAGGACGTGGGTTATTTCGGCGGCGTGTTCCGCTGCACCGAGGGCCTGCAGGCCAAGTACGGCAAGCATCGCGTGTTCGATGCGCCCATTTCAGAGGGCGGTATTGTGGGAGCGGCGGTCGGCATGGGGGCTTACGGCCTGCGCCCCGTCGTCGAGATCCAGTTCGCGGATTATTTTTACCCGGCGACGGACCAGATCGTTTCCGAAGCCGCCCGTCTGCGCTATCGTTCGGCCGGCGAATTCATCGCGCCGCTGACCATACGCATGCCTTCCGGCGGCGGCATCTACGGCGGCCAGACGCATAGCCAGAGCCCCGAGGCGCTTTTCACCCATGTCTGCGGCCTGCGCACGGTCATGCCGTCCAATCCCTACGATGCCAAGGGCTTGCTGATCGCCGCCATCGAGTGCGATGACCCGGTCATTTTCCTCGAGCCCAAGCGACTGTACAACGGGCCTTTCGACGGCCATCACGATCAGCCCGTGGTGCCGTGGTCCAAGCATGCGCTGGGCAATGTGCCCGAAGGCTATTACACGGTGCCGCTGGAGTCGGCATCGATATTCCGGCCGGGCTCGGACCTGACGGTGCTGACCTACGGCACCATGGTCTTCGTATCCGAAGTGGCGGCCAAGGAATCGGGCGTCGATGCCGAAATCATCGACTTGCGCAGCCTCTGGCCGCTGGATATCGACACCATCGTGGCGTCGGTGCGCAAGACCGGGCGCTGCGTGGTGCTGCACGAAGCGACGCAGACCAGCGGCTTCGGGGCGGAACTTGCGGCATTGATCCAGGAGCACTGCTTCTATCATCTCGAGGCGCCCATAGA
>Ga0182738_1007261_pt1 | contig 11296 bp, 14 predicted proteins | sample eDN5th30CBELigMG_FD_128876 | JGI IMG/M metagenome (GOLD analysis project Ga0182738, IMG submission 128876) | Enriched Miracle-Growth compost microbial communities from Emeryville, California, USA - eDNA 5th pass 30_C BE-Lig MG (version 2)... ...
GAAGATGAGATGAGCTTAATGCAAAGTATTGGACTTGGAGGGATATCATCTGGAGCAGCTGCATACCTGACAAACGGGCTTGATATGTCTAAATTGAGAATGCAAATTCAAAGAACAGGAAGTAGTAATTTTGACTATAAGAATATTTTTCATGGGATCTCTTTGATTATACGAAAAGAAGGAGTTTTGTCATTGTTTAGAGGTAAATTTTGAAGACTGGAGATGATCATGTAATTTCTGAATAGGATCTTTCACAAGGAGTTTGTATTATATTCCATCATCAGCTCTAAATATTGGACTTCTTGAGTATATAAGAAGCTCAATCTTGAAGGATAGCTACTGAGGGAATTCTTTTGTATTTTGGATGAGAATTTTTTTCTAAAGAAATTTTTCAGAGACTTGTATTTTTAAGAAACTTTTGATAATGAAAAAACAATCAAGGTTTTGGAATAAAAATGGTCAAATATTATAATCGAACATATTCCTTCTGCAGCAAATATTTTTATAAAATTATTTATTTTTACAAAATAAAATTTTTCTCTCCAGATGATTTCAAACAAGAAGAGATTTAGAAAAAATTATCAAAACGCTTTTCTTTTCATTTTACATTCAAACTCAACTGGAAACGTCTTCAATACCACTGAGAGCATTGCTCCAATCATTATTGAGATTAATCAGACTCAGTAATGTGTCAGTCATATCTCTGTTCTTTTGAATAAACTTCTCACTCTTGCTCTCAAAGTTCTCATACATATCCACCATATTTCTTATTCTATTTTCTTGCTCGTCACATCTTTGTATCATCTGTCCATTTTCCTTTTCTATACCTCTTATTCTTTCTTTCAACCTAATAATGGCATGGTCAATTTGAGCTTTTCACAATAAGATTTTACTTTTTATTTTCTTCTTCATAAGCTTTAACTTTAGCAGTAACTTCTTCATTAGTCTTTAAAAACAGATTCTCATCTTCCAACTCCTTCACTTTTGAAAGCAACTTGGAGTTCAACTCTTGTAATCTTGTCATATATTTCTTATTCTCAGTCAATAAAATCTCTTGTTCTTTCAACTTCTTCTCCATATCCTTCTCCTTCTTTCTCATCAAAGTCGTCAAAGATTCCTTCACTTCATCAGACTTTTTCAATCTAGACCCACTTGCACTATTAGATTGCTGAGATTCAATCAATTTATTCTTCTTTTCAATTTCTTTTCCCAAATCTTGAATCTTTTCATTCTTGATTTTTAAATCTGCCTCAAGAGCTTTAATCGTCTTATTAGCTCCTGCTAATCTTGCTTCTAAAGAAGCAACCTTATCCATTTTTTCATATGCAGGTGGTGAGTTATTCGATCTTGATTTTCTTCCTGTAGACCCAGTGACAGACTTTCTTTTGCTACTGATTTCAGTAGTGCTGGTATCATTATCATTATGACTAATATTCTCTTTATCTTTTCCTTGTGGTTTCTTTTCAGATGTCTTCTTCTTTTCTTTCCAAGCAGCAAAGCTAGATGTTTCTTCTTGGATAGATTTAGTCAAATGTGAAGCACGTAAAGGTGAAGATTGAAGATTGTCCCTTTCTTTATCTATTCCTTCATCATATTCTTGTCTAAATTTAAATCCTCTTGGTTCTGAAATGCCAAAATCAACATTGGAAGCGCTCAAGGCGAGACTGTATTCTGACTCTTTGAGGTTTTTATGTTCAACTGGTGGTAATGGAGTTTTATTCTTGCTTCTTTGTCTCTGAACTGAGAGGAGATTAGTAAAGGTTTCATTCATCAATAATTTTACTGGGATGTTCATCATCACTATTTGAATAATAATAAGATTCTCGTTCTTCTTCAACTCTTTCATCAATTTTGGTAAGATTTCTACTGCCTTTTTCAGAGATTGGAGAATGACCAGCAGATTCAGGCTCTGAAGGGATCTTTTGAATTTCTTTTTGTTGTGAAGATTTTAACTGCATAAGGCTTTCAAGTTCTTTTTCAAGCATCAAATTTTCTTGTTCTAACTCTTCAAGAAAACGATCATTATCCTCATCATCGTCATTCACATCATAATCCTCATGACTATCATCATGACTACATATACTCTTTAAATATGCCGAAAATGAGTGAATTCTACCTTTTATCTGGACTTTGTTCTTGTTTCAAATTATTGATCAACATTTGACTGTCTTGATAAGGATCTAGTAGGGTAAGATTGGAGAGATTGATATGTCGAGGAACCTGAGGTGTCGTATGAGGTAAGAGAGGATTGGAGGTGAGCAGAATTCATAGGTATGGGGTAGTTAGGAAGTGAAAAAGAGTTGTTTAATAAAAAATTTGAAAAAATATCGGAAAGGAGATTTTTAATTTAAACTTTTATACTCGATATGATGATGATTTTTATGAGAGATTTTTTCGTGCTACGAGAATCAATATAAACGTTGTAAAATTACAATAAAAATGATGTCAAAACTTGAAGCATGCAAGACCTAGAAGAATATGACTCGAAGTCTGATAAATTTTTTATTCAGAGATGGTCCAGATTTTGATTTGATTGTCATCACCACAAGACACCAAAATATCTTCAGTAGGGTGGAATTGCACACAGTTAACATCAGAGAAGTGAGCGCTTGCCTATGGGGGATTAGATAACTGTTTAAAATTTATTCCCTTTTACTTTATTATCCAAAACGTTGAATCTTGGTAAATCATCTTCTCCTGATCCTTCTTCTTTAACAAACACACAAATTCTATCATCCGCTCCAGCCTAACAAAAACGTTAAATTTTCTCCAAAATAAATCCCATTACAGTGGCTAAGAATGTTCCATCATGATTCCAAGAGCAAGAATAAACAGTTCGTTTATGATAACCTTGTAAAGTGCTGACAAGAGAATAGGAAGGATTTTGTTCGAAATTATCTCCCTGAAGCCAAATCTTTATGGTAGTATCATCGCTTGCTGATGCTAAATATTTTCCATCTTTAGTAAAATCAATCCACCAGACAGTAGATTCATGTCCATTAAGAGTGGAAGTGCACTCCCAATCATCATCTTCTTGTGTCCAGAATTTGATGGAGTCATCGTAACTGCAACTGGCTAAGATCCAAGTTCCTGGCACCCATGCGACCTTTTTAACATCCTATTCTCATATTGACGTGAATTGAGGTGAAAAAAGACCTGAGAATGACCATTTAAGATAGCATTGCAAGAATATTCATATCCATCATCTTTATCCCAAATCCAGACAGTTTTATCTCTTCCGCAAGTAGCAAGGAATTCTCCTTTAGAGTCCCATGCAATACTTTTAATCTATGACAGAGAGTCAATATGATTTATTCCCAAAAAAGCTTGATTACTTCATTTTCATGGCCGTCCATAATGGCGACGCATTCAAAAGAGTCTTCTTTTTTGAGCCATATACACATTTGCGAATCGAATCCAACGGTAGCTAAAAATTGTCCATCAGGTGACCAGCATGCTGATCGGATTGTTCTTGTATGTTGTTGATCTCCAAGAGTATACTGAATTGATAAGAGGATTAGATGGGGTGATGACATACCTTGCATTCATAAAGTCCATGTTGATTCTTTCCCCAGATCTTGACAGTTTTATCACTACTGCAGCTTGCAAAAAGATCCCCAGAAGGATTCCTAAAGAGAATTGTCGTTAAAGGGGCATGACAAAATGCATACCAGACGATTGACCAGACTCTTTCTTTGTGACCAGAAAGGGTTTGAAGATTTTTCAGAGAAAGGTTAGTGGTATCAACCATTTGAGTGTTTCTGGAAAGTGGAGCGATTTTATGGATTTATTAGTTTTTATTTATAGGACAGAGATCAGAATAAACTTAAATTTTGTATACGAATATAGATGATACATTCTTAAATTCTTGAAATATGAAATCGAATTTCTAGAGAAGTCAAGGCAAGGCAAGAAAAATGAAAATTTTCTTTCATGTAATTTTAGATATCACTCTTGGCTTTTTGGAATTTATCTGAACCTCTTGTCTTTGGAGTACTCTTTTTACCATTTCCATTTGAATCACCAAGAATATTCAAATTGGTTTCAATATATTTAGGAAGACTTTCTCCAAAGTATGTCTAAGAAAAGCATGAATTATTACTCATTTATCAGATATGTTTTTACTTTTGGAGCGTTTTTGATAGCCTCAGCTGTTGTATATAACAGGAATTCTTTTGTCAGTTTCTTTTGGTTGATTTCAATTTCTTTCAAGATTTTATCTAGGTAACGATGGGTGAGAACTTTCGTAAAATTCAGTTTATTTACAGTTTTGAGTTTCAGCATATGTCTTTTCTTTTTCGTAGCTAATCTGGTCTATAAAAAGTCAATTTTTGTATTGAAGGAAGAAGAAGATACTTTCAATTTGTTGGATTTTTTGTCTTGCTTCTTTGACAATAATTTCTTCTTGCATCATGATATCTGCAACAGCTGACTGAGTTTCTGCTCTAATCTTATCCAACATTTTGGTAGTTTCACTCTCTAAATGATATTATTCAAGTATTCTCCCTTTATATTGTAAACCTTTAGCTTTAACTTTTTGAGCTTCTTTGCTGATCAAAAGTTTTGTCTTTTCAATTTCCATCTTTTCATAATTTTCAAGAATATTTTGTCTTTTGAAAATATTAGATTCTCTTATATGCCCAATGAAATATACGGAATTCCAGGTTTAGTAACTCTGACTGCAATAACTAAAAAGGTTATTCAACCATGCCACTTAGTAGTAAAGTCTTTACTTTCGATACCAGGAGCCCATTGATCACAACCTCTTTGTAAAGCCTATCGAAATTGAGTTCAAGGATTGTCGAGTTAAATACATCACGAAGATTATCATCAAGCTCATCAAACAGTGAAACATAGACTTCATGCAAAGTGTGAGAAGAGCAAAACTGGTTAATTTCATGGCTAAATGAGATGATAAGGAACTATGCGATATTGCTTTTTTGCATACTGTATTTTGTCAAAGATCCAAGTTTTGTCATAGTTGATGGTGTAGTTTTTCACAGTTTGGAAAGCAAGAGATTTTTTGAGTCTATTCACAACCTCAATTTTGTCTAGTTTTTTGAATAGTCAGAATGATTAGGATTCATTATAAGGATGTACCAAAGTATATCATGACACCGCTGCTTGTACCACACTATTTGAGAATTTTACTTTGAGAATTATTCAATGATGCTTACTGGAATATTTGTGACCTTATCCGTTTGGACAGTTACTTGAACACTTTCATAACTTGTTACAATAGGTATTTGAAAATGAATTCCAGGTTCCGTATATGTTGGTAATAAAGCACCACCTCTATTGTAAACACCGATATGTCCTTCGTAGATTTTATGGACTCCACCAAACATCACAAAAAATCCAATAAGGCCTGAAGATGTGAGAAAATGATGAATTGTGATGATAATCACCTGAAATGAAGTAGCAGACTACAAGTGGGAAGCTCATAATTTAGTAGAGGGAGAAATAATGAGTTTTATTTTTAAAAAGAATTTTTTTATTGCGAGTTAATTTGGAAACAAAAATGTTAGTTTTTCAAGAATTGATTGTATGCACGTCTAAAAGACAAAATTATCAAAAACAAATTAATAGTATTATCAATTTGAAGTTTTTTCATTGAATTTTTTGGGTAAAAAATTTTGAGAATTGGGAGCTAGCCTCGAACCTTTTGATAGGGTTTCCTGAAGAATCATCGCTCTCAAGATGCTGAAGACCATGAGAGCATCAGGTTTTTTCAGAAGGGGGTGTTTCAGTTATGATCTAGAACAAGTTTAATTCAAAAATAATTACATTTGTTTTCAAATAGAAATTTCTTTTAAATGATGGTCTCGAGGTTTAACAAAATACGATCGATACCTTGGTTAATGTTATCTTTTCCCACTCAATAGTCAGCTCCATATTGGGATTTCCGTTAAAAATTATTAGACCTTAAAAAGGCGTATTCTGACATAAATTAATCTACGATTGCTGTTAGAAACTAATTTATTATAAAAAAGGGAAAAAATAGAAACTAAATGAAACTTGAATGAAAATTGTTGATTTCCCTTGTTTTACTATGGAAGAAACCCGAAAAATGTAAATGTAAGATGGAGAAAGGATTTCATTTCTCGAAAACTAATGATCACAAAAAAGTTCCAATGAGTCAATGAGTGATTAAGAATTTTGAAACCATCATTCAGTTTACAAGATTTCTATTTTTTCTCACATAAAATGGAATAAACTAAAAAAAGGAAAGTTTATTGATCCAGGTTTTGGTTTTTGATTGATGAAATACCTTTAATCCAAGCATTAAATTAATAAGAAAAGGATCTAATAGTTTTGGATCTCAAAGATATTTAAGACTCTTCTTGATTAATTATTTTTATTTCCAAAAGAAAAATGAGGAGCTTCTTTCGGTTAGCTAAAGTCTTCAATCCCACAAAGATGGCTATGAGTGCCCTCTTTGGAGGTATGGTTGCTTACCAAAGCTACCAACATGCTTTCGCCAGAGACGGAAAACCCTTCAGTTCTGAGTACGAAAAGCATCTCCAAGAGACTCTCCATCAAAAATCTCCCAATGCTGCCTTTTTGTAAAAAATTCTTTTTGCAATTGTCAAAGACTAACTTTTCAAAAGTCAGAATGTGGCAATTTTCTCTGGAAACTCCAATTTGCCCTTAGCTCAAGGTACCCATCAGATTTAACCTATTCTAAATAAACATTTAGAAATTTGCACAAACCTCGGCACCAAGCTGGGCAACATCACTGTTGGAAGATTCGCTGATGGTGAAGTCAACATTCAAGTGAGTTTTTCTCCGCTGAAAAATTTCTAATTTTGTCTCCAGGTCCAAGATAACATTAGAGGAAAGGATGTTTTCATTATACAAGTATTTCTTAGAAAACTCGTCAAAAACTAATGATTTGATTTCAGCCCACCGGACCCCCAGTTAACGAAAACTTGATGGAACTCTTGTTGCTCGTCAGTACCATGAGAAGAGCCTCTGCCAGAAAAATTACTGTCGTTGTTCCCTACTATGGTTACTGCCGTCAGGTTTGCGGAATTTTAATTGAGAATAATAAAATTAACCTGTTTGTCTAGGACAGAAAGACCTTGCCCAGAGTCCCCATCTCCGCTGCCGATGTCGCCAGACTCTTGGAAACTGTCGGTGTTGATAGAGTTATCGCCATTGATCTCCATTGCGGTCAAATCCAAGTATGAAGGGAGTCTAAATTTTTATATTAACCGAGATATTTTAGGGTTTCTTCGGTCCCAGAGTTCCCGTCGACAATCTCGAAGCTAACGTTACTGCTGTTACTTACTTGAAGAGCCAAGAACTTGGTGATCACTTGACTGTCGTTTCCCCCGATGCCGGTGGTGTTACCAGAGCCAAGAAATTCCAAGAAATGTTGAAGGCTGAAAACCAAGCTAAGAGCGTCGGATTGGCCATGATTATTAAGCATAGAGACGCCCCTGGTAAAATCGCTGATATGTTCTTGGTCGGTAGTGTTGCTGAGTCTGATGTCATTATCATCGACGATATGATCGATACTGCAGTAAGGGGGTTGAAGGGGTGAGTTTTGTTAATAAAAACCTAGGGAACCCTTTGTGAAGCTGCTAAGGTCTTGAAGAACAAGGGTGCCAAGAAAGTCTATGCTTTCGCTACTCACGGTAAAAAATACAAAAGAAGATAATATTCACCTATTAACTCTATAGGATTGTTCTCAGGAAAGGCTTTTGATAATATTAGCAATTCTCCACTGGAACAAGTTTTGGTTACTGATACTATTCTTCCTAAGCCTGGTGAGAACAGTGTTGACAAGATCACCAGACTCTCCGTTGCTCCCTTGTTGGCTGAAGCTATCAGAAGAATCCAAGCCAGAGAAAGTGTTTCCGATTTGTTCGCCAACCAAAAGAAAAGCAACAAATAAAAATTGAGAAAATCATACAAAAACGAAATTGGTAAAAAATCCAAAGGGGATATAAAAGATATATTTATTTCAGTGTAATAAGCAAAAACTTTTACGCTTAATAATTCCGGCTTCTTGATAAATAAGAGCCTTTTAATAAAAGTGTTTTTCATATCTAAAAATATATGATTTGATTGCTCTTTAGGAAAAAATACCCTAGTATTAAGAAGCAAACATATCATTATATCCTCTCCATATTACAATTTTAAAATATCCCTTTTGCCTAACCATGCTTACCTCTCATCATACCTGATAGTGCCAATTTATATAAGTCGAATTTTAGCCCAGAAAATAATCCAAATACAACTACAAATTTTCTGGAAAAAATCGAAACAAGATGATGGAAAAAATATTGACTAGTGACAGGAGAGGGTATTATTGGCTTATTGACTGTATTTCTATGGAATTTTACTTGTGATTTCCTACATAAGATATATCTGTCTCTCTATTGTACTTTTTTGAGATTAACTTCTTCATAAAACTTTAAAACGCTCAAAATAAAAAGCTTATTTGTCCCGGGGGTGATTTCTTCTATTTCTAAATAGAAAAAATATAAGACAAACAGAAAAATTGACTCTTCATCCCTCAAATAAAATATTAAAGAGTGGCAAAGAAAGGCTTCTCGAAGGACAGCCCAAAATTCATAAAGTAATTGGGACTTGTATTGTTGCCATAAATTGAATTTTTGATACGTCACCACAGAATTGTTGTATCCGAGCCTAAATTAAAATATTATACTTGCGCATTGTAATCAAAATCTTATTCTTCAAAAAACAAGTTTTTAATCCCGCCATGACAACTAAGCGTATTCCATTTCCATCCCTCTTTATCCTAACTTTCCCATAGCAGGTGATACTTGGGTTGATACCGTTCTTCCTTTTGTTATCGGAGGTCTCTCTGGTATGACTGCTACCTCAGTTATCCAGCCCATCGATACCGTCAAAGTTAGAATCCAAATCAAGGGTGAAGAAGGAATCAGAAACGCCTCTCCTTTCGGTGTTGCTAAAGAGATTATCAAGCAAGATGGTATTAAGGGATTCTATCACGGTTTGGACTCTGCCCTTTTCAGACAAGCTACTTATGCTACTGCGAGATTGGGTATTTACAAGTCATTATCTGACTATCTTAAGCATAAGAACGGAAGTATAAAAACGAGTTAAATTGTGATATTTAATGTTTCAGGGGATCTTACCGGTTTCGAAAAGGTCGGTTCTTCCTTGACTGCTGGTTTCTTGGGTGCCTTGATTGGTAATCCTTCTGATTTGGCTTTGGTTAGATTCCAATCTGATGGATCTCTCCCCGTTGAACAAAGAAGAAACTACAAGCACGTCTTTGACGCCTTTGGAAGAATCATTAAGGAAGAAGGTGTTTTGACTTTGTGGAGAGGTTCTGGCCCCACCGTTTTGAGAGGTATGGTCATGAACTTGGGTATGGTAAGAAGGACTGAATAATATTATTTTATTAATCGTGGAAAAATAGTTGGCCCCCTACGATGAAGTGAAAGAAAGACTTAACAAGGCTACTGGCACTAAGGATACCAAGCAAACCAGATTAATGTAAGAAATTGGAATATGAGAACAATTTGTAAAAACATTGTTTTTAGTGCAAGCGCTGTTGCTGGTCTTTCTGCTTCTATGATGAGTTTGCCTTTTGATAACATCAAGACTAAATTACAAAAAATGAAGGCTGATTCCACTGGCAAAAACCCTTACTCTGGTGTCCTTGACTGTTTCAGAAAGGTGAGATTTGGGAAGTTTATATAAATTCTGAATTTTTCCCATAGAGTGTCGCTAGAGAAGGTCTTACTGGTCTCTGGACTGGTCTCCCCACTTATTATTTCAGAGTTGCTCCTCATGCTATGATTGTATTTTGAGATTTGAAAGTGTCATCTCTAATTCCTTTTAGACCTTGTTGACTCAAGATTTCTTGCATATCACCATTGCTAACGCCAGAGGCAAAAAGCATTAATGAAAAAAAAGAAATTCTCAAGGTATATATAATTAAAGCTTGAATTGAAAGTATAGCTCTTCTTTACTAAGTGTATATTGTGGTGTATATACTGTATATGTTTAGTCAAGTAAGGGAGATTGATTGTATACTTCAATTATTAAAATGCTTTTGAAATCATCATTAGTATTTACCTTGCTTATTAATAATATACCGTCATTAATCATTTGCGATATGCGATATTTATCTTCAAAGACAAACCTCCAGACAAAATTAAATTTATCAATCAGAGAAATTTTTTTTACAAGAGAAATGAATCTTTTAAGATGATGTAAAAAATTCTTTCAAAAAAGTATAAAATTGTCCTCGCCTAAAAAGGCGAAGAAAAACTTTGGTTAGAATTTTTGCCAAAAATTATTTAGAATTTTCTCCTATAAAAAAGGGAGCAGTTAAACCTCTCTCCAAATCAGATTTTTACAAAAATATTATTAAGATGGATTCTGTTATTCAAAAAATTCAAGGAGTGTTTAGAACCAACACATTTGGATCTGCAAACCTCTATCCCAAGATTTTTGCATCTCTGCTTGCAGCCTATGTTATCAAAGTCTCTATTGAAAAAGTTCAAGCCAATAAACTGCATAATTCATTAGTCAACAAAGCAAACCAAAAAAGATTAGAAAGAGACGCTCAAGTGCTCAGACAACTTGCTTCTCTTCCTGAAGTTCCTCAAGATATCACCATTCTTATCCTCAAATCGAACGTTGTGGACCTGCTGACCTTGCTAAATGAGGATAAAATTACATCAGAACAAATCCTCCTCGTTTATTTTAGACGTGCAGCTTCAATTGGCCTCGAAAATTGCATGATTGCAGAATCAAACTTAACTGAAGCTCTTGAAACAGCAAGAAGCTATGATAAGATCAGAGCAAACACTCCAAAAGAAGAGAGACTCAAACTCGGCAATCTCTTTGGTATACCTATCTGTATAAAAGACTCAATGGACCAGAAAGGACTGGATTCACTTAGCGGAATGGCCAAGGCCTGCTTCCAGCCTTACAAAGAAGACGGTGCTATTATAAAATTACTAAGAGCTCAAGGCGCTATTCCTTTTATCCGCTCAAATACTTCTCAACTTTTACGTGCATTTGACTGTTCTAATAATGTTTGGGGCCGAGGTTTGAACCCTTGGAATTCTCAGAGAAGTCTTGGAGGAAGCTCCGGTGGTGACGGAGGCTTGATAGCCGCAAAATGTAGTCCTATTTGCTACGGGTCAGATGCTTATGGGAGTATTAGACTTCCTGCAGCGTTTGCTGGTGTTTATGGATTTAAGCCAACATCAGGAAGATATTGTCAACTCGGGCATTCTGCAGTTGCTTTTCATGATATAATGAAATTTTCATTTTTGAC
>Ga0182738_1007263_pt1 | contig 11295 bp, 7 predicted proteins | sample eDN5th30CBELigMG_FD_128876 | JGI IMG/M metagenome (GOLD analysis project Ga0182738, IMG submission 128876) | Enriched Miracle-Growth compost microbial communities from Emeryville, California, USA - eDNA 5th pass 30_C BE-Lig MG (version 2)... ...
ACCAAGACGGCGGCATAGATGATAAACGGCTGCTGGTGCAGGAATCCGAATTTGCCGGCGTGATCAAAACGGCGAACCGGAGCCAAAACACCCTAAGCCCCGTCATGCGGTGCGCGTGGGATACCGGCAACCTTCGCACGCTCGCGAAGAATGCTCCCGCCGTAGCGACCGATGCCCATATCAGCATCATCGGCCATATCACGCGTGACGAACTGCGCCGCCATATCAGCGATACCGAGATAGCGAACGGGTTGGCAAACCGATTTCTGTGGGTTTGCGTTCGGCGAAGCAAGTGCTTGCCCGAGGGCGGTGACCTACAGTTTGCCGAGTTGCAACGACAGGTGGATGCGTTCGACAGAGCAGTCGAACATGCCCAGTCGGTCGGCGAACTACGCAGGGATGCCAAGGCCACAGCGATTTGGCGTGAGATCTATCCCGAACTATCCGAAGGGAAACCTGGACTAGTGGGCGCGGTCATCGGACGGGCGGAAGCCCAAGTTATGCGAGTAGCAATGCTGTACGCATTGCTTGACCAGGCGGCAGCCATCGGCGCGGAACACCTCCTGGCGGCCCTGGCGATCTGGACGTACTGCGAGGAATCGGCCCGTTACATTTTTGGTGATGCGTTGGGCGACCCAACGGCGGATGCCATTTGGGCTGCGATACGGCAGAAGCCTGAGGGGATGAGCCGTACCGACATTTCGGCCATTTTCGGCCGGCACAAGCAAGCAGCTGAAATCGAACGTGCCTTGCAGGTGCTGAGCGGCGCCGGCATAGCTCAATGCGTACGACAGCAAAGCAATGGACGACCGGTTGAGCTCTGGATTTCAAGTGCGAAATAAGCGAATGATGCGAAGAAAGCACCCCTTGTTTCGCTTAATTCGCTTTCTTCGCAACTTCGGGATGGCGCCGATGGACTATCTGGCAGTTGCCCTAGACGTGCTGGCCAAGCTGCAAGCGGCCCCGGCGGTAGTGACGGAACCGCCCGCAGCGGAAGCAGCGACACGCGGTTGCGATGAAAACCTTGAAACTCCACACCCCGTGGCCCCGGCGGCGCCAGCCAGAGCTGCCCCCGAGCAATTCCGACCAATTGCCGTCGATACGTCCGGTATGGTGCGTTACTTAAGTGATGCTGAACTGGCGGCCTGGTTGAACGATTCCCATCAGCATCCCCAGGACCACGGCACGATCGAGTGCAGCGATGGTTCGCCTTCAGTGCTATGGGATGCGGCGGAGGTTCCTGGGGACGGCTGCCCGCGCTGCGGTTCGCTGGCGTCGTGGTGGTCGATCCCCGGCACGCAGCGGTGCTTGGCCTGCGAGCCACCCCGGCATGATGCCGAAGCCATCCGGGCGAAAGCGGCACGTATCCGAAAGCGAACCATGAAAACTCAACATTGAAACCATACCCTTTGTGACCGATACCCTAGCCGGCGGCGGCAAATAGCGACCCCGGCGAACCTGCACCTACGATCGAAGGCGGAAACAGCATGGCAAGCATTGTGAGGCGGCCCAACAATAACTGGTGGATTCAATACGTCGATGCGGACAAAAGCCGTAAGACGCTACGGCTCGGCAAAACGTCCAAGCGGAACGCCGAAGCCGTTAAGCTGCGGGTGGAACTGCTGCTGGCCGCGAAGTTCACCGGCCACGCCATCGACAGCGATACGGCGGCCTGGCTCGCACGACTCGATAGCGCGATGCTGGAAAAGCTGGAAGCCGTCAAGCTGATTGAACCGCGGCGGCGAGAGTCCACGAAGCTAAAGCCGTTTCTCGAAAGCTACATGGCAAGTCGCGGCGACTTGAAGCCTTCGACTGTGGTTGCGATGCAGCACACGGTGCGGAACCTGTGCGACTTTTTTGGCCCCGAGAAAGACCTGCGGGCAATCGACCCGGCGGCGGCCGACAATTTCCGCGGCTGGCTGCTGGAACAAAAGCTGGCCTCGGCGACGGCCAGCAAGCGGTTACAGGTGGCCCGGCAATTCTTCCACGTGGCGCGGCGACGGAAGCTGATCGACGAAAACCCGTTCGACGGTTTGAGACTGACGGCGACCGGGGTGCGGGACAAGCAGCGGTTTATTCCCAGCGAGGACATTGCCCGCATCCTGAAAGCCTGCCCGGACGTGAATTGGCGGCTGATCGTCGTCCTGGCCCGCTATGGCGGCCTGCGCTGCCCCTCTGAGGTGCTTTCCCTACGGTGGCAGGACGTGCTTTGGGATAGCGGCCGGCTGATCGTCACTTCGCCCAAAACGGAACACCACGAAGGCCGCGAAAGCCGAACGATCCCCCTGTTTCCCGAGCTGCGGCCAATTCTGGATGAAGCCTTTGAGGCGGCCCCCGAAGGTGCGGTCTACGTGGTCGATGAACGATTCCGGCAAGTGGCCCTGGGCAAAGGCGGCTGGGCGAATTGCAACTTGCGGACGCATTTTCAGCGGATCGTTCGGCGAGCGGGTTTGCAGCCCTGGCCCCGCCTGTTTCAGAATCTTCGCAGTAGTCGGGAAACCGAACTGATGGAACGGCATCCGATCCACACGGTAACGGCCTGGCTGGGGAACTGCCCGGCGGTGGCGCTGAAGCACTACTTGCAAGTACGGGATGAGGACTTCGCCAAGGCTGCCCAAGGCGAAGCACACCCGAAGCAGAATGCGAAGCAGTCTCCGCTAGTTTCGGGTGGCACTGACTCGCACGAAGAATGCGAAAACCCCCGGAAACACGCGAAAAACGCGGTAACTCCGGGGGTAAGTGATAGCGGAGAGTGGGCGGTACTGGACTCGAACCAGTGACCTCAACGATGTCAACGTTGCGCGCTAACCAACTGCGCCAACCGCCCAATTGACTCTATGCCGGGCATTGCCGCGGCGAGTCATTTCTGGGGACGGGCCAATTGCCGTCGCCGATTCGAATTTTCGTCTTATTGCCCTGCCCGTCAAGAGGCCGCGTGCAGAAAGCCGCGAATCTTCGCTAACTCCTACAAACAGCCAACCGCGTTCCGAGCGCACCCGCAGGCAGTGCTTTACCACGGACACGCTTTGTGCCCGCCGGGTTCGACACCAGACAGGGGGGGGCCTCAGTCCAGTTCTGCCAACAGATCGTCGGGCAACGGGATGCCTTTGAGGATGCCTTCGCAAACCAGCGTGCGCTTGACGAACAGTTGGAAGTTGCAGTTGATCATCGCGCCCCGCCGCACCTTGAGCAGCTTGCAGACGATGATCAGCCGGTCGCCGGGGCGGACAATGCCGCGGAACCGCACGTCTTCCAGGCCGCCAAAGCCCAGCACCTTCGCTCCCAGCAGATCGTGCCGCTGCACGTAGTAGCTGGCAAGCTGGGCCGCTGCTTCGCACATCAGCACGCCCGGCATCAGCGGCATGCCGGGCATGTGCCCACGGATCCAGAATTCGTCGTCAGATAAATCCTTATAACCGACGCAGACCATATGTTCGGCGTCTTCGTGCAGAATGCCGGTAAGCTGCTCCATCTCGAACCGCTGCGGGTTGTAGCGGCGAATATCTTCGATGGTCGCGATCGGCTGGGCATTCTCGACGACGTCTAAGTCGACCAGATCCTCACGGGCAGGCACACAAGGCTCCTTACAAACGCATTCTCTGTTCCCAATCGCTAGCGGCCCCGCAATGCGTGGGCCGGCAGGCTGCGATCAGGTCTTGACCTTCTGGCGCTTCGCCTTGCGGGCCTTGCTGTTGGCGGGACGACGGCCGTGGTTGGCCTTCTTCAGTTGGCGATGGGGCTTCGCCATAGTGAGCGATCTCCAAAGGGAAAAATGGGGGCGTAAGTCCAATCGGATTGTAGCGGCGAAGGCACGCGCGGGGAAGGACGTTGAACCCGTGCTGGCTACCGATCCGATTCTCCAACGATGACGGCAATACCCGTTTATCGTCAAGCGAGGTTTCTGCCCGCCACGCCGATTTTGGCGTCAAATCCCGCCGAACCCATCCATCCGCCCTTATGGCCTCGTCCCTCACCACCCGCTCAGGCCGTGCTGCCGCCTCCCAAGTTGGGGCCGTAAAGTCCCCGCATCTGCGGCGGCTAGCTTCACCGGCCCCCGCCCCGACCGCGGAACAGACAGGCCATGCTGCACCTGCACCGCCCGCAACCACAGGGCGCCCTCTGCGGCCCGCCTGGAACGCCACAGGCCCCTGGCAGCACGTGGAAACGATTCATGAGGGGCCGCTGGCGGTGGTGTTCCGTGTGCGGCCACAAAGCGGCGGGGAGGCCGGCTACGTACTCAAGCGGCTTCAGCCGCACTGGCAAGACGATCCCCGGGCCATCGCCGTTTTGGAACGGGAAGCCGCCGCAGGGCGGGCCGTGCAACACCGCAACCTGGTGCCGGTACTCGATGCACAATTGCATCGCGAGCCTCGCTACGTGGTGACGCCCCTGCTGCAAGGCCAGTCACTTGAGACGCTGCTGACAGAACGGTCACGCCCTGCCCTGGCCGATGCGCTGTGGATCACCCGGCAGGTTGCCCAGGCGCTGGATGCTCTCAATGTGGCCGGTTGGATGCACGGCGACGTGAAGCCATCGAACATCATTATTTCGCCCCATGGGCATGCCACGCTGATCGACTTGGGCTTCGCCCGGCGCCGCGGCGAAGATTGTGGTCACGCGGATCGGCCACTTCCCGGCACGCCGCGCTATATGGCCCCGGAGATGTTTCTCTCGCGGCTAAGGCCCGACATCCGCAGCGACCTCTACAGCCTGGCCGCTGTTACGTACCGCATGATCGCCGGTAGGCCGCCGTTTGAAGGCAGCGACGTTGCCAGCGTGCTCGAGCAGCAATTGCGGACCCGGCCCCGTTCGCTGCGCGAGTTCAACCCGCAGGTGCCCGAGGACGTGGCCGCGTTGGTGCAGCGTCTGCTGGCAAAAGACCCCCTGCGGCGTCCGTCGTCGCCGGCGGAACTGATCCGGCAATTGGTGGCCTTGGAATTGGCCCATTTTGAGGACCGCGCATAAGAGCGTTTTGACGCTCGCACCTTGCCCTGTTGTCTCGATTAGCCCCTCTCACGGGGCATTTTGTTTGCGCGTAGCAAGGCCCGCCACTCGCCCGTAATTTGGCTCCTGCGGCCGCTTTACACTTGCAACTCGCGCGGTCGTCGAGTTGGATAGTGCCAGAAGGTCGCCACGGCGCGCGCCCTCTGCATTGTGCCAACGTCGAACCATGCTGAACTGACTTCAGGGACTTGCATCACGATGAAAGCGACGCTGTTGTTACGGATAAGCCTGGCCTGGGTGATCTGCTTCGCCGCTGGTGTGCTTCACGCCGCCGATAAGGTGCCAGGCAAGCAGTGGGAAGTCGCTGCCTCGCCCGAGAAATTGGGCTGGTCGGTCAGCGGGCTGGAAGCCGCGAAAGCCTACTCCGGCACCATCAATACGGCCGCGGTCGTCGTGGTGCACGAGGGACAGATTGTTGCCGCCTGGGGCGAGATCGAGCGGCCCTTCAATTGCCACTCGATGCGCAAGAGCATCTTGAGTGCCCTATACGGCCCTCACGTCGCCAGTGGAAAGATCGACCTGGACAAGACGCTCGAAGAACTGGGCATCGACGACAAAGAACCCTCGCTGAGCCCTTCCGAGCGCAAGGCAACCGTCCGCGATCTCTTAAAAGCTCGTTCCGGCATCTACCACTCTGCCCTGTATGAAACGGCCAGCATGAAGGCGGCCCGCCCCAAGCGCCACAGCCATGCCCCGGGCGAGTTCTGGTACTACAACAACTGGGACTTCAACGCTCTGGGCACCATCTTCGAGCAGCAGACCGCCAGCAGCATCTTTGAGGAATTTGAAAAGCTATTGGCTGGCCCATTGGGCATGCAGGATTTCAACCGCGCCGAGCACACGCAGTATGTTACCGGTTCCGACTCGGTTCACCCCGCCTACCCCATCACGCTCAGCGCTCGCGATCTGGCCCGGTTTGGCCTGCTGTTCGCGCGCAACGGCCGCTGGGGCGATCAGCAAATCATCCCAGAGGAGTGGGTGAAGGAAAGCACCCAGTCGTACTCCGAGGCTGGTGGTCGCGGCGGCTACGGCTACATGTGGTGGGTGGCGAAGGACGGGATTCACTACGACGGCGGTCTGGTGCCGGCAGGCAGCTACTCGGCTCGCGGCGCGGGCGGTCACTGCATGCTAGTGGTTCCTGCCGCCGACCTGGTGGTTGTGCATCGGGTTGATACCTTCCGCCGCAATAACCAGGTGAGCAGCGAAGAACAGGGCAAGCTCATTCACCTGATCCTGGCTGCCGCCCCGGCCGACGTGAAAGCCTTGCCGACCAAGGTTAGTGAAAAGCAGCCTGCGGGTCCTAAGCAACAGAGCAGCCTGGTGCAGCGCGAAGCCACGTTCCCGGTAGCGGCTAAGGCGGCCGAGTACGACCTGCTGTTTGTCAACGGCCGCATCATGGACGGCACCGGCAACCCGTGGTTCGCCGGCGACGTTGGCGTGCGCGACGGCAAGATCGTGGCCGTGGGCCGCCTCGATCGGCAGGCAGCCACGCGGGTGATCGACCTGGCGGGGCGCGTGATCGCTCCCGGCTTCATCGACCTGCACAGCCATGCGGACAGAGGCCTCGACTCCAAGGACGCCAAGCGGCGCGTGGCGCCCAACCTTGTCACCCAAGGCATCACCACCGTGGTGGTGAATCCCGATGGTTGGGGCCCGCCCTCCATCAAGGGACAAATCGACACGTACAAGTCGCTGGGCATCGGTCCCAATGTGGCCATGATGATCGGCCACGGCGCTATTCGTGGCGAGGTGATGGGCGACGACCACCGCCGCCCCGCCACCGACGAAGAAGTCCAGCAGATGCTGAAGCTGCTTCGCGACGCCCTCGACCTGGGCGCCTTTGGCATGTCGGCCGGCCTGGAATACGTGCCCGGCCGCTGGGCGACCACGCAGGAGATCAAGACCCTGGTTGCCGAACTGGCCAAGGGCGACCATGTGTACTCGGTCCACGAGCGCAGCTCCGGGGCCGATCCCATGTGGTATCTGCCTAGCCGCGATGGCACGATCAACCTGACCATGATCGACAACATCGTGGAACTGATCGACGTGGCCCAATCCACCGGCGCCAAAGTGGTCGCCACACACATCAAGGCCCGCGGCAAACACTTCTGGGGCAGCAGCCGTGTGATGATCAACCTGATCAAAGAAGCCCGGGCTCGCGGCGTGCGGATCTTCGCCGACCAGTATCCCTACAACACCAGCGGCAGCGATGGCAACATTGTGCTGCTGCCTGAGTGGCTGCCGCGTCGCGTCACGGTCAGAACGGACGGTGCGGACGTCAAGCCTAGCCCGGCCGAGGTGCTGGAAGCCGCTTTGAAGGACAAGAAGATTGTCGAGGATCTCAAGCGCGACGTGCAGCATGAGATCATCCGTCGCGGCGGTCCTGAAAACATCTTCATCATGGACCACCCCGACAAGTCGCTGGTCGGCATCACCTTGGCCGAGGCCGCCGCCAAGACGTCGATCTCGCCCCTGGAAATGGCGATTGAACTGCAATTGGCTGGCGACCGCAACAAGAGCGGCGGAGCCCGACTGCGGTCGTTCTCGATGTCGGAGATCGACCTTGAGGCGTTTGCTGCTGAACCGTGGGTAGCAACCTGTACCGATGCCGGGATCGCCCTGCCCACCGATTCGCCGGCGACACATCCCCGCTTCTACGGGGCCTTCCCCCGCAAGATTCGCAAGTATGCGATCGAGAACGGGAACCTGACGGTGGAGGACGCCGTCCGCGCGTCGACCTCGTTGCCGGCCCAGATCCTGGGGATGCGCGACCGCGGCCTGATCCGCGAAGGCATGCACGCCGACCTGGTGGTGTTCGATCTCAAGCGGATCAAGGACACGGCCACCGCGGCTAACCCGCACCAGTACAGCGAAGGCATCGATTACGTGCTGGTGGGCGGAAGCTTCGTGGTGGAGGATGGCAAGCTGACCGGCGCCCTGCCGGGCAAGGTGCTGAAGCCGTAAGGTTGATCCCGTTCACGGCTGCTGGGTAAGTAGTTGCTGACAAGTGCGCAATCATAGGCGGCCGTGGTGACGCGCGCCGCCTATCGCACTTTATCGGCCACCCATTGCACGAGCTGGTTGGGCGTCATGGCGGCGACTTCGGCGCCGGCGTTCACCATCCGCGCGGCCAGGTTGCGGTCGTAGTTTGGCTCAGCCCGCTCATCCAGCGCCGCCAGGCCCAGCACGTTGACGCCCGACTCGCACAGCCCCTTGGTTACGGAGATCAGGTGGGATTCTGAGCCGCCTTCGTAGAAGTCGGTGATCAGCACCACAATGGTTTGCCGCGGGTTGTCGACCAGTGTGGCGGCGTACTGCATGGCTGTGGCTATATCAGTCCCGCCGCCCAGTTGCACCTTCATCAGCGTCTCGACCGGGTCGGTACAGTCGGCGGTGACGTCCACCACCGAGGTATCGAACAGCACCAGGTGCGTGCGGAGCGTGCCCATCCCCCAGAAAATGGCGGCCATGATCGCCGAGTGCAGCACGCTATCGAGCATGCTGCCTGACTGGTCGACCAGGATGATGATCTGCCAGCGGTCGGCCTGGCGGCGAATCCGCGAGTAGAAGTACGGCGATTTAAGATACAGCCGCTTTTCCTCCGGATGGTAGTTGGCCAGATTGCGGCGGAGCGTAGTCTTGGCATCGAAGTTCTTGGCCACCCGCAGCGCGCTGCGGCGGCGACGATCGACAGCGCCGGTAAAGATCGCCTGCACTTCCCGGGCCATCTTCTTGATCAGTTCTTCGACCACCTGCCGCACCAGGTTGCGGGCCATCGCCAGCACTTCCTGGTTCATTAGGTGCTTGGTCTGCAATACGGCCTTGAGCAGCGATTGGCTGGGCTGGGCCCGCTGCAACACCTCGGGGTTCGTCACCATCTCGTCGAGTTCGTAACGTTCCAGGGCATCGCGCTCCAGCCGTTCGATGGTCGACTTTGGGAACAGTTCGTGAATCTGGTTGATCCAGTCGGGCACCGTGAGTTGCGAGGCGTCGAGGCTGCCCGACCGGCTAGCGTCGCTGCGCCGCCCTCGCCTCACGTGCCGGCCGGCCCCGTACTCGCGGTCGTATAAGAAGGCCAGAGCCTGATCCTGCAGGGCTTCTTGGCCCTGCGGCGTGCAACCCAGCGCCTGCTCGGCCCCCTCGCCCAGCACCAGCCGCCAGCGCAGCAGTCGAGCCCGATCTTCGCTCACGGCGATTCCTCCTTGGTCGGTTCCGGCGGAAGCCGCAGCCCAAACCGCTCAAGGGCTGCGAATAGCTCGGCTTCCCAGGCAAGGGTGGCGGCCGCCTGCTGAGGGCTCACGCGGAACGCGGCCGATGGATGCTTCTCCGGCGGCTTCAACTCAAGTGCCTGCAATAGCGTAGTGGCCAGGTAATGCTTCTCGCGCGGCGTAAAGTACGTGAATGCCAGCCGCAGCGAAGGAAGCGCCTCCTGAAACTGATGCTCGTTGTAGCCCACCAGAAGCCGGTCGATATTCGTGACCAGTTGCGGGTTACGCTGCACGGCTTCGCGGGCGAGTCCAAACAGGCCAGTGAGAAAATCGCCAAGTTGCTGTGGATCGGCGAATTGCGCGAGCGCCTCGGCGGCGTGCGCGGCATCGGTAGCGCCCAGCGTCCACAACCCGCCCCAGGCCGCTCCACGCGTCACCGGAAGTTGCGTGCCGTCCTGCTGCACGCGAACCAGCACATCGTGCAATTCATCGCGCAAGTCGGCCAAATAGTCCTCGGCGGCTTCCAACGTTTGCACCAGGGCCGAAATGCCATCCACGATTTCGCGATCCCGGCCGGAGATTTGTCCCAGGCTTTCCAGCAGCCACATGCCGCGGACGAACGTTTCGCGCAGCAGCATGCCGATGTCGTCGCGATTGGCGGTGGCCAGCACTTCGTCGTAGCGGAACAAGTACAGCAGGTGGCCCAGCGCCGCCGTGTTGGCAAAGAAATTGGCGTCTTGCCGGATGATGGCGAGCAACTGTTGCTGCAAGTCGCTCCGCAGTCGCGGCAGCCCGGCCAGCCCCGCGTCGAGCAGCAACAAGGCCGCGGACTCGGCATCGCGCGGCAAGGTTTTGGCGAGTTCCAGCAGGCGCTCCTGCGCGGCCTCGACCAGGCGAGGGCCGTACCGCGCGGCCTCGATGGCCGAGCTTTCAAAGTCGGGCGACCAATGTAAACGCCACTGTTCCCACAGGCGGCTGAGGTCGTCACGGCGAGAAAGATCGGTGCCGTCGGTCTGCGTGAAGCCGGCCACCTGCAAGATCCGCAGGCGGTGCAGTACCTCGCTTCGCCGGCGGGCGCGGGGTTCGTGCAGCTCCAGTTTAAGTTCGCGAGGCCGGAGCGGTAGCTCCAGCTCTAGCGCTGTGAGCGTTTGCCTGATGTCCTGCACCAACGGAGGCACCCGGGCCCCCTCGGCAATCACGCCGCGACGATTGCCCCGCAGGGCTTCATGGACCGCATCCAGAAACGGATGCTCACCGCCGATGGCCAGTTCTTCCTTGACCAAGGCGCCCGTAACGGCGTCGATCAGGTCCCACCGCCAGACCTCGGAGTGGCCCCGCATCGCCGCCAGCCCCAGCGCGGTGCTTTCCACCGCGATCAGGTCGGCCGTGCTGACACGCTGCCCGCGCTCGCGCAGTTGTCGCGATACCTTGGCCAGCAATCGGCGGTAGGTCTGTCCTCGGCCCGGGTGATCGCTGCCCGGCTTGGCCGCTTCGGCCGCAGCAGGAGCGACCTCCTGTCGGTCGAGCCACACCTGGTGATAAAAGCCCGGATTAGGCATGCCGGCTTCGTAGCCGCGTAGGCTATCCAATCGCTCGTACGAATAGGGCGTCAGCGCAATCCCGATGTGGGCGTCGCCGACAACATCGCCGTTGGCGGCTTTGTCGATGCCGAGCGGTACTTCGTCGCCCTTCGCCTCGACTGACGGTTCACCCTCTGGCGCCACACCTTCTTGAACGATCTGTTGCCACTCGTCGGGCGTGGGATCTTCCAGCCCTACGAAGGATCTACCTGTGAGCCGCCCGAAGAGGGCATAGCTGTGATAGGCCCCGGTGACGACCACCAGTGGCCCGGCAAACTCGTCGCCCGCCTGGCGAATTTGAGCGGCCATGAACGCTTCGCGGCGGCGATCCTCGGCCGGCACATGGCCATCGGCCAGGCGGATCAGCCCACAAAATGTATGAGCGCGGCGCAGGTAATCTGGCAACGACAAGTCGTCATCGATCTCGCAAAGTGTGTCCCACAGCGCGTTGAAGTCCTCAACGCCCAGTTCGCGACACAGCACATCCACGTAGCGACTGCGGC
>Ga0182738_1007265_pt1 | contig 11294 bp, 8 predicted proteins | sample eDN5th30CBELigMG_FD_128876 | JGI IMG/M metagenome (GOLD analysis project Ga0182738, IMG submission 128876) | Enriched Miracle-Growth compost microbial communities from Emeryville, California, USA - eDNA 5th pass 30_C BE-Lig MG (version 2)... ...
GCGTGGATGGTCGTCATGAAGCCCTTCTCGATGCCGACAGTGTCGTTAAGGACCTTGGCGACGGGAGCGAGGCAGTTGGTCGTGCACGACGCATTGGAAACGACCATATGCTCCTTGGTGAGCTTGTCGTGGTTGACGCCGAAGACAACCGTCATATCGGCACCGTCGGCGGGCGCCGATATGAGCACGCGCTTGGCACCGGCGGTGAGGTGAGCCGAAGCCTTCTCCTTCGAGGTGAAGATGCCCGTGCACTCCAGCGCGATGTCGATGCCCATTTCCTTGTGCGGAAGCTCGGCGGGGTTGCGGATGGCGGTCACCTTGATCGGACCGCGGCCGACGTCGATCGTGTCTCCCGAAACCTTCACTTCATATGGAAAGCGCCCGTGGACGCTGTCGAAGCGAAGCAAGTGGGCGTTCGTCTCGACGGGACCGAGATCGTTGATGGCCACGACCTCGATGTCGGTCCGACCCGATTCGATGATTGCGCGCAGCACGTTACGGCCAATGCGGCCGAAGCCGTTGATGGCGACCTTCACTGTCATGGGGTATCCTCTCGCGTCGATTTACGGACGAATGTTCGCGCCTTGGGATTCGTGGATCGGCGCAATAATACGCGATCCGACGTGGCAAGTCAGAGTGTGGATCGCGCGTATCGGTGACAGGAAATTGTGCAGCGAGGTGGCCTCTGTCAATGCGTCACACACTTGCTTTCTTAAGGAAGATGGTCGAGATGGATGCCACAGTGAAGTCGCGTCGCAGTTGAGCGACGGTTTGGGGTGTCTGATTTACTTTTTTTGGCATGAATAGCCCTGCGTCTGAGGGTTGACGGAGTGGCAATATGGCGGACCGGGCAGCCGGTAAGTTGAAAAAGCAGGCAAAAAAGACGTCCGCCCGCTCCGCCGGCGGCACGGGGAAGCTGCGCTCGCAGCAGCCCGCGCGCAAGACCAATCTCGCTGCCGAGTGCTCGCGATTGCAGGCGGAACTCGATGCCGCGCGAACACAGATCCAGGCGATGGAGGCTCAGCGCAAGGAGCTCCTGGATCGCATCAATTGGGCCATCGATTCTCTGGCGAGCCTCGAGGACGCGTAGCCTCCGACCGCGACCGGGCGCGCGACGCACCGCAACTATCTTGAAGGATTTCTCCGTAAACCACCGCACTCGGCGGCCCCGGCTCGCAAGGTGGCGACTGAGACGTCCGGCACAGTCCGAGGGTGCCAAACGCGGCCAGCAGTTGCTCGAATGATTGCAGAAAGAATGGCGCGGCCTACGGGAATCGAACCCGTCTTTGCAACGTGAAAGGCTGCCGTCCTAACCGATAGACGAAGGCCGCGCGCCGGGCGGACACTATTGAGGCCCGCCCCGAGAAGCAAGCGACAAGATGGCCCGCCGGTCACAGGGCGCGAGCGACGTCGAGCTCCGCCTCATTGACCCTTGCGAGGCCCCGCCAATCCGCTTATCTCAGCGGTTCGCAGGCAACTCTGGAACTGCGAGGCTGGGCGATGGTCGCCGGCCTCCCTGCGAAGGACCTGAAAGGCAGAAGGATGGGCTACAAGGTCGCAGTCGTAGGCGCCACGGGCAACGTGGGCCGGGAGATGATGAACGTGCTCGCCGAGCGGCAGTTTCCCGCCGACGAGGTGCATGCCATCGCATCGCGCCGTTCCGTCGGCGTCGAAGTCTCCTACGGCGACGACACGCTCAAATGCCAGGATCTCGAGCAGTTCGACTTCTCCAAAATGGACTTCTGCCTGATGTCGGCGGGTGCGACGGTCTCCAAGGAGTGGAGCCCTCGCATCGGGGCGCAGGGCTGCGTTGTCATCGATAACTCGTCGGCGTGGCGCTACGATATCGACGTGCCGCTGATCGTGCCCGAGGTGAACGCCGACGCCATCGCTGGATATACCAAGAAGAATATCATCGCCAATCCCAACTGCTCGACTGCTCAGATGGTGGTGGCTCTGAAGCCGCTGCACGATGCAGCGAGGATCAGGCGCGTCGTCGTCTCGACGTACCAGTCCGTCTCTGGCGCCGGGAAGGAGGCCATGGACGAGCTTTGGCATCAGACCAAGGGCAAATACGTGCCGGGTCTCGACGTCGAGCCGAAGAAGTTCACGAAGCAGATCGCCTTCAACTGCATCCCTCAGATCGACGTCTTCATGGACGACGGGTACACGAAAGAGGAATGGAAGATGCTGGCCGAGACCAAGAAGATCCTCGATCCGAAGATCAAGGTCACGGCGACGTGCGTGCGCGTGCCGGTGTTCGTGGGGCACTCGGAGGCGTTGAACATCGAGTTCGAGGAGCCGATGACGCCAGAGTACGCGCGCTCGATCCTGCGCGAGGCGCCAGGCATCCTGGTCGTCGACAAGCGCGAGCCCGGTGGCTACGTGACCCCGGTCGAGGCCGCCGGCGAGTTCGCGACCTACGTCAGCCGCATCCGCGAGGATGCGACGGTCGAGAATGGCCTCGTCATGTGGGTCGTCTCCGACAACCTGCTGAAGGGCGCCGCCCTCAACACGGTGCAGATTGCCGAGACCATGATCGAACGCGGCATGCTGCGAAAGAAAGCTGCCTGATCAGGCACATCTTCGTGGGCAGAATGGCAGCCGGACGCGACCAGCGTCCGGCTTCTTCCTGCTGATACCCGAATAATGCCGATGGTGAGGATCAAGACCGAGAGCTCGCCGCTTCACGCCCCCTCGTCGGGCGGCCGTCCGCTCTGGACATCGGACAGGCTCTCGACGATCACTGAGAGATCGGACAGAAACTGGCTCCGGTTCTCTTCCGGGAGCGCATCCAGAATCCGTTGCTCGACACGCTTGACCAGCGGCTCGCAGGTATCGAGCAGACGCCGCCCCTCGTCGGTGAGACGCACTGCATAGGCCCGCGCATCCTCTTTCGTGCGCCGTCGCTGCAGCAGCCCCTTCTTCAGCATGCGCCGCACGATATCTGCCAACGTCGACCGATCGACGCCTGTGCGTTCGACAAGCTGCGTCTGACTGAGACCCTCGTTCTGGGCGACCGTCAGAAGGACTGCGTATTGCCGAGGCGTCAGATCGGACCCGCCGATCTCGCCGTGAAAAACATCGCCGGCGCATTGCCCGGCTCTGTGCAGCAGGTGGATTGGCGAACGGTCAAGCCGTCCTGTGCCGGACTCGCGTGTCATCGTTATCCAATTTTTTGTCCGATCGTGCGCGAAGCTGTATGCAGCCGGGGTGTCACGTTCGTTTCTGCGTGCCGATCTCATGCGAACCGGGCAAACAGATACTGCGCTTAACGAAAGGTAACTTTCACGTCCTCAAATTCAAGCGCATTTTACCGTTCTGATCACATATAGCCTATTGCGTGCGCCCAACACGACACACCTGGTTACCTCAATAATTTGCGGATTTGTCGGATTCCTCGGGTGTCTCAAGCATATGCCGCCGGACCAATCCCCATTGCATGGCGAAGAACACCATGGTGAGAGAAAGGATTCCGAAGACCTTGAAGCTCGCCCACACTCCGTCGCTGAAATTGCGCCAGACGATCTCGTTAAGTATTGCAAGAGCGAAGAAAAACAACGCCCATCGGACGGTCAGAATACGCCAGCCCGCCTCGGTCAGCCGCAACGCTTCTCCGAGCAGCGTCCTCAGCAGCGGCTTGCCCATGGCCAAACCGCCCAGAAGAACACCTGCAAACACCAGATTGATGATGGTCGGCTTCATCTTGATGAAGCGCGGATCGTGCAGCCAGAGGGTCATGGCTCCAAAGACCTCGACCAGAACGGTCGTCGCGAGAAGTGTCGGTGAGATGCGGCCAAGCACCAGCCATGCCGCGATGAGCGCGACCACCATCGAAATCATGAGAGCGCCGGTCGCCCAGTAGATGCCGCCGGCGACATAAGCGCCGAAAAAGATCAGCAGCGGACCGAGATCGATCGCGATCTTCCAGAACTGGCGCGGATCCATGCCGTCCTTCTGCGTGCTGGTCTCGTGGTGCTCGGCCATCGATCCGTTCCTCAGAGACTTGGCGTGGATTGCATCTGCGCCCCTATTTCCGCAGGGGTCAAGATCGTCGCCGGATGGAAGCGTGCGGTGCTTGCGCCTCTATTGGAGGCTCTGGCTCTGGTGCCGCCCGCCTCCGCCCGCACCGATCACATCCGGCGAGAGAGAGACGACGACTCAGCCACCTTCTCGGCGACCGGGAGGCGATAGCGCTGAATCGCCCGCACCTGCCACACGAAATAGAGTCCCGTAAGCGGCATGACGATGAACAGCTTGAAAATCATCCAGATGTCCAACCCGTCGAGGAACGGCTTGCGCATCAGCCATTCCCAGTGCTCGGGGCGCGCGATATGGGCGGTCTCGAAACCCTGCCTCACCGCCTCGTTGGCGATCGCCGTGACGAGAAAGAAGATCCCGGCGTTGCGGGTCAGGAGACGCCAGCCCGGCTCGGCATAATGGAACGTCTTGCCGAATACGAACTCGAAGAAATACTTGCGCTGTACGAGCCCGGCCAACAGCAGCAACGACACGAGCGCGTTGAAGATCGTCACCTTGATCTGGACCCATTTCGGATCGCCGGTGACCAAGGTCAATACCCCGAACGAGACCGTCACACCGCCTGCGATGAACGGCATGACAGGCGGACGCTTCAGCACGATCAGCGATGCGACGAGCGCCATCGCCGTCGTGACGATGAGCGACCACACGCCGGCTTTGACCCCGAACGCGAAGTTGACCACGAACATCGCGAAGATCGGGCCGATCTCGCTCGATATGTTCAAGGTCTGTTCGGCGTTGAACGGAAACCAGTGACGCTTGGCACTCATGTAACGACGCTCAGCTTCGGCCCCGGATCGCCCGACGTGTCCCACTCTTTAGTCCTCATCCGTTAACTGGCCGCGATTGCACGGGCAAATTCTTTCGGGTCGAATGGTTGCAGATCATCCACTCCCTCGCCCACGCCGATCGCATGCACCGGAATGCGGTGCTTGGCCGCAATCGCGACCAGAATACCGCCGCGTGCCGTGCCATCGAGCTTGGTCATCACCAATCCCGTCACACCGGCCTTCTCCCGGAATACCTCCACCTGCGACAGGGCGTTCTGGCCCGTCGTCGCGTCGAGCACGAGCACGCAATCGTGCGGGGCCGTCGGATCGATCTTGCGCAGAACGCGGATCACCTTCTCGAGCTCGTCCATCAACCCTTGCTTGTTCTGCAGACGGCCCGCCGTGTCGAGCAGGAGCACGTCCATGCCTTTGTCCCTGGCCTCCTTCAACGCATCGAAGGCCAGACCGGACGCATCGGCGCCCACGGCGCGCGCAATCACGGGCGCGCCCGTGCGCTCGCCCCAGATCTTGAGCTGATCGATGGCAGCCGCGCGAAATGTGTCACCCGCAGCGAGCATGACTTTCAGGCCATCCCGGCGCAGGCGCTCGGCGAGCTTGCCAATTGTCGTGGTCTTGCCGGTGCCGTTCACGCCCACAACCAGCACAACATGAGGGTGCCGGCCCGAGGCGACATCGAGCGGCCGTGCGACCGGAGCAAGAACCTTTTCAACCTCGTCGGCGAGGATTTCCTTCACCTCCTCCGCCGAGATGCCCTTCTCGAAGCGCCCCTTCCCGATCGCGTCCGTAATCGCCGTGGCCGTCTCGACGCCGAGATCGGCTTGAATCAGCAGGTCCTCGAGATCGTCGAGCGTCGCAGCATCGAGCTTGCGCTTGCTGAAAATGGACGTGATGCCGTCGGACAGGCGCGACGACGTTTTCGAAAGGCCGGTTCTGAGCCGCTGGAACCAGCTTGCTTTCGGCTCGAGGGCCGGCGGTGGGGCGACGTCCTCAATCGTGGCGGCTGGCGGGGCAGACGCGATCTCGGGACGCGGCTCGTCGACCGCCGGGTCAGCCGGGGGTGGTGGTGGCGTCGAAACCGTTTCCGCTGCGGCCGGTGCCGGATCGGCATGATCGGGAGCGGCGCGCTCGTCCGGCGCCGGATCGATGGTTTCCACGGGCGCGGCATCGCGCCCGCCGAACAGGCGACCGAACAGACCTCGCTTCTTTTCCCGAGGCTCGCTCACGCCGTAACCTCTCCCATCAGGCGGCGACCATCGTGCCCGCCGATCCGCGCCGATACGATATGTCCGGGCGTCGCGCCCGTCATTGCCACCTCGGCGAAGTCCGGCGCCCTGCCCAAGCCATTACGCTCCATGAGTACGTCGAAAGATCGTCCGACCTGGACCGAAAGATGACGAGCCAGCGCGTCATCGCCCTTCTTGCGCAATCGGGCCGCCCGCTCCTTCACGATCTCCCGCGGCACCTGCGGCATGCGGGCGGCCGGTGTCCCCTTTCGAGGGGAGTAAGGGAAGACATGCAGATAGGCGAGGCCGCACTCGTCCACCAGATCGAGCGAGCGCGTAAACATGTCGCTCGTCTCGGTGGGGAAGCCAGCGATGAGGTCGGCCCCGAAGGCCACGTCGGGCCGCAAACGCCGGGCCTCGACGCAGAAGCGGATCGCATCGGCGCGCAGATGGCGGCGCTTCATGCGCTTCAGGATCATGTCGTCTCCGGCCTGCATCGAGAGATGCAGATGCGGCATCAGACGATCTTCCTCGGCAAGCGCAGCCATCAGGTCGCGATCTGCTTCGACCTGATCGATGGAGGAAAGGCGCAGGCGCTTGAGCTCGGGCACCAGCTTCAGGATCTGCCGCACCAGGCGCCCGAGGCTCGGCTGCCCCGGCAGATCGGCGCCCCACGACGTCATGTCGACACCGGTCAGCACGATCTCGTTGCAGCCGCTCTCGACCAGTTCGCGCACCTCGGCCACCACGTCTCCCGCAGGGACAGAGCGCGAAGGACCACGCCCATACGGAATGATGCAGAACGTGCACCGATGATCGCAGCCGTTCTGAACCTGGACATAAGCGCGTGCGCGCGTGCCGAACCCCCCGATCAGATGGCCCGCCGTCTCGCGTACCGACATGATGTCGTCGACTTTGACCCGCTCGAGGCGCCCCGAGGCAAGCTCGACCCAGGTCGCCGAAGCCGTTTTCGCTGCGTTGCCGACGATATGGTCGACCTCGGGCATACGGGCGAAGGTCTCAGGCTCGATCTGGGCGGCGCAGCCGGTCACTACGATCCGAGCATCGGGCTGATCGCGCCGTGCCCGTCGGATCGTCTGCCGCGCCTGTCGCACGGCCTCCGCGGTGACGGCGCAGGTGTTTATGATGACCGTTTCGCCGAGATCGGCAGCGGCCGTCTGCTCCGCCATGACCTCGGACTCATAGCCGTTCAAACGACAGCCGAGCGTGATGACACGCGCCTTCGTCATGATCGCAGTTACCCGGCTTCGCCGGTGCCCAGGGCACCGTCCAGGCGAAACGACCCGCGATATTCGAACTCGGCCGGCCCGGTCATACGCACCCTCTCGTCCCGCCCCCAGTCGATCTCCAGCGGACCGCCCGGCACCGTTACCGTGACCCGGCGTTCGGTCAGATTGAGGCGCGCCGCCGCAACGGCGGCTGCACAGGCGGCCGACCCGCAGGCACGCGTCAGACCTGCGCCACGCTCCCACGTCCGCAGCCTGATTGCCGTGCGATACTGGACATGGGCCAGCGAGATATTGGCCCGGTCCGGAAAGATCGGATGGTGCTCGAGCAACGAGCCAAGTCGCGCGAGATCGTAAGCGTCTACGTCCTCCACCCAGAAGATCGCGTGCGGATTTCCCATGTTCACTGCTGACGGGGAATGCAGAACCGGCGCGTCGATCGGCCCGATCTGCAACTCGATGCGGCGCGTGTCGTGGAACGGCTCGCTGAGCGGTATGTCTTCCCATCCGAAACGCGGGCGCCCCATGTCGACTGTAATGCGGTCCGCGCGCTCCACATCGACTGTCAAAACGCCGGAGGCTGCCGTTTCGAACCGCTGGGACAGGCGACCGTCTTGCGTCGCAACGTGCAGTCCGACGCAGCGCATACCATTGCCGCAAGCACCGGCTTCGGAGCCATCCGCATTGTAGATCCGGACAAAAGCTTCGGTCTCCGGCGAACGGGGATCGTGCAGAGCCATCAACTGATCGAAATGCCAGCGCGGCTCACCGGCGATCCGCCGCACTTCGTCCTCACCGAGCACAAGCTTGGTGCCGCGCAAATCCACAACGACGATCTCGTTGCCGAGCCCGTTCATCTTGTGAAGGACGATTTCATTGATGCTCGACGCGGTCGTGGTTGCGCCGAGCGTTGCGGTCGTTCCTGACATTCGTCCTTATATGGCGCCAGAGCCCCGAATGACAATCGCCGTGCCGCAAGCAACCGAACATGATCATCGTTCAGATCGCCGGCTCCTCGCCTTGGGTGAAGTGTTCTAGCGCCGCTGCACCGTTGAGGATTGCGACGACCATCCGTCGAGAACCTTCGAGTTGTCGGGCGCACGGCGTTTGCGTGACGGCTGCGCCGGCGGCTCGCCGAAGCCGTTCTGGGCCTCGCTGCCGAACGGCCCATTCGCATCGGACGGCGTAACGCGCGGATTTTCCGGGACCATCTGGAAAATTTCGCGAAGCACGCCCGGTGCGACCATCGAAAACGGATTGATGATGACGTTCGGCTTCGCCATCGAGCCGTCGACGGCGAATGTGATGCCGATCACGCCGTCCTTGCGCGGCCCCGTAAGAAGCTCGCCGAAGATCGGGATACCGGAGAGCACGCGGTTGAGACCCGAGAGCGGCACGTAGGTACCCCCGAGCGAAAGCGACCGCGTACGGAAGTCCATCTTGCCGCGGACGCTCGCACCGATCAGCGGACCGGCGGCGGTGAGGCTTTCGATCGCCACCTGTCCGTTCCCCGTCGCAAAGCTGCCGCGAAGCGTATCGAACGCGATCTCCTCCCGGACGATGCGGCGAACGGGCCGCGCCTTGCCGTTCGCGATCGCCGGACGCGATTCGTCCGCGCCCTGCACGAGCTCGTTGACGACAGGATCACCCAGGACGCGGAACGCGCTGATGCGGATCCGGCCCGAGCGCTCGATCCCCTTGCTGCCGTCGATGTCGACCCACAGATCCCCATTGCCGCCGAGCATGCTGGAGTAGAAGCCGATGGTCCTGAGTGCCTGCCCCGCGTCCGGCGTCTCGACGTGCATCACCCCGTCTCCGCCGGACTGCATCCGTGCCCTGATCGGCCGGCCGCTGTCGAGCATAGCCGTCATGTCGATCGACGTTACGCGATCGTTGCGCCGCTTGAGCTTGAGCCGAAGCTGCCGGACGGTCGTATCGTTGTGGCCGATGACAGTGTCGATCTGCACATCGAGGTCCATCGGCTCGTCGGTGCTTGCCGATTTGGCCTTCGTTTCCACCGCATAAAGCGATCGCATCACGGCCGTGCCGTCGAAGGTCTTGCCGCGCGCCTTCACCTCCCACACCTTGTCGGCGCGCCGTGTGCCTTCGACATCCAGGTTGCTCACCACGTCGAGCGAGAAGCCCGGGAACCGATAGGAGGTCGGCTTTCCGTCGGCACCGAGCACCACGGTGCCGTTGATCGTGATCGAGTCGCCGGAGAGCCTGAAGCCCCGCAGCTCCATCGTCTTGCCGCCTTGCGGCCGCACCACCTCGAACGACAGACGCGCGGTGCGTCCCGGAGGCTTTCGCCACGACAGTCCCTCGAGACTGAGCTCTGCGGGCGTCAAATCCGCGTTGACGACGACTTTGCTTTGATCGTCCGGACCCGGCGTGAACTGCACGTCCAGCGGTATCTCGCCCTGGATGAAATCGTCGATCGTAAGCCCCAGCCGTCGGCGATCAGCGTTGTCGAGACGGGTCGAGATCACGATCGGCGACTGGCGGTCCGCGCTTTCTCCTATCATCCACTGGCCATTGACCTTGGCCGGGACGCCGGCGAGCAAAAACTCGCCCTTGATGTCGATCGCACGTTCCGTTGCCCCGAGAGTGAAGGCGGCGCCCGACACGTCGTGCGTCCCGAAGACGTTTGGAATGCGCCCATCGGAAATGCGGGCCTTCGCGTCGATCTTCGCATCGGCCAGAGACAAGCCTTCGACCACCGGCACCACGACGCGCAACTGCCCATCGATCTTTCCATTGGTTCCTGCCGGCACCTGGTCAGCGTGAAGGAGCCCGATCGACTCGCGCCCGAGAAGGTCCGCCACCAAAGCGAGGTTCGATTGGATGCGTCCGGAGATCTCCGCTTCGGGCCGCTCGTTATCGAGATCCGTCACGACGACTGAAACCGCCTTGACCGTCATGCTGCGGTTCGGAGCGGTCGCGAGTTGTCCTTCCGGCACGACCAGCTCGAGGCGGTTGCCCTTGCGCGTCAGAACCGCGCTCGGAATGGTGAGAGGAGGAAGATCGGGCATCGGCAGGATGGCCAGATCCTCGGCCTCGAGCGACAGGGAGAGTCCGCTATTGCCGGTCTCCGCGCGTCCCGAGCTGATCTGGAAGGTGCCCTCCTTGAGGCGTCCCTGGACGAGCCGCTGAACGACCGCACCGCGCAAGGCCGGCGAGATCCCAGTCGGCCAGAAGGCCTTGAGCGTTGCTGCATCCATCGGACCGATCCGCCCTTCGAGACGCGCGCTGCGGTTTTCACCGCCGACCATCGTTCCGTGCGCCTGGAAATCCGCGCCGCCGGCTTTGAACTCGAAGGACAAAAGCTCGGAGGCGCCGCTCGCAGGCCAGAGTCGGGCGCGAAGCGCGAGCCGATCGATCGGCATGGCTGGACGGTCGGGAGCCTCCGCCAGTGTGCCTTCGATCGAGGCAAGCTGGAGCTCCCAGCCCGTCGCCCCGTCGGCAGCCGACACCGGCGTCAGACCGCCCTTCACCCGTACCCAGCTTCCGTCGAGCTGGACCTTGCTCGGCATCAGCTCGAGACGACGCCGGGCTGCGTCGAAGAGAAACGCGAGCTTTCCGCCATCGATTCCAATCGCAAGCCCGCCAAGCGCCTCCGGGAGGACGCTGCCACGCCCAAGGTCGACGTCGAAGCGGCCGTTGACGAGCGTGCCGTCGGTGGTCAGCTCCATTTCCCCGCGCGCCGATATCGGAGCGTCCAGAGCCGCCAGCAGGCCGAGATGCGGCACATTGCGGGCGAGCGCCGGCAGGCTCAGGCCTTCGACCGTCGTCGCGACCTTGAGCGTCTGGGACTTCTCCGACTGATCGATTGTGAATGAGACACCAAATGGCATTCCGCCCGCCGCGATACGCCCCGTGCCCTTGATGACGCTGTGCCGGCGGTGATGATCGACCGCGATTTCCATCTCGCCCACGTGCCAGACGGTCCGGCGGCCGTGATCGTCGATCTCGAGAGCTGCGTCGCGCAGGCC
>Ga0182738_1007266_pt1 | contig 11292 bp, 11 predicted proteins | sample eDN5th30CBELigMG_FD_128876 | JGI IMG/M metagenome (GOLD analysis project Ga0182738, IMG submission 128876) | Enriched Miracle-Growth compost microbial communities from Emeryville, California, USA - eDNA 5th pass 30_C BE-Lig MG (version 2)... ...
AAATATTAAATTTTGAGGACTTTTTTTTCAATAACAAGAAACTCTTTGTTTTGAAATTTGTGGCCAAATTTCTCCATCTAAAATGGAAGCAAAACAACCAGACAATCTAAATTAACAGATTTTATTTTCGACTATGTGCCCTTCTTTTCTTTACTGAGGAATCTTCATTGAAAGTAACCAAAACCCCATCATGAGAACCTCCTCTGACGACTGAAACAAAGTCCAATATAATTGAGATCCTCTTAAGGAGATGATTCAAGACTAGAAAGGCCTGATATCTCATTTTCATCTTCATTCGTATTTTTGTAAATATTATTCAGTTCTAAATCTAAAAATTAATCCTTGAAGGAAGCTATTTAAAGATCAACTTTCTTGATTGAAATTATAAAAAATTTTCACAAAACAATAATATTCTCAATCATGAAAAGAGTTTTCAAGTTCCTCATTCTCCTGAATGGTAAGAGCTCGGTTCTTCTTCTTTCATTTAAAAATCTCAAGCCATCGTCTCAATAGTTGCACCCTGTCCAGATCGACCAGTCACCCCAAACTCATCAATTACGAATGGCCTCTTGATCACTCCAACTTCTGAAGGGATGCCAAATTGTAACCTCCTTAAGAAAATTGATTTCTCATTGTCCCCTAGTCCCAACTTCCACAACCAAGTTAATGGTAACGATGGCAGTAACTCCGAATCAAGGATGTACAGCAGGATCAATCTTTCATTTATTTGCCGTTGGGTAACGCTTTTCTCTTCAAGTTTTATATAGAATAGTGTGACTCCACCTGGAAGCTCAACCCAAGAGCACTTGACAGTCTCGATTGATTGCAACACTCTCAAGTTTGTTTGGGGAGGAGATTGGTCCAGTTATACTTCACTAGCAGTCAGAAAGATTTTTTTTTAATTTCTCAATGTAAAATAGTTTTCTTCCGGCTTTGGCCCTATTGCTTTCTTTATGACTATTGATTTGGATTCCAAGAGGTTTAAGCTGGAATCCCAATCTGAAAACAGTGGTTATGCAACTATTGCAAGGCCGATAACAAACGCTGCTGGGATGAGTTTCGATGAAAATACAAAGTTCTATTTATGCTCCGATAAATTAGGTGCATCACCTAATGCCTGCACAATTTCAGAATTCATCCTCGAGTATCCTGCCTCTATCATTCAGAAAGCTGAATATGGTCATCTCGCTGGGAAATATCGTATTATTTTTACAGGTCTCCTGTTTTTTAACTTGTAAACTTAGCTTCCAATGCCGCATTTTATCCACTCACTGATGGGCCTGCAACTACCTTAAAAAGTTACACCAACTCCGAAACCCAAGCGGGCTCTGGATATTTTGGTATGGACTCCACCATTCCTTATCTCAAGTCATCCTAAAGGAGACGACCCTATAAATCCGACACCTGGAACAAGTCCAACTTGGGATTCCTCTGTAACTTTATTTCTTTGACTTCTCTAACAATTAAAATTAGAATAACTTTGTCACAATCACACCAGGACAATTCTTGACTTTTCCACTCCCTTCATTTGAACCGGGACCTGTCACAACAACTCAATCTTTCTCTATATTTGCGTGGATTAAACTTAGGGATATTCCAACGACGCCAGATACGTGGACCACAATTCTTTCGACACATTCAGCTGATGTAATCATTTTTATCTCCTCCTTTTGCTCATCAACTTAATCTCATCTTAGAAAACAGTGTCTGGGTATTCATTAAGAGTGTTTGGCGAGACAGGGGCGCTTTCATTATCCTTCCGCACCACAACACTCACCAACTACTTCAGCACAATTATCACCCTCAACACTTGGCAATTAATAGGTTTTACTGCGTATATGCGGACTGATCAGAAAAATACAGAAGGAAATGTTATCTATGGAACAGCGTTCACAACATTTTATCAAATTGGCCTTTCAAATGTAGATCCAACTGATATTTCAGTTCTATCCGTCCTGCGAATCGGTGGTGAAACAGACTCATTTGGTGGCGATGTTTCAATCGTGAGAATGATGACGCCTGGAGGGGGGTGTTACAAGATCTACTAGTAGGTAATATCTCGATGATTTATCTCAAATACTCAAGCTAATCTTTGCTCCACTCTCAGCAGCATTGAACTTGGAGCAGCAGATTTTGCTTTGACTTGCTCTGGAAGCAACAGGCTCAGTTCTGCTGATGGTAAATGCTATGCATCATGTCCAAATGGGACTCGCTCTTCTTCAGCTGAAAATGCCCCTCTGTGTCGTAATCAACTCTTTTATTATCTGCTTTATCCTAAAAAGTCGCTTGTTCAATTCACTGCGCAAGATGCGATAGCACACAGTGCTTAGCTTGTGATACCAACTATATTTTATACCAAGGGGTCTGTCTCGATTCTTGCTCTGAGAAAATATATTATACAGGTTCGATCTGTAAAGGTGAGGATTTCGATGATCTCTCTCTCTCTCTTTAACTTGTTTGTAGATTGTCCAACCAACTGCAAAACGTGTGATAACACAAAATGCTTCAGTTGTGATCCAAACTACCTTCTCTATCAAGGAAAATGTCTGGATTCTTGTCCTGATAAAACTTATTCAACTGGTTCAGCTTGCCAAGGTAATCTCAAGGTTCATAATTTTATTTAATTTTTTTAGATTGTTCAGCTAACTGCAAGGAGTGCGATAGCGGGAGGTGTCTCACTTGCGAGAGTGGCTACTTCTTTTGCCAAGAAAATTGCGTGAATTCCTGTCCTGATAAGATGTACTCTACAGGTTCAACTTGTCAAGGTAAAGCGTTTCTGCAGCCATATCTTTATTTTTCAGACTGCCTCACAGCCAATTGTAAAGCTTGCGACAGCATTAAATGTCTTGACTGCGATGCAACCTTTCTTTTATACCAAGGAGACTGCCTGGATTCTTGCCCTGAAAAAACGTACTCCACAGGCTCCAAATGTCGCGGTTTGCAATCAGAGTTTTCAATTTGATATTAAATGTTTTTTAGACTGCGCGACTAATTGCGAGACTTGCGACAACAAAGAGTGTCTCACCTGTGAGATAAATTATTTCCTTTATGAAGGAGATTGCCTCAATTCTTGTCCTACAAAAACATATGTCCAGGAAATCTCATGCATTGGTAATATGTTAAATGAAGAGCGAGATCCTTAATTTTATTGATCTAGCCTGTTCAAGTCACTGCACTGAATGCGACGTTGATGAATGCAAAACCTGCGATGATGGCTATCAGCTTGGTAATGAGAAAAAATGTGTTTTACCACCTTCACTGACGCAAATAAAGAGTGGCATATCGGGTATTTTCGAATTATTATTCAACGATTGAATTCTATAGGCGGTGCTATTGCTGGAATTACTTGTGGTGGCCTTATGCTAACAACAATAGCTGGCTGGGCCATTTATATGGTCAAGTTTAGAAAGACCCGAATCTTCCCTCAAAGGTAAAATCCTCTGGTCTACTTTTATTGACAAATTTTGCAAGCTCAAAAGCAGTTTTCAAGGTCATCAATTCAAGTCCAACATCTCCCACTTCTCCAGCGAGAATTATAACTCCAATTCAAACTTGTGAGACTGAAAGAGGATCAATGATGCCGTAATTACCGCTGAATTAGCTTCAAGTCCTCTTTGTTCATCATCTCTGTTTGTTCTACATAAAATTGTCTTCATTATTAAACAGTAATTCATAGCAGTAATTTGATTTGAGTTGAGTATAACTTGTAATTTTGGCATAGATTATGAATAACATAAACAGAATTAAAGAAAATTCATTCTTGACTATTTTAGAGTACTTTTTGAAAAAATCTTTCGCAGTTGTATGGTTTTTTATTTTCTTTAGAGAAGTGGTAAAAATCGAATTTTTATGTATGGCCAGATTAATAATTGATTTACTTATTTTTTTGTATAAAATTTTTTGAGTCAAATGGTTAATTGGACCAATTTTCAATAATTTTCTCCCTTTTCCTTAGTTTTCCTTCTGATTTATCTCATTTGTAGTTTGAACGAATGTTTAGATCCCAAAAAGAAACTTTGCTGGACAGAAAATTCATTCTATTTTCCAAAATTTCTTTGACCATCGTTTCCTGCTCAATGAAATTTTTTTTTTTCATATTCTATTGGAGATGGAATTTCTTGAGGTTCAAGCAAAACTCAGAGAGACAACCTGTCCATTTCTAGAAGGACTTAGGGCCAGGAAATACTGTTTGAAAATTCTTTTGCTCAAGAATGAAAGGCTTGGATCTTTGCTCAAATTGCTTGAAATTATTTTTTTAAAGTTTGGAGCAATAAAAATGCTTCAAAGTCAATGATTTGAAAACAACATTCTGGAAGCCTAGGCATCAACAAAATGAAAGATATTGAAGAGATTTGAACTCCTTTTGCTTGCTTTATCAGAAAAAGCATTCCATCAGTTCCATAATTAACATGTCTCCAGTCTCTTTCTCGCCAGAAAAGGGGTCTTGATATTTTGCCTCTCTGAAAAAGATTCTCATTGTAACAAGAAAATTGTTTGTAGGAAAGAAAAGCTAGACAGAACCAGACAGAGTCTCAAATAAACGTTTTTTTAAAGTTATCTTGGACTCAATAATTAGAAGAAATTTTTTTCACAAGACGTATTGAATCAATAAAAATTAATTTGACCAAAAACTAAGAAAGAGTGGGAAGCGGCCTTTCCAATTTTATTCTTGGTAAATATTAATTTATGATTAATTCAAGTTCAATTGAAAGCTAAAAATGAAACCCTGCTCTTTAAAAAATTATCAGTGATCCATTTTTATTTGCCTATTATAATTTTTTAAAAATGATTTTTCGCCCCAATATGGTTTCACTCTTGAACACACGGTCAAGAGAATGTCTCAATCTGGACAATTTTTCTCCATAATTGTCTCTAAACTCTACTCCTTAAGATGCTAAACAATCCTCTTTTAATAAAAATTGATTCAATTTTAGCCGGAAAAATTAATTAAAAGTGGTTCGACAACTGATCCGTTCATTTCAAGACTCTGACACTATTCTTCGAAATTTTCCTCGGTAAACATCAGAGGCATTTCAAGAGTTCCTTCTCGATAATATTTGAGGATTGGCATTGTCATTATGTTTCCTTTGTTTGGGTTAATCAATATATCTCAATCAAATATTTTGAAAAGCTCAAATAAAAGTTTTAATTCGGGCAATTAATAATATTAACACTGAGATCTTCGTCTTCGGTTCAATTGAAATAATCAAAACAAAGAGAATAATTCTTTGAGCCTCTAATATGAAGGGACTGGAAGAGAGAAGATAGATCTCAGAGAAGAGAAATCACACTATTGTAGGTCAAGACCTTAAACATTTTTCAATTTGATATCGTGGACAGTGAAAGAACATCAAAGAAAGACAAGGGATGAATCGAATTCGCACTTTATTAAAATATTAAACTTTGAGGACTATTTTATCAATCAAACGAAAATCGTGTTTTTGATTCGTGGACAGATTTTTACACTGAAAATAAAAACCGAACAACCAGACAATTCAAATTAAAACATTTTATTGAAAACTGATTTGATTTTGGATGTTCTTCTTTCCTTTCGAATTTCCATGAAAGGTGACCAAAACTGTAATCATATGAGGCCATGAAGCCTTTCACAAGGGAGAATAGAATTGAAACTCGCTTTAAGAGGTGCAAAAAGGAGAAAAATGGTTGATATCTAACATTAGGTTTAATCACCATTTCTAAATATTATTAATTTCCAACTTGAAAAATTAATGTTTGAGGCTATTTAAAGCTCAGTTCTCCTTTATTGAGATTATAAACCATTTTGTAAAAGAATTCCTAATATTAGCAATCATGAAAAGACTTTTCCAGTTCTTTATCCTCTTGAAGGGTAAGAGCTCAGTTGTTTCTTAATTTAAAGAAATCAAAAGCAATTGTCTTGATTCTTTCAATCTGTCCTGACCGTCCAGCTGTCCCAGGCTCATCAATAACAAATGGCCTCTTGATAACTCCAACTTCTGAAGGAATGTCAAATTGTAACCTCTTTAAGAAGCTTGATTTCTCAATACATACAAGTTCCAACATCCACAACCCATTTATCTGTGACTATGGCTGTAACGCTCGATGAAGAGTGCACAGCAGGATCAACTTATAATTTACTTGCCATAGGGTAAAGTTTTTTTCTTTCGGTGTTATATAGAATAGTCTAACGCCGCCTGGAAGCTCAACCCAAGAGTACTTGACAGTCTCTATCAGTTGTGATCCTCCTCAGGTCATATGGGGAGGTGATTGGTACAGTTTAACTTCGACAAATGCAGTAAGAAAAATTTCTTTGAAGCATCTCAATCTGAAATAGTTCCCTTCTGGCTTCAGCCCTATTACCTTCTTTATCACCTTGGATTTGGATGCTAAGACGATCAAGTGGCAATATCAATCGGGTAGCAGATCTCCCTCAACTATAAGAAGATTTTTGACAATAAGTGATGGGATGAGTTTTAATGAAAACACGAAATTCTACTTGTGTTCTGATAAATTAGGCGTATCACCTAATGCTTGTACCATTTCAGAATTTGTCCTCGAGTATCGAACATATGGAGGTGGAAATGGGTATGCTGAATACGCTCATCTTGGGGGAAAAGATCGTATTATTTTTATGGGTCTCCTGTTTTTAACTTGTAAACTTAGCTTCCAATGCCGCATTTTATCCACTCACTGATGGGCCTGCAACTACCTTAAAAAGTTACACCAACTCCGAAACCCAAGAAGGATCTGGATATTTTGGTATGGACTCTACCATTCCTTATCTCAAGTCATCTTAAAGGAGACGACCCTATAAATCCGACACCTGGAACAAGTCCAACTTGGGATCCCTCTGTAGCTTTTTTTTTAAAACTCTCTCATTCTTCAACTTAGAATACATTTGTCACGATCACACAAGGGCAGTTCCTGACTTTTCCACTCCCTTCCATTGTATCTGGCCACGTCACAACATCTTACTCTTTCGCTGTTGCTGTGTGGGTCAGAATTCGAGACGTTTCAACATCATCTACAAATACTATCATTTCGACACATTTACCGAATGTTATCATTCCTATCTGATACTCTAAATCATACGATATTAGGGAACGTTGTCTGGTTATTCGGTGACCATGAATGGAGGTGCTGGGACGGTTTCAATCAGCTTCAACTCCATTCTGGCTGGAAATGGTGGTGTGAGCCCGCCTATCGCTCGCGATACTTGGCAACTAATAGGCTTTGCTGCATATGTACGGACTGATATGAAATATTCAGAAGGGAGTGTTTTCTCTGGAGCATCAGCAAGAATATTTTTTCAAGCTACAACTGTATCCCCATTCGATTTTTCAGCTCTCTCTTTCATCCGAATCGGCGGTGGAACAAACTCATTTGGTGGTGATATTTCTCTCGTGAGAATAATGACCCCTGGAGGGGGCATTCTAAGATACAGTCAGTAATATTTCTCTCATTTATCTAAACTATTCAAGCTGACCTTTGTTCTCCTCTAAGCAGCATTGAACTTGGAGTGGCAGACTTTGCTATGAGTTGCTCTGGAAGTAATAAGCTTAGTTCTGTTGACGGTAAGTGCTATGAATCATGTCCGAGTGGAACTCGTTCTGCTTCAGCGGAAGCTGCCTCTCTCTGCCGTAAGCTGCTCTTGTTTGTCGATATTTTTCTTTCCCAAAATAGTTCCATGCCCAATGCGCTGTGCAAAATGTGATAGCACACAGTGCTTAGCTTGCGAGACAAATTATTTTTTGTATCAAGGAAGCTGTCTGAGTTCTTGCCCCGATAAAACATACTCAACAGGCTCAACTTGCGAAAGTAATCTGGAGTGTTTAATTTGTTCTTGAAAATTTTCAGGCTGTTCAACCGACTGCAAAAGGTGCGACAGCACACAGTGTTTAGCTTGCGAGACAAATTATTTTTTGTATCAAGGAGGCTGTCTGAGTGCTTGTCCTGATCAAACATACTCCGCAGGCTCAGCTTGCAAAGGTTTGTTATTCAACAAATCTTACATTCATCCTCAACTTCTTGCTTAGATTGCCAGGCTAATTGCCAAATATGCACCAGTGCACAATGCTTAACTTGTGATACAAACTATCTGATATATAAAGAAAGTTGCCAAGGATCTTGCCCTGCCAAAACTTATTCAACCGGTTCAGCTTGCCAAGGTAATCTCAAGATTCATAATTTTGTTCAATTTTTAGATTGCCCAGCTAACTGTGAAGAGTGTGATAATACAAAGTGTTTAACTTGCGAGAGTGGTTACTTCTTCTATCAGGACGAATGTGTGAATTCGTGTCCTGAGAAGATGTATGACACAGGCTCAATTTGTGAGAGTACGTCATTTCATGAGAAATCCCTGTAATTCTTTTAGGCTGCCCAGCTCATTGCGAAACTTGCGCGATCACAGGATGTTTTACTTGTGAAACAAACTATTTCTTCCATCAAGGGGATTGTATCGAGTCTTGTCCTGCAAAAACGTATATCCATCAAGCTTCATGCATTGGTAAATATTTCACATCTCAAGCTCGATCCTGAATTCTCTTAACAAAGCCTGCTCAAATCACTGTATTGAGTGTGATATTGACAAATGCAAAGCCTGCGATGGCGGTTATCAACTTGATATCGATAGTAAATGCGTTCTACTGTCCTCTTCTTCCTCTCAGCCCTCATCACCAGCACAAGTCAAGGCTGGCATGTCGGGTATTTTCAAACTCTTATTCAAAATTTGAGTTCTTTAGGTGGTGCAATCGCTGGAATTGCCTGTGGTGGAATAGCGCTGACAGTAGTCGCTGGTTGGGTTTTTTATGCTGTGAAGTTTAAAAAGTCCCTCGTCTTCCTTCAAAGGTAAATCCTCTGATGTGCCTTTATTGATAAATTTTGCAAGGTCAAGCACTGGTTTTACGTCTATTCATTCAAACCCGCCATCTCCAACGAGGATTCCAGCTCCAATCCAAACTTATGAGACCGAAACAGGGCCAATGATACCATAATTTTACTTAATTTTTAATTGAATATCTTTGAAATCTTGTTTATTTGTCATATCTGCTTGATCTTCAGAAAATGAAGTATTGGTTTCTCTCCAGATCTTTTCATAAATCAATATTCTATCGTAAATTACATCAGTAATTTGAGTTGAGTTGAATATAATGAAATTCCCATGGAAATTTTATTCAGGATTCAAAGTAATGGAGTCTTTCTGAAATCAACAAAAGAGAGGAAAACTTGAACTTCTCTTGAGCTGATGAAAATATAAGAAGAAGGTTATCTTGAACCACAATGAATCGAATTTTTAAGTATTTTTTGGCACTCCAATCCGAAAGATTCTTGATAAAAAAAAAACTCAAAAATGTAAATTTTAGAGATTCAAAAAGAGATGGGAACCAGAAACAGAGATCTGCATGATTAAGTAAAGGCCTCTCAGCTTTTCAATTTCCACACTCAAAAATATAATTATATAAAGCATAGATTTTCCTTTATTGGAATAATCACTCGCTATCTTTGTGGATAAAGGATCCCCGAGAACCAATAATTTGCCTGAAAACCCCTTAAAAAATCTCTATCACAAATCCAATCTTTCAATTCCTGAATATCATGATGAGTCCTTCTCGATCCTTTTTTAGTTTCAGAATCTCATTTTTCACTTGTTACCTTTCCAGAAAGACTTGCTGAGCCCTTTTCCAGAGATTTCTTCCTTCACATATGTATCAAGGGGATCATCGATAGCCAGGATTCGTTTTTGAGACCACGTTTTTAATTGAAAGGAGCTCTCGATAGTTATTGCTTTGTGATACAAGATATCAAGAAAATAAGTTTTAATTTGATAGAAAAATCTTTCGGAAAATCACTTTTTAAATTCTCAAAAACCCATGTTCCTTTTTGGATATTGAGCTTTGTAGAGTTTTCTTGGAAAATGGCTTCAATCATTTCATTACAGACACTTTTTCCTTTCTCCATTGCTCTTTGAACACAAAAAATATTTCAATTGTAAAAAAAAAATTTCATGTGATCTCAAAAAGAAAACTCAAGTTAAATGAAGCCTTGAAACTTACAGATTAACCCAAAAATTTTTTCTCCTGAATCCAGAGAATATTTACCTTCAAACAAATTTTACCTTAAAAACCCAGAATTCTTCCAGCTATCAATATGAAGAATGAAATTCTCGCCCTAAACTAATCAAAGTCCTCGTGCTAAATTTCCATTCACCAAACATAACTTCTTCGTATGATCATTTTTATTTTACTAAGATTTGCTTGCCTCTACAAATCAAAATAATTTCATAAAAAATCATCCACTTTTCCATGAGATACTTCTCTATTTCAATCAAATGACGAATTTGACAATCCTCAAACTTTTTTCTACAAAATTTCTCTTTCCTTGTTTTAGCCTTCAGTTCCTAGGAATCTTTAATTTTAGTTACAGATTTTATTTTCGTCGAGTCGGACAGATGCAGTTATCGACAGAAGCATTCATTGCTGAAGTTAATGACTTTGATATTGATAACAAATACAACAGAATCAACGAAAAAGTTATAGCCCTTCACAAACAATACTGTTCTTATTCCAGTACCACCTTCTTCCCTTTTACAAATCAATAACATTGGTATCAAAAGACCGATGGAATCATTTGATCCCAGGACCTTTCTTAATGGATAGCCAGCATGATCTAATCTGTCTAAAATCAGATAAAGGCTTTGAGCATAGAAGAGGTTGACATTATTCATTTATTGAGCCAGATTCGTTTTTAGAGAGGATTATCGGACGGATAAATACTCAAGAAGACAAAGAAAAGTAACAAAATTCTTACAAAAAGAATGTTCTAAATATGGCTTTTTAGTAATCGAACTCGAAGTCTCCAAAAGGAATTCAAGAAAATGTGTAAAGCCCTCATCAAAATATCTCCATCAATACTAATTACAATTAGATGGCAACGATTATCCCCTCTATGAACAACAGTATCTATTGCCAAAAAGACGACTTGTCAGATCAAAATCTCCTGAAAAAACCTTCTATTCTAACTCTCCATATTCAAAGGTAACCGAATCCAAGGAATAGCTAATTTTAATCTCTCATATCAGCTGCTCAGAGCAATGGTTGGACATCATAGAGGACCACTTCCAGGCCAAACAGAAGAGATCAGCCCATTAGAAAGCATTGTGGGCAAGTCACACCATCAGCTTGTGAAGTCAAAGAGTAGCGTCCAAACAACGAGCTATGAAGGGAATAATATACAATATAACTTGAGCAATTATCAAAGCGAATATTATCCACAACATCAACCACAAAGAGATTCTCCTTCTTATGAAAGTTCACA
>Ga0182738_1007267_pt1 | contig 11291 bp, 1 predicted proteins | sample eDN5th30CBELigMG_FD_128876 | JGI IMG/M metagenome (GOLD analysis project Ga0182738, IMG submission 128876) | Enriched Miracle-Growth compost microbial communities from Emeryville, California, USA - eDNA 5th pass 30_C BE-Lig MG (version 2)... ...
TACGATATAAAAAAATTAATACGGTAAACATCAGAACAAAAAAAACTTATCAAGAATAATTGAAAGTATTATTTCTTTTATTTTTCATCATGATTTGAATGAGTTGATGCCGCAAGGTCTTGCTTATTGATTAAGTGAATCGAATCAGCAAGCTCACTTTTGTTCAATTGATTTGAGTGAACTGATTCAGTAAATTCATTCTTTCCAGATTGGATTGATCCAGCCATATCCTGCTTATTTAACCTGATTGACTCAACAAGCTCACTTTTGTTCAATTGATTTGAATGGACTGATACAGTAAGGTCATTCTTATTTGAGGATTGGACTGATTCAACGAAATCGCTTTTATTAAATTGATTATTTGAATAAGTTGATTTAGTAAAATCTTGCTGCTGTTGATTTAACTGCTTATTCAAACGGTTTGGTCTAGCAGCAAAACCGCTCTTATTTAATTGGTTTGAATGGGTTGAATCAGCAAGCCCCATCATCATTGTCTTTTTATAAGAGGAACCAGCAAGATCAATAAGGGTCATTTTCTGTTGTGAAATTGAATCAATAGCCTCAAAATTCCATTTTGCAGAACTTCGATCAAGGAGAGATTCTCTTTGAATAAAGGGATGTTCGTTATGGAACTTGATTAGCACACCAGCAGTTTGAGCAGAAATGACTTTTTCATTTCTTGGGACCATATGATATTGTCCATATTTTTCATTTTCTTTTGATAAACTTCCTGCAAAAATAAAGCCTCCGTGGGTTAAATTAATAGTGTCTCCCTTTTCAAAGTGCTGAATCTCTGAGCCAGCAGATAAGATCTGAATGGAGGATTCTGAAAGCTTGATCAAATCCTGTGATCTTCTTGGTTCCATAAATCTGAGGTATTGGAAGGCTTCTTTGTAAATTCTCAATTCAAACTGGTTATTTCTCTTCATAATTTCTTTAAGAACTTTCACGTTCAATTTCTGAGCTTCCACATTGTGAACAGCCACACAATGAATTCTTGAAACATTATCAGGCGTCACCAAATTCACAAAAGAAATCAAATGCCCAACACCTTTTCTTGTTGTCTCCATGTTATATTCAATTTCAACTTCTCCTCTTGTGATCAAATAAACTCCATCAAATGGCTCTCCTTCTGTGAAAACCACCTCCTTTTTCTTGAAATAAACCTTCTGTGAGGTCTCAATAATCTCGTCAATATCTTGTTGGTCAAGCATATTTAACAAAGGATAAGTCGCAATAAAGTTTGCGAAAGTAGGAGGCTCCCATTTCACCTTCAAAAGCTTGTTGACTCCATAAAGTTTCTTGTCGATATTTTTGATCAATTGGTCATGTTCTTTTGCTTCGATAATTCCTTGAGCAAATCTCTCATTCACATACTGCTTTTCCGCCATCAAGATATGAACAATATGACGTTTCGTGGTGATATATCTAATGATGGACAAAAATTGATCTTCAAGCTTACTTAAATGCTCAGCAGCTTTCTTTTGACTTTCGTCAAATTCTTCAAAAACTGCCTTCATAATTTCAGGTTGAATTGGGATATGATCAACATGACTCTTCAAATCTTTGATGACTTCCACCAAAGAGGTGGTCACATCATAGATAAAAATCATATTATTGACCATCAAATTCCTGAAATATCTTCCGAACAAAGGAATCTTTGCCAGCTTTGTGTAGAAATCTAATGAGCTGTCCTGTGTAAAGTACATCTCAATAAACCCATACAGATCAATTCTTCTATCCAATGAGTCCAAACTCACATTAATTGCCTTTGTCAGCACATTAGCCGAGAACATTTCCAGCTGGCCATTCTCGTACCTCTCCCAAATCAGCCCTTTGGCGACCTGTAGGATTCTACATCTGGCCTCAATTCTCAAATCTCTTTCATCGATCAACAAAGTGCACGATAAATCCTTCTTTGTTTCGCTTTGAGACTGACTTGCCTGGGCCCCAGAGCCATCTGGCCTTTGAGAATCTTGGAATCCAGTGATCTGTTGCACAGCGTCCCAATCACAAATAGCAGCTAAATTGTGATCTCTAAGATGTTCGTATCTTCTTTCAGCAAACGCTGAAGCTTCTCTATTAAAAGCTCTCAGAATCTTCTCTTTTGCTGGAAAAGTATTGATCATCTTGATCTTCTTCACTAACAATCTCGTCGTTGTGCCGTTTAGCAAGAGACTTAACGCCGCTGTTCCTGTCACATAAAACAGCACAAGCTCCCTTGTTCTAGCAGAGAAGGCTTCACTGTGGGCGTTAACAGTAAGAGCCAAAGCAATACTCAAGGCGCCTCTTAAGCCGGCGTAGCTTAGGACTAAAAACTCTTTCTTGTTCAATTTAGGGCCCATACAGTTCAAAAGAGGCGCGAATAAAATAACCATTAATCCTCTTGCTAGATTCATGAGAACAAAGAAGGCAACAAACTTCCAATAATCACTTGGAAGTATGGACTTTTCCTCTTCAAGGAAGATCTTTGCACACAAAATTCCGGCAATTAAAAAGATCAAGGTTTCACTCACATATTGAGTCCATTCTATAACGGAATGCAGAGGATGTTCCACCTTATTAAAAGTCTTGATTTTACCATAAGCTGACAGATATAACCCCAAAGTACACAGCGCGACCATTCCAGAAACCCCAATTTCTACACCGCCAATTTCATCAGTCACAGTCCCAGCCACCCAGTAAACAAGATAACTGGCAGAGATTGTAATACTGATCGATAAAATTGAATCATCAAAGGTCTTTTCAAGCCAAGAGGAGGTTACAAAACTGAACAGAAGTCCCAGAGCAATACCTCCAAGGCACAAGATCAAAAATGAAGTGATGCCAAGGCCCACAGTAACTTTATTCCCGCCAGCCAGATTCGCAAAAATCGTGAAGAACACAACACCAGCGCCATCATTTAATAAAGATTCTCCTTCAACAACTGTGCTAAAATTTAAAGGAGCTTTTAAATCTTTCAATAAAGCCACAACAGCGACAGGATCAGTAGCAGCGAGAATTGACCCGACCATGAGGGCGGAGCTCCAGCTGATTTCGTCATCTTGATACGATAAAATAAGCTTGAGGATAGCAGCAATAAACCCGAGACAGACAACGACTCCTGGCCCAGCAAGCAAAAGAATCTGCTTGAGAGACTTTTTAAATGTGTGCCAATCAGCCATAAAGGCAGATTCGAAAACGAGAATTGGAACGAAAATAAGGATAAATCCTGAAGGTGGAATGTCAGCAATTAGTTGTACGGCATCGCCGATCATTCCGATTTGGTCTGCTGTTACACTAACTGCCGCTCCAATTACAAGCATAAGGGCTGTGTAGGGGATCTTGGTTTTCTTGCTAAGTGATCGCATTAAAGCTCCAGTGATTATACCGAGAAACACGAACAAGGCCGCTAAAGTAATTGGTGGGGCGTTTGCGTCTGATAAACGATTAGAGTTCTTTCCCACTGACTCGAGCATTTTTTTGTGAGGTCACTAACTAACTGTCAGAATTTTTTTGTTTAAATAAAAATTGTAAAATAAAAGGTTTGTTGCGGTTTAAATATTGCTGAAAGATCGAATTGATTATTTTCACCAAATTTGGTCCTTCACACTTTAATTTTTAGAAGCAGGAGAATCAAATAAATTTTATGTCTCCTAATTAAATGCCAACAAAATTTCACACCTCTGGCTATTGATTCAGTCGCAATCTAATTATCAAATCTGTCAACTAATTCCAGATGTTTGAACTATTTTTCCTTAGATACTGTAGAAGTCTTTGTTATCATCTTTCTGCTCCAAAATTTCAAAGGAAATACAAGAAAAATACAAAATACATTGAAACCAGATTCTGGACCTTTACTTTTTAAGGAAAAAAATGAAACCACTTGCACGATATTTATTATTAAATTATTCGTTTTCACTTTCCTGTATCAAAAATCTTCGGGCTTTCTCTCTCGCTTCAGACAGCGAATATGTGAATTCATAGGAATGGATATTCAAGCTCGAGATTTCAGAAAAGAATGTTTGTTGGGGAAGGCGAGTTTTCTTTCGAGACAATAAAATATAGCCTATTTTTAGGTGAATTGATTCATGCACGGATTTCCACAACACAGTCAGATAATAATTTTCCATGCAAAATTTTATGGCAAGATCATCAGCATATTTTTAAATTTCGGAAAAGGGAGACGAGATAAACCTCTGGTAAGCTCATCAACCAGATTCTTTGTGAGATCTGTCATTATCAAATAGGGTTCTTTTCTGAATATATATCGGTTGTGTTACTTGAGAAAGAATGTGAGAGAGATTTAAGAGATCTTTTAATGTTCTTATTTGAATGAGTAATTCATGGATGGATAAAGGATGAGTGGTGAAATTGGGCGGAAAGCCAAGAATTAAGGTTTTATATTTAGGCATGGCTTGTTTTTGTTGACTTTGACTTGAGATTTCAGGAATAAAATTAATTTGGTCAATTTTTTTTTGTGAGAATATCTTTTGAATAGGTGACTAATTTTGTTTCAACAAAAAATCGCTTAACATTATTCCTTATATAAACACAACTTAATTTCATTTTGATTATAGATTTAGGCCCTGCAAAGAGAAAAATTAATCAATTTAGCCGCTCATTAAAATTGAATGAAATTTGTACAAGTTTCAATGCGATTTAATTTATTAGAAATCTTGATTTTATTCCTGAAAATCCTACGAGGAAAATAAATTTTAAACCCTTCTTTTCCCTTTCCTCTTTCACATTTCCCAGAGGACGATCCTTGGTGAGAGACTTTTTCTGATCCGAAATAAGAGCTGAAGTCCATAGAAGAAAAAATCAAGAAGGAGTTTGAAAAAATTCTTTATTATGAGAAGAAATTTTCTTATTCTTGTGCTTCTCCTATTTTTATCTTGAAGATATTTAATGAAATACTTCCGGGATATCGTAACGAACTGAATGCCTGAGCTTTATTTCTCCATATATAGTTGTTCAGGACAATGCGTTTAGCCAGAATCTCTTCAAAAGGTTTGGAAGAAGCATTAAAGCGAGTTTGTTTATGAATTCTTCAAAATGAAAGGTGGCTCTTGATGTCTTCTCTGAGATACAAAGAACTTTTCACCCTATCAAAATTTCTTCAGAAAATTGAGATCCCGAGTCGAAGCAAATTCTTTGAGAAATATATCTCTCAATGACTCAGACTTGGTTTTTTCTTCGAAGAAGATTTTGAAAAGACGAAGGATTTTACAAGAGAGATTTCTTTGTGGAAGTTGATGTTTTTATCGAAACGATTTCTCAGCAGAAGGAGTGAAGTTTTTGTAAGCCTGCAAGCTCTCAAGAGATGACTGAGGAAACTGCCAATATAGAAAGAATTTTACGAGATTTTTGAATAAAGAAACTTCAGTCGAAAAAATGATATTCCCTTTTCCAGAGTTTTCAAAACCTATTTTGAAAGCCTCATCTACACGTCAAAATCGAACAGACTCAAACTAGCCAAAGAAAGAGCAATTCTTGAATCAGAAAAAACCCCCGCGTTCCTCCTTTTCTCATTAATCAAGAATCAATTTAAGAAGAAGCAATTCTTGAGAAAGATTTAATAATCAGCTCCTCTTAAAATTTAGAACTTTATCTTTTAAAATATTTGATAATGGTTTTTTTGCTTTGGTTTAAACCCGATCCCTTTTTCTCTTTCTGTGAGTTTTTTTCCAGGTTTCTGAGCTTTCCTCATTCTTTCTGTCTTGGAGGTGTCCTTTTCCTGCCAAAACAACGATAAAAATTCTGAGAGATTTCCGAGGTGAAAGTTTTCGAAATATTTAAATTATTCTCAGGAACTTGGAACCTTAAGACCTTATTCTGATTTGTTTGTCTATTCTCAGCTTTCCTCATTCGTCAATTGGGCTTATTCAAAACAAAAACTCCTGGGAAATTGAAGAAAAGCCAGGGTTTGGAACCCTCCAGATTTTCACGGACCCTCTGGATTTTCGAAAAGTCATCTGGAATTCGTCCGGATTCTTTTCATTCCTCACCCTATGATTTAAAAAAACAATTTTTTCCTCTAATTTTCTCTATATTTCTCTCAAAAAAATTGAAAAATTTTCTTTTACAAAAACTCTTTTAAAAAAATCAATTGAGTCTCTTGAATGAAATTTCTTCAATTCAAAGACAACCTATTAAAAGAATTAAAAATGCAACATCAATTTTTTGACGAATATTTCCTCTGAAAACTCGAAAATTATAAAAAATATGAGTGAAATAGCAAAAAAAAAGGTCTCTCGAAATTTCTCCTATAGACTCCGGATTAATCCAGAAAATGGTTGGGATTTTCAAACTCCCAAATTCTGAACCCTGAGAAAAGCACTAAATTTCTATTTATGTGAAGGCTTTGGACTTTCTACTTCACTTTTCACCATCCAAATTGAGGTTGTGGCAAATTTGATCTTTTTATGTGAAAATGAGCTCGAGATGGTATTTTAATTTCTCAGTTAGAATGTATGTTTAATTTTTCGCTCAAAATAAGGGAAAAGTGTTTTTCTTGTCTACCTTTCTTTGATTTGAAAATTAAAAGAGGTACATAATTTTTGTCAATTTTTGAAGGTGTAAAAACCCTATAGTTTTAGGGCCTTACAATAACCTGATGAATCAGAGACCTCTTACACCACCTTCATCCCGGACCTGATATCAGAAACAAAAAAAGGGTCCTACTAACCCTACTTTTCCTGACAAGATCAGAAACATAAATTTATCTATGTCCCCTTGGGAAATTACATTTAAATAATATTTCCGGTACTCCAAACAAAGAAATAGACCTATAATCCGTTCTCATGGTCTTCTTATCCTAAATAAAGTCATCAAATATAAATTTAAGGGGATGTCCATTACAATCCATCCTTAGCTTTCAAAGAAAAAGTGGCAATCCGACTTGACTTGAAATTTCGTGAAAGGAAAGATTATAATGTACATCTCCATCGAGATTCAAATTCAATAGATTTTTTCAAGTCAGATGATGATAAGTTTCTTTGATAAATTTTTGCGTTGGATCAAATTACACACACCACCTGGTTTCTCGAACAGAGCATAATCCACATCACCGGAAATATTTTATAAAAATTTTTTATTAAACTGCTTTATGGAAACAAAACCTACAATTCACACCAGAAAAGAGTTTTCTTCGACAGATGACTTTTCTGCCACACCCCAAAGCTTGGTACTAGCTTATTATAATAAGGAGCTTGGAAACAGATCCTACCTGGCCCAAGAGGCAAATATCGATGAACTAAAAGTCTTGGTGTGTGCCTTCCTCAACAGACTCGGAGGCAGAATCTATATTGGAATCGATCCTGAGTCAGGAAAGGTGAAAGGCGTCCCTGTGGATGACGTAGACATCATCATCACTGACGTATACAATGCTTGTTCAAAGATCTCTCCTAATCCCATGATAATTACTCCAAAAGTGGATGTCTCCTACCTACCTATTCTGGAAGAGGGCTCATTTACTGGGAAGTACGTTTTGAAGGTTTTTGTGGAGCAAGGAGAAAAATCTACAATTTATTCAGCTTCTCACAATGATTACTATTATAGAACAGAGGCCGGAACAAATGGAAAATACACTTTTGCAGAATATGCCGAAGAAACTGAACGAAGATTAAAAGGCGAGTTTGTCCATGAGCTTGTTTTATTCCATGATGAAGTAGACAAAAGAGCAGAAGATGAACTCAATAGTCGCCAATCTTTTAATCTCAACGTTCCTATCTACACTTTTGAGAGCTCAACTCTCGAATACAAGAGGTTCAAAGGCATTGGAGACTTTCCTCAAGATACTAATTCAAATTCCGCCACCAATAAAAGGACTCTTACAAGGACTATATGCGCCTTTCTAAACACTTATGGTGGTCGGATCTATCTTGGAATCTCTGATCAGCGAAAAATCATAGGAATTGACGAAAAGAACGTACAAGAAATGAAGAAGCAAATTCTCACGTGCCTGGAAGAGATATCGCCTCAAGTGAAGGACGGTATGGTCCAAGTTGATATTCTCAATATTGAAGACTCCAAAAAGAAGGTTCTGAAAGTTAAGGTTCAGGCTGGAGAGCTTGATAAAATCTACTCTCTCACGACTAGCCAGTTTGGAGTTTATTGGAGAAATGGACCTTCCTGTCAACTCTACAAAGCAAGCCATTATCGTACAGAATTAGCCTATCGTGTAAAGAAAACCTTCCAAAGAAAGAAAATAGTGTTCTCTGATGATGAGGTGGAGGAGGAGAAGAAAGAAAAGCTATCTGAGTGTACAAGAGTTCTCCATCATTCCCTTCATTCCTTGCAAAGAGAATACCTTTATAAATGGGAAACTTCATATAACTTGGAAGGATTTACTTTTCCTCAAGAAATTAAAGGGATTGTTGAAATTACTTTGGCATTGCAGCATTTACAATCAGGAGTCAAGGAGATTGATCTAGCCCTAGAATTATTAGAGAGTGGGCTTGAATCAGCCTTGGATTTTAAGAGATATCAGTCGTTAATTTCTGTTGTTGCGATCTATCTTTTGAAGAATCAACACGAAAAAGCCAAAAAGTATTATTCTGAGGCTTTACTCCACGTTCAAAAAAGAGAAAATTCCAATCAGTCCTCATGCCAACTTCACGATGATGACAATCACCTCTACAACGAGATTTTCACCCAACTAGCAAGTCCTCAACATGTTGAGTCTGAAGCATTCGCCTGTCTAAACTTCGAAATTCTTAGTCTGCTAACTGATCTGAAGCAAAGTTCTCAAGTTAAACATAAGGCTTTAAAAATAATTGAGGGTGTGCTCCAAGACATCGTGCCAGGACCAAGATCTTCCAAACTTTCAATTGAAGACATGAAGAATGAAGTGATGCTCTCAGTATTAAAATTTCCCGTAACAATCGTCCATGGAGGAACAGGTTCAGGCAAAACTACTCAGCTCCCTCAATATTTGCGTCAGATGTTCCCAAAAGGACGGATTGCTTTGTGCCAGCCATATAAGGAATCACTGGAATCAATTGTTGATCGAATAAGAGAGCAAGTCCCTGATAAGAAGGTGTTCCAAATAACACATAAGCAGCATGACAAGGATAGTACACAAGAAGAAGAAGATGGCATCTTTGTGATGACTCATACTACAATGCTATTCGAAATGTTATATAATGCAGATTTTGAGCAGTACAGATGTATCATCATTGATGAACCACATGAAAGACTTGTCGACACTGATGTTCTGATTGCCTTTATGATTTTAATGCTCAAAGAAGCAAAGCCTTTGACTCCGAAGTTCATACTTTCATCAGCCACTCTTGATGCAGATCATATCATAAGAGTCTTGGGCGAAGTTGGCAAAAACATGTGTAATGTTCTTGAAATCAACTCAGCTCGTACATATAATGTTACAAACTATAACAAATCCATTTCCTTTGGTTCTGACCCCTGGCAAGATAATTCCGATCCTGAGCAAGCCGTCAGACTCATAAAACAGATTTTGGATGAAAACTACCGATGCTTTAATGGCCATGTCCTCATCTTTGCTCCAGGACCAGAGCATGTGGCTAAACTTCGAGAATTTGCAACAAGTCATGCTGAGATTTCTGCGAAATTCCATGTTTTATGCGTGTATGGAAACAATCAAGGCAGAGAGCTCTTTCGAGATTACAAACCCAAGTTCAAATTGATTATATCAACAAGAGTAACGCAAAGCGCCATTACAATAAGTGATTTGGCAGTTGTCATTGACAGTGGCTGGGAGTCAGTCAGAAAAGTCAATCGGTGGATCGGAACACATGAAGCGACTTGGATGAAGATTTCCAGGTCCACATCTATTCAGAGAAGGGGAAGATTGGGAAGAACATGTGATGGAGCTTTTTATCCTCTTTATTCAGAAGAAGATCTCAAGAGCATGGCGGAATTCGAAAGAAGCTCCATGGACAAATATTCGTGCTCACAGCAAATATTATGGATTCTTAGATACAAAAGAAATGCATTCACAATGAAGATGGTTTCAGAGATTGAAAGGTCTAAAGATCCCCAATTGGAAGCAGTTTTGAAAGGGCTTTTTAGAGAAATGAATTACACTCTTCAGAAATATGAGGATAATGCGTTGACTCTCGATATACCAACCATTAAAAAAAATCTGTTGACTTTAGATGACAATGAAGGACAATTCAAAGCAACTGTTGAGAAGGTTCTCCAGAGACAGAAATTCACAAATGAACTACAAATCAAAGAAGCCTTTAACCTTTGCTATCAGAGAGTTTGTTCAAGTCTTCTTAAAGGCCACAAGATCTTTGATATCATCTTCATTGATAACGAATGGTATCTTCGATATCATTTTACCCAAATATTCCTCCAAGAAGTCGACCGTCTGAAAGCAGGCCTCAGAGAAACCGTTTATCACATGCTTCGTCTCATGAATCCCTGTTTGAAATGTTGTGAAACACCGATTGATCCTATCGTGGCTACCGAGAATTGTCTAAACTGTACTGACAAACGATTGTTCAACAATGATTCCCTGACTGAATTCGCACGCAGATATCATTTAACCCTCAATTATAGACAGTCATACTTGGTTGAGACTATCTATAATTTATGCGGGGAACCCAGACAAACCCAGCTTATAAAACTCGTCGACAAGGCTCTTGAAGAATTAGAAAAATTCAAAAAATCACACCAGACCCCCGCCTCTAATACTATGCCCTCTGCCACCAAAATTTGTCTTACTGAAGACATTCTCTCTCTTTATTATTATGGACTAGTGACCGGTATCACCAAAACAAATGATAAAAAGAGCTGGAATATGGATAGACTGAGGCTTGACGAGAAAGTAGACATGCTCAGAGAAATCACTCTCACTTCTATGGGAGTCTTTGCAAGCGAGGTCGATGACAATATTAACACAGCTGTCTGCTTATATAAATCAATCGAGCTCGGCTGTGATTCTGAAATGGCTAAACTCCTGGCGGTTCAATCTCAAGATTGGTTCTTGTTTGCAACAAAGTTTGAAGATAGTAGCGGAACTAGCAAGCGAACAAGGAAGGATATCATGAAAAGATGGGCAGGTAATACTAGTGAGTTGAACGGTGAAATCGAAGTCTATGTAAAAATCTATGATGAGTTTAGCAAAATAATTACAGAGCAAGACCTGCCAGAAGACACACGTATTCTATTTTCAAACTCAACCTTGATGGATAAGATTAAGGATTGGGCGAAACTCTCATACCTTGATCCCTCTTGCTTGGAAAACATTCAAAATAATTATTTATATTGGAAGGATAATCTTACAAAACTCAAAGAGAAATTTGGCCTTGAACCCCCCAGCA
>Ga0182738_1007269_pt1 | contig 11291 bp, 10 predicted proteins | sample eDN5th30CBELigMG_FD_128876 | JGI IMG/M metagenome (GOLD analysis project Ga0182738, IMG submission 128876) | Enriched Miracle-Growth compost microbial communities from Emeryville, California, USA - eDNA 5th pass 30_C BE-Lig MG (version 2)... ...
AAGCTGGCGGCGCGCGGCTTCGGCCTGACGCTGGGCGTCCACAGCCGCATCGACGCTTTCGCCAAGGAAGTGATGGAACTGGTCCCGGCGGGCAACGTCTATGTCAACCGCTCGATCATCGGCGCGGTGGTCGGCGTCCAGCCCTTCGGCGGCGAAGGCCTGTCCGGTACGGGCCCCAAGGCCGGAGGCCCCAACAGCCTGATCCGCTACGCCGCCGAAAAGGCCATCAGCATCAACATCGCCGCCCAGGGCGGCGATCCGGCGCTGTTGAATTTGTAAGTATCTAGAGGCCTGCTCTTGGAGCCTCGTCAGGGAATCGAGAAAGCTCCAATTCGGACTCGCGAAGTTTCCAGATCGGCCGCCTGTACGTCTCGTCTTCGAGCGTGCTAGGCAGCGGCATGCCATCTGTCGTTGAGGCTATTTACGAGCATGCCGAGTATGTCTTTGGGGTCGATTTCAAGGCAGTTCAGCATCATCAGAGCGCTGATGATGCGCGAGATGGTCACTCGATTTGGGCGAGAGGGCTTGGGTTTCCTATGGCTCATAGGTGAACCGCTGATGTTCTGTGGCGGCGTGTTGATCATGTGGTCAATTATCAAGCCAAGCTATGAACATGGAATTCGCGTAGGTCCGTTTTTGATGACTGGGTATATGTCGCTTCTGTTGCTACGGCATCAGATCAGCTACTTACAGGGCACAATCCAGGGAAACATAGGAATTCTGTACCACCGTAAAGTAAAGGTTCTTCACCTTTTTTTTTCCAGGATAGCGTTAGAATTTTGGGGCGCTACTGGCGCCTTCTTGTTTGTTTATACTGTTCTAATCATCATCAATCAGGTTGGACTGCCAAAGGACGTTCTTTTACTTTATTCCGGGTGGGGGCTGATGTTGCTTGTGAGTTGCGGCACCGGGCTTGTTATGGCGGGTGTTTCCTTGAGGTCAGAAATTGCTGAGCGTATTACCCCGCTGTTGACCTATCTTCTTATCCCGATCTCTGGGGCGTTTTTCATGGCTTCATGGATTCCGAGCCAATACCGAGATTTGTATCTTTTGATCCCTTTTCCGCATGCGATTGAAATGATCCGTGCGGGCGTTTTTGGCGAGTTCGTGGAAACCCATTATAATCCCGTGTATGTCTTTTGCTGGGGCATCGTGCTTAACGTTTTTGGGCTTCTTTTGGTGTCGGATGCCCGTGATCGTGTTGATATTGAGTAAGATGGCCGTGGATTTTTTTAGCTTTATGGAACTGAAATGACCCAGTCCCGCCTCGAGTATCTTGGTCCCGCGGCGGGGCAGGCGCCGAGAGCCAAACCCACGATTTGGTCGCGGCTTCCCATCGCCTTTATCATTGTCGTGGTTGTCCCCACGCTTCTGGCTGCGATTTACTATCTGTTGATTGTTACGCCGCTCTATGTGTCTGAAGCGCGGTTTGTCGTTCGCTCTGCTCAATCTGGAGGGCCGGGCGCCATCGGCGCCGCCTTGCAAGGGGTCGGGTTAGCGCCAGCGCAGGTCGAGACCTTTGCGGTTCATGAATATGCGAGGTCTTCAGACAGCATTCGCACCCTCAAACAGAACTACGATCTTGCAGAAATCTATGCTCCGCGTGGCCTGGATGTCTTGTCTGGATATCCGCGCCTTGGCGAAGCCGCCAATGCGGACGCTCTTCAAAAGGCTATGCGACGGTATGTGACGGTTGGCTATGATTCGACGACAGGCATAAGCACGATTCGTGTCCAGGCTTTCAAGCCTGCAGATGCGCGCGATCTGGCGACGACTTTGCTAGAGAGCGGTGAGGCGCTCGTAAACCGGCTTAATGAGCGTGCGACGAGTGATGCGGTACAAGCAGCGCGTCAGGCTCAGGCGCGTGCGACCGAGCGTCTTGCTCAGGCTCAGAGTAGCATGACGGCCTTCCGCAGCGAGGAGCGCTTTATTGATCCAGCGACAACGTTGAATCCTACCAGCCAGGTGGTCGGGAGTCTGATGGCCTCAGTTGCGCAGTTGCGAGCTGAGCGGGATCAAATAGCGCGCGAGGCTCCGCAAAGCCCCCAGCTGGGGGCGCTGGATGGCAGAATTGCGGGTTTGGAAAAGCAGATCGCGGGCGCCCAGGAGCGTATGACCGGCGGAGCGGAATCTTTGGCGCCGCAGGTCGGAGCCTATGAGCGTCTGGTGTTCAACCGGGAACTTGCTAGCCGTGAGTTAGCCAGCGCATCTGCTGCTTTGCTGGCAGCCGAACAGTCGGCGGGTCAGCAGAAGCTTTACTTGGAACGTATCGTCGAGCCGAGCCTTCCTGAGGCGCCGTCGAAGCCGCGCCGCTGGTTTTCCATTCTCTCCGTTCTGCTGTCTACGCTGTTTGCCTATGGACTTGGCTGGTTGATCTGGTCGGGTGTTCGCGAACACAGGCAGGATTGATGTCGGATTCGTCACCCGAAATCCTAGGGCTTAGAGTTGAAGGTCTCGGCATGACCTATCGCTCTGCGTCTCGGCCGGTCTTTTCCGGCTTGGAGTTTGACTTGGCCCGGGGGGGGAGGCTCGCCATTCTGGGGCGGAATGGGCAAGGAAAGTCCACTTTGATTCGGATCCTTGGCGGGGTGATGTCGCCATCCGAGGGGCGACTTCATTGGAATATGACGTCGTCCTGGCCCATCGGTTTCGGCGGAGGGTTTCAAGGCAGTTTGACTGGAGTCGACAATATTAGATTCATCGCTCGACTGTACGATAAGCCTTACGCCGAGCTACGAGATCACGTCGACGATTTTGCGGAGCTTGGGCGAGCTCTTTACCGACCAGTGAAACACTATTCATCAGGTATGAGGGCGAGGCTTGCCTTTGGCTTGTCACTTGCAATCGAGTTCGACTGCTATCTCGTTGACGAGGTTGTCGCCGTTGGGGATGCGCGGTTTCAGCAAAAATGCCGAGACGAACTCTTCGATCGGCGGCAGCAGAGAGCCTACATGCTGGCGTCTCACAGCGAGGATTTGGTGCGTGAGCAATGTGATCGTGCTCTTCTAATTGAAGGCGGGCGCGCCAAGGTTTTCACCAACATAGATGAGGCGCTCGACATTTATAGATGGCTCAGGTCGAGTTGATTTCCTAGCTGGGCGATAGTCTTATGAAGCGCTGTATTCTTTTTGCTCACTCAGCGCTGAACGCTGAATGGATTGATCAACTCGACACAGCAATGAAACGCTGTGGGCTGGAGCTTGTGCTCGTCGGAGATGATCCGCCGGTACGAGACGAGGCTTGGGATAAACGTGTTTTTGTCGCGTTTCAGCAATCGCATCTCACGCCGGCTTCAGGTGCAGATCGAGCGGTGATAGCGGCGACTTCGATTGATTGGGATTGCGCAATCAGCCCGAATGATCTGGGCAGCATTCGCGACATGACCGCTGAGTACGCAGCTGCGCTCACTTGGCCCGCCGACGTCTACGTTACGGATGAAGTTGCTGAAAAATCGGCCCTCGATGCGGCGGAGATCGAGCTATTTCCAGGTGTTTTCATCCGTCTCCCGATGCTTGGAAAGAGTGCCTGTCTCCAGCAGAGGGGGGGGGTTGCTGAAGTTGCCGAGTTGTTTCGTCGTGGTCTGCCCTCGATCGGCTGTGGAGTGGGATGGGAGCCTAGCTTTCTTACGGCTCTCTCCTACCGGGGAGACCCGATCGACGCGGCTGCGCCGATTGATATGGCTGGTCCCCCGCGGGCCCTCGTCAAAGGGCCGTACTTCACCCTCACTCCGGGTCGGTGGGAGGTCACGATCCAGTTCTCGCTCGACGAGTTGGGTTCTGGCAATGACCTGCGCATAGAGTGGGGACCTCCGGAACAATTTGTTTCCGTTCGAGCGCGACCAAAGTTGGCGGGATTGTACCAGGCCGTTCTGGTGCAAGAGTGGCGGGAAGTCGGATTTGCTGAGATAATTGTTGAGCTTATGAACGGCTGTATCGGCGGGACCTTCAAACTTTTGAGGGTGGACGTTAAGCTGATTGAGGATACCAGCCGTTCTGAGATAGGCGCGATATAGTGATAAGGTCGTCTACCGAAAGGGAAAGTCCCTATCCGGGTAGCGCGGGTGTCCGACCTGTCGAGAGACGATTGTGCGCGACGAGAACTGTAGCTAAGACATCATCTGATTGATGATTGGAGCTTAAAGCAGTGAATTTTTTTCCAGATTGCCGCTACGAGGACGCGGGGGGCTACGCCAAAGAATATTTTAAGTTTTTGGCCGATGCGGCAGCAACGGTGGACGGTAAGGCCCTAGACGATGCTGCACAACTTCTCGCGAATTGCTCCGGGAGGGGAGGAATAATCTTCTCGTGTGGTAATGGCGGCTCTGCTGCGATCGCCAATCATCTTGTTTGCGACTGTATGAAGGGTGTACGGTCAAACAGTACACTGCGTCCGCGGGTGCATAGTCTCTCCAGCACGATTGAGACGATTACAGCGATCGGCAACGACATCGGCTACCAGGACATCTTCTCGTTTCAGCTAGAATCATTGGCGCGTGCGGGGGATGTCCTCGTGGCGATCAGCTCATCCGGAAGTTCACCGAACGTCGTCACGGTTTTGGAGGTGGCGCGGGCGATGAATGTCTCCACGATCGCCATGACGGGCTTTGATGGAGGGCGAGCCTCAGAGCTTGCCGATGTGAGTTTGCATGTTGCGTCGCAAAACTACGGTCTTGTTGAGGACGTGCACCAGTCTCTTATGCACATTCTGGCTCAGTATCTTCGTCACTCGCATCTGGAAGAAGGTGCGATCCTCGGGCAGATCAAATTCTGACGAGGGTTGTCACGGCTAAATCAAGTGGACGGGGATACGTGAGCATTGAATCATATGTGATCGGCCGCGGCGTGGTTGTGGGCGCGCGGGATCAATGGGGTGCGTTACCGCCCACCGCCGACGCGTGCTTTGTCGACAGATGTGATCTGACGCAACTGCGATTGGAAAATCCAACTTGGAGAGAGGCGTCGTTGTCTCCGGTCGACATTGTCGATGAATCTGGAGAATTATCGATGATCACGGATAAATCCGTCGATTATGTCATCGACTGGGGGGCGGGATCCAAGCAGACGGACGACTCTGCGCGGCTCTTACCAGTTGCTAGGGTGTTGAAGCCAGGTGGCGCGCTGCTCTTGCCCGTTCGTGACGATCGATACAGCGGAGTTTCCGGTCAAAAGCAGTGCGATTCAGTGGTATGTGACGAAGCGATATCTTCTTTTCACTCCTTTATACTGAACGTTGTGAATGCTGCTCTCCCTTGTGGGGCGGTTCTCACTCTCGAGGTGGTGACGCGACATGGCGAACTCAATGTCGCGGTGCTTCGCCGTGTAAGCGATCTGCCGCTACACGCTCCGGCGATTGTGTCCTGTGGCTCACATGTTTACGTGATGGACGGACTGCATCTGCGTCACATCACCAGCCTCGGTGCGCTGGAGCGACTACGGTCGGCTCGCCTGCCGATGTTTGAGATCGAAGCGGCCGAGAGGTCGCTATTCGCCGATGGGAGCCCCCTTCATGAGGGGGGGGTGTCGGCTTTCCTCGCCACAATGGGCATGAAACCATGAGCAACAAACTCGATCCCAAACACCATGTTGTGCTGGTTTCCGACTCGGGCCGGATCCCGTCTTTTTATGTGCGTTTCCTTGATCCGATCGAACTCGTCACTCAGAATTACAATGTCATTCCTGTGTATGAGGCTGGTGCGGAGGTTATTGCGAGCAGGGCGGATATTCTCGTGGTGCAACGTTGGGTTGAAACGCCCACGCTGCGGTTGGTCGAGGCTGCAAAGAAACGCGGTATTCCGGTGGTCTATGAGACGGATGATAATCTTCTCGACCTGCCAAAAAATTCAGGCATGGCAATGTCGAGTGAACATATTCGAAACTTGAAATCTGTTCTTGAGATGTCAGACCTTGTAATTTGCTCTACCGTTCCACTTGCGGAGAAAATGACAGAGCACAATTCTCAAGTGGTAGTTATTAAAAATTACGGTCTACAAAAAGAGTCGGTTGATACGAGCGGCCGACCTCATTTGGCTGTTGTTAATACTGATTACTTCAAGCTTGGACTTTCTAAGTCGGGATTCTTTAGGGCGTTATCCTTAGCCGTTGAAGATCTGGATTACAAGATCTCCTTTTTCGGTAGCGTTGATCCAGAGATGCTCGAGCTGCGCCAGCTGTTCCCGAATGACGTTTTTATCGTGGATGGCTTTGTTGATGATCGTTCGGCCTTCTTGGACAGGTTGGCGTCTCACGGCGTGAATGTGGCGGCGGTTCCTCTCGATGACAACGATCACCATGTAGTGAAATCTGATATAAAATTTCTCGACTTTGCTTCTTTAGGTGTTCCAGCAATATTCAATAACGTTAGAGTCTATGATTCTGTCCGGCATGAAGTCGATGGATATCTAACTGAAGATAGTCAAGCTGGGTGGTTTGAAGCGCTTGAGTTTTTCGCGAACGAAAAAAACAGGAAGCAGTGTGGTGAAGCTGCTCGCGAGGTTGTTGATACAGTACGTGGTGTGAAGCAATACGCTTTAGAGCTTTCCGCCAACTTGTCTCGCCTTCTGGAGGGGGGGCAAAGGAATAAAGCACTGCCTCCAATCGATCGCGCTCGCTCCGGTTTGTTTTGGCAGTCTGAAAACCTCGTGCTTCTACACAACGGGGCCAAGAGGCATGTTGTATCGAAGTTGGCAATTGCCGAGCTGATTGATGCTGGCTTTGGCTTCATAGAGCCTCGTGTCGAGGAGTATGCGCTCGGGGCGGAGCCGGTTGGTTTGCGAGAACCCCGGCAAATTCGCGGGTTGCCACCATTGGCCAATCGAATTGCGGCACGCCCACGGCCGTCACCTGCGAGTGGCCGTCCGCTTAACATCTCCTGGATAATTCCCGGCCTCATCATTGGCGGGGGGGGGCACCGCAACATTATTCGCTGCGCCTACCATCTCGAAAGGCTGGGGCATCGTGTGAGTCTCCACTTTGTGGATATTCCCGATGAGGCGGAAATCGTCAGGGCAAATGTGCGCGAGTATTTCTATCCCTTTGAAGGACATATCGGGCTGCTCGACGAAGATTTCCCGCGTAGCGATATTGTGTTCGCTACGCACTGGTCGACGGTTGCGCATGCAGAGCGTTTTAAGGACCGGGTTGGTGAAATCGTTTATTTTGTCCAGGATTTCGAACCCTATTTTTATGCCATGGGTTCAGATTATGTTATGGCTGAAAATACCTATAGGAAAGGATATTACGCTGTAACATCTGGGATATGGTGTGAGCATTTCCTTAGGAATACCTATAATGGAGAGGCTGATCATTTCCAGTTTCCTATTGATAGGGAAATCTACTTCGACCGAGGCGCTGAGCGGCGGAAAGATCGAGTTATATTCTTTGCGAAACCGGAAATGCCACGTCGGTGCTACGAGCTCGGGGTGCAGGCGCTCCGCGCGTTTCATGAGCTTCGTCCCGATATTGAAATCGTCTTTTTCGGTTCATCCCACCAACGGCCTGTAGACTTCCCGGTCCTGCAGTTGGGGATGCTTCCCGGTCCGCACGACCTCGCGAAGCTCTACAATGAGGCGACGGTGGGTCTGGCCTTCTCGACGACCAACCCCAGCCTGGTGCCCTATGAGATGATGGCGTGTGGGTTGCCCGTGGTTGATCTCGCCCGGCCGGGAAATGAGACCAATTATGACAATAGCTTCGATCTCGCTCGCCTGGTTGATCCTGATCCATTGAAGATGGCGCAGGAGATCTCCGCCTTCATTGCGGCTTCTGACGATCTCAAGGCTCGATCGGAACGGGGGCTGGCTTTTGCCGCGACCTTTCCCGAAGAGGAAGGGGTGGGGCGTCGCATCGAAGCTTTGCTGATGAAACGGGTGCAAGCGTGGGACGACCACGCTCTTGGTCGCGCGACAGGCGCATCGACTGCGATCGCAAGCTAAGTATTCAATGACCTGCTCATCGTTCGGTGATGCGGGGGTACGGTTAAACGGACGACAGACAGTCATGGCACCCTTCAAAAAGCGCGTTAAGTCGACTCCTTCGGCGGAGGACCTGCGGGCTCGTACCATCAGGGAAAGCAAACTGTTCGACGCTTCCTGGTACCTGAAGCGCTATCATGATGTCACCCAGGCTGGCGCCGACCCGGCGCTGCACTACCTCCGGCATGGGGGACGGGAAGGTCGTGATCCCGGCCCTGAATTCAGCACGCGGTATTATCTGACGAGCAATCCCGACGTGGCGGCAAGCGATATGAACGCGCTGCTCCACTATATCGAGCATGGCGAAAGTGAGGGGCGTAAACCCCGCCCGTCTGCGAACGATCAGGCGAGCGCTGTAGATGCACTTGCGATTTCCGGCCTATTCGCAGGAAGCAAGTTCGAGGAGTTGTCCATTATGGATCCGGGCGAAATTGCCCGCTTCCTCATGCGCTCGGCCACGCCTGCGGAAAAGTTGGCGCGAGTGGACGAGGCGCGCTTTTCGCCAAAGATTTCGATCATCATCCCCATCTACAATACGCCGCCGCGTTTCTTCCGGGAAATGCTGCAGTCTGTCTTTGCCCAGACCTATGTGAACTGGGAGATCTGCATGGCGGATGATGGCTCGTCATCTCCTGGAACGATCGCCATATTTGAAGAGATGGCGCGCTCTGGTGATCCGCGTATCAAAGTTATTCGTCTTGAAAAGAACGTCGGAATTGCGGGTGCTTCGGATGCGGCGCTGGCCTTGGCGACGGGCGAGTTTGTCAGCTTCCTCGATCATGACGATCTGCTGACCCCGAACGCGCTGTCGGAAGTTGTGCACTGTCTTCGGGATGATGAGGATTTAGATTTTATCTATACTGACCATGTTATGGTTGATCACGAGGGGTATCCGAAGCATTTCACGCACAAGCCAGAGTGGTCGCCCGAATTCTTGCTGTCCACCAACTACATTGTGCATTTTAAGATCGTGAGGACGAACCTTCTCCGCTCGCTCGGTGGCCTAAAGAATGAATTAAATAACGTTCAAGATCTTGGTGTTACCTGCACGTTGGCGGCGGCGGGGGCGCGGGTGAGATATCTGCCGAAGCCGGTCTATCTATGGCGCGCCCATCGCACTTCGGTGGCGCTTAGTACTGAAGCCAAGCAGGGCATCGAAGATTTGTTGATGCAGGTCTATGATCGTCACCTTGAGCAAATCGGGGCTACGGCCAAGCAGACTTGGCCGGTTAGGTACAGGAACTCCCGCACGGGGGTGTTCCAGATCGAATTCACCGGGCCGTCACCTAGTGTGGCGCTAGTCCTGATCGCGCGAGGGGTTGGCGACGATGAGGCGAGCATACGCGCGAGATTCGAGCCGCTTCTTGGGCCGTCGGTCGAGTTGCATGTTGTGTCGTTGGCGGAGGCGGGAACTGGCGCGGTCGGCGTAGCCATCGAGAGCGACGCCGCCATGCTGGAGTTCGTGCGCTCCTTGACTGCTGAGGTTGTCGCGTTTTCGACTACGACGGCCCAGTATATGGGCATCGATTGGCTGTCCCGCCTTTCGGGCTACGCTGTATTGGACGACGCAATCGGCGCCGCAGGCGGCAAGGTTCTGGATCCTTGGCTGCAGGTCGTAAGCGGCGGAATGTTTGTCGATGCGGCGGGTGAGTACGCGACGATTGCCGGCGGTTGCTTCGATAGCGAGCCTGCGCACTGGTTCGTTGGACAGGTGGCGTCGAACGTAGACGCCATATCGTCCCAGATGATGGCGACGCGGCGCCTTACATTGATTGAGGCGGGGGGGATCAAGTTCCACGCGTTCGGCGATGCGGCGGGCGCGGCGTACAGCGCCGAACTGGTGCTGAACGGGTATCGTATCGTCTATGATCCCCATTCACGTCATTGCGATAGCGGGCGGGTTTCTGCTCCGTCTGCGGCTTGGCCTCGCCTGCGTGAACTAGGTCGCAAGGCTGCTAAGATGCGTCGCTATCGAAAGTTGGGAGCGTGATCACCATGCGTAGACACGTCATTACTGGTGGCGCGGGCTTCATCGCCGTCACTCTTGTTCGGCGCTTGTTGGCGGCGGGGGACACTGTTGTCGCACTCGACGACCTGTCGCGCGGACGACGAGAAGCGATCGCGGAATTCGAGAATGATCCAGGCTTTGCGTTTCATGTCATCGATTGCAGCGACAGGGGCGCCATGATCGCTCTGTTCGGTCAGTTGGGCGCTATCACCGACGTTTGGCACCTTGCGGCCAATTCGGACATTCCAGCCGGTATCGAAGACCCAACGATTGATATCGAGCGAACCTTCTTGACGACTGTCGCTACCTTGGCGGCGATGAAGGCCCACGATGTGCCGTCGCTGCACTTTGCATCGAGTTCGGCCATTTATGGCGATCTTGGCGATCGGGAGATTTTTGAGGACATCGGTCCCCTTCATCCGATCTCCAACTATGGCGCAATGAAGCTGGCGTCCGAGGTGCAAATCCGGGCGGCGGTTGAAGCCTACTTGCCTCGCGCGGACATCTTCCGCTTTCCGAATGTGATCGGCGTGCCGGCGACGCACGGAGTGATCATGGACTTCATGATTAAGCTGCGCGAGACGCCTGGGAGTCTTGATGTGCTCGGGAACGGCACCCAGCAAAAGGCCTATCTTCATGTTGAGGATTTGGTCGATGGGATGCTGCATATCGCCAACCTCGAGGGACGCTACCTTGTCTACAATATCGGTCCTTCTGATGATGGTGTTACGGTCCGTTGGATTGCCGAAACGGTGCGTGACTATGTGGCTCCTGACGCGGCTATCCACTATGGCGAGGGCGCGCGAGGTTGGGTCGGCGATGTGCCGCGGTTCCGCTACTCGTGCGCTCGTCTTCAGTCGACGGGGTGGCGCCCTCGCCTCGGGTCTGAGGACGCGGTTCGTCGAGCTGTGAGTGAAATCGCCAAGCAGTTCGCAACCGAAAAGCAGGTCGCATAATGCAGGCGGTCATTCTCGCAGGGGGCAAGGGAACCCGGTTGGCGGAGCGCTTGGCCGGTAAACCCAAGCCTCTGGTGGAGGTGTGTGGAGTGCCGCTGCTCGAGCGCCAGGTGCGGATGCTTGAAGCCCACGGTGTCGATGATGTCGTCGTCCTGGTGAACCACGCAGCGGACCAGATCCGGGATTTTTTCTCGACGAACGAGTTTTCCGCCAAAGTTCAGATCGTAGATGATGGCGAACCGCGGGGGACCGCTGGGGCCGTTCTGGCCTGCCTCGATCTGCTGCAGCCAAGAGCGCTAATCATCTATGGCGACACCCTGTTTGATATCGACGTGTCGCATATGGTTGCTGCTCATGT
>Ga0182738_1007270_pt1 | contig 11290 bp, 10 predicted proteins | sample eDN5th30CBELigMG_FD_128876 | JGI IMG/M metagenome (GOLD analysis project Ga0182738, IMG submission 128876) | Enriched Miracle-Growth compost microbial communities from Emeryville, California, USA - eDNA 5th pass 30_C BE-Lig MG (version 2)... ...
AGGTTGGGCCGCCCGCCTTCTCGCCGATGGTGTTGATGTCGATGTCGGCGTTGTCGGGGCCTCCGATAATGATCTTGTTGGGGGGCCAGGCCGTGGTGAACCCCGTCTCAAGCGCCGCGCCGTCGACCCATTCGGCGTGCGCGAACTTGTAGGTGCCGCCGCCGCTTCGGTACTCGGGCGCCGCGGTGTACGGGTCGGCCGAGGGGAGGGGGATCGAGCCCGGCTCCTTCACGTTCGGGAGCGAAGAGTTCGTCAGAATGCCCTGGTAGGTCTTCACTTCCGAGAAGACGACGGTGTTGCTCAACCCATCGGTGAAGTCGCCGAGCCGCCGGCTCCGGTTCGGGCCGAACGCCCCCCGGTTGCCGGTCGTTCCCACGCCGCCAAAGACGTACCAGTCGCCGACGTTGACGTTGTAGTTGGCCACCCCGTACATCTTGCCGGGCGAAACCTTCGGCTCGGGACGGACCTCGCTCGGGCAAATGAACGCGGCGAACGAGATCCGCGAGACCGTCGTGTTGTCCGGCGTGCCGTACGCGAGCGTGAAATTCGTCGCGTTGAAGACGCTCCCCTGCTCCAAAAAGGGCAAGATCCGCGACTGGGCGCTCCAGCCGTTGGACCAGAACCCCGACCCGTCCTTCTTCAACACCAGCGACGGCGGCAACGCCCCCTGCGACCCTTCGTAATTCGCCAACGCCAGCCCGATCTGCTTCAAGTTGTTGGTGCACTGAATCCGCCTCGCCGCCTCGCGCGCCGACTGAACCGCCGGCAACAACAAGGCGATCAACACGGCGATGATCGCAATCACCACCAAAAGCTCAATCAGCGTGAATCCCCGGGAACGAAGGCGCGGCATGGGCGTGCTCGAATCTCGCGTGGCGAAAAGCGGGTGAAGGCCGAACGCGGGAGGCCCGGCCGGAAAGCAATTGAGACTCAGTTTCAATTCGGATAGTGATACCGACCGGCCTCGTCGCCGTCAAGAACTTGGGGTGAAAAAATTCCAAGGAATCGACCGCGCAATGTTAAGAAGGGAGGCTGGGGCCAATCGTCCTTCCCCCCCCGGGAGCGGGGGGAACCCCACGTGTGGGGTCGGGTCGGAACGGCCGAATGAGGGTCGGCGGGTCTCCGGAGAAAGCCTTGGAACGGGACCGGGAGGGCCGCGCGCCGAGCTCCGCCCGAAACCCGACGCTCCCAGCCGGCCGCCGCGCCCTTGTTCCGGTCCCCAACGGCCCTTCTAATGAGGCTTTGTGGGCGATGGGCCCGCGGAGGGGGAAGGGGACGCAGCATGCGGATGTCGCGCAGGGCGGTGTTGCGGGGGATGACCGGGCTGGGCGGCGCGGCCTTGCTCGGGCCGATGGCGGCGAGGGGCGGCGACGTGACGGCGAAGATCGAGGCCGTGGAGGCGTTTCCGATCGTCTACCCGGTTGTCGGCCGGTTCAAATTCTTCGAGGGGCCGGACGGGAAACCCGGTGGTCGGCCGGCGGTCCTGGTGAAGATCACCGCGGAGGGAGGGGCCGTCGGCTGGGGGCAGAGCGTCCCCTCCCCGCGCTGGAGTTACGAGACGCTGGAGACCGCGACGACCACCATCCGTCGCCACCTGGCTCCGGTGTTGATCGGTCGCGACGCCTTCGATGTCGACGGCCTTCACGCGGCGATGAACCTCGCGATCGCCCCGTCGTTCTCGACCGGCCAGCCGATTGCCAAGGCGGGCGTCGATTTGGCGCTCTTCGACCTGACCGGCCGAATTCTGGGGAAATCGGCCGCCTTCCGCTGGGGCCGCGAGGGGAAGGACCGCCGCTCGATCCCGCTAAGCTGGACGCTCAACCCCAAGACGCTCGACGATGTCGAGCGCTTGATCGAAGAGGGGAAGTCACGGGGCCACCGCCACTTCAACGTAAAAGTCGCGCCCCACCCGGAGTTCGACCTGGCGCTTTGCCGAATGGTCAAGCGGCTGGTTCCCGACGGCTTCCTTTGGGCCGACGCCAACGGCGGATATGACGAGGCGACCGCGCTGGCCGTCGCCCCCAAGCTTGCCGACGCGGGCGTCGACGTGTTCGAACAGCCCCTCCCCCCGAACCGCCTCCGAGGCTACGGCAAGCTCGTCCGCCAGAAGGCCCTGCCCATTCTGATGGACGAGGGGATCGTCTCCTCCGTCGAACTGGAGGAGTTCATCGCGATGGGCCTGCTCGACGGCGTCGCCATGAAGGCCGCCCGGTGCGCCGGTCTGACCGAAGCGCGCCGGCAGGTCGAGATGGTTTTGGACAACGGCCTGATGTTCCTGGGCAGCGGCCTGACCGACCCGGACCTTTCGCTGGCCGCCTCGCTCTTGCTCTACGGCGCGTACGACCTGCAATACCCGGCGGCGCTGAACGGGCCGCAATTCCTGAACGCCAGCCTGTTGAAGCGGCCGTTCGTCGTCGAGAACGGCGCCTTGACGGTCCCGGACGGCCCGGGGCTTGGCGTGGAGATCGACGAGTCGCGAATCCCCGAACTGCTTGTGAGGGACGCATGAGAAAGACGATCATCCCGTCCGCCTTCGCCGTGTTGCTGGCGATCGCGGGCGCCTCGCGGGCCGACGACGGCCCGGCTCTGGACGTTCCCCCGACGGCCGAGCCGCTTCGCGTCTCGCTCGCGGCCCCCGCCGAGGCGGCGAAGGACGCGGCCGGGTCCGCCCTTCGGCTGGTGGAGGTCGACGGCGGCGGCTCCGCGCCGATCCCCGCCTCGCTGGTCGACGACCGGGGCCCCGACGGCCTCCCGATCGCGGGCCGAAAGCGGCTAACCGCGACCATCCCCCCGGCAGAGCGTCCGCGGCGGTTCCGCCTTGAGACGACCGACGCGCCCGCGGCCTCATCGTTTCGGATCGCCGACATCGACGACCGCTCGCTGGGGATCTGGGAGGGCGACAAGCCCGTCCTCGTCTACAATCACGGCGTCATCAACCGCGAGGGCGTCCCCGCCGGATGGGCCCGAAGCGGGTATGTTCACCCGCTTTACGGCCTGGACGGAGAGGTTCTGACCGACGACTTCCCGCGCGACCACTACCATCACCGGGGCCTCTTCTGGGCCTGGCCCCACGTTCTGATCGACGGGAAGGAATACGACCTCTGGGCGCTGAGGGGGATTCGCCACCAGTTCGAACGCTGGCTGGATCGCGAAGCGGGGGAGGCGTCGGCGACCCTGGGCGTGGAGAGCGGCTGGTACGTCGGCGACCGCCGCGTGATGATCGAGCGCGTCTGGATCGACGTCCATCCGGCCGCGGGCGACGCCCGCGCGATCGACCTGGCCTTGACCCTGACGCCCGACGGCCACCCGGTGACGCTTGGCGGCGCCGAGGGCAAAAGCTACGGCGGGCTGAACCTCCGATACGCCCCCGGCCCCGACCGGAAGATCACCACCCCGCTGGGCGACGGCCCCGACGACCTTTTGATGACCCGACTCCCCTGGGCCGACCTCTCGGAACGGTTCGCCGGCGATCGAACCTCGGGCGCGGCGCTCTTCGTCACCCCCGATCATCCCGATTTCCCCCCGACCTGGCTCACCCGGCACTACGGCGTTCTTTGCGTCGGCTGGCCCGGCGTGACGCCGAAGACCTTGGAGCCGTCGCGGCCGACCACCCTCCGATATCGGGTCTGGATCCACCGCGGCCCGGCCGACGCCGACGGACTCGCCCGCGTCGCCAAGGCCCTCGCCGTCGGCCAAAACCTCGACTGGGCGCCCCGCGGAGCCGACAGACCATGACCCGCCTCCGCGGCGCTGGTCGTCGACGGCCTCCCGTTGGCGCGGAGCCCGGATGCGGGCGGACCCTCCACGCGGCCCTGGGACACAAGGCCGAACACGACGCCAACCCCCGTTTGCGCGAGATTCTGAAAGGCGGAACCCAGTGGTCGATCGAAAAGGTGAATTTATGAAGTTGCGAGAATCTTCACATGGGACGACCCGGCGCGAGGTCTTGCTCGCCGCGGCCGGGCTGGGGGCCCTCGGGTTCCCGACCATCGTTCCCGCCCGAGTCTTCGGCCGGTCGTCACCCAGCAACCTCATCCAGGTGGCGCAGATCGGCTGCGGCCGGATCTCCCGAAGCTCGGAAATCCCCGGCATGCTTCGGAACGCCGACCGCGCCCGGATCGTGGCCGCCTGCGACCTGGATTCCGTCCGCCTGGCCGACGCGAAGGAGCTGATCGAGCGGGCCCAGGCCGATCGGGGCGGCGGATCGATCAAAACATACCACGATTACAAAGAGCTGCTCAAAGACTCGGCCATCGACGCCGTTTGCATCAGCACGCCCGACCACTGGCACGCCCAGCCGGCCATCGAGGCGGTCCTGGCGGGCAAGGACGTTTACCTTCAGAAGCCAACCTCGCTGACCATCCGCGAAGGGCGACAGGTGGCCGACGCCGTGGCGAAGACCGGCCGCATCCTGCAGATCGGCAGTCAGCAGCGCTCGGGGCCCCAATTCCTCCGAGCCTGCGAGCTGGTCCGCAACGGCAAAATCGGCAAGGTAACGCGGGTCGAGGTTGGCCTGCCCGCCGACCCGGGCGGCGGCGACCCAACCCCCACCAACCCGCCGTCGAACCTCGACTACGACGCCTGGCTCGGGTCGACCCCCGAGGTCCCCTACGTCCTCGACCGCGTCCACCCGCAAACCGACGACCCCCAAAAGCGCTACGGCCGCCCCGGCTGGCTCCGCTGCGAACAGTTCGGCGCCGGCATGATCACCGGATGGGGGGCGCACCACATCGACATCGCCCACTGGGGCCTGGGCGTCGAGCATTCCGGCCCGATCGAGATCCAGGCGACCGCCGAGTTCCCGAAGTCGGGCCTTTGGAACGTCCACGGCCCGTTCCACGTCGAGGCGAAGTACGCCGACGGCGCGCTGATGGTCGTCAGCGACAAGCTGCCCACCGGCGTCAAGTTCATCGGCGAGGAGGGGTGGATCTGGGTTGGGGGCGGCGTCTATCCGCCAAAGCCCGACGCGAAGGGTCCGAAATCTTTCGACGCCTCCGACCCCCGGCTCCTCGATCCGAACGAACCCGCCGGCCCGCTCCGATTCCACGCCAGCCCGAAAAACGACCACCACCTCGACTGGCTGACAAGCATCCAGACCCGCGAGACCCCCGCCGCCCCCGCGGAAGTGGGCCACCGCTCAACCACGGCCTGCCTCCTCGCCCACATCGCGATGAAGGCCGGCCGCCCCCTGCGCTGGGAGCCCGCCCGAGAGCGGTTCGTGGACGACCCAGAGTCCGACGCCCTCCTGAGCCGTCCCCAACGCGCGCCTTACGGAACGGGAGCCTGAAAAAGGGGAAGGGGGGTTGAAGAGAGGCCAAGGCCAATCATCCTTCTCCCCCCGGAAGCGGGGGGAGAGGGGATTTCGGCTTCGATTCTAGATTTTATTTCTTGTTCAATTCCACGGACACCGATTCAACCCTTCCATCGAACGGGTTCGGCGACTGGTAGGGACCAACCGCCGCGCCGGCGTCGCGGCCGATTTGGAGGCCCTCGACGGGCTGGCGGGGGATCAGCTTGGCGTCGACGGATTCGGCGGGGGCGCCGTCGGTTTCAAGGGCGAGCTTGCCCGAGGCATCGAGCCGGGCGACGACCTGGTGATCGCCGGGGGAAAGCTTGGGGCCCGCGATCCGATGGGCGTTGGCCCGTCCCTGGCCCGAGCGGACGAGGAAGACGGGACGGCCTTCGTCGACGAACAGCGTGAAGCCGAGGGCGGCGCCTCCCTGTGCGGCGATCACGCCCTTGGGCTGGTCGCCCTCGGTCTGGAACCGGGCGGTGATGGCGAAGCCCTTGTCGGCCACGGCGGGAGCCCTGGCGCCGGTTAGATCAGCGCCCGCTTTCATTTTGAATTTTCGCTTCGAGCTGGGTTTCGCCTGGGCCGAGTCCTTGGCTCGCCAGGCGCCCAGGGGGAGCACGTCGGCGCGGGCGGCGTAGGCGTCCCACTTGGCGGCGAGGTCGCGGACGCGGTCGGTCTCCTCGCCGGCCAGGTCGTGGAGTTCCGAGCGGTCGACGGCGATGTTGTACAGCTCCCAGGACTCGCCCTCCTTGGCGACGAGCTTCCAATCCCCCTCGCGGACGGCCCGGTTGCCTTCGTGCTCCCAGAAGATGGGCTGAGCCCGGTTCAGGGGCTCGCCGTTGAAGGCCGGGCGGAGGCTCACGCCCTCGCGAGGCTTGATCGGTCGGCCGTCGACCTCGGTGGGGTAGTTCGCTTCGGCCAGATCAACACAGGTCGCCATGATGTCGATGAGATGTCCGGGCTGGGTTTCGAGCTTCCCGTTCCGCTCGGACTTGATCCCCGCCGGCCAGTGGGCGATGAGCGGCGTTGAGATGCCCCCCTCGTGGACCCAGTGCTTGTACTCGCGGAAGGGAGTGTTGCTGACGTTGGCCCAGGCTCGACCATAGGCGATGTAGGTGTCGGCCGGGCCCGCCATCACGCCGGGACCGGTGCGGACCCAACGGCCGTCGCGCGTCTGCATCGGCGGCGCGTGCTTCGGCTGAAGCTCGTCGGGCCCCAGAGGTTTGAGGTTTTGAGGCGCGGGCTCGCCGGGGGTTCGCCCGACATCCTCGGCGCACGCGCCGTTGTCTTCGAGAAAGAGGATCAACGTGTTTTCAAGCTCTCCGCTTTGCTTCAGTTGGTCGACGACCCGGCCAACACCGGCGTCCATCACCTCGACCATCGCCGCGTAAACCTCTTTGGAGCGCGCCTCCCACGCCTTGTCCTCCACGTCGTCCCAATCGTCCGAGCCGGGAGTCAGTTCGGCGTCGGGCGGGATCAATCCAATCTCCTTCATTTTGTTGATCCGAGCCTCGCGCAAAGGGGCGTAGCCATGATCAAACTTGCCCTTGTACTTGGCGACCGCTTCGGCCGGAGCGTGCATCGGCCAGTGGGCCGCGGTGTAGGCCATGTAGAGGAAGAACGGCTTGTCGGGCGACTCGGTCTCATGCTGCTTGAGGAACCGGACGGCGTTGTCGGTGATGGCGTCGGTGTAGTAGAACGACTCGGACTGATATTCCGGGTCGTTCGCGACGGTGACGTATTTATCTTGCCGCGTCAGCGTGTTGGGATCGAAATAGCTCCCAGCGCCGGCGATGGTGCCGTAGTATTTCTCGAACCCCCGGCCCAGGGGCCAGGTGGAGCGGTCGGCGTCGGGACCGGCGAACCGCGTGACGTGCCACTTTCCGGCCATGTAAGTCCGATAACCCGCCGGCCGAAGGACCTCGGCGATCGTCGCCGAATTGCGATTCAAAACACCTCGATACCCGTCATGGCCCTGATCCCTCATCATATGACCAATCCCCGCCTGATGGGGATAAAGGCCGGTGAGGAGCGAGGCCCGCGTCGGGCAGCATCGGGCGTTGTTGTAGAACTGCGTGAAGCGGACCCCGCCCGAGGCCAGGGCGTCGAGGTTCGGCGTCTGGTGCTCGACGCCGCCGTAACAGGAGAGGTCGGAATACCCCATGTCGTCGCTCATGATGAGCACGATATTGGGCCGGGCGTCCTTCGCCTTCTCCTTATCGGCCGCCCCCGCGCGACCGAGCAGCCCCGCGGAAACCACTCCAAACATCAGGATGATCCGAAGCGTCATCGTTGTTTCCTCGTCCCTCGTCGTTGATCCCCCGCGCCAGACGAAACCGGGCGCGCCCGATCTCAAAGGCTATCAGAGCGGAGGAGACGAGGGGACGGCGTACCGCCTTAAGTCGAATGCTTTCGCCGGCCGTGGAATCCGCGGGACGCCCGTGGCCCGCGCCTGGGTCGCCGGTTTATAATTCCCTATGACTTGGACGCGCCAAATTACGGTGACCGGAGGTCGAAATCATGGAAACCTTGCTGGAGCGGGCATTCGCCGAGGCGTCGAAGCTTCCCAAGGCCGAGCAAGACGTTCTGGCGTCTCGGTTGTTGGCCGAGCTGGATGTTGAAAACGACTTCGACCGGGCGATCGCGGAATCCGCCCCCAAGCTTCGTCGCCTGGCCGAAGAGGCGATCGCCGAGTTCCGCCGGGGATCGACGGAGAAACTGGACCCGGATCGACTATGAACTCGCATGTGACCCGCGGGTTCCGCGAGTTGTTTTCCAGACTTCCCGCGCGCGTTCAACGGCAGGCGCGCGCGGCGTATCGCCGGTTTCAAGCCGACCCGACGCATCCCGGCCTGCATTTTAAGTAGGTCGGCGCCGATCCTCTCACCTACTCGGCGCGAGTCGGCATCGGCCATCGGGCCTTATGCTCGCGAGACGGCGACACGGTGATTTGGTTCTGGATCGGATCGCACGCCGAGTATGACGAGTTCTTGAAGCGGCTGTAGGGGAGGAGGCCCAAACAATGGACATCGCGCGCAACGGTTCAAAACCCTCGGTCAAGGGCTCGGCCGACTGGTTCACGGGGTCGGTTCGCCTCGATCCCTTGTTCCAACCCGAGGCCCCCGCGCGGACGGCGGGCGCCTTGGTGACGTTCGAGCCCGGCGCCCGAACGGCCTGGCACACTCACCCCCTGGGCCAAACCCTGGTCATCACCGCCGGCCTCGGCTGGGTCCAGCGCGAGGGAGGCCCCGTCGAAGAGGTCCGCCCCGGCGACGTCGTCTGGTTCCCCCCCGGCGAAAAACACTGGCACGGCGCCACTCCCACCACCGCCATGTCCCACATCGCCATCCACGAACAACTCGACGGAAAGGCCGTCGACTGGCTTGAGCACGTGAGCGATGAGCAATACCGAAGATGAGACACCCCGCCGAACCGCCGCAACTTGTGGGAACCGTGGGGGGGGGAATAGACCGCTCGAAGGCCCGGATTGAATCGAGGGAGAGACATGGAAAGCACGATCGGTGTTTACGAGGCCGGGGCGCGCCTGCTCCAACTCCTTGAGCGGGCCTCCAAAGGGGAGCGGATCACGATCACTGAGAATGGCGAGCCCGTGGCCGTGCTCGCGCCGCCACCGCCATCGTCGCCGGCCGAGAAGCCGGACGTTCGGGCGACCGTCGAGGAGATGCGGCGGTTTCGCAAAGGCCACACGCTTGGCGGGCTCACCATCCGCGAGATGGTTGAGAAAGGCCAGCGGTTTTAGCAGGCAGGGCGGCCGTCGCCCGCTGGGGAACGACCACCCTACCGGGTTGGTGGTCTATTGCGGAATTGCCGCCGTAGGCTGTGCACCGCCTGGTGAAACGACGCGTTTATGCAACGCAATTAGTGCTTCGGCGTGTGCGTTAGAGAGAATCTTGATTGCTTGCTCAGGATGTTCATCGGCAAATTTCAAGATCCAGTTTTCAAGTTCTTTTTGATCAAACTCAAATTCAACCAAAAAATCCCCATTCAACGCAACTCCATCTAGCTTCCCATAAGCCTTCAGTCCTCCATGCCAGACTACCGACTCCGCGCCGGGGACGCATAGGAACTCTCGACCGTTGAATCTCACCGGCCTCACGTCATGCCGATGTTTCAGAACTTCCCTTCTCCAACCTCTGAACAAAAATCTCATGGGTTTCCTCGCCGTTTCATTTCAAAAGATGCGAACAATACAGCCGGCCCATCTATGCCTTTCGGCCGTTGCTACCGCCCAACCAAGCGCGGGTGCCACGAAAGAGACGGAGCGTGCATAGTACGTTAGAATCGAACGCGATTCAACCTATGTATTTCACGGATTGAATAGCATTCGCCCTGCGGGCGTCGTTTCCTCGGCGGGCGTAGCCCCCCTAAGGCCTTGCCCGCTAATCACTTCCGTGGTGCATCTCGCGCCCGCTGATGTAATTCAAGGTCCCGCCGCGCCCTGGCAGACCCAGCCTTGGGGCATGGCGCCGGTGGCGAGGAATTGGTGGAGGTCGGCGACGGCGTCGGGGGCGAGGGCGGCGTCGGCTTGGGGGTAGATGACGCGCTCTTCCTTGAAGTTGTGGGCTTCGAGCGAGCCGGTTAGCTGGTCGCAGAGGTCTTTGAGCAGCTCCGTCCTCGCGCCGGCGGTTGCTTGTTCGAGCAGGGTGTCCATCAAGCCCCACATCTGGCCGTGCTCTCGGATCATCACGAAGATCGGCGCTATTAACCCGCCGTGGCGCATCGGCGGGAAGAGGAACGCCTCCTCCAGGTAAATGTGCCGCTTCAGGGCGTCGAGCGCCTTGCCGAGCGCCTCGGTTCGCGTCTCTCCGGCGTCCAAACCCGAAACAAACTCGGCGAGTCCCTGGTCGATCTCCTGGTGCTCGCGCTCCAAGGCGGCGGCAAGCGTCTCAAGGGTCATGGCGGTCTCCCATCCCGGAAAAGTTCAGTGAGACCGACATAATAATCGACCCGAAGGTCGAGGAATAGTCGATGGCTTGCGGTTTGCGTGGGTTTTCCGTTGGATTTGACTCCACGTTGACCGAGAAGCCGGAGGCCACAATCGCGTGACGGGCCCGACGACGCCGAAGATTCAGGATTACGCGGCGATCGGCGACGGGCGCTCCGTCGCCTTGATATCGCGCGAGGGCTCCCTCGACTGGCTCTGTTGGCCCCGGTTTGACGACCCGTCACTGTTCGCGGGCCTTCTGGACCGGCGCGCGGGAGGCTTTTGGAGCATCGCGCCGGCCGCTGATTTTCAAGCGATCCGCCGATACCTCGACGACACCAACGTCCTGCAAACGCGCTTTCAAACCACTTCGGGCGTGCTGGTCCTGACCGACTTCATGCCCGCCGCGTCCGAGGAGGACAAGCACCGGCGGTTCTGGCCCGAGCAGGAACTCATTCGGCGCGTCGAATGCGAAGAAGGCGAGGTCGAGGCGGTCGTACGCTACGATCCCCGGCCCGACTTCGGCCGGGCCCGGGTCTCGCTTCAGGACGCCGGAAGACTGGGCCTGCGGATCGATCGGGGCTCGCAGCTCATCACCTTATTAAGTGATGTTCGACTGTCTCCCGATCCCGACGGCGGCGCCTCGGCGCGATTTACGTTAAGAACGGGAGAGGCGGCGACCTTCTCGCTTCTGTGCTCGATCGAAGGCCCGGCCGTGCTGCCGCCTCCGGGCGATTTGTACGCCGAAAAGCTGAACCTCACAACCGAATGGTGGCGACGATGGGCGGCCCGGTGTCGGTATGACGGGCCGCGTCGGGAGCAGGTCGTTCGAAGCGCCCTGGCGCTGAAGCTCCTCTCGTTCGCTCCCTCCGGGGCCGTCGTCGCCGCGCCGACCACTTCGCTGCCCGAGCGGCTCGGCGGGTCTTTGAACTGGGACTACCGCTTCTGCTGGCTCCGCGACGCCGCGTTCACCGTCCGGGCGCTTTTGGGTCTCGGCTATCCCGAAGAGGCGGAAGCCTTCTTCAGTTGGATGCTTCACACGACCCGCCTGA
>Ga0182738_1007272_pt1 | contig 11290 bp, 11 predicted proteins | sample eDN5th30CBELigMG_FD_128876 | JGI IMG/M metagenome (GOLD analysis project Ga0182738, IMG submission 128876) | Enriched Miracle-Growth compost microbial communities from Emeryville, California, USA - eDNA 5th pass 30_C BE-Lig MG (version 2)... ...
ACCCGGATCGCGTCGAAGAAGACCAGGGGATAGACGGCGTCGAGCGGCCGGTTCTGCCATTCGGCGACCTCCTCCAGGACGGCATCGGTGACGGCCGAAATCAGGTCCGGCGATACCTCGATGCCGTAGAGCTCCTCCAGGTGGCCGCGGATCTCGCGAACGCTCATGCCGCGCGCATACATGGAGATGATCTTGTCGTCGAACTCCGGGAAGCGGCGCTGGTATTTGGCGATCAGCTTCGGGTCGAACGTGCCGGCCCGGTCCCGCGGGATCGAAAGCTGCATCTTCGACGTGCCCGTCAGCACCGTCTTCTTCGAATGCCCGTTGCGCCGGTTGCTAGGCCCGTCGGCCTGACGCTCATCGCCGAGGTGTTCGTCAAGCTCGGTGTTCAGAATGCGCTCCGAAAGCGCCTTCTTCAGATCGTCGAGCAGACCGTCACGCGAAAATACCTCGTTCGGGTCGCGGCCGGCCAGCAGCCGGTCCAGAAGTTCTTTCTCAATTGCCATGCCATGATTCTCCTTCTCATCATCATGGCCTCACGCACAGAATTCCTGACAGTCCCGGGCTTCCGTCGCCGCATGGATCTTGGTGCTTAGGCCGCCGCGAGACCGACCCAGGCCCTGGGCATCCGCCCCCCTTTTGAGCGACGCGCGTCGGCCGCATGCTGATGCGCCCGCACGATGGTGCTATCGATCATCAGCCATTCCAGATCGGCTTCGCGGGCCAGCGTCTCCAGTATGTCGTCCAGCACGCCCATCTCGATCCAGCGATTAGCGCCGCTTAACCGATCGATAGTCACCCAGCCGCTCCGGCAAGTCACGCCAACGACCGCCCGAACGCGCCATCCACAACAGCGCGTCGAGGAACTTGCGGTTGTTGGTGCGAGGACCGCGCTTGCCTTTCGTGGCACCCGGCATAAAGGCTCTGATCCGTTCCCACTGGTCGTCCCGAAGCCCATCACAATCCATCGCCGATCTCCAAAATCAGCGTTGAATCCGATTTGCCACCCCGGGGGAATCCCAAAACCTTAAATCGTCACTACGGCCTAGCGCTAGCGTATTTCCAGCCCATTCGGGCTCAAAGAAATTTATTTATTTCAATGAAATCAGCAAGTTAATGGTGACTAGACATGGAAATCGCTTGACTGTCTGTAAGTGATTGAAATGTATGGTGCCCAGACGCGGATTCGAACCACGGACACGCGGATTTTCAATCCGCTGCTCTACCAACTGAGCTATCTGGGCCCGGAGGGAAGTCTTGCAACCCCCGAAAGCAGGCGGGTTATAGCATGAGATTTGCGCCTGTCCAGCGCCTGAATGCCGATTGTGCAAAGAAATCGGAAGGGCGTCGCCTGACGCGTGGATATCGAGCGCGGCGACCGGTTCTTCGCTGCGAAAAGCTACGAAAACATGAGGTTGCGACAGTTGAGGGTGGGCGCATATCTTCGTTCCCGATATGCAGCCCGCTATCCGAATCGCAAGCGAGGCGTCCTGGTGAAGGAGAGCATGCGCTTCCGAAAAGGGCACGGTGGCGCGCAGGGACTGGCAGGTTCAAGGGGGCTACAGCCCAAGAGTCCTTCCAAAGCTATAGGAGGAGAGTAAGTCTCCCAACCATGTCTGGGACTGTCAGGAATTCTGTGCGTGAGGCCATGGTGATGAGAAGGAGAATCATCGCATGGCAATTGAGAAAGAACTTCTGGACCGGCTGCTGGCCGGCCGCGACAGCCCGCCGACATAGCGCTATCAAAGCGCCTACCTGTTCGGCGCATCTGCCCGGCCCGCTGTGTCGGCGCTGCGCTGGCTCTGCCCTTTGCCGACGCCGAGGCCATGCAACTCCATGTCGATGAGATCAGCCGCCATGTCGAAAAGGGTGCACATGCCGTGCTCGTCATGGATCGCGCCGGATGGCACACTACCGCCAACCTGAGGATGCCGAAAAACATCGCGCCGATCTTCCTGTCGTCGCGTGCGCCGGAACTGAACCCGGTCGAGAACGTCTGGCAACACATGCGCCAGAACTGGCTCTCGAACCGCGTCTTCGACAGCTACGACGCCATCATCGATGCCGCCTACGAGGCTTGGCAGAAATTGCTCGACGCTCCCCAAGCCATCACATCGATCGGGATGCGCAAATGGGCACACGTCGGTCAAACGTCATGACTCTTGGTATAAGCCTATTAGTTCACGTTGCGCGGCACGGTTGGCTTGCTGCCGCCGTCCACCACCTTCTGGCGGTGGAAGATGAACAGGCCGGCCAGGATGATGATGGCGGAACCGACGAAGAGTTGTTTGTCGGGCACGTCTCCGAAGAAAACGATGCCGAACACCACACCCCACAAGAGAAGCGTATATTGAAACGGCGCCAGCGTGGAGGCCGGTGCAAGTTTCAGGGCCCGTGTGATAAGCATATGCGCCGAGCCCGAGACCGCGCCAAGCAGCAGCATGGCCGACCAGTCCACTCCACTTGCCGGTCGCCAGTCGCCGAGCGCGAGCAGGAAACCCATGACGAGCGCGCCAACCGTCTGCCAGGTCACAAGCGCGGTGTCGCTGGTGCCGCGCAGGCGTCTGCCGAGGATCATCGAGACGGCGAACGAGACGCTGCCGATCACCGCAAACAGCGATGAAAGCGACAGTGACGACGAAGACGGCCTGAGCGCGATCACCACGCCACAGAAGCCGATGGCGATGGCCAGCCAGCGCCGCCAGCCGACCTTTTCGCCGAGGAATATGTGCGAGAGCGCGGCGATGTAGATCGGCGCGGCCATGTAGAAGGTCATCACGTCCGCCAGCGGCAGGTAGATCACCGCCGCATAGAAAAAGGCGGTGTCGGCTGTAGCCAGAAGCACGCGCAGCGCCTGTAGCCAGGGTTTTTCAATGCGCACCAGGGGAGCGATACCCTGCCGGGCGATCATGGGAGCAAGGACGATGAAAGCGCCGACAGAGCGCACGAACAGAACCTGTCCGACCGAATAGCTGGCAACCAGCCATTTGCCCATCGCGTCATTGAGGGCGAACATGAAATTGCCAAGGAGCATTATGAGCACGCCCGCAACAATCAGATTGGTTCGGGGCAGCGCGAGAGCCTGTCGGAAGGTCATTTCGAGGATCCTGTGGGGCAGTGCGGCCCCGGATTGAATGCCTGTGATCTAGATCGGGTTTGTGGCTGTTGCGAGAGGCAAGCGCATCATGCGCTGCTGCGTCGCAGATATCGTGCAGATACGAAAAACGGCGGGAAAAACCCCGCCGTTTTCTATTTCATGGCCGGACCGTCACGGCTTACTCGCCATAGACGTCGAACTTGAAGTACTTGTCGTTGATTTCCTTGTATTTTCCGTTCGCACGGATGGCCTGGATGGCGGTATTGAACTTTTCGCGCAGCTCGTCCTCGCCCTTGCGCAGCGCGATGCCGGCGCCGGGGCCGTGGATCTCCGGATCCGACTTGAACGTACCGATCAGCTTGCAGCAGGCAGCGCCTTCCGGCGTATCCAGCCATTCCTGCAACGACACGATGTCGTCGTTGATGGCATCGAGGCGGCCGTTCGCCATATCGAGCTGGTATTCCTGCGCGCTCGGATAGGCCCGTACGTCACTGTCGGTGTAGGTCTTCTCGACATACATGAAATGGGTGGTCGAGCCCTGCACGCCGATGGTCTTGCCGGCGAGGTCTTCCTTGCTGGTGCCCTGGAGGTCGCTGTCCTTGGGCGCGACGATCGCCGGTGGCGTGTCGATATATTTGTCGGTGAAGTCCACCTGCTTCTGGCGCTCGGGCGTGATCGACATCTGGGCGATGATGGCATCGAACTTGCCGGCCTGCAGGGCGGGAATGATGCCGTCCCATTCCTGGGTGACGAACTCGCACTTCACCTGCATTTCGTCGCACAGCGCGTTGGCGATGTCGATGTCGAAGCCTTCCAGCTTGCCGTCGGCCGTCAGGTTGTTGAAGGGTGGGTAGGCGCCTTCCGTGCCTATCTTCAGCGTCTTTTCCTGCGCCTGGGCCGTTCCGATCGCCAGGGCCATGGCAGAGGCCGCAAGGGCGATACGCATTGCAATTCGCATAATGTTCCTCTCTGTCGCGATCCGCCGCCATGCGCGGCGAACCAGGTCGATATCCGCGCATTCGCGCGCAAGTCTTTTTGCCCGCAACGCCGGACAATATCCAGTGTGGCGTGATGCATTGCCAAACGTAAGCGCAAACTGGGCCATTCGTCCTATCGCTGGAGCGTCCGGGCTGGGCGGGGCACAGGACGTACTCTCGCGACGGCCGATCACCATTCTGTTGCCTCAATCCGCGCTCAAGGCCGAGCGCTATGGGCGGTTGCGAATCCCGCGCTAGTTTGAGTGGTGCGGGCGATCGGGAACGCGGTGGTCCGGCAATTTCTCGGGGATTGGCGGCCAATCGGGGCGATGCTGCTGAAAAGAGGGGCGCCTGGTGTTTTGCCGGCGTCGAGGGACATGGGCGTTCACGAACGGCCGCTGCTGCGGGATGTGAGGCATTCGATGAAGACGCTGGCCGGCTTCTTCGGTCTGGACAGGAATGCAAGCCGTGAACGGCGCATGCGGCTGCGGCTCGATATTGCGGGCACTGCGGTTTACGCCATAGGCGACGTGCATGGCTGCCTGAGCGAACTGGTGGCCCTGGAGCGCGAAATCGCTGCGGATGCCGCGGCGCTTCCCGGCCGCAAGCTCATCATCATGCTGGGCGACTATATCGATCGGGGGCCGGAACCCTGTCAGGTCATCGAGCATCTTATGGCCCCGCCACCGGAAGGATTCGAACGTGTCTGTCTGACCGGCAATCACGAAGTGGCGATGCTGGACTATCTGGACGGGCGTTTGTCGCTGCTCGACTGGATGCTGATGGGCGCGCAGGCGACGCTGCTGTCCTATGGCATCGATCATGACAGGCTGGGGCAGGTCCATCAGTCTTCGCGTCGCGTCGATGAGGCGGTGCGCAGCGCGATCCCGGCTTCGCATGTCGCCTTCCTGCGCTCGCTGCCGATCATGGTCGAGGCCGAACGTTATGTCTTCGTCCATGCCGGAATCCGGCCTGAACTGGAACTGGACCAGCAGTCCGACGACGATCTGATCTATATCCGCTCGGCTTTCTACGAGAGCCCGCATCCGCTGACGAAATATGTGGTGCACGGTCATACGCCGGTGCTGGATGCCGGTATGCAGCGCGGCCGCATCAATATCGACACCGGTTGCTTTTACAGCGGCCGGCTGACGTCGCTGCGCATCTTCCGCGACAAGGGCAGCTATCTGAGCAACCGGCCGGGGTGATTACCGCAAGTCCGGGTCTGCCCGAAATAAACAAGGCCGAAGGCGCGACGCCCTCCGGCCTTGCAGGCATCCGCCTCAGGCGACCGCGCGGCGCGTTTGCGAGGCGATCATTTCGGCGATCGGCTCGAATACCAGATCGCGAATGTCGTCGCGCGCGAGCGCGAAGGCCACATTGGCCTGAATGAAGCCTTCCTTGGAGCCACAGTCGAACATGCGGCCCTTGAACGGATGGGCATGGAACGACTGGCCTTCGGCAAGCCGCCTCATGGCATCCGTAAGCTGGATTTCGTTGCCGGCGCCGCGCTCCTGCGTGCCGAGTATGTCGAAAATTTCGGGCTGCAGGATGTAGCGGCCATTGATGTAATAGTTGGACGGCGCGGCCGTTGGTGCCGGCTTCTCCACCATTTCGGTGACCGCGAAACCGCCGCGCACGGCGTTCCCCTTGCCGACGATGCCGTATTTGTTGGTTTCGGTCGGGTCGCATTGCTCGACGGCGAGCACATTGCCACCGGTCTGTTCATACAGTTCCATGATGCCGGCGAGGCAACCCTTCTCGCCGAAGGAAACCATATCGGGAAGGAGCAGCGCGAAGGGCTCGTCGCCCACGATATCGCGCGCGCACCACACCGCGTGGCCAAGCCCGTGCGGGGCCTGCTGGCGGGTGAAGCTGACCGAGCCCGGCAATGGCTGAAGCTGCTTGAGCGATGCAAGCAGGTCCATCTTGCCCGAGCGCGTCAGCGTGTCGAGCAGTTCTGGCTGAATGTCGAAATAGTCCTCGATGACGTGCTTGTTGCGGCCGGTGACGAAGACGATGTGTTCGATGCCCGCTTCGAGCGCTTCGTCCACGGCATATTGAACGACAGGCCGGTCAACCACAGTCAGCATTTCCTTGGGCATCGCCTTCGTGGCTGGGAGGAAGCGTGTGCCAAGCCCCGCGACTGGAATGACAGCCTTTTTCACTTTCTTCATATCGTTGTCTTCCCTCTTCATACTGATCGGGCGTTCGTGCCAACCCGTCCAATCCCGGTTAATGATTTTGCGGCGCTAGCTGGTCTGCTGATGTGTATCGGCTGTAACGCCGAAACGGTTACGCCTGGATGGATGCAGGGCACGCTTGAGTGTGGCTTTGGCATTCCGGATCGCGACGACAAAGCTCACCCCAGGCATCGCTGCCCTTTTCCGCAATGTTTGATTTCCTCGGCATCATGAAGACCGCTAACGGTGCCGACACACATAACGCCGCAAGGACGAAACGGTTGCGTTCCCCAGCAAAGATTGCGCCGGCTGGGATGGCCAAAGGCCAGCCAGCGGCTCGATCCAAAGCTCGCTGCGAGAAACCGATGTTGCAAAGGGGCAGGCCGCATTTTCACTCGCAATAACAATACCGTATGGCCAATAGGCCAGATCGTGGATCGGATTGTGACGCAGACCTGAAATCCCCAGCCCATTTGGGTAACATTTTGTAAAAGCTCGTTAATCTGGCGCGGTGGCCTCTTCGTCCAGGCTGTCGCCTCTGGTCGCGCGTCAGGAATGATGCCCGACTGACCTGACGCAATATGCAGTGGTAGCTATCCCGGAGCGGGATCTGTATAGAAATGGAAGAAATTTCAGGTATATGGTTATATTCATCTGGATATATCGAAAGAAGTCACATAGCGTGCCACCATCCTGATTCAACAGCTCCAGAGGGAGGGACAGTCATGCTGACGCGCAGGGGTTTTGGATTTCGTTTTGCCGCCGCCGTGGGCGGCATGGTGGCCATGCTGCTTACGGCGGTGCCAACCACGCAGGCGGCCGACAATGTGGTTGTGTTCGCTGCCGCGAGCCTGAAGAACGCGCTCGATGCCGTCAATGCGTCATGGCAGGCCGATGGCAACGAACCGGCGACCATTTCCTATGCGGCCAGTTCCGCGCTTGCCAGGCAGATCGAAAGCGGTGCGCCGGCCGATGTCTTTATCTCGGCCGACCTCGACTGGATGAGATACCTGTCCGGGAAGAACCTCACCAAGCCCGATACCGAAGTGCAGCTTCTCGGCAACCGCATCGTGCTGATCGCTCCAAGGGATTCGACGACCGAGACGACCATCGAGCCGAATTTCAAGCTCGCAGACCTTCTGGGCGACGGCAGGCTCGCCATGGCCGACGTGAAGGCTGTGCCGGCCGGCAAATACGGCAAGGCCGCGCTGGAAAAGCTCGGCGTCTGGTCGTCGGTGGAGAACAAGGTTGCGCAGGCCGAGAATGTTCGCGCCGCCCTGAAGCTGGTCGCGACCGGTGAAGCTCCGCTGGGCATCGTCTACCAGACAGATGCCGCTGCCGACCCGGAGGTCAAGATCATCGCCGCCTTCCCGCAGGACACGCATGAGCCGATCATCTATCCGGCCGGGTTGCTTGCGGATACGAAGAACGAGGACGCCGCCAAATTCCTCGATTATCTGAAGTCGGCGAAGGCCAGGCCGCTGTTCGAGGCGCAGGGCTTCACGGTTCTGGTGCGCGCAAACTAAGATTTGCGAAATTGGACCGGCATATGCCGGTCTTCCAGCCTATAGGATGCAGATGGACGTGCGTACCGAATTTCGGAAAGGGGCGGGGGCATGAGCTGGATGCAGCTCAGCCCCGAGGAATGGACAGCGGTCCACCTTTCGCTCAAGGTGTCGACGTGGGCGATGGTGGTCAGCCTGCCCATCGGCATCGCCGTGGCGCTGCTTCTGGCTCGCGGAAACTTCTGGGGCAAGTCGGTGCTCAACGGCATTGTCCATCTGCCGCTGATCTTGCCGCCGGTGGTCACCGGTTATCTCCTGCTGCTTACCTTTGGCCGGCGCGGACCCGTTGGCGCCTTCCTGGCCGAGAATTTCGGCATCGTTTTCTCTTTCCGCTGGACGGGCGCGGCCCTTGCCTGCAGTGTGATGGGTTTTCCGTTGATGGTACGCGCCATCCGCCTCTCCATAGAGGCGGTGGACCGCAAGCTGGAGGCTGCCGCCGGCACGCTGGGAGCCAATCCGGCCTGGGTCTTCTTCACCGTCACGCTGCCGCTGATTCTGCCTGGCGTGATTGCAGGCATGATCCTGTCCTTCGCCAAGGCGATGGGTGAATTCGGCGCCACCATCACCTTCGTTTCCAATATTCCGGGCGAGACGCAGACGCTGCCTTCCGCCATCTACACCTTCACCCAGGTGCCGGGTGGCGATGTCGGCGCGCTTCGGCTCACCATCGTATCGATCATCATTTCCATGACGGCGCTGGTCGCCTCCGAGGCAATGTCACGGCGGCTCGGCAAGAGGCTCGATATCGAATGACGGTCTCGGTCGACATCAGCCAGCGTCTCGGCTCTCTCACGCTGGAGGCCCGTTTCGAAAGCGCTGGCCGGCTGACGGCGCTGTTCGGCCCGTCCGGCTCGGGCAAAACCTCGCTCATAAACCTGATCGGCGGGCTGATGCGTCCCGATCGCGGGCGCATCACGGCGCAGGGCAGGGTCTTCGTCGACACTGCCGAGCGCATCTTCGTGCCCGCGCACAAGCGGCGCGTCGGTTATGTGTTCCAGGAGCCGCGGCTCTTTCCACATATGAGCGTACGCACAAATCTGCTCTATGGCCGCTGGTTCACGCCCTCGGCAGAGCGCTATGAGGATCTTGGCCGTGTGGTCGAACTTCTGGGCATCGGTCATTTGCTGGAACGACGTCCCAGCCGCCTTTCCGGTGGCGAGAAGCAACGCGTCGCAATCGGCCGGGCGCTGCTGACGAGCCCCCGGCTGCTTCTGATGGACGAGCCTCTTGCCTCGCTGGACGAAGCGCGCAAGGCCGAGATCATGCCCTATATCGAGCGGCTGCGCGACGAGACGAAAATCCCCATCGTCTATGTCAGCCACTCGATCGGCGAGGTGGCGCGGCTGGCGAGTGATGTGGCGGTCATGTCGCAGGGCAAGTTGTCGGCGTTCGGACCCACCGGGACCATCATGCAACGGCTCGACCTGCTGCCGAAAGAGGCGCAGGGCGAGGGCGGGGCGGTGCTCGACATGCAGGTTGCTGCTCACGACCGCGAATTCGATATGACCGTGCTTGCCTCGCGGGCCGGCGAGATTCGTGTGCCGCGGATAGATGCAGGCCCCGGCAACAAGGTTCGCGTGCGTATCCGTGCACGCGACGTCATAATCGCGACCGAACGTCCGCAAGGCCTGAGCGCGCTCAACATGCTGGCGGGCACGATCGCCGCGATTCAGCCGGCGGACGGTGTCGCGGTGGAGGTCCGCATCGACTGCGGCGGCGAGGCGGTGATGTCGCGCATCACCCGCCAATCGCTGCACGCTCTCGACCTTGCGGTCGGACGCCCCGTTTTCGCAGTGATCAAGACCGTGGCGTTCGATCAGGAAAATTTGTCCCGCACCGGGGCCTTGCATGATATCTAGCGTTCAAAAGGAATGCGATGATATGCCGTCTTTGACTTTGAGGATAAATCTCGATCCGCAAGGCCGGATCGGGCCAGGAAAAATCGAACTGCTTGAACAGATTGCCGCTTTTGGCTCCATTTCCGCCGCCGCGCGGGCCATGAACATGTCCTACAAGCGGGCATGGGATCTGGTCGAGGAGATGAACAAGCTGTTCGGCAAACCCCTTGTCTCGGCGCAGACCGGCGGCAAGCATGGTGGAGGGGCGCAGCTTACGCCTGTCGGCCTGTCGGTGGTTACGCGGTTCCGCGCCATCGAGCGTGCCGCCGTTGCCGCTGCCGCCCCGCAGATGGCGGCGCTGCAGGCCGAGATCGAGGCGCGCTGAGCGCGCAAAGCACGCTACCCGGCCATGGGGCGCATGCAAGCGTTGTCGCCTGCGACGACCTTGCCCGCCAATTGTGCTAGAGTGTGACTGGACGCAGGCTCGTTTCCTTGGCAAGACGTGCCTGTCTTTCGGACCTCTTCCCAGTTTTGCCAAGCATTCGGATTTGCCATGACCAATGTTGCCCTCACCGGGCTTGCCCGTGATCTCGCCAAACGTGCCGATGAGGGGCGTCCGGTGCGTATCGGCGTCATCGGGTCGGGCGAGATGGGCACCGATCTGGTCACGCAGACGATGCTGATGAAGGGCGTCGAGGTCTGCGCCATTTCCACACGCCGACCGCACACTGCCCATGCTGCCATCGAGATCGCCTATGGTGACGATGCCAAGGCGTGCGATGCCGACACCGGCTCCAAGGTTACGGCCGCCATCGAGGCCGGCAAGATCGCTGTGACCTCCAACGAGATGCTGGTCACCAATCCGCTGATCGATGTGGTCATCGACGCCACCGGAAAGCCGGGCGTGGCCGCCGATTTCGACCTGATGGCCATGGAACACGGCAAGCACCTCGTCATGATGAATGTCGAGGCAGACGTCACCATCGGCGCCTATCTGAAGAAGCAGGCCGACAGGCTCGGCGTCGTCTATTCGGTCGGGGCCGGCGACGAGCCGTCGAGTTGCATGGAACTCATCGAGTTCGCCACCGCGCTCGGCTACACAATCGTCTCGGCCGGCAAGGGCAAGAACAATCCGCTCAACCATGATGCCGTGCCCGACGACTATCGCGAGGAAGCCGAGCGCCGCAACATGAACCCGCGCATGCTGGTGGAGTTCATCGACGGTTCCAAGACCATGGTCGAGATGGCGGCGATCGCCAACGCCACCGGCCTCGTTCCTGACAAGCCCGGCATGCACGGCCCCAAGGTCGATCGCGACAACCTGGCGAAGGTGCTTATCCCGCAGGAAGCCGGCGGCGTACTGAGCCGCAAGGGCGTGGTGGATTACACCATCGGCAAGGGCGTGGCGCCGGGCGTTTTCGTGGTGGTCGAGGCAACGCATCCGCGCATTATCGAGCGCATGGACGACCTGCATATCGGCCGCGGACCCTACTACTCATTTTTCAGGCCCTATCACCTGACTTCGCTGGAAGTGCCGCTGACGGCCGCGCGCATCATGCTCTATGGTCGCCCAGACATGGTGACGCTGCCGCGTCCTGCCGCGGAAGTCTGCGAGGTGGCCAAGCCCGAC
>Ga0182738_1007273_pt1 | contig 11289 bp, 12 predicted proteins | sample eDN5th30CBELigMG_FD_128876 | JGI IMG/M metagenome (GOLD analysis project Ga0182738, IMG submission 128876) | Enriched Miracle-Growth compost microbial communities from Emeryville, California, USA - eDNA 5th pass 30_C BE-Lig MG (version 2)... ...
GCGGTCGACCGTCACCCGGACGTGATGGCTGCGCGAAAGATCCATGCCTCCCTGTCGTATCAGATGCGGCAGGCGCAGGAAAAGATGCAGCGGGCGACGCTGCAAATGCACGACTGGCGCCAAGTCCATCCGTTACGGGCCAGGACGCACGACCTGGGACTGATCCCATCCGGTTACCTGATCGAGCGCGAGCAGGCCAGGGAAGAAGCCCGGTTGCGGGCCGCAGATCTCAAGCCCGGGGTCGACGATGCGAGAATCCGGGCCGAGCATATTGCCGCTGACATCGGACAGCGCATAGAGATCGAGCAGATGCCGGCGCGCGAGCAGGTGGCGAATCTTGAGCGCATCTGGCAGCAGAAGGCTAGCCAGGAGTTGGAGGTGCTGCGGCAAGCAAAGAAACTAGACTGGGCCATATCAGAGTTCAAGAGCCACGCCATCAGTCGTGCACTGAAAGTTCCCAGTTACAGCGACACCGGCACACAGTGGAAGGCGCTGCCGGAGAGCGCACGTGAAGCGATAGACCGGTTCAATACCCTTCCAAAGGACGAGCGGGGGCGGGAGCTGGAGAGGATGCGGGAGCATTTCAGGCAGCAGGGGCCGAAAGCTGTGGAAGGACTGGTGCAGGAGCTTGATCTTTCCAAAGACCGGAGTAGGGACATGGGAAGAGGCTAGATAGTGTATCACTAGGCGAACTGATTCATGGCATGTTTCCAGTCGGGGCAGCACGTCCCCAATCAGCAATAACATTGCCATTAGGGGCATATCATAAATTTAGCTCGTACATCGCTATCCGCTTCATCCAAGTAGCCCGATCTTCCGCTGTGATAATCCCTTACTTATAAATGCTGACCCTCAAGTCTGGCTGCCTTTCGCTCTGTTAATTTTTACTGTACGTCCGGAAGTTTCTTTACCAGTTTTGTCGAGAACTTTTACGGGCTAAGTAATACCCTATAACTCAAACCCAGCATTTAAGTATTTATTATTTTCATTTCAATTAAGTACATCCATTAATCTGCCTTGGCATAAATTATGCTTAAGTGGGATGTGAGCGAATCGGTAGCTCATTTTCTTGTAAACAAAAACAACAAGGCTCATATGAAAACTAACTTAATTGTAACTTTTGTTGTAACTACGATGCTTATCCCAGCCGCGCACGCCAGTTTCATAAACGGGGATTTTGAATTAGGCGATACATCAGGTTGGACGACTGGAGGAGGTTATCGAGGTTATGAATTTAATTCTACACTTGCTCCCTCTCACTATCTGCCGGGTGGCATTAATTACTCTCCGACCCTGAATCATTCCGCTATAGTGACACAGGGCATTGCCCCTCATACCGACGGCACACTCAATCAGGTATATAGTGGCAACTACTCGTTCCGTGCAGAAGATACTACTAATGGAGGCTATGCTTCCGCTATCACGCAGACAGTAACTAATTATCAGGATAGCAACATTTTTTTTGCATGGGCTGCTGTATTGGAAGGCGCGCACGGGGTTAACGATGCAGCAACCTTTCAACTGACACTAACTGATTTAACCGACAATGTTTTGCTTGTTGATCGGAAATACAATGCGGCCTCGACTGGAAGCGGGGTAGACTCAAGATTTACTCTTTCAAGTGACGGGTATTTTTATACTGATTGGCAAATAGAGCAGTTGACCCTTACGGCTGCACAAATTGGTCACGATTTTCAATTGAGCCTGCTTGCCGCCGATTGCGAGCCTACGGGACATGCGGGTTACGTCTATCTAGACGGTTTTGGTGCTGCTCTGCCTCCAACCAATAATGTACCTGAACCCTCTACATTGGCTCTTATAGGATTGGGCCTGCTTGGGTTTTTACGTATGTCTCGCCGTAGTACCGGTCATCAATTCCAAAAAGGGTGAAATAAGCCGAGCCGGGTAATGGGTCAAGTGTTGCAGGTATTATGCTGCAGCACTTGGCCAGTTAAGTGAATAACTGGCGATAGCCGTAGAGGTTATTAACGCTGGCTATGAGAGCCTCTGGCTTCTATTGTAGGATAAAAAATTTGATCTTTAATTTTTTCCTGTAAGAGCATTCGGGCGCCCTGATCATTCCATCCAATCACCGTAGCTCCATCGGCAAAGATGACAATTGGGGTCGCCATTCGTCCCATTCCGAAGAAAAAGCCTATATCGTTCAGCATATCGCGCGGATATACGCATGATGACCTTACTTGATCATTAATTTCGGTACCCTCCATAACTGCCGTCCAAGCTCGAGAAGGATTGTTAGCGCAATAAACCTGGGCTGCTTGTTGAAAACCTTTCTCCGACACTCCAACAGGCACTACATAAGCGGAGACATCTTCTTGCGCTAACGTCTTTTCGAGTTTACGACAGAATGGGCAATCAGGCGCAGACCAAACCACTACCGTGGGAGGTTTTGCCCGTTTTACAAGAATGAGCTGATCCAACGGTATCTGTTTAAGTTGTTTTTGCAACCAGGCATGTCTTCCCGCCAAACTATTTTCAGAGGGTGAGTGAACCGCCCACCCCTGCGATTTCACATTCCCCAGCCAAACCATATCTTCTCGAAAATATGCAGAAGGCTTGCCAGCCTGCCCTGATCGGACTGCATAATAGCCTGAGAAAATAGTTGGCTCAATGCGATGACCTGCCCGCAAGGTGATTCCAGTTTCTTTCTCAAATGCAGCTTTTGCTTTGGATAGGTTCGGCTTCCATGCTGGGTCTGCAAATGCGACTTGAACAGAGAGTAAAAGAGCCGCGATTTGTAACAGCTTTATAAGATTCATATTTGATTATTTCCTGCTTTTTCTACATAAGCTTGAATCGCCCCGGCTTTAGTAGGCACTCTGCAGCTGGTTGAAATACTGGTTTTCGAACTCTACCGGGGAAACACTGTTCGCATAACCATGTCTTGCGATAGTCATATGTAATCCTCTCCTCCAAAGGGGAGGATTACAATGCCAACATAAGGAAATGAGTAGCGCTGCTACTGTCTGCGGTGAAATCAGGCTCGCAGGCAGCCGAAAGAATTCCAAGAGCTGTATGAATAGCCTGGCAGAGTACTGCCTAATTCGTATTGCCCGCTTCCGCCTATTGTGATTGAACTACCCAGCTTATGCAGATCGGCTGCGGTCAGATGAGCAGCAATCGGGTCAACCGAGCTTGCGACGGTTCGCAGCGAAACCGACGAGGCCGGCGAGCAGCAGCCAGCCCGTTGCGGGCACGGGGACCGCTACGGGAATCTCCGCAGGGGCGGGGCCGTTGTCGGACGTGGCCCAGGAAAGCGAATTGATATTGTAGCTGACTTGGCCATAGGTGAAGTCCAATGCCAGGAAGAGATCGCCTGCGAATTCATTAGCAAGGTTCAGTGTGAAGCTTGAAATGCCGCGATTCGACGCGTTGGCGGCCTCCCACGGGTTGTAGACGACGTTGAAAGAGCCGGCGCGAAGATCCTGGCTGCCAAGAACCTTTCCATTGCCCTGATCGACATAGTAGGCGCCGGAAAACGGCACATCGCTGTAGTAGATAGTGCCGCCGCCGTTTTGATAGGCGCCAGGGTTATAGGGTCCGGTCAGCGAGAAATCAAAAACAATGGATGTTGCGCCCGGCACCAGGCCGGAGAACTGGAAGATGTCGAGCCGATCGCCGCCCATCCACTCTGGTGCACCCGTGCCCGCAACGCCGGTCGTGCCGCTGGCAACAATGGTCGGCGAAACCCAGTTGTTGGAGAAATTGCCGGCAGCCTCTTGCAAGATAGAGGTAGCTTCTGCGATGGGGGTTGTGATCGAGGCGGCACCAACCAGCACCGCAACGTAGAGTTTCCGAAATGACATCGCTGCAACGGAAGTTAAAAAGCTTTTTTCCTTCATGTGTTCCTCTTGGTTTTTATATTACTAAACCCAAACAGCATTAATTTTTGTTATAAAAGTTGATTTCGAATAGAAGTCATTTCAGATCTGATCTAGCAAAATTTATGCCATAAATTATGTTATTGTTTTATATCCAGGAAAATATTGATTAACCTTACATCGTAAGAAAACTCGACATCTCGATTACTTGTTCTAGTACATCGGTCGTTGGAAGTAGAAGGTGATCCTTGGTATAAATTTGCCCTAATGTAGCTGATGCTAATTGATGCTGCAAAATGGTTCCCTTTTGCTACACTCAAACACACAATGCAAGGCATTGTTTTTTTTGGTTCGTTATGTTGCATAAGGGTTGTGCGAAATAAAGGGGGAAGAAATTCATGAAAATCGGCTATGCGCGGGTTTCCACCGATGACCAGAATCTTGACCTGCAGCTGGACGCTTTAACCAAGGCGGGATGCGAGCAGGTATTTACCGATCACGGCGTCAGCGGAGCCACCATCGAGCGTGAAGGACTGTCCCAGGCAATTGCCGCAGTCGGGAAAGGCGATGTGCTGGTTGTGTGGAAGCTGGACCGTCTGGGCCGGTCTTTGAGTTTTCTGATTGAGCTGATAGAGAAGCTGCGAAACGAAGGCGCCGGCTTCGAGAGTCTGTCAGATGGGATCGACACCACGACTGCTGGGGGTAAGCTGGTATTTCACATCATGGGTGCGTTGGCTGAATTTGAGCGCTCATTGATATCTGAGCGCTCGAAGGCCGGCATGCAGGCAGCCAGGCGGCGAGGAAAGCATCTAGGCCGTCCACACAAGTTGAGCCGGGAGCAGATCAGCCATGCAGTTCAGATGATCCAGGAGGGACGGGAAACCGTATCCGGCATGGCCGGGCTGCTGAGTGTGGATCGAACTACTTTATACCGTGCATTGAATCGAAAGTAAGTTATTTGATAACCGTGATCATCGCACCGGATTGCTGCAACGCAAGGCCAGTAGCAGAGGTGGCCCTCGTCCTTAAGCGATAGCCAGCGTCAAGTGTCCGACTGACTCGGTTGTTGGCTTCACCTTGATTTCGATGTCATACCCCAGGCGATTCAAGCAGTCCATCAGCTTACGCTCGGACAAACCGGTGAAGTCGCCACGCAGTAGCGCAGATACTTTAGGTTGCGGAATGCCCATCCGACGGCTGGCCTCTTCTTGAGTCAGACCACGTTTACGCACAGCTCGGGTGATTTCGATCACCAGGGCAGACTTGATTTTGAGTTTTTCGGCATTCGGCAAGCCCAGATCGGCAAAAATGTTGCCGGAACTGGTCTCAGCCTCAATGCCTTCAACGATGCGCTTTTGTTTTTTCATGTCGTAGCTCCTTTGCAAGTGCCTCGGCCACCTTCAGTCTGGCGCGGATAATATCTATGTCCTCCTTCGGCGTTGTGATTCCGCTCTTGCTCTTCTTCTGGAAGCAGTGCAGGACGAACACGGCTTCCTCGAATTTCACGGTATAGACAGCGCGATAAGTCCCACCCGCATCATCTTCGACTACTTCCAAGACACCAGCGCCACTGAAGCCCTTGAGCACTTTGGCCGCGCCGTGTCGATCACCGTGCTGTGCGAAATCCAGGGCGTGACCGAAAAATTTGCGTACCTTGGTCGGAAACACCATCAGATCTTTCTTACTGCTCCCGATCCAGACGAGTGATTTTTCTTCTTCATCAGTCATAGCATATTATACCAAAATAGGTATAAAAAGTAATCGTAGTGTAGGGCCTTACAATCGAATGCTTGGTTCATTTGCAATGAATTAAATTCTAGCAGCTAGACTATATCTAGCAGCTAGAATAAAATATTTATTTCTAGCTGCTAGATAGGAGTTTTTATGGCCGCAATTGTTGCATTCGTTTCCCAAAAAGGTGGGGTTGGGAAAAGTACTCTCTCCCGCGCGTTAGCGCGTGAAGTCGCGGTAGGTGGTTTACGGGTAAAAGTTGCAGACTTGGACACTCAGCAAGGAACATCTGTTGATTGGCATCGTCTACGATTATCCCAAGGGATTGAGCCAATCGTATCAGTAGAGGCATTTGCCACCGCTGCACAAGCGCTTGAAGCTGCAAAAGGTTTTGATTTACTTATCATTGATGGGCCAGCCCGCACTAGTCAAGCCACACTTGATATTGCCAAGGCGGCCGATTTGATTGTGCAGCCATCAGGCCCGTCGCGGGATGATCTAATCCCGGCAGTACGTGAATTCCACGCATTGACGAAAGCTGGCATCCCGAATGAGCGCCTTGCGTTCGCCTTGAATCGAGTTGGTACTTCCGCTGAGGAAGTGGCGGCACGAGCCTACTTGGAACAAGCTGGATATACGGTCTTGGCCGGTACCTTGCGTGATAGACCAGCTTACCGGCAAGCACAAAACACAGGCCACAGCATTACCGAAACCAGATTTGCAGGACTGAATGAACGCGCCGATACTCTGATTCAATCGCTTATTGACCGGGTGACTAATGGCTGATGTATCGAAACTCAAGACGCTAAAAGGACGTCGCTCAAACTTAGGCGACCCCCCATCTTTGGATGAAGCCAGCAATAATCTGAACGCACCAGAGATTGCACCGGCGCCTTCATTGTCTCCAAAAGCACTAGGGGGAAAGATTGACGGTCGTACTGCTCGCCGTACGAACAGAACCGTCCAATTTGCTACCCGTGTTACCCCAGACTGGGATGCGCGTATCAGGGCTATAGCTGACCGCGAAGGGATAAAACTGGTTGAAGTTTTGGAAAGGGCGCTAGATTACTATGAATTAAAATCTAGCAGGTAGATAGCAGCTAGATAAAAACTAGCAGCTAGATTGGTAATTTGCATCATCTATGATTGAGAAGAACATTCCACTCAAGCATGAGCAATCATATTAATCACTAACTGAGTAACTATGGTATCTGACAAGAACGATGGGCCAAAATCCAAAGTAACTATGGCTTATGCCTTGGAATTGGTAGAGATCGAGGAGCAATTGGCAGCGCTGGAGCGTACGAATCAACGTCTCCAAGCAATGGCCGAGCGATCCTCGAACAATCCTGATCTTGAGCGCCGCAGAAATGAAATTATCGACAAAGCAGCTCCGTTAGAACGACGTAGACAAGCAATCATTGCTGCGGAAGAGGCTGCCGCGGAAGTTTATGTCATGCACGGAGAAACTAGATCTACTCCTAACTTATTTAGCGACATTCAGCCTGAATTAGGTTTCTTGGCCGATATTCAGAGCGAGGTCAAAAAAGTCGAAGAGGATAGGAGCAAAAAGCGGGAACGATCCAAGCTACTGCCAGCTCGTTACACAAATCAGGATTTCTTTGTTGCAGATATCCTCGGCTATTCGCTCAAGGACGACCACGCCACAATGGAGGCCCCCGTTTTTTCACTTAAGACTCAGAAAGATCTCACTCCTTGGGAATGGACAAGTAAAGACGGTACAAAGCACATCGAGGTATCGCCTTCGGTCAAATATGGGCGAGCTACCCAGCATGACAAGGATATTTTGATCTTTGTTACCTCGCAAATGACGGAAGCCCTGAATCGTGAGCGGCCAGACACCCAAAGTCGGGCCGTGCGTTTTACCGTACATAATTATCTCGTGGCAACCAACAAACCTACAGGGGGGGTGGAATATCAACGACTTGAACGAGCACTGGATAGACTCAAGGGAACAACGATTAAAACCGACATCAAGACTGGTAACAAGCGCGTTAAAGAAGCATTTGGCATTCTCGATTCTTGGGCAATCATTGAGCGTTCGTCAAGTGATGAACGCATGATTGCTGTTGAAATCACCTTATCCAAGTGGCTTTATAACGCAATTCACGCACACGAAGTGCTAACGATCCATCCTGACTATTTTCGGTTACGCAAACCCTTGGAGAGGCGTTTATACGAGTTAGCCAGAAAGCACTGTGGCAGCAAGCAGTCAAGCTGGAAAATCGGACTTGAATTACTACGGGAGAAGTGTGGGGCGCAGAGTCACATCCGCGCCTTCCGAAATCAGGTACAGGAGATCAGTAATGCTCATACACTGCCTGAATACCACTTGATTTACGAGCGGGAAGCAGATCAAGTTACTTTCTACGTTAAAAATCAACAGAAGCTCATCTCTTCTTATTTATGTCGCTGACGCTTAATTCGTTATATCGCTGACATTGTGGATTGACTCGTTATATCGCTGACACTTTCCTGTGGATTGACTCGTTATATCGCTGACGCGTGACTCGTTATATCGCTGACACTCTATTCGCAAAGCGCTATACTTTACAGTCACTTAATAGGTATATCTCCTACCGTAACACGCGCGCGTTTTTTAACTTATAAAATCTTTAACGCCTCGCCTCCAACTCCAGCTGTGGATAACACAGCTCCAGAATCAAATTCCCAATTTAAAGGAATTTATCGACGCCCCCTGAAGGGGGCCAAAAGATCCCCCTTCCAGTTTCACCTTTTGTACTTCGCCCGCTTATGTTTCTCATCTTTTTCAAAGGTACAAAAGCCATCTTCTGAACCTTTAGCAGGGCATGAGGGCACTCCAGGTGGCTCAGCTGCCAGGGTTCCTTGGCAGCTGACCTGAGCCTAACGGCTCACCCTTTGGGCACCAGGACCCGGACAAATTAGCCCCAGCCTGCAAGCAGGCTGGGAGCTTCAGCCGGGTTTCTGTGGAAATTGCCCTTTGTCCATTCTGCTATTCCTTGCACGTCCTCAAAACCTGTCTACAGAAGGAAGGGGTAAGGTGGAGCCTGGGATTCATGCAGAAATACCCTTCAGATGCGTTCTCAAGGCCGTGGAGCGCATTTCTACCTCAAGCTGAAGGAAATCTATCTTTTTTCCTATTAAACGCTCCAAAAGGCTTTAAAAGCGTTTCTTAAAAGACACTTTCCTGGAACAGTTGTTTTTCGCTTTCAAGGCAGGGTCAGGGCGGGTGCCAAGCCCCCCGGAGGGCATGGCCTTGATGCTGTCTTGAAGCGACACACGCTAAGACCAGGGGGTGCAGGGAGGGTTTGATCGCAGGTCTCCCTGCATCCCTGCCAGGCGAGAAGCGGAGCGTGGGCCAGCGCTCCACGTACTTGCTCAAACAACTGTAATAAACCCGAAAATTCCTGCATGAATCCTGTATTTATTTGCAGCACCCCATATTCTTTCTGGAATGTTTCGATATTTTTTTGAAGTAACCGATATTTTTCTGAAGTGCTCGATATATTTCTGTTAAAAAGTTGAAGGCTGTTATCGAGACCCGTGAGGTAGCGCACAGACACTTCGCTTGTTATCTGACAGCGTAGCTATTAACAGGACGAATGTTTTTGCCAATTTTCCTAATAGGAGGATGAAAATGAATACGCTTACAGCTGCTACTCTTCTGATTGCAATCTTCTTTGCGACATCCGCTCTTGCCGACGAAAAGGTTCAATGGGCTGATGTGCCGCCAGCGGTACAGAAAACAATAACCGAATACGCCGAGGGCGGAAAAATCGAGGAAATCGAGAGAGAAACCAAGAATATCGGTGGCAAAAAAATTCCTACTTATGAAGCCGATGTAAGGAAAGCCGACGGCTCCAAGATCGAGATCGAGGTTGGCGAGGATGGCAAGCTCCTCGAACTCGATAGAGACTAATTGTCTTTGATAGGGTATCCAGCGGCACCATCCTTGATCAGGAATTTGGCACTGGTAGGGCTTGAGCACTCCTGCTGATCCTTATCCTTTCATCTTTTCCGCCAGCAAGGCATCACCCTTGCGCTTCCACTGTGCTTTGCGCTCATCCTCAGGCGATACCCTGGAGAGCTCCATGAGCGCGCCCAGGAGCTCTCCCCGATCCAGGAGCGGCATACCGGTTCTGGAGTCCACCAGTCCTGCCAGGATCATCAGGCCTGCGGCGTTGTAGAGCTCGCGGTTGCGCGCCTTGCGCTCAGTGAACTTCTCCTGGTTGACTATCCTGGCGGCATTGGCGCGTGCTTTCCGTGCCCGTTCTGCTGCTTTTTCCGCGCGCACCAGCGCCAGAAGTTTGCGCTCATCCTCTGGTGTCCTGTCCGGTTTCTCTGCCAGCAGCAGCAATAGCCGCTGGTGATCGCTGGGGGTCTTCAGCCCGCGTAAGTAAGCCAGCCGCGCTGTCATCCAATCATCCTGCATGTGACCTCCGCATCATTGGAGACTCGATTGTAGCGGAAAACTTGCCTGCGAGCACAGACTGAAGTATCCTTGTTAAGTAAAAGGCGCGCTTAGTTGTTTCTCTTTCTGGTAAAATCCCCAAGAAAGAGAAACGCGCGTCCTGGGGGGCGGAAACATCGAGCCGATTGCATCGGTCACGGCAGACAAGATCAGGCCGCTTCCGGCCAAACAAACAATGGAGCGCATCAGATCATGGCAATCGCACGCCTGAGCATGAAGGTGGGGAAAGCAGGCCGGGCGTGCCCGCATGCCGCCTATATCGTGCGCGAAGGGCAGCATGCCCGGCATCTTTCCCGGGGCGAGAAGCTGGAAGCAGTGGATGCGGGCAACCTGCCGGCCTGGGCCGAGCATGACCCGCTTTTGTTCTGGCAGGCGGCGGATGCCCATGAGCGCAGCAACGGCACGACCTACCGGGAGATGGAAATTGCCCTGCCAAGGGAGCTCGATGCAGAGCAGCGGGCAGCGCTGGTGCGGGCATTCGTCGCCCAGGAGATCGGAGGCCACCACGCCTACCAGTGGGCGATCCACACCCCCATCGCAGCGGATGGGCAAGCGCAGCCGCACGTCCACCTCATGTTCTCCGAGCGGCAGGTGGACGGCATCGAGCGCGACCCGGAACAGTATTTCAGGCGCTACAACGCGAAGAACCCTGAGAAGGGCGGCGCGCGCAAGGGCTATGGCCCGCGTGCGGGCCAGACCCTGAACCGGGCAGAGCGCGCAGCGGATCTGAAGGAATTGAGAGGCCGCTGGCAGGAGATGGCCAATCGGCATCTGGAGCAACTGGGGCAGAGCGCACGGATTGACATGCGCAGCCATGCCGAGCGCGGTACGGGATTGGAGCCTGAGAAAAAGCAGCTACCGAGCCAGTGGCGGGGAGCGGGAAGGGAGAACGTGCTCGAATTCCGGCAAGCGCGGGCAGCACTCGCGCAAGCCCATGAGCATATGCGGCAGGTGGTACCCGATGCGAAGGCCGAAGTCATCAGCCTGGAAGCTGAGCGGGAGCGGCGGATACGGGACCGGGAAGAGCGGAGCCAGGCGGAGAGGCTGCGCATCGAGCGCATGACGAGCCGTGAGCTCAAAGCCGAGATCGAGCGGCTGCGGCCGCTGGCAGTCAAAGTTGCGGTCGACCGTCACCCGGACGTGATGGCTGCGCGAAAGATCCATGCCTCCCTGTCGTATCAGATGCGGCAGGCGCAGGAAAAGATGCAGCGGGCGACGCTGCAAATGCACGACTGGCGCCAA
>Ga0182738_1007276_pt1 | contig 11280 bp, 11 predicted proteins | sample eDN5th30CBELigMG_FD_128876 | JGI IMG/M metagenome (GOLD analysis project Ga0182738, IMG submission 128876) | Enriched Miracle-Growth compost microbial communities from Emeryville, California, USA - eDNA 5th pass 30_C BE-Lig MG (version 2)... ...
ATGCGATCGCGGACATCACGCCTATCGCCATGATAGGCAGCGTGCCCGCCATGCTTGTGGCCAACAACAAGGTAGCAGCCAACACCCCCAAGGAACTGGAACAACTGGCAAAATCGGCGGAAACGCCCTTGGCCGAAGGTTTGGTCAGCGGTAGCGCTTACCAAATGGCTAGCGAAGTTTTCAAGGAACAAGCCGGGGTCACCACCAACCGCATTCCGTACAAAGGGTCTGCGCAAATCCTGAACGACCTGCTCGGAGGCACGCTGGACATCGCGATCATCAACGCCCAGCTCGCAGCGCCTCAGGTCGCTGCGGGAAAACTCAAGGGTCTGGCCGTCACAACCTCGGTGCGCGCCGGCATGGCGCCACAGATTCCGACCCTGCGCGAAAGCGGTTATCCCAACTACGAAGTAGAGGTCTGGCTCGCACTGGCAGGGCCGGCTGGTCTGAGCGCCATCAACATAGCCGCCAGGCGTGCGGAATTCGAGACCGCGCTCTCAGCCCCTGAAATGAAGCAAGCCATGGAAAGCCAAGGTATCTTGCCCATCGCCAAGCGCCCTGACGAGATCCTGCCCTTTCTAAAGGCCGAGTTGGAACGGAATCGCGCAGTGATCGAACGAGTCGGAATGACTGCCGACTGACGCGCCCTCCCGCTATCATCAAGCCATCTGGGTTTTGTCTTTAGTACCACTGCCCGCAGAATCCTGCGCTATCTGTTGACTGCGCCACTGCGTGGCACTGCAACCGAACGATTGATGGAACCAGCGGGAAAATGAGCTCAGACTTTCAAAGCCTGTCTGGTCGGCGATCATTGCCAGCGAACTACTGGTGCCTGCCAAAGCTCTACATGCGATATCGGTTCGTACGCATTGCAAAATGCGGGAAAACGTCACTCCTTCGTTCGACAACCGCCGATTCATCGTCCTGCGGTCTACGTTGAAATGGGCCGCCACTGATTCCGCATCACAGCAGCCCTCATCCAGCATCTTTCTGATCTGGCGTTCGACCTTGTTTGAGAAGCTGGCCGCGGATCGCTGCATGATGGGATTCAATTGCTGCATCGCCAATCGCCTCAGAAATGGCGTTGACGTCACCGGGGTACGCTGCAGAGTGGCTTCGTTAATGACGACTCCGGACAGGACCTGCTTGTACTGAACCGGACATTTAAAGAACCGCTGGAATCCCCGCATGTTGGCAGGCTTGGCAAACGCCAAGGCAATCATGTCGGGTTGGAATTCTTCGCCGAGCAACCAACGCACCAGCATCGTTATCCCGACGACAGCGAACTGGGTACATTGAAAGGATTCTTCGCGCGTGCGCGCCGATATCTCGATCACCACTAGCGGGTTATGGAATCGTTTGTCCAGCTGGATGAATGTTCCGTCGGCATGTAACGGCAGATGGGAGGTGTAGTAGTTGATGGCTTCTTCTATGGTCGCAGCCTCGCGCATCAGCAGTGTGACCGGCCCCAAGTCGGGCATGCCGCGCTGGATCGCAGCGCGCGTGGCAAAATCCGGGCAGTCGGCAACACGGGCACATTCTGCCAACAGCTTCAGAAATGCGTCGAAGGAAATCTGGGTTTCCAGGTCCTCCATGCAGGCAATGTCCAGGCCAACGCCGGCCATCATTTTTTCTGGGGACAGTCCCACCGAACGCGCAGTTTCAGGAAAGCCGACCAACGTGGCGCTACGGATGGTTCGTCTGTTTCGCGATTCCATTGAGTGACACCTAAGGCCTAGGCCGAGAGCAGCATAAATAGTAATGGATGGTTGGCTGCTGTCGGTCTGCGTCCGGTATGGTCAAACCTGGCGACAATCATTTCAGCGTTTCAAATGCGGTTTCTCGCACAAACAGCGTAACGATCCCTGACAGCAAGGCAGCGGTCACCAGGTAGTACACGGGTGCGACGGGCGTGTCGAATTTCCCGATCAGCCATACTGCGATGAACGGAGCGAATCCACCGAACAAGGTCACCGACGTTCCGTAGCCGATGCTCATCCAAGTTGTGCGATTGCGAGTCGGGAACATCTCGACCAGGGACGTAGGCAATACGCCTGCGATGGCGGCCAGTAGCACAGAGAATACGCATTGCACCAGCAGCAGGTCTCTCAATGTAGCTGGCGACAACGACACCAGATAATTAAAGGCCGGATACGCAACCACCAGCGTGAACACGCAGGAAAACAGCAGAACCGTTTTGCGGCCGATCAAGTCCGAGATCTGCCCGAAGACGGGAGTCAGCGCCGCCAATAGCAGCAGGCCGATCGTGTTGGCCCACAAGGCCTCGGATGCCGCCACATGCAGATGCGAGGTGACCCAGGTGGGCATGTAGAACAGCAGGATATAAAAGCTGACATTGGAGAGCACCGATATGCCGCAGGCTTTGACTGCCAGCTTGAAACCCGCACCGTCCTGAAGCATAGGAATCGGGCCCTCTTGCGACGCAGCGGCTTTCTCGAACGCCGGCGTCTCGTCGATGGATTTGCGCATCCACAGCGCAAAGGGTCCGATAATGCAGCCGATGATGAAAGGCAGGCGCCATCCCCACTCGTTCATTTCGTCGGGAGTCAGAACGGAATTCAACACTGCGGCCACACCGGACCCTAGCAACAGGCCGCCAACGACACCGACGAGATGCAGGCTGCCGTACAGACCGCGACGCCGTTCGGGCGCCCATTCCACGATGAAGCTGATTGCCCCGCCCCACTCTCCGCCTGCGGAGAATCCTTGTAACAAACGGGCCAACACCAACAGCGCTGGCGCGATGACGCCCGCCGTGGCGTAGGTCGGAAGTATCGCTAACAGCAGCGTGCCCGACGCCATCATATAGACGGTCAGCAGCAACGCGGCCTTGCGGCCACGGGTGTCTCCAATGCGCCCGATAACAATGCTGCCCAGCGGGCGGGCGACAAAGCCAACGCCGAATACCGCGAACGATGCCAATAAGGCCGTCGCAGGATCACTAGACGGAAAGAAGTTCTTTGCGATCAAACTGGCAACGAACGCATAGACTGCAAAGTCATACCATTCCAGCACATTCCCCATCACAGGCGCCAGAATCGTACGCACGCGGGCAGCCTTTGACCGCGTCGTGACTGCTGACGACGCCTGCTGTGCGGCAGCATTGACCGCAGGTGTTTGTGTAGACATTTCGCCCTCGAGATGTTGGTTTAGATCTGTTTTGTTGTTTCTTTCAGGGAATGCCGTCTGTCTGCGGCCTCGTACTTTGAACCTACTAATTACCGTTGACTATCCCTGGCTTACATAGTGATCCAGCCATCAAACCGAAATTGTCAAAATGGGGCAAGCACTTGCCCAATTGGGACGGACCGTATTGGGGGAATCACTGAGGCAGGTGCGCACGATGCGGGCGCCGCAGGGGCTGCGAGCTCGAACACCCGCAGGACGATGGGATCGGTTTCGTCATGCCGCCTGATTGCCAGGAAATCCAGGACCAGTCCCGTCTCATCAAGATCCAGTACGGTAAGCGTACCGGCAGCCAGATCACACTTGACCATTTGCCCAGGCACCATTGAAGCGCCCGAACCCGTACGGATCAAGGAGATCATTGCCTGCAGGTGATTGCACGTATTGGTGAGCGAGACCGGCAGGTGATGTTTTCTCAGGATGTCAGCAATCAGATGGTACTGGCCCGACATCTTGGGTAGCGTCCAGACCGGCCCCGTACGCAATAGGGTTTCGAAATCCCTTCCGCATAAGAACGACGTGGCGGCTACCCATGTCAACTCTGTCTGGCCGATAGACTGCGTCACAAGATCATGCCCACCCACAGGCCCCGTGATAAAGGCCATGTCGATCAGCCCCTCGGCCAGCTTTTGACGCAAGGTGGCAGTGAGGCCTACCTCCACTTCCCAGCGGATGTTGGGTAATTCCCGTGTCATATCCGCCATGAATCCAGGCAGATAAGTCGTCGTAACGATCTCATCTACACCCAGCCGAATCAAGCCCGTCGCGCTATTCTCATCCGATACGGATAGCAGCACGCCATGGACCTGTTGCAGCAAAGGCTCGCACCGAAACACGAGGTCCCGTCCTCTGGGAGTCAGAACCATACGACGCCCTTCTTTCCGGAACAGCGTGGTCTTTAGCCGAGCCTCCAACTCGCGAACTCGGCTGGAGATCGCGGACTGCGTCGTACTCAACCTGTCGGCCGCAGCCGCGAAGGAGCCCAACCGATGTATCCACATCAGCGTTTCCAGATGATGGAGGCCAAGACGAATCATGGGAATATGCCAGGTATCGAGACCATGTCGGCGCAGTCATCCGCCATCGGGACGAATGCTGCGCCGACGTGTCAGGGACGAACCCGCGTGGCGGGAGAGAGCTTTTTCCAGGGTAGATCGCCCGGATCGGCCGCCAACATCCCGGGAGCCAACGCATAAAGAATGTCAGTCTGCGGCGTTTCTACCATCGCTTCAAAATCGGCCCGGAAATGCTGTGTGCTCTTGACCACGATGATCTTCATTTCCTCAGGATTAATGCCAACCATCCGGAATAGCTCGCGATCCTGCGCGCCGATGCGACCGCTGGCAATGACGACCAGGATACCGTCGATCTCCAGGCAGGCGCTGGGACCTAATGTGGTCTGAAATCCCGTCATCTTGGGCCCCTTGAAGGTAGCCACTCCGTCCGATAACGCGACGACCCGAAAGGTCCCAGAAACCGGAGGTTCGCTAGGTCCGGTCGGCGTCTGTGTAGACTCCCCTATCTGGGTATCCAGACGCTGCCCGACTCCCGCACGATGCGCTGCAGCTGCCGCTTGCGGATCATAGAGTACACCCAGGGCAACCTGGCCTGGAAACTTCTCGCCCGCCTTTGCATCTAGCAAGGCGTGCAACATGCCTGTCGTCGAACTGGTACCACCGATGCCGGGGTTATCTTGCGTATCGGCAATAACAACGGCCCGTCTGGTGGATGCAGCGCGCGCCAGCCCCGCAGCGACGGCATCACGTGCGTTCAATGCCTTAAGGCGCCACTGTGTAGGCTCTGCAACTCGCGCCAGCAAGACCTCAACTGCTTCTTGCGCTCGGTCCCCATGGGACCACAGTACAGGAGCACACTCTTCGAAGTCCGAGGAGGGGAACGCCATGCAGAAACTGGTGACCGTGCCGAAGCGCTTGTCGACCTCTTCCAGCAGTTCATAAGCGCCCTTGGCGGGATCGGACGCGGTGCCCTGGGAATTGACCGGGATCAAGTACGGCAGACGTTCGGAATTAAGGTTTTCGCGGCCGCCATTTTCTAGGTAGCGTTCCAGTAATTCGGCGGCCCGCTCACCCGTTTTGACATAGTCGATATGCGGATACGTGCGAAACGCGACCAGACCATCGGCCTGCTCAAGCATGGCTTTCGTCACGTTCGCGTGTAGATCCAGGCTGACAACGATAGGAACGGAGGGGCCCGCCACACGGCGAATGCGGGTTAACAACTCACCTTCGGCATCGTCAAACGACTGAGCCATGGCCGCGCCATGCAGTTCAAGATAAATCGCGTCGTATTCCAGATTTTGAGCATCGGCAATGATTACCTCACAGATGTGCTCAAAGGCCTCGTCGGTGACATAGGACGACGGCACCGCGCCACACCACAGGCTGGGCACCAGCGTCCAACCTCGTTGCTGAGCTTGGCGTGCGAACCCCGTGGCCGAAATTTCGACCTCCATCACCATGTCCAGCATGGGCTTGCCATGCACGGGAGGTGGAAAGCTCTCTCCACGTTCGAACGCAGCCCAATCGGCCAGATTTGGCGCAAACGTGTTGGTCTCGTGCTTGAAACCAGCGACGAAAACTCGCAAAGGTGATGTCATTATTTTTCCCCATTTTCCAATGCATAGGCTACGACCTCATCGTGACGCGCGAACCACACACCGCCAGGCAAGGTCTTGGCGTACTTGATCAGTTCGTCCAGGATCCAGATCCGCGAACGATTGGTGATCACGTGCGGATGCATGGTCAGTTCGAATAGACCGCCTTCTGCGTAAGCGGCATCCAGTTCGCGCTTGAAGATGTCGAAGACTTCGGATGGTGGGGTGTAAGGACGCAGGCCTTGGAAACGGTGCATGAGGAAATAGACCGCGTCGTCACGCACCCAGTCGAACGGGATTTCGACTACGCCTGTGGGCTCGCCGTGCATCTCCAGCTCATAGCAGTCGTCGTCCGCCCCCAGGGATGAGTCGTAGGAAATGCCCAGTTCGCGGAGCAGGTGCAGCGTGTTCTCGGAAAAGTCTGCGGAGGGTGAACGAAAACCCGTGGGACGTTTACCTGTGACCTGATCCAGCGTGTCGAGCGAACGCAGCATCAAGTCGCGTTCGTCTTCCATGCGCAGGTTGGAGTTCAGCTCATGGATCCAGCCATGGATGCCGATTTCGTGTCCAGAGGCGATGAGCTTTTTCTGCTCTTCGGGGTACAGCAAAGCGGTAACGGCGGGAACGTAGAAGCTGGCGGGAATCGCGTGCTTTTCCAGCAAGGCCAGGATGCGAGGGATGCCGACACGGTGACCATATTGGCCCCATGCCAAGCGGTTTATGGAGCGGCCGCCGTCTCGAAGCTCGTTGGTTTCGTGATCGGAATCAAAGGCTAGCGCGATGGCTAGTTGAGCGCCGTTTTTCCATTTATTAGGACGTAATCGGCGGCCTGCTCGAACGCGGTTAACCAGGCGTCGCCATTCTTGTTCCGGCCATTGCCAAGGTTGGATCGTGGATTGATCGCTCATAACGGACTCTCTCTGCGCGTGGCGCTAGGTGTTGGCTAGGTGGCTAACACTTTAGGAGTATTAGTTATGAGTAATTGACGAAATGGGGCGATGTTTTGCCTGTCTGGGACAGTCGGTATAAGCGCTCGGATCAGGGTAAGTGCGTTTTTGCCGCGTCCCTTGTGACAGCTCACTCTGCGTGGGATACAGCGATTTCATCGATCAAAACAGCGGTTTCACCGAAAAACACTTCCTACGCTCACCACCTATTGAAATAATCTCTGTGCAGGGATTATTCCTCATGGTGGAACAACTATGCGTTCAGTTTTATTTACCCTCCTGACAATCGCCGTATTGGTATGCGCTACGCCGGCCAGATCTCAAGACAACCTACCCGCGGTAGATGGGCTCAGCGGCAAACTCAGGCTCAGTGGCGCGACGGCTGACGGCGACAACTCGGCCGGGGTCGAAGGCGCAATCACCTTTCCCCTGACGCACCGATTCGGCATGCAACTGGATCTAGGTGCTGGTCGCTTGGAAACGCCTTACGACGGGTATGCAGCCTATCAGGGTGTCGGTGCACACTTGTTCTGGCGCGACCCTACGAAAGGAATGGTAGGTATCGAGACCAGTTACTCGCATCTGAACGCCTATGACGGCGTGCACACCTATTCCGCAGGGGTAGAGGCCGAACGCTATTGGGACAGGTTTACGCTCGCAGGCGTCATGGGCGTAACAGGCGGAAGCGATACAACGGTATCGCACTCCCAGGACCGGTTTCGCTACGATATCAAGACGGAATTCGTCGCGGGCTCTCGGCTGACTTGGTATCCCTACGACAACGTGGCATTGTCCGCCTCCGGTGCGGTCGCGGGCGATGAGGTCGGTGCGGGCCTCGGCGCTGAGTTCGCGCTCGCTAGCGCGCATTCGTACCAGCCGAGTCTGTTTGTACGTGCGGTGATGAGCGAGGGGGGAGACCTCTATGCGCTGGCCGGCATCAATATCTATTTGGGACAACGATCGAAGTCGCTGATCCGACGCCATCGAGAGGACGACCCGCCTATTGCCAATCTGAGCTCTCAAGGACACTTGGCCGGTCTGGCGTTCAAACTACACGCCATCGAAAAATTCAAAAAACATAAAGACAATCCTACTGTCATCGGCCCATAGAGGCGCTCCACCACACGCACTGCAGTGACAACTGCCGCTTGAAGTGGCGGCTGGCGTTGGAAATGTCGATTCGTCGAGCAAATCCGCAGTTTCGTCGAATAACGCGCTCATCGATCAGCCCCTCATGCTACGCTCCGCGACATTCGTGTGTCACGGAGCAACCAATCGGATCGCTCAGAGTAGCGGTCGATCACCTTACACCCGCAGCGGTGACAAACAGAACGACATGTCTTGAGCTGGCTTATCTTGAGCTGGCTTATCAATGAAGGCAGAAAAGGAGATCGTAAAGTGTTGTCATATAACCAAGCCGTTGAACAAGATGGCCTTAGCACGCCGCTTTCACCATATCGCAATCGTCTGATCCTGGCGCTCTGCGCACTCGCTTTCGGCGTTCTGATTGCCGGTTTCTGGAACTTTCATTGGGCAGATGGATTCGGTCGAGAGATCGTTGCAGGCCAAACAATCGGAGACACGGAACGCCTGTCCGGATCCTATAGTGAGCGGGGAGCGGGTTTCGGCTTTGTCTTTGCAATCATTGCGGGTTTGGCCGCGACCTTCACGGCATGCAATTGCGTCGTATTCGCCATGCTTCCGGGCCTGGCTTGCGCGACGGAAAAGGCCGGATCACCTCGGCGACTCGCCATCAAGGCCATTGGCGTTTTTTCGCTTTTCGTCCTTCTGGTTTGCTTTATTTATGGAATGTATGTCGGCTCGCTCGGACCGGAGCGCGTGGACGCCTTCAACACTCGAGAAACCCGCCTGTTTCAGGCGCAGGTGACATTCACGCTGCTCGGCGTCGTCCTACTCCTTTGGGGGGCGATTTCGTTTGGATTCCTCGATGGCGTGCTCCGCCACTTGCCGCCCAAGTTGATGCACTTCGCAGCCGCGCCGCTGACCAAGGCCGGCCTGATGGGACTCCTGGTCGGACTATTCGCCATTGGGCGGCCATTTCCTGTGTTCAGGGACTTTCTCACCTATGCCGCCGCCTCGAAGAGCCCGCTGTATGGCGGCGCAGTGATGACCTTGCAAGGGGTCGGACAGATTATGGTGATGGTCCTGCTGTTCCTGGTGCTGATCGTGCCGTTCTCCAAGCGGCTGGCGAACTGGTCGGCGCGGCACCCCGGCAGACTGGAGCAATTCAGCTCGGCGATGTTAGTCGCCGGCGGCGCCTACTTCGTCTTCTATTGGGGCATCGCCTTTGCCTATAACGTCGGCAATTGGGGCTTCAAACTGAACTGGTACAGCTAGTTTGAAAGCATCGTCCTCTTGCACCCATGCATCCGGCGTGGCAGCCTGCTAGCCCCTATCGAAGCCCTCGCCACGTCCTCCACCGCAAATCATGATGTAGCACATGGCAGACACAGCCAGCCCTGCCCCTACCCACAACGGATATGAACCACCCAGCCCAATTAACTGACCACCTATCATTGTCCCAATGGATATTCCGATATAAATCCCTGAGGAATTCAAAGCGACCACCAAGGGGGCTTCTTGGGGCGCCAGGTTGATCAGCCGTTGCTGCTGAGCCGGTGATTGGGCCCAACTGCTAGCCCCCCAACATACCATCAACAAAGCGAGCAGATATATCCCCTCCGCTTCTTTTACGCTGGACATAATGGCCAGGCCAACGAGAGCCAATGTCATGACAAGATATGCGCCGCCCAGCGTAATGATTGGCCCGCGCTTGTCTGTGACCCAGCCAGAAAGATAGTTTCCGCCAAAAGCGCCAACCCCATATAAAAACAACATCATGGTGAAACTCGAAGCCGGCACTCGCAGAGCGTCCAGAATGGAAATAGTAAAAGCGTATGGCGCATAACAAGCTGCCATCCCAAAAACCGTGAGCATCAGAATGCTCGAAATCCCCGGCTTTTTAAGTATTGACACGCGTTGCCGCAAACCGACAGCGACACCTCCCGGCATAGGCTTCATCACATAAAAAACGGTTGCCGCCGATACGAATGAGAGCACACCCACGAACACCAATGAAGCCCGCCAGTTCAGGATCACACTGATCACATGGCCAATGGGTATCCCTAATGCAGTAGCGATCGTCAGCCCCCCAATAACGACAGACAGTGCACGCGCCCGCTGGCTGGGATGCACCATTGCAGCAGCCGTCGCTCCTGCGTTCGGAGTATAGGCTGCCGCGGATGCGGCGGCAGCTATCCGTGTGAGGATAAGCAGTGGCAATGTTGTGCATACGGCAGAAGCCACATTAGATAAACCGAGCAGGATCAACGACGATACGAGAAGCTTTCGTCGAGGAACTGTCGAGGTCATCGCGGCGATGATCGGTGCGAGCAATGCATAGGTCAAGGCAAAAGCAGTCACTGACCACCCCGCCATTGCTGTCGTCACTGACAAGCTTTCAGCCATCTCTGGCAAGAAAGCAGAAACGACGAATGCATCCGTTCCAACCGCAAATGTACCTGATGCCAACACCAATGTGGATCCCAGAGTACTTGGCAGTTTCTCGCTGTTTTCCGTTTTCATATTTGGATATTTAATATCTAGATTAGAACGCCAAAAAAAAAGGAGATTCCTCTTTTACGGTGTTTAGCTTGAATAGGCAGCATGCCAACGTTTAATTCGCTGAGCGCTTGATGAGGGAGATCCCTTCAATAAATCAGCAATGGTGGTCGCAGCCAATTCGTTTCTCCATGCCATCTCGGCCCGTTGCATGGCTGCAGCTATTCCACAAGGGCGCGCAAATTCATTTGGCTTGGCATAGCATCCTGCACCACGCTGCCTGATTTCAGTGCATCGAAACGCCCATTCGTCTCCTTCAATTGCAATTACGACATCCAGCAGAGTAATCCTGTCAGGGGCTTTCGCCAGTTGAAACCCTCCTTTAGCACCGGCCGATGAGGTAAGAATATCGGCACGCACCAGACTCTGGAGAAACTTGTTCAGGTAGTGCGACGGCACTTCAAATGCAGCGGCAAGTTTTGCTGTCGAAACCGGGCCTTCATTTCCGAGCCATACCAAAGTCAAACAGCAATGCACTGCCCACTCAACACCTTCACTCATTTTCATGATGTTTAGTTTTTCCAATAATCAATACTAGGTTACGCAGTGTTTGCAGATCTACTCGTCGGCAGCAAGCCAAAGGGACGCGTTCCCATTATTTGCCCGTTAATCTAGATAAATTACATCCAAATTTAATGTGTCGTCAAGACCATCAATGACGAGAGCAGGTAACCCATCCCGCAGGCCAACGCAGCTCACATGGCACCTTACCGCGATGTTTCTATCGGCAACTCCTCGCGGCAACGCCTCGAAAAATACGAATTCGCGGTACCGTATGGCCGAACGACCGTTTTCATGGGCTTCCCGCTTAAAAGTATACGACGTATACTTTGAAACATTATCCTTCGCTCTCCGCCATCTTATCTAGCA
>Ga0182738_1007278_pt1 | contig 11280 bp, 9 predicted proteins | sample eDN5th30CBELigMG_FD_128876 | JGI IMG/M metagenome (GOLD analysis project Ga0182738, IMG submission 128876) | Enriched Miracle-Growth compost microbial communities from Emeryville, California, USA - eDNA 5th pass 30_C BE-Lig MG (version 2)... ...
CGCCACAGACGCGGAGCATCGTCAGCGCGCAAGGAACCACGGCGCGCGGCCTCATAGATCCTTTGGACCTTATCTGCGCGGCTTTTCCGGTTGGCAGTGGTCGTGGCCTGTCCCATGGCGGCACGCGGGGCAAATCCATTGCGAACGTGCCTGGCCACGAGCCCTTTGCCCGCGACCAGGCAGCGTGCGGCCATCTTACGTCAACGTGCCAGCATTTCCCTATGCCAGATGGGCGGTTGCGCGAGAAGCAACGCTAGGCATTACCTCGACGGTGTAGCTACTCCTCGCCGCCGTTCACCAATTGAATGCCGCCCCAGACGATGAGCACCCCGCCAATCACGGCCAGCGCGGTCGAACTGTTGGTGCCGCGCAGGGCCAGGGTGTCGGTCAGTCCGCCAATCACGAAAACCACGCCGAAGACGATGTTCCACATGCTAGCTACCCCGACAGAAGTGGAAGAAGAAAAGGAAGACAGCAAAATGCGCGGTCGGACACCGCAGTCGAGAACCGCCCCTGGAGAAATGTGGTTTCGAGGCTACCCCATGTTGAGGGGTGCTAGCAAGGAAATTTGTTCGGCGACTTTGCCCGAGGATTCAAGCCGATGTGCCGGGCAAATCGCCCCGCAAGCAGTCGCCGCCGCCCGATGCTAGCCGCCTGTCCGTCTTGACCTTCGATTGCCATCGGTCCTAGATTGTCCCTCGCCAAAACGTCGCGGTGCCGGTGCGCCCGCTGCTTTGGCAATCTCTCCGCTGAATGGACTCTGCGGTAAGCGAGCAATGGAAGTCGAGTTACTGGTGCTCAACTACAACGGGCGCAGGCTGCTTGAAGAGTGTCTGCCCTCGATCGTCGAGGCAGCCGCGCGCTCGCGGCATGCCTGCCGGGTGAGCATCGTCGATAATGGCTCCACCGACGACTCGCTGGCCTGGCTGGCCGAGCATCACCCGGTCGTGCGTGTGATCGCGTGCGAGAACGAGGGGCTTTGCTCCTTCAATCACGTGCTGGCGCAAAGCTCGGCTCCGGTCACCATCTTGCTGAACAACGATATTCGCCTGGCCGCCGACTCCATCGATCCGTGGGTCGCGCCGTTTGCCGAGCAGTTGGACGAAGCGGCAACGCCGAGCAACCAGGCGCCGTGCTTCCTCGCCGCTCCCCTGTGTTGGCAGTGGGACGGCCACACGCTCGAAGGCTTTCAAACCGCCGTGCGTTGGCGGTGGGGGCTGGTACAAGCCACTGGCCGCTTTGACGGGGCCGAAAGCATCTGCCACCTGGGCGGTGAAACGGCCGCTGCCGGGGCGGCCATCGCCGTCGATCGGCGGCTGTTCTTGAGCCTGGGCGGGTTCGACCGCCGTTACCTGCCCGGCCGCATTGAAGATTTGGACCTCGCCTATCGAGGGCATATCGCCGGTTATCGTGCGGTGTACGTGCCCGAGGCAGTTACCTGGCACCGCGGCGCGGCCAGCTTTGGCCCCGAGTTTGGCGATGCCGGCTGCCTGCGCCTGGCATATCGCAACACGCTGCTGTTTCAGTGGCGGCATTTGAAACATCCTTGGCATCGGCTGCGGCAGGCCGTAGGCATCCCGCTGAGGCTGACTGCAGACCTGTGCCGCGCGCCGCTGGTGCCGGCCGATCGCCGCTTCCTGTTCACCAAGGCGCTTCTTGAAGCGGTGCGGTTGCAACGCGATGAGCGTGCCCAAGGTACTGCTGATACCATGCCTCGGAGCGAGCGACTTGTCCGCGAGCGTGCCTGGTTCCGCCGATTTCATCCTGATGCGCTGTTACGGCGCGCGGGAGTGGAGATAGCAACCGCCGAGCAACAGCGCGACCAGCGGCACCCCATTTCGCGATGGTACCTGTTGCCGGCGCTGGACCGCGTGGCGGGAGCACTTGCCGAAACAACGATGCGACCCTGGCACCTGACTGTGGTCGGGCTGGTATGTGTGCTGACGGCGGTTGCAGCCTTAGTAACCGGACTAGCGCCCGCTTGGCTGGCAGCCGCGATGGTTTGGATGGCGTGGATCTGTGACCGGCTCGACGGCAAACTGGCCCGACGGCAAGGAACGGTTACCCGCTTGGGCGCGTGGCTTGATGCCAATGTCGATGAGTTTTGCGACTTGACCATTCATGCGGCGATGGCCTGGGCTGCCTCAGTGTCCGCGTTCGCTTCGCTGGCTGGTTCGGCTGCCGTTACGTCAACCGACCTGTTGACGATCCTAACTCCGTGGCTGTTGCTCAGTGCGTTTGTGATCGGCAAGTACCTGCTGTTTTATGGCATGCAGGACAGCGCTCCGCGCGGTGAGCAATCGACAACCCAGCACAAGCCGAGCTGCTCAAGCTGGCTCAAAACGCTCTATCACTTGCCGGGAAATGCTGACATCCGCTGGCACCTGGTGATGATCGCCCTAGCCGGCGGTTGGTTCGTGCCGGCACTGGCATTTGTGGCCGTGTACTTCAACATCCGCTGGCTGGTTCGGGCGGCCAAGGTGCTGCTCCAAGCTCGGCGTCAGCGCGTGCCGCAGTGTGAACCTTGCCCGGCGGCGCGTCCACGCACTCCGCGCGTCATCATCGAGCGAAAAGCGATTGCAGAAAGCGCAGCGGCTGCCCCTACGGCGGGAGGTCTGCCATGAGCAGGGCTCCTACTATTACGGCCGCCGTGATCGCGCTGAACGAGCGGGCGAACCTGCCCGGCTTGCTGCATTCGCTCGCGTGGGTTGATGAGGTCGTGCTGATCGATGGCGGCTCGCGCGACGGCACGGCCGAGTTGGCCCGCTCGTTGGGCTGCAAGGTTGTCGAGCACCCGTTCGATAACTATGCCGCTCAGCGCAACCTCGCGCTGCGGCACGCCAGCGGCGATTGGATTCTCTCCATCGATGCCGACGAGCGTTGCACGCCTGCCTTGGCCGAAGAAATCCGCGGCCGGTTGCTCTATGGCAGCTATGCGGCGTTTCGCATTCCGATCCGTAGCCGCATCTTCGGCCGCCGGATGCGGTTCAGTGGCACTCAGGACGACCGGCCGATCCGCCTGTTCCAGCGTGGCAGTGGTCGCTGGGACGGCGACGTTCACGAAGTGCTGCGGATCGCTGGACGGGTGGGTGAATTGGATGGCTGGCTGGAGCACGAAACGCTGCCCGACCTGGCGTCCTTCCTCGCCAAGATGGAACGCTACACTACGCTGGAAGCCCGGCACCGCGTAGCGGAAGGCGTCTCGCCGCAGTGGCGCGACCGGTGGATCAGTCCGCTGATCGAGACGGGGCGGCGATTGATCTGGAAAGCCGGCTTGTTCGATGGCCCGCAAGGCTGGGCGTTCTGCGCGCTGAGCGGATTGTCGCAATGGGTGCTGGCCGATAAACACCGCCGACTGTGGGCACAGCGGTTAGCCGCTTCGGCAGTTGACGTTTCGCCAACACCAGCGATGACTTGGCCGCCGCAGTTTGATCCGCCCCATCAGGTGATGCGGCCCACTCATCCTCCGCATTTGCCAGTCGCTGCCGACGATTTGTTTCCCCGCGTCCCGGAAGAAAGCCGCTAGCCATGGAACTGCCGCTGCTTCCACTGACGTTAGCCCGCGTGCCCGACGGCCTGCGGCAAGCCCTTCAACAGGAAGGCGTGCCGTTTCGCAGTTGGCAGCCGGGCGAGGAAACCACTCGGTTTGTGCTGTTCGACGGCCGCTGCGCGCCGCGGCCGCCGCTTTCGCCCGGCCAGGAGGCCATCGACGTTGACCGCTTCCGCCGCGGCACCGAGAGCGATCCATTTCAAACGCTCATCGAGTCGCAGGCCGCCCGGCATCGTTGGCAGCTTGGACCGTGGGAGGTGAGCGAAGAGATCGCCGTGGCCAACCGTCGTGCTGTCCGCAAGCGGTTGTTGCTGCGGCTGCGCAATGAGTTGGAACGCCGCGGCGGCGTGTGGCTCACAGTGGGCTATTTTCCCTTCCCGTATCGCAGCGCGTTCAACTTTCGCTTCGACCACGACAACTACCACCCGGCCGATTTCGACCGTACCTTGTCGGCCATCGACGGCTGGGAAGATGCGACCAGCCACTACGTTTGTGCCTCAACCCATGTGGAACACACCGACGCTTTGAGGCGACTAGCCGGCATGCACGTGGGCGGGCATGGCTACTGGCACCACACTTACCGCAACCGCGAAGACAACGAACAGAACTTGCGGCGCGGGCTCGACGTGCTGCGGGCGGCCGGCCTGGAACCGATTGGCTTTGTGGCGCCGCACGGGCGGCACAACCCGGGCTTGCAAGCGGCACTCGACGCCTTGCGGATCGAACACAGTTCCGAGTTTGCCCTGGCGTACGACGACGTGCCGTTCTTCCCGGTTCGCAGCGGCGTGCTCCAGGTGCCGATCCATCCAATTTGCCTGGGCGTGGTGATGGAAGCGGCGCTCGCGGCAGTCAAACAAACGCCGCGGCCAGATAACGAAAGCGGCGTGGATTATGCTGCTGCCGTTGAGGTCACACTCGCACATTTTCAGCAAGTGGCTCGGCAAAAGTACGTGGCCGGCGAACCGATCTTTCTCTATGGCCATCCTGACGGTCGCGTGGGCCGTTACCCGGAACTGCTGCGCGAGACGTTCGCCACGGTGGCGAACTTCAGCGCGGTCTGGAAAACCACGCTGGCCGAGTTTGCCCGCTGGTGGCGCAAGCGGCTAGCAATTCGCCTGCAGTTGCAGCGCGTGGGCGAAACGCTAATCGTCACCGGGCAGATGCCACCGGGCAACTGCCGGGTAACCTTGAACCTGAGCCGCGGCGAACTGGTGGCTTCGCTTCCCTGGGATGGACGCGAGATGCGGTTGCAAACTTCGGCCCTGGCGTACCAGCGGCGGCCCGCCAAGGTGGCGGGCTTCCAACCGGTGCGCACCGACGGTCCGCAACCGCTCAAGGCCGCACTGCTGCGTTACCTGGACTGGGAACGTGTAACGCCCGTGGGCGAAATCCGCGTTCGCGATTGGCGCAGCCTGGTCAAGAAAACGCTCCGGCTGATTAAACCATAACCTTTGGCGATATCACGCATGCCCACGACTTCACAGGCCCGGCAATTGCAGCCACGATCCGCGCACGGATCGCCCGGCGATGCTGCTTGGGGCAATGTGTGCGACTGGGGCCAGGCGTGGGGCGAGGAACAAAGCGAGCGGCTGGCGGCGCTGGGACGCATCTACCTGGCCGGGCGGCATGACGCAATGTTCGCACCCGGCGGGGGAGAAACCCAACTGTTCAAAACAGCCGAGGCCCTCTGCGAATTGGGGCTGGATGCGCGAATTTGGCGGCCCTGGGAAGATCGCCTGCGGCCTGGCGATTGGCTGCATTTCTTTGGCAGTTGCCCGGAGTTTGTGCCGCTGTCGGCGGCCGCGCGGCAGCAAGGCGTGCGGGTGGCCGTTTCAACGATTGCCTGGTTCTCGGCTCAGGCCCTCTGGCACGAGGCGCCCAGCTTGCGACAGGGCATGGCACGCGTGGCGCGGTTTGCCGTGCGGGCGGCAATGCCGGCCATTCCCTCTTGGCGGCGGCGACTGTATCACCTTGCCGACCGGTTGTTGCCCAACTCGCAGGCCGAGGCCAGGCAACTTTGCCGGCATTTTCGAGTGCCAAGCGACAAGATTTCGGTCGTCCCCAATGCGGCTGATCTCCGCTTTGCCGCGGCCACGGCCGATGCCTTCGAGCGGCAGTTTGGCCTCCGCGATTTTGTGTTGTACTCCGGACGCATCGAGCCGCGCAAGAACCAATTGGGCTTCTTGCAGGCGATGCGGGGCAGCACGCGGCCGATTGTCATCTTGGGAGATGCCGTGCCAGGGCACGAGGCGTATTACCGCCGCTGCCGTGCCGAGGCCGGCCCAAACGTAACCTTCCTGGCTCGGCTCCCGCACGATGGCCAATTGCTGGCCAGTTGTTATGCGGCCTGCCGCTGCCTGGTGTTGACCAGTTTGTTTGAAACGCCCGGCCTGGTCGCGCTGGAGGCCGGCGCCCAAGGCGTGCCGCTGGTGCTGACCGACCGCGGTTGCACCCGCGAGTACTTTGGCCATCACGCCTGTTATGTCTCGCCGCTGGATTGGGCGGCGATACGGCAGGTGGTAGAGTCGGCCGCTACACAGCCCCGCTGTGCGCGGCGAGCCGCGCATGTTGCAAGTCACTTCTCCTGGCAGGCAGCCGCGCGTGCGACCGCGGCGGCCTACTTCGCTTCGACCCAGTCCGCGTTCGCGGAAAAGGATGCCGCATGTTCCCGAAACCCATCTGGGGAAGATTCCGGCGCAGCTCACACCCCGACGCGGCCCGCTTCCGCGTGCGGCCTCGCCGGCTGCTGGGATGCTACCGGTACGTGAGGCTGCGGTGGCGGCTATTGTTTGCCGCGATCGATTGCCTGGGCTGGCTGCTGTTTGGCCCGGCGCGGTTGGTCCGCCAGGCCTTGCAGATGCTGCGGCCGGGTTCGTCGTCGGCTACGCCGGTCCGCGAATCGGTAAAGCGGATTCTGGTCGTCCAACTGGACCATCTGGGCGATGCCGTACTCAGCACAGGCTTCTTGGCCTCGCTGGCGGCCGCTTATCCTGACGCACGGATCGATGTTCTGGCTGCACCGTGGAACGCCGCCGTGTTTCGCATGTGCCCCGGCGTACGTCGGGTACGGGTGCTGCATCGCAACCGCTTCGCCTCAGGCGGCGGATGGAATTGGATCGCCGCTCTGGTCCGATGTGCTTGGCTGCTGCGACGCTGCCGTTACGATGTGGCGATCGACGTGCGCGGCGAGTTCCCGCATGCGCTGCTAATGTGGCTGGCCGGTGCGCGGCACCGCATCGGTTGGAACTGTGGCGGCGGTGGTTTCCTGCTGACCAAGAGCGCGGCGTTTCACCGCGGTCGGCATGAAGTGCTCTCGCGGTTGGCGCTACTGCGGCAATTGGTCAACGCAGGTGAAGACGACGTGGCTCCGCGGGTTCGCCCGTCGGCTAAGGCGGCCGTGGCAGTTGAAGCCCGTTTGACCCTGGCCGGTCTGTCCGTGGCAGGGCCCGCCGGACCGCTGGTCGTGTTGCACGTGGGCTCGGGTACGCAAGCCAAACGCTGGCCGGCCTGGCATTGGCGTGAACTGCTGGGCCGGTTGATCGTCGCCCACAATGCCCAGGTGGTGCTGGTCGGACTGGAGACCGAGAGCCCCATCGCCGGGCAAGTTCTTGCCGGCGGCGCCTTGGACAACGTGGTCGATTGGACCGGGAAGCTGTCGCTGGCCGAATTGGCGGCGCTACTTGCCCGATGCGATTTGTTTATTGGCGCCGATTCCGGGCCTGCGCATCTGGCCGCCGCGGTAGGCGCACGGACTGTGGCGATCTTCAGCGGCACCAATCATCCTCATCAATGGGCCCCCTGGGGCCGGGCGGTCAGTCTGCTGTGCCGGCCGCCGGCTTGTTCGCCGTGTCACCGGCAACAGTGTGCTTTGGCCGATCACCCTTGCATGGTCGGCGTACAGCCTGGCGAAGTGGCGGCCGTCGCTGCCGAGCATCTGCAAGCGGCTGGCTTTGCGGCCCAAGTGGACTGCGCTACCGAGGCGGATCAGAACATCGAGTTGCCACGCAGACGGCGCGCGGCGAGTGCGCCTATTGGCACCGATCAGCGCGCGATGATGGGCGGCGCTTCGCTACGAGTGCTTGTTCCTTTACCGTCCGGACTGGAAACCGACCAGCGGCGCGCTATACCCTGTGGGGTGGGATCGCCTGACGCCGACGCTCCTGCAAGCAGCCAGCAGGCCGTTTATCGCATCGATGGCCCGCACCGCGTGAAGCGGCGGCGTAAGACGCCTCGAGCGCTGGCATCGAATTTGCCTTTGAACCCGGAAGCTGGTATTCCTCACGATAACCAGGAGCAAGGTTCGGTATGATTGCCCCCCATCCCAAGCATCGCCTCCCGCCAAGTCTGCGCATGGGGGCGCAATCTGCAGCGCCGGGTAAAGCGGGGGATCATCTCGGGCGAGGCCGCCGTGCGCGGCGGGCCGCTGCCTCGCTACTGCTGGGCAATCCCGTTGAGGAAGGCGAGCAGCGCAAACGCTATTCGCCTTGGGCGGTAATCGGGGCGTGGCTGCTGGCGATGTGGATGCTACTGGCCGTGGCCTATCACATGAACTGGATGTTTTCGAAGCTCGGGATGGGCGAATAGTCAATTAGTCAAACACGCATGTGGGCGTTTGCCCCTTAAGCGCGATCGCTATCAGTTGGCAAAATAGCCAGCTGTTTTGTACGGGTTACACGGTGGATGGAGCCGCCGCGCTATGCTTGCGACAGCCTGGTCATTGATGAGCCTGGTGCTGATCGTTCTGGCGGCCGATGCGCTGGGCCGCCCGCTATCGCGCGCTTGGCCCATCACTTCTCCCAGCGGTTCTGTTGCCGCACCGCCTTGGACCCAGGCCACGTGGCGCATCTGTTTAGGCCTGGTGGCCACTGGCTGCCTGCTAACCGGGCTAGCCTTTGTTGGGTTGCTTCAGGTGCCACTCATCCGTGTGCTCACGTTTGCCGGGGCAGCGATGGGGGCCTATGGCTGGTGGAGCGGCGGGTTTCGCCCATGGCCAACGATGCTGCGGAGTGAGACGGCGCTAGGCTTTGACGCCCAAAACGCGTTGGCCCAACTCTCGCCCGGCATGCAGCCGTCGCAGCCCTTGAGACTGGCACTCGCGGGTTTATTTGCTGCAGCGGCCCTGGGCAGCTTGGTGGTGGCGCTGGCCCCGCCGATTGATGGTGACGCCTTGTGTTACCACTTGGCGCTACCGAAGTACTATCTCGATGCCGGCGGCTTCCGGCACCTTCCCTATCACGACAACGGCACCTTCCCGCTGCTGATCGAGATGCTGTTTGCCTGGGGGCTGGCACTCGACGGCGGCGTGACCGCGCAGCTGATCCACTGGTTATTCGGATGGCTGCTGGCCGGGGCGACCTGCCTTTTGGCCCTGGACGTGTTTGCTTCGCCGGGCGGGGCAGGGCAGGGGAGCCGCAAGTTCGACACTTTAGGCTGGGCGATGGTGGCGGCCACCGTGGCCGTGCTCACCCCGGCCGTGACCAATCAAATGACCGCCGCGCTGAACGACTTGGCGCTGGCCGTGTTTACCACGTTTGCTTTGGTGGCCTGGCGGCAGGCGACGCAGCCTGCGATTGACTCCGATGCGGTCAGCGAGCGGCCGCATGAAAAATGGTCGGCCGGGTTCGTGGCGGCAGGTCTCATGGCCGGCGCCGCGTTATCGACCAAGTACCTGGCCCTGCTGTTTGCCGCGGCCATGGCTGCGATGTGGCTTGCTCAACTGGTCTGGTATCGGGCTGGGCGCGTAAAGCTGATCGCCGGCGCGGCCGTGGTGGCGGTCGTCGCGGCAGGCGTCGCCGGACCGTGGTATGCCAGGGCGGCGGCGCTGCGCGGCAATCCCGTTTACCCGTTCTTTGGCGAACTGTTTGGAACCGCCGGGCCCATGACCGATCGGCCCGACAAACGCCCGCTGCAAATTGAGGCCGCCGATATTGCGGCCGCCTCGTGGCGGATGACGATGCAGCCAGAAGCCTTCGGTGGGCGCGGTAATCAACTGGGCGTGTTGTTCCTGGCGGCGCTGCCGGGCGTGTGCCTGGTGAGGAGGTTGCCGCGGCTTTGGCCGGTGCTGGGCGTGGCGGCCGTGTACCTGATGTTGTGGTACGTCATGCGGCAGAACCTGCGGTTTTTGGTGCCGGTAGTCCCATTGCTGGCGATCGCCGTGGCCGCCGCGTGGCAAGCGACCGCCAGGTTTGGCGGACTGCCTGGCTGGTTGTTCAGCGTTGCTGCCTTGGCGGCGCTGGCGTTCAATTCGGCCCAGGCGGTGGGACGCGCCCGGGGCGAAGTGGCCGTGGCGCTGGGGCTCGAAAGCCGCGAAGCCTACCTGGCTCGGCATGAGCCTACCTACCAGGCGGCAACCTTCGCGGCTACGCAACTGCCGCCGGACGCCCGGATCTTGAGCCAGGATTACCGCCAGTTCCATTTTCCGTGCGAGGTGACGCAAGAGAACGTCTATCGCCGCGAAAGCAATTATCCCGACGTGCTGACCGATGGGATGCCGCTGGCTGAGCATCTGCGGGCTGCCGGCTTTACGCATCTGCTGCTCATGGATGTTCAAGGCAGCAAGGTACGGCATAGTACCAAGCTATCGCGACTGGTCGAGGCCGCCGGAGGTGCCGCCGAGAACCCCGCCACAAATCAGGCGGTCAACGAAGAAACACCGCTGCGTACAGTGCTGGAGTACGAACATCGCGGCGCTGGCGGCGAGCGGCGTCGTTATCGCCTGGTGGAGATCACGCCCGGGACGATTCGCCGGTAAGGGCAGGGGGGCCGGCAGCGCGCAGAAAAAGCCGCGCGGAGGGAACCTCGCTGCGCGGCTTTCGTTGGATCTTTCTATACCGGTCGTGCCAAGCGCTTGTCGCTTAGGACGATTGCGACGGCTGGGCGGCCGACTTCACGGTCGCGTTCAGACGCGACTTGCGGCGGGCGGCCGAGTTGGGATGAATCACACCCTTGGCCGCGGCCTGGTCGAGCTTCTTAAAGGCGACGCGGAGTTCCGACTGGGCACGTTCCAACTCGCCAGCTTGGGCGGCTTCGCGAACCTTGCGCATCTGCGTACGCAACGCCGACTTCACAGCGCGGTTCTTGGTCCGGCGCTCCAGACTCTGCCGCAGACGCTTCTTGGCACTTTTGGTGTTGGGCATAAGACGTAATTCCTGGCGAGTTCCAAAATCCGTGGAAATCTCTATATCGGCTGTTGGCGACGCTGGCGCCAATCTGCGGCTTAAGCCGCTGCCAGCGAGGCCCCTTGCCGCTTGGCCGATCAGACAGCCCTGGATGGCTCACCGAACGGCAGAAACAGGCAACGGAGGCGGAATAAAGTAGTGTGACGCGAATGCCCCAAACTGTCCAGCCCCCGCGGAGGCAAAATCTGTGCCTGCCAAGCATAGCGAGCGCGGTTATGTCGAGGAAGGCCGCCCGATGGCTCAGCGGTCGGCCCAGAAACGCCCCCCTACTCGCGGTTGATAAACTCATCCAGGTTGAGCAGCACCCGGGCAACGGCTGTCGTGGCCGCCCCTTCGGCCGGCGCGATCCCTACTGGCAGCTTGGGGGGAGCCGCGGCGTTCGCGGCTGCTTCGTCGGCCGCGAATGCCTCCAGTGAGCGGTCGTAGTAAGCGGTGAGCAGCGACAGTTCCTGCCCTTGTGGTTGCCGGCTGAGGCACAACCGGAACGCGCGTTCGATCCGCTGCCGGGGCGTTTTGTCGGCGGCTTCCTGCAAAACGCGGCTGGCCAGGCCC
>Ga0182738_1007279_pt1 | contig 11278 bp, 3 predicted proteins | sample eDN5th30CBELigMG_FD_128876 | JGI IMG/M metagenome (GOLD analysis project Ga0182738, IMG submission 128876) | Enriched Miracle-Growth compost microbial communities from Emeryville, California, USA - eDNA 5th pass 30_C BE-Lig MG (version 2)... ...
TAAAAAAATACCAAAAAGAAAATTAGAAAAAAATCTTTAGGTCTAAATTCAATTTATTCACTTTTCAAAACAAGAAAAAAAGACATTACAAAAAAATTAATTAAAACCTTGTCTTCAAGCAGCTAGTTATTTTTCTCAGAGCTAAAAGCTTCGAAATATTGGCTATTAATATCCACTCTCCCAATCGACGGTAATTCAGGGTTCACAGTCTGAGTTCCCAATGTCATTTTACCCTTCTTTGAACTTGCTGTGGTCGGTCTTTGAGATGATTTCACAGCATTTCTATACATTCCTCCTTCATAATCTCCCGACTTTACAGGCCTAAAGGGGGCTTGAGCCAGTGCTGCCTTGAGACTTTTCACCGATTTAGAGCCCTTTTCTTCCATGTTGGACTCAATAGTTTGTTCTTCTGTGTTTAAATTTCTTATGCTGGCGGCTTTGCTTGTGGTTGACATTGTCAAATTATTATTATATCTTGAAAGATTATACGTCTCTGATGTTATTTTCTGTCCTTCCATGACTAGAGGGACAAATCTAACTCCAGTCATTGAAGTTGGTCTTTGGTCTCCATTTATAGACAAATTACTTGCCGTGGAAAATCTCGCGTTTTTCGCTGTAGAAGGTCTTGTATGAATCGCCATTGGCTTTCCTTGTAAAGCATTCCATGGAGTTTTCGCCCTTTGATCAAATTCTTTTGGGGAATATAAGTGAGGCTTCAAGGCCATTTTGGCCGAAAATGGCCGGCTTTTCATAGGAATCCAAGCTTTTGGAGGATTATAGGAGGTATCTTCATTGTGTTTTGGGGTGGTTTCTGTGATCTCTGGGCTTTCTATGATCTCAGAAATAAATGGCTGGTGAGGTTCATCACCTTGGGTTAGTGTCTGGAAGAGATCGTAGCTGGGAGATGTAGGGAGTTTCAAGGGAAATTTAGGTGAAGAGAGTTGCCCCATAGAGGAGTTTTCCTTTGTGGTCTGGACAATGGAATGATATGTCGGGGCATTATCGAGGAATTGGTTGATTTTATGCGTGATTTTCTTCTTGTGGACGTTGTAATCTTGTCTTGGGCCTGAAGTGAGAATTTCTTCAATGGTTTCGTGATCATAATCATCATCATTAGAGAAGAAATCTTCTACAGTTTTCGCGGAGCGAAGGCTATTCCTCAAAAAGGCAGATTGCGGCCTGTCTGTGGCTCGTTTACTGGTTCTTAGACTGCTTTGCTTGAGCTTGGCTTCTCGTTCTGTGCGGAGAAATTTGCTGATGGTGCCATTGGGGTCTTGTTGGGCGTTTTTTTTGAGAATGCTCTCGACGATGGCAGTTTGGGGAGTATTCCAGAGATTGGTTTCTTTCATTGTTCTTTGGAGGTCTTCTACACGAGAAATTTCTTTTTCGAGCATTTCTTTTTGTTGTTTGACTTTGTAGATTGCATTATGAAATTGATCGGTTTTGAGTTTTCTTTTTGGCTTGAGGCCAGAGTGGTCCTTGAATTTGCCACCATTAGAAGAAGAAGTTTTGGCAAATTCATTCAGGAATTGGAAGTTAACGGTTGTATTGCCAAATGTGCTGGAAAAAGGCCTAGCAGAATTATTAGCAGTCCCGGGGCGGAAGTTTTGTAATGTGGAGAGTTTCAGCCTTGTGGTTGTATTTGCAGTAAGAGGACGGTCAAAATCGAAGCGTTTTTCAGAGGGTGTTGTGTTAAGGAGGAGAGCTTCAGAAGGGCTGGTGATTTCATGTTTGACTATTGTGGGACAATTGGAAGATTGAGGGCGGAACTTGAGAAAAGAAGTCACACCGGCTGAGAATGGGCGGGGTTTGTTGGAGTTGTAGGCTGTGGACATGGAGTTGGGAGGGGTTTGTGTGAAAGGAAATTTTGATTATAAGGGTTTATGTGGGGTTTTATGTGTTGGTGCGTGAGATAAATTGGGATAAATATCACGTGAGAAAAACAGAGATTTGTTGGATTAAGAATGGGATAAAAGTAGAAGCGAAATTAAGAGAGAGGGGAGAAATAAATTTTAAGGCAAGGGCTTAGGATGCTGTTAATCTAAGCGTTATTAATCAATTAAGAAAAGCTTTTTTTGTTTATGAGAGGTTTTTTTTGTGTTATTATAAAATTATGTAACTGATTTTTTCAGCTTCTCAATAAAGATTTTTCCAATATTATGGCCTTTTTGAGGTCAAGTCAGAAAAGGCTGACTAAATACGTCATCCCTGACTTTGTCCATCAAGGCCCAATTTTGTGAAATATGATGTAAAACAAGGGTGGTGAGATCTTCAGAGAGGGGTTTCTGATGATTTAGGAAGGGAAGAGTAGAGCAATTTTGGTGGAATTGATGATATCAATTATGATTAATTAGAGGTTTGATGATCACCCAAAGAAGAGAATTGAGGTTTAATTTAGGCTGATTTTTATGGGAAAGTGGCAAGTTAAAAGGGTCTGTGGTGGATCAGGAGATGCTAGTCCAAGGAGATTGGAGGTTAGATGAGGGGATTGTTGGAGGTTTATGAAAGAGGATTTGTAAGGAGGAGAAATGGCTTGGAAAAAGGGATTAATTCTTTGATTAAATTAAGAGGTGACGGTTTTTATTCCTGCAAAGAAAAACAGTTTTTTACAATAATTAGAGAATAAACCAAGAAATCAATCATTGAATGGACTGATTTTTTGTTCAATACACGTCCTTTCTTTCTTTAGTGAGGTAAGAACGAAGCTATATCAATCTATTGGGAAAATCAAGTTAGCCTTGGATTTTCTATTGGCTTTATAACGCTAAATTTCCTTTAGGAATAAACTTTTCCATAAAGAAAAATGTATATTTACTGAGGTTTTCCCTTCTCTAAGTCCATGAAAAAGGCTTTTTTGGGCCCCTTTCCCAGAGAGTCAAAACGGTCAAACCCTTTTATTAAGACGTGACAAGGATATATTTTCTTTGAGTTTAGACCCTCAATAATCCTTTGAAATCTTTCCCAACCCTTTATTTTCCCAAGAGAACCCTTCTTCAGAGCTCTTTTTAAAGCTTTTCCACCTCTCAGTCAGGAATTTCTTCCAAGTGAATTTTTCATTTTCTTTGCCGGATACCAACCCAAAAAAACAAAAGATTTTTTCTTATTTAGCCTATTTCTATTTTCTTAATTCGACGCAAAATACACAATCCAAAATCCAGTATAACAGTTTATCTAAAGAAGAAATCTCAATAAACCTTTCATTTTGCGATTTTCATTTCACGTACCAATCAATATCTTGCTACCACCTTCTCAAAGGCCAACTCGCGCAAACTCAACCTCCTCTCAAATGGACTCTTCACCTAGCTCCATAAAACACATGAACCACTTTCCTTTACCAGAAAAACTTCATCCAAAACTCCATCAAGCCAAAAACGCTCTTTATCCGCCTTATTTCTCTTCCAAATCCCTCGCTGACACAATCCTTGAGCTTACCAACGCAGAGCTAGATGTTCCTTTACAGGCCGTTCAAAGACTCGATTCCCTTCTTCTACCCCAATTTCCCTCTCAAAGCCATAATTGGCCTTTACTTAAAGCTTGGAATCAAATCCTTGAATCCTATAGTAAAGATGGCGTCTTTTATCCTCCTGAACATTTCTTTAATGGCCACAGACCCAACGCCCTGATAAATATGACCACAGAAATCCGGAAAGAAATATTCAAGCCTCTGGATCAATTTATCCAGGCATTGGATATCTTGTTAAATCAGGTCCAAAAATCTACCTCCTTGGACCATAAAGATGAGATTACTAGCACGTTATCCGAGCTCAAGACCTTTTATTCCTCATATCAAGGCCAGGTTCTCAATCTTCTCAGTAATATAAATCTCAAGAGACATCACTCTTATGACCAAGAACTTGCCGATCTAACTAATCTGTTAAAGCCAAAAGCGCTGTTATTCGGCGATATTTTTCCTCACGGCCCAGCTTTCCGGGTCTCCCAGGAGCTTTGCCAAGGAATTATCAAACTGGATGAGGATAAGAGATTAATGGAAAATACCACGAGCTCTCTTCCCTTTCAAGAACCACAAGGAGCTAATAAGCCAGAACCTCGCGTAATTTTCAAGCACAGCAGCTCTTTACTGAAGCAACTTGGCCAAGACGAGCTTGTCTGCGCTTTATATAGAATTCTTGACATCCCAATCCCTTGTAAATCTCTTGTGGTCTTCTCAAATATCAGTCCTGATAACGACAATTTCTACCTTTTAGAAGCCTTTGAAGCGATAAACCCAGCCCTAATCCTTGAAGACATTTTACTGTGTTCCGATTGGCCAGAAAAACATCACCAAACCTTTTGTTTACAGGCCCTTGGAACCCTCCTGACTTCCCCTTCTAATGCAAATCCCTTCAGTTTCATTTATGATCCCACCAAATACGGCCTGATTCCCATCAAAATGTCCTCTGCTTTCAACCCAGCCCTCTCCCCTCCAACCGAAAATAACACATATATGATACAAACCAAGTCCCTTGTGTACCTTTTACGAGGGATGGACCGCCCTTTACCCAGCGCTTTACGCAATTCTTTACAAAATCTCTCGCCAGATTTCTTTATATTGACATGGCTAAAAATTCTTTATCAAAGAAAACAATACAGAAGTCGATTGATTTCAGGTTGTCTTTTGCAAATCCGACGTGGGGATATGGGAAATGATGGCCCAGAACCCCTGATAAATCATTTGCTGGATTCCCTTTCCCAGCCTTATAATATTCCTGAGACCCTGGTTGACTCTATAAAAGGAAAGCTTGAGCTCATAATAAAGACAGTCTCGGCAAAATCTTTATACATCACCCCTCAGAATCTTCTTATGACGATCTTTCCTACTTTGGGAATTCATTATAAAGAATTACGATCGAAGATTGCGAACCCAATTGACGCTTGGTGGGCGCTGTTGGACTCAGATCCTGCTCTGTTAGAGTATTTTCCTTTGGAGCAAGAGACAAAAGACCTGACAAAAGATAACTTTGTAGGCATCCAAGACCTTTATCTTTCAGCTTCAAGAGGTTATTTGAAGAACAATTCCGAGATATTGGATAAATTTGTTCAGAAATTTACTGAAAGATTTGCAAATAATAAGCAAATAAACTCTGTAGAAGTGCTCAGAGAGCTTCTTGTTTATATCGAACTGGGGATAAAGGAATGTCAGGACCCAAAGAAATTTGTTGACCTCTGGTATAAAGTCCGTAAAGATATCCCACAGGAGTCTCCATTGAATGAGATATGTGACCAATTGTTTTCTTCAGTAGAAAACCAAGAGATTCAATGGTACATGACTATAGAAAAGAATTTTCCACGGGGCTGGCAAATGTCTAATCCTGAAGGATGGCACACAGAGAGTCCTTTAGAAGTTCGAGGCGCTACAATCGGCAAAAGACAATTATCTGAAGAGCTTATAGAAGAAGTCTTGGACGAAAAAGGGAGTTTATGCAGAGAAATTATTTATAATGGAAACCGTTGTATAACGAAATTTCCTGCAAAAAGCCACAGGCCGATCTTTTATTTCAAGAAAGGGCCAGAGATCTCAGGGTATGAATATGCTGTGACGATGTTTTTGAGAGAATTCGGAGTGGAAGGAGTTCCCTTTTGTGAGCTGCTGGTCATGAAGGACCCGAAAGAAGGACTTTATTCGGCGCTTTTAGTGCAAGCTGTTGGAGGGGAAGTCCTTGAAAAGATCTGGGAAGATGACATGGTATTTGGAGGCTTAGAAAGTGAGCATACACAGCTGTTGATTTTGGGGTCGATGTTGCTGAACCCAGAAGATGGAAGAGGAAGCAATTTTGTGCTGACTCCTGACCATAAAAGGATAATTCCGATTCATAATGACCACGCTTTTGTGAAAGGAACAAGGTCTCATGAAGAAAGTTTCTTGGGATTTAAGTCAACAAAGACGGAGTTAGTGAGCAAAACTGTGCTCTATTGTCTTCATGAAATGAACAGACCGATCCTGAAAAGTGTTGCTAAGAGGATAAGGGGGATAGATGTTGACGTTTTTCTGAGAAAATGGCTGGAGAAACTGGTGAAAATCAACGAAAATTTACAAGAATTAGTGTCTGAAGAAATCATGCTTTGTGACGGAAATAGAGGGATTTTCTACCGTATTGGCTTCCCTGCTAATTTCATCGAAAGACTCTATGAAAAATTCCACAAAATGCAACAAATTATAACAAGAAACAAGTCAATAAAGCCATTGGATCTCCTTAAAGCACTTGAGCCAAATGTATACAAAATATATATGGGAGCTTTTCAGCAAGAATCGACCGTTTATGACCGCTTTATGAACGCGACTGACGATCTTTATAAGCACGATAAAATAAAAGGGCAAGTTCCAAGATATAACAGCCTTCAACTTTTGCATTTACTTGGGATTCCTCTTGAAGAAGTTATCGGTAAAAACTACCCTCCAAAACAAGGCCCAAGAGAAGCGTTACATTCTCTTGTAGAATGCTCAAAAATTCATAAACAAATGTTTGATTATGCGAGTCTCTTAAATGGAGAAATGAAGATTGACGTCGTAAACGCTGAGAGATTCGAAGATTTGTTGAGTGAAGAAAGCTATCTGAAAGAAGTTTTACAAGACCCGGGTTTTCATATTCTAGCTCTTGAGAATAGCTGCTTTTTGAGGAAAGAGACGATTCCCGGGGTTTTTGCTGGGCTTTGTAGGCTTTCATTGAGGGCCGTGATAATCCCAGGAGCAAGAAATTTAACAGGAGATGCCTTGAAAATTCTGGGAGAAAGCTTGCCGAATTTGGAGAGTTTGAATATCGGAAATAATGAAAACTTGAGGTCTGTGGTAATTTCAAAGGGTTTGCTTAAAAATTTGAAGCATTTGAATGTGAGTGGGTGCTCTGGGTTGATATATTTAGAAGCGGAAAGTGGAAATTTGAAGGCTTTGGAAATTTCTCATAATAAAAACTTGAAGATTGTGGGACTAAAAACGCCTAAATTGAGTTATTTAGATTGCACGGATGGTTCAATAGAAATGATGTACTTGGAAGGAGGAATAAGAAAATTGGAAGTGCTGAAGCCAAGCGGTTTGTTTATGGAAGGAAAAATGATTGGGCTGGGGGAGTTTAAGAAGATGGTGGTTGTTGAAGTTTTAATTAGTCATCTTTCGGATAAAAAGGGAACTGAGGAAATCTTGCAGAGCTTGTTTCCTAATGGGTTTCGGGATGGCATCGAAAAAATTACGCGTGGCTTGTAAAAGGAAAGGAAGTAACTTTTCTGATTTGTATTACTATGAAAACAATTAAAAGAAATGTCTTGATTTTTTTTCAGACCGTTCTTTCTTTGGTGGAAGAACGTCTTTTGAAGTGTAAGAGATATGTATGAAATATGTTTATTATTGAGTATATTTCTTGTTTAATGTCAGTAAGGTCTTGCATAGATCTTATATATATTTCAAAAATTTTTATCTACTTACTGAATGAGTTTTATTTATTGTGTTAAAAAAAAATGAATTTTCAAATAGAAAAGATCATGAGAAGAAGATGGGTGTATTTATTATTGAATTATTTTTTGGTTGACTTGGTAGGTGAATGAGAAGGCGAGTTTTATTCTTTCAATTTTTCGAAAACAAGAGGCATGATATCATAGAGAAAAATTAGTAAATATCGAATTGGCTTGAAAATAGCTTGATTTCTTTTTTTTCAACTCTCAAAGGAAATTGCAAATTAGCATGAAAGGACCATCCAGGTTAAAATAAGAACTTTCATTGAACAGAGAATCTTTCTTTCAGAGGTGGTCACTTTTCTTGATTTTAATGTTTGAGTTAATTAAACGAAAAAATTTTTTTTTTAATTTAAAAACAGAACAAAAACACTAAAATGATCTCCAAAAAAGATTTGAGATGGCTTTTTCAAAATAAAGAATTGCAAAAATTCTGAGAATTGGATAGAATTTCTAATTGAGGACTTTTTTGCTTGTCTTGGCTGGCTTTTGGTAAGTCTTGAATTTTAAAAAGTTTTGTTGCTGCAAAAAATTGGCTATTGAAGGGCTCCGAAAAAATTTTTCTCAGGTAAGACCTTCATGAGAAATGAGGCAGTCTGACAACATTCTCCAAAAAAATGTTTACATCAAGCAAAAATTTTTTTTCATTTTTCATTCTCAAGACAAGCAACGTTCTTGATTTTTATAGACTCAACTTTTTTTGAAGAAGTTGAAGATGGTTTCTGAGAAATATGCAGTGTTGCCTATTGCCTGCGGAAATTTAGAGCGAGTCGTCGGAAATCCAGGAAATCCTTTCCGCCCTAGACCAAAAAACAGGAAAGAACCCCATGCCACATACTGATATGAAGTCGAGAATGTAAATACACAGCAGCAAGATGACAAAAAAACTTATTCCCTCTGCCTTTCCTTAAGGGGCTCCTGGTCATTATCATTCAATTCTTGGGGATAATGATATTGGGGCTTGTTCGATAGATTACAACTCGGGATTTTTTGAGTAGCCTTTTTGGTCTGTTTGCTGTGGAGTTTGGGAGTCTTCGACCAAGTTCGACATGAGAGTTTTGGCCAAGCATGCGCATTGCTTGAAGGCGCGCCTGGAGGCGAGATTGGCTTTGGTAAATAATATTCATTAAGCTCACCCAGAATCTTGAATTTAATATTTATGAAAAGACTGAAGCTATGGCTGACTGATTTTATTGAGCAAATTGTTAGACTTTTCAGAGAAGAGAAGAATAGCTTTTCTCTATAAAATGTGTTTTGAGAATCCCATTATTCGAGAGTTAACATCGGGTCTGATTCTTAGGTCCTTCGAGAACACTTATTCTTTCTCATAATCTTCCAAGTAAAAAAAGCAATAAAGGATCAATATTGGTTAGCTTTCGCTTTCCAAATTTTCGAATTCATCTTATTGAAAAAATTTATTTAAAAAAGAGAAATTGAAGACGCTCTCTTCTATTTCTTTAGTGATATATGATGGTCTTTGATGGGTTCTTGAGAGTTTATTTTCAACCTTGCTGACCAATTTATCGAACCAATCTTGAAATTTTTATAAGTCTCGGCTCTAGAGGGTCGGGAATTTAATAGAGTGATGAATTAATACAATTTCATTAAATCAATTTTACAGATCAATTGGGGTCAGGACGGCGTTCCCTTTTCCCAAAGAAAAGCCAATATAAACTCAAAATAGAAAGGATACTAGAAATAAAGAGTGTCTGATAAACCCAAAAACTTCCATCTATCTTTCTGATAATCTCCAAAGAATCACTTATCACCATGCTACCTTGACTTCCTTCGAAGCATCCGAACGACTCATACCCTTCGAAATATTCCTTTAGGCTCTCGAATATCTTATTCAATCCGTAACAGGTGACGAAATAGCCAAACAAAAAGATAAATGAACTCCCACAAAAGATAAAGAGGATTGGTTTTCCTTCTGAGTTTCTAGAGCTCGTGCTCCTGGTTTGATCAAGAGAAGGCACGTAAAACTGAAGGATATGAATGACTCGATAAATAACAAGGCAAAGAAGAATAAAAACCCAAGTCATTGTCATTGATTCAGTATGAATACCCCAGGCCCTACGGAACTTCTCAATGGGATTTTCGTTATTGAGATTAAGGCAATGATCATGTTTAGCAGTCTTCATTCTCACCATTGAAGAGAGAATAGCTGTAGTCGCCTTTGCATTTTTCTCAAAGCCAGGCAGATTGGTGATAGAATATGGAAATGCATTTTGAATAAAAGAGTCATAAGCTGTCTGTGAAGCTAGCCGAGTGCTCAGCTGGTGATTCAGCCCATATTTATCGCATTTATACTCTTTTACGGCTGATAGTCCATAAGAAGAATTTTTGATAAATTGTGTAAACAATTCTTGAGTAAAGCAAGGAATATCGCCAAAAGTGACCTGAATATTTATTAAAGGAAGTTCTCCTTTTGTTTTTGTGAGGGTTAGATATTTATTCTTCTCATTTTTGAATTTATTGGCGGCTTCTCCTGTCGAGGCGATTTCGATTTTCGTCACTGGACAGTCTCCAAAGAAACATCCTCCAGGGTAACACTCCTGAGATCTTGAAGGGCATTCTATTTCCTTGACATAGTCTTGATCCAGAACAGCTCTTTTGATACACCAGAGAGAGTCATTCCATTCATACATTCCGATTGGAGAAGTTTCTGGAATATCTTTCTTACATTTGGCAGAGCCAATGTCATTGCAGGAAGTCCGATGCAAATCTCCATTTTCACAAAGACACCCAGCAACAGTTCCAGGCCAATAGCCAAGTTTTAAAGCCTCAAAACCATGAGGACAAGGAAATCCTTGGTCCTTTATTTGAATATCCAAAATTGGATCTGCATTTAAATTTGCAGACATGAACTGAAGTGGCCTTGACATAGAGCCTTGCATCTCGCTAATGAAAGCTCCTTGCTGGTGAATGGAAGTGAATGGCAGACCATTTATTGATGCCCAATTAAGAATGCAATCGAAAAGATAGAGGCATGGTATCAACACGATGAAAAAATTTACGAGCTTGTCTCTCAAGAGTACTTGATACCAAACGCTGCTTTCTCGAGCTTCCAGCTGGTGATTCCGAGACTCTGCTGAAGGAGGAGATTGAAGCTCTTGGTCATCTTCAGTATTTTTTTGGGGTTGATAAGGATGAGGACCTAATTGAAAGTCGTTAGCTAGGTCTGTTTTGCGCGGCCTTCTTGGCCTTTTTGATCTTGATCTGAAAGGCCTAGACCCGAATATGACATGAGAGTGGGGTTTATTCATTGGTTGAGGGGAAAAGGGTCTCTTTATAATTTTTATCAAGCTCACCAAGAATATTCGATTTCTCTTATTTAATATTTATAAAGACAGTGGAGTTATTGCTAAATTTTATTTTTAGGAAATTTGGATTGATTTTTTTAAAAGTCCTTTTTGTTTGAAATTTTGTAGATGAAACGAGAAATCAAGAAATAAGAATTTTCGTCAAAAATTTTTTTTTCGATTTATTGATTTTTAACAAAGAAATATTTCCTTCGCTGGCTGGATTTTTTTTAAGTCTTTTGAAATATTGGAGCAAAATTTAAAATATATTCAAGGTTTGTGTCTTCAACTCAGTGTCCAAAATCTTCTGGACTTTGTCCAGTATTCCTGATTTCGTGATTTTTAGATCAGAACTCTTCTAACTCAGAGTCTTTCCTTTAAAAAGATTTTTGAGCACAAGGGGGTCTTAAACAGAAGAGCTCTAATTGAGATATTTTTGAATAGAGAACTTTGGAGGTCTTCATTGGAAGAGTTTTATTCTTAAGGTTTTGAAGGAGGTTTTTCAAGGCTCTTAATTGGAAAAGGAGTCTTAATCA
>Ga0182738_1007280_pt1 | contig 11278 bp, 10 predicted proteins | sample eDN5th30CBELigMG_FD_128876 | JGI IMG/M metagenome (GOLD analysis project Ga0182738, IMG submission 128876) | Enriched Miracle-Growth compost microbial communities from Emeryville, California, USA - eDNA 5th pass 30_C BE-Lig MG (version 2)... ...
CAAGGCCCGCGATTTGTGCTTGGAACGCCGCCGCGACTATGCTGCTAAATGGCGATAGAAGTTGGCTGGGATGCCAGGATTCGAACCTGGGAATGGCGGAATCAAAATCCGCTGCCTTACCACTTGGCTACATCCCAAAAAGCCGTTGGAAAAACCGGCGCCGAAGCACCGGCGGAGCGGCACCATAGTCAGTCACCTGGGGCCCCGCAATGGCTCCGGCGAGGGCAGTGGCAATGCGCGCACCTAAGCTGTGGAGGGCTGCCGATGGCTCGCGGGGCGCACGATTGCGCGGCGTTTCGACCGATGGTTCCAATCCGAAATTCGGGCGCTTGCAGGCTACCCAACAGATCGCTATAACGCCCTCTCCTTGGCGCGTCCCAATCTCTCGCGCCTGGGAGGAAAGCCTAAATTCAGGCTGTTCGGTCGGGCGGAGCGTAGCGCAGCCTGGTAGCGCACTTGCTTCGGGAGCAAGGGGTCGGAGGTTCGAATCCTCTCGCTCCGACCAATTCTTTCGGCGGTGCTGGCTAACAGCATTATCCCGCTTTTTCCCGATAAAGCTTTGTGCGCCGCGCCGTGTGGGTACTGTCGACGTTCCTGGGCGTTTCCCGTGCACGGCGAACTGCGATGGCATGCTTATCGTGGCGCGCGCAGCGTTCACTCCGGGCAATCGCCAATCGCCAATCTCCGGACGTCTCTTCAGAAGTGCGACCCCAAATCGATAGGCGTGTCGAGTTGTATCTCGGTCAATCGAGGCTCGCCGCCACGCCCAACTGCTGCCGACGGCTGGCGCCTGCCCCGCATTTTGGTTAAGCCTCGAATCAACAATCCATCAGGCAGATGTGGCACAGGTGTGCTAGTCCAATCCGCCGAAGCCCATAAGGGATCGACCTTCGGCGGGCCAACGACAACGGGGCGAGAATGACTTCGCAGACGTCAGATTTACGAGAACCGCCTGTCTATGTCGTTCTCATCGACGGCCAGGGAATTATTACAGGCATGCAGACGCATGGCCGGCCGTCGAACCGAGGCAGCAATCCTGCGATGAGCCGTTTCGTCGTCGGCGAATCCTATCTCGATCAATGTGATAATGACGCTAATCGCGCCGATGTGCTGGCGCTTCTCAAACGCAAACGTACGCTCACCTCATTTGTCGTTTCCACGCGGACTCCGAAAACAACGCAGTGGTTCGTCATGCTCGGCGTTCCGGTAAGCGTTGAGGCCGGAAGCGGCGCAGTCTTGATGCACGTCGATATCACGTCCTGGGTCCCTGAGGCGCCCGATGATGAGACCATGCCGTACGGCCGCCAGGTGCCGCTGACTCTAAATCCGGCCATGCTGCAAGATACGATTTCCAAAGCCCTGGCGCCGCAGTTCGGCAGCGCCTTTGAGGAACAACAACGAACGTATCAAAGCCACCCCGACGTTGACAGCCTGAGCCCAAGACAGCGCGAAGTCTTGCTGCTCGTCGGCGCCGGCAAAAGCAACCTGGAGATTTCCGAAGAACTGTCGTGCTCATTGAATACGGTGAAACGGCACGTAACGGCCGTGCTGCAAAAATTGCATCTGCCAAATCGAACGCGCGCCGCAATGCTGGTGAACCAATTGAATTTGACACTGGCGCCACGCCACCGTCGCTAAATCTCCTCGCGATAGCCAAGCCCACCAGCATCAGATTGCCACTGTCATGTTCGAGCGTTTCGCATCGGACTTTGCGCTGCCGTGGGGTTGCTCCCGCCGACATCCGAGAATGGCTTCCGAAACATCCGGCATGCGTGCCTCTCGCAGAGCATGAAGAACGGTCCGCGCCACCGAGCCTTCATCCGAATGCGCGCCATCAAATGCCGAAATCACCGACATCCGCACGACCGGCGCTAAAACCTCGCCGCCCCTGCTCGTCGCCAGCTTCGCACCTAGAAATGCCGTTGCGACCGGAATTGCATACCGGCCTGCGACCGGCGCAATGTTGATGACGTGAAGATCTCCGACCGCATATCGTAGGGCCGCGTCGAGACAATGCAGCATCCGCCGCGCAGCGAGCCCCAGGGCCTTCTCCGTGACCGCGCCGCGCGGCGCGATCTTTGCGCTTTCAAGCACGATGGCATCGACACGCCCGAATTGGCCGATCGCAATCCGAAAAAATTCATCCACGGACTTCGGGCGATCCAGATCGACCTGCATCGCATAAGCCGAACTGGCCATCGGAAGCGCCGCATCGACGACTTTGACCTGCGCGACCGTCGCCGCACCAAGCACAAGATATCCCTCTTCCTCCGCAATGAGCTGAGCAACGGTAACGCCCATCGCGGTCGTACCGCTTGGAATGGCAACGACGCGACCCGCCAGACAATGACCCATCTCCTGCCCCGCTTCTCACCGATGCGCCTGCCCTCGGATCCTGACCAATCCTCTCAAGGGACGAATTCCACAGGCTGCGCGTGTCGAACCTCAGAACTCCAACAACCGTGGGAGGTGCCGCCCATGCAGCCCTCCGAACGCCACAGCAAAACCCCAAATAGCAACAAATAACTAGTACTACTCCTGGCTGTAGCCGTCAACAGACAACAACTCGATGTTGTCGGGTTGTTCAGGCGGCGCTTCGGCAGAACACCGCTGGGTTGGCACTCCGACGACATCCAATACTTCGCGCCCGCCTCCGCGACGCCGGAAAATGAGCCGTGATCGAAACCCGCTAACCCGCATTCCCATGCCTCCTGTTTATTTTGATTGAGCCACGTATCTCTCGTACGCAGCCGGAAAGCCGCGCGTTGAAAAATCAAATCTCAGCACCTGCTGCGAAACGCTATGCGCGACGACCGCAATCTGCTTCGCGGACTTGAGATCTCCCACGAGCGGCGCCGTGAGATCGAACGGCGCGAAACATCCGATTGGGTGACACGCCGAATAGGACACGGTGAACGGACCCTGTGCCCCGATATCGACGACGACACCCTCCGACAATGAAACTCCGACCGGCACGCGCACCGATCCCCTCAGCTTTCCGGTTCTGTCCTTGCCAATCGTGAAAACGCTAACGGGCTTCTTCAGCTTTCGGCTCGCGAGCGTTTGCAAGATGATGCAAGATTGGTGGCCGGACTTCTGGGGCACGCAGGCAACGACCCAATCGCCAAACACCTGTCGCGCCACGTTAGAACTTGCCGCAGCCACGCTCTCGGCTGCTGCTTCGGCCCCCTTCGCCGTCGGCGCGATTGCAACGATCGCCAAGGCGGCAATAGTCGAACATAGTCTCTTCACGAATATTGCCTCCTCCCAAATTCGATGACGCGGCGATAAGGACCCGCAAGAAGACGGCCGAAGAGAAACCACCCCTCTTCGGCCGAACGCACGCCTACCAATCGACACGCACGCCGAAGCTGCCCGCGAAGCCGAGATAGTCGTCCTTCCCGAACTCCAAATTGCCCTTCAGAAACCCGCTGACGCCATCGCCGACGAGGCTATAGACATTGACGCCGCCGGAAACTTCCCCGATCGCGCCGTTGACATCGTCAGTCGCACGCAGCGCATATTCGTTGCTCACAAGCGAGATGGAATTATCGCCAAGAAATTCGTACCAGGCGCTCAGACCGAGGAACGGCTCATACTTCGCCTGTTGGTCCTGAAACGTCGTGCCGAGCCGAATGCCCAGACGACCGCGAAGACTATCGCCGCTCGCGAAGTTGACCGACGTGCCATAGACGGCAAGGTTGTCGATGTCGGTGCTGACATAGGACAATGTCGCGCCGGGCTCGATGAAATACCGGCCACGATCGATGCGGTATCCCGTATCCAGGACGCCGCCGATTGACGTCACATTGGCGTCGGCTTCGGCCGCGTGCGATCCACTGTAGTCGATACTGCCGATATTGGCCATCAGCTTGGCGTCGAGGAACCAGGGTCCCTGCAGATACGTAACGTATCCGCCAACGGCGCCACTCTCGAAATCGGCATTCGTTGCCGAGTTCTCGAAATCGACAACGGATCTCAGATAGCCGCCCATGACGCCCGCGAGCCATATTCCGCGTCCATCATCGGCGTGGTGAACGAGGTCAAAGCCGGCGATAACGCCGCCGCCGCTTTGATCGTACTCCGTCGTGTAGGTTTGTTTCGTATCGAAAAGAGAGAAAGAATGCGTCGGCGAACGCGACTCCGTCGCGCCGAGCACCTTCACCCACGCGCCCGCCTTTGCATCGGCAGGACAATCGTCACGCGCCGCTTTCACACCTTCGTAAACACAAGGCCGGGAGAGAGAGAAACGAAGATCTGCGGTCCGATCGAGCCAGACACCGGACGCTTGCTGCCACATCGATTGCGCAGCCGACATCAAGCTCGGCAATTCGAAGAACGTCCTGTTCGGCGTGCTGGCCAATACCCAATCATTCGAACCCGCAAGATAAAGATCGTAATCGAAAAGCCCCGTATCGATCGGCCCGTTTTTCAGCACGAAGTTATTCGGGGCAAGCGAACCCGAAGCACTGACGACCTCGATTCCAATGGGATTGTAGCTTCCAAATCCGGGATTGACGTTATTGACGTCGAGCGCCGTCTGGCCCGACACGCTGCCATCGATAATCAATTGATCGGAACTCGAATCTGACGGCGCCCCGAGGAAGCTATCGACCTTCAGGAAGCTCTTACCGGGCGTGCCATAAAACGCCAGAGCGCCGCCTTCCGTCGGACTGAGTGTCGTAACATCGCCCGTAAAGCCATCCTGCAAATCGATGGTTCCGGCTTTCAGCGAAGTTCCGTTGTTGAAGGTCTCGACGCCGGTGAGTTGGGTTACGTCCGCGCTCACGGCATTTCCCGGATCTGTCGTGAAGGCCGTTCCGGAATTTTCGAACATGTCAGAAAGCCCGTTGCCGAGATTGCTGATGCCGGTGAAAATCCAACTGTGATCGCTGGTGTTGTTGAAGACGTTCCCGACCTGTGTATTCCCGGCATCGGAAAGATCGATCCGCCCGATCATCCTTCCATCGTTGTTGATCGTGACGGCGCCCCCTTCCGCCGCGACGATCAAACTCGTCGGCGCGTAGCGGTCGCCGACAATCAGGCCGCCATGCTTGTTATTGATGGTTGCGCCGTCCTCCGTCGAAAGCGCGATTGTCGGATCGTCCTCGCCCGAACCACGGATTAAGCCGGAAGAATTGATCTCGGCTTGCCCGGCTTCGATCTCTATCGCGCTGTCCCTGCCTGTGATCCGTCCATGAAAGCCATTGTTGACTGTCGCCATCTCGTCCGTCGAAACATCGATGCCGTCGCCATGTCGCCCGCGTATTGAGCCGCTGCCGTTGTCGACGCGAACATCGCCTTCAACATCATCGGTGTGAATCCCGTCGTTGCGGCCTCGGATCGAACCACCAGCCCGGTTATCGATCCGAACATCATCGACACTGTCGATATCGATGCCGTTATCCCCGGAGCCGCGAATTTTTCCGCCGAAGCTATTGGCAATCGTGACGTCATCATCGACGTCGTGAACCTTGATCCCGTTATCATCGCCGCTAACGGTGCCGCCGAAGCGGTTATCGATGCGAACGTCATCATCGGCATTGCGCACGTCGATGCCGTCGTCATTCCTCCCCGCAATCGCCCCGCCGAACCGGTTGTCGATGCGAACGTCGTCATCGGCGCCGTTGATGTGGATTCCATCGTCATCGCCGAAAATTTCGCCACGCACGCTGTTGCTGATGGAGACGGATCCGTCGGTGTCCTGAATGCGCAGACCGTCGCCACGCCAACCGGCGACGACGCCCGCGAAGCGGTTATCAATTTTTACGTCATCGTCGGAATCGGTGATTTGCACACCGTTGTCGCGCCCCCAAATTTTTCCGCCAAACCAATTGTTGATTTCGACGTCGTCTCCAGCATCGTCAATATCGACACCGTCGTCCGTACGCCCAACGATTGATCCACCGAAGCTGTTGTCGATCGCGACATCATCACGGACGTCTTCGATATGTACGCCGTCGTCACGGCCACGAATTTGCCCGCCAAAAACGTTGCTTATTGCAACGTCGTCGCGCGTGTCTTCAACGCGCACGCCGTCACCTCTCCGCCCGGAGACAACCCCGCCAAAAACGTTGCTGATCGTGACGTCGCCGCGAGCGTCGCGGACATCGATGCCGTCATCACCACCTTCAATTCGTCCACCGAACCCATTGGCGACCGCAACATCCTCCTCGGCGTCACGAACAGCCACACCGTCGCCATGTCCGCCGATGATTTTGCCTTTAAAACGGTTATCTATTGAAACCTCTCCCGCAACGTCCGAGATATGAACGCCATCATCGGACCCGGAAATCCGCGCCGCGTTCCAATGCGACCCAAACCGGTTTTTGATCGAGACGTTGCCATCGATATCGTCAACGTGAACACCATCGCCGTCATGCCCGATGATCCGGCCATGATCGTTATCGATGTCGGCGGCGTCGACGTCGTGAACGGAAACACCGTCGGTTGCACCCTCGATCGTATGGCGACTGCTGTTCGTTATTTCGGCGATCGCTCCATCGGCAACTTCAACGCCGGCCTCTGACAGGCCCTCGATGTGGCCTCTGTTGGTGATCGAAACGGCCCCGTCGGCTTCGACGCGGACGCCTTGCGTTGCGCCCGTGATATCGCCGCGAAAACCATTGTTGATGCTGACGTCTCCCGCGCCGAAGACGGTGATGCCTTGGCCTCCATCAATATGAGCGTCGCCCGTCCCGGTGATCGTGTCGCGATTGTCGATCGTCACGCCGTCCGCCGCGATCCGCGTATGATTGCCGACATTGATGCCCTCGCCGCCAGAGCCCGGTTGCCCGCTCCCACCCTGCAAAAGACCATAGTTTTTGAGCATCAGGCTTTGCGCGCCCGTCACCATGATCGCGTCGTCGCCGGTCCCGCCGCCGATAACGGCATCGCGACCGAACGTGGCGTTGAAAACCGACAAGCTTGTGCCTTCGAGACGAACGCCGTCGCCCTGGCTGGCCGCGGACGTAATCGACCCATCGATGTCAATCGTGTAAGTCTTCGTCGTGCCCGCCGCATTGCTGGCGATGACGAGACCGTTGCGGCTGCTGCCGGAACCCGCGTCGACGGCGATCGAGGAATCTTCCGTCATCGTAACGCTGCCGCCGTGATTGCCGGCGTTGATCTTGATTCCGGCAAACCCGCTATCCTGCTCGATTTCGGCTGGAACCACGTCCGGCGTCGTCGTGCCGATATCGACGGTGAAATCGGAGGTCGCCGTGAACGCTGAAGGATTGATGACCGTGCCGGTGCACGTCAGATCGACACCTGGCACCGACGACGTGCAGCTGCCCGAGGGATCACCAACAGCTGCCCCGCCACCAATCACGAGACCCAACGCCAGAGCTGAAATGAAGCAGGCCGGAGGTGAGAAATGTCGCGCCCGCCGATGCGTCGCGTGCAACGCATATTGAATTGGAAAGCGCGACTTAAATATAAGACAGTCGTGTATCGAAGCCTGTCTGCGGCCCATGCGGTTGTTCCCCAGGTTCTACGCAGCACGCACAAGCTCGCGATCGGAAAAGCGGCATGCCTTCCGTTGAAAAGCGGGCCGATGATCCCAGCCGCGCGAATCGTGAGTTGTGATCCTTAGGTACTATAATTACCGACATGAGCATAGACGATTGAGCCGTGCGCGCCACTTTTTGCACAATAATGACTAGTTCCGACAACGAGAAACCAGAGATAGCGACGAACCGGCAACACCTCACATTCACCCAGATCGCAACGAGAGACTGGTCGCCAAACCGCACGACGTCATTCGTCCAATACAGATGGCATGGAATACAGCGACGACCGATGCCGGCTAAAACACCCGGCTTCTGCGTTACGTCAAAATGCTGGAGAACACCTTGGAAAGCCGCTAGCGCAAGCGCGGCACGCAACGACCGCCCAACAGATAAACGGCGCTTGCAACGTCATCCTGAAGCGACCGCGATGCGCGGTGGCTTCCCGGATTCGTCGGCGCTCGCAATTCATCATCGCTAACCGGGAGCGCCGCAATTGCGCAGGCATCATCAAGCCTTGCAAAGCGTCCTTGCGCACCGCCTTCGAGCATCCAGCGGCGCAATGCTTCAAGCTGAACTTTGAAGTTTGCGATATCCAGGCTGTCGCCGTCGCACGGCACGGCGTGCGCGACGCCGGCTTTCAAATGCGTTTGATGGAGAGGAAATGACGGTCGGCGCTGAGAGCTATAAGAAAGACGTGGATCCATTGGAATTCGTGCGTCTTGCGGACGTGGACCTGACGACACATTCGCCGGCCCGTCCACCTCCGGCATCCCAGACAGCCTGAACGTCAAAGTCGAGCAAAGATTGGCAATCCGCGCCAAATGGTTCGATCCCACGGCGTCGCTCCATTCCAAGACATGAAATATGGATCTCGGTACGCACAAGCAGGACTTTTGAGAACGCGATGTAACCCCGCAAACGGCATCCATCCGTTTGCAGCGACGCAATTCTTATCCGGCCTACATCTGCCGCAGAGGCTGCTGGAAATCGTAGCGCGCAATCTCGTCCGCGCCCTGCCTGAAGTCGCGCTCTTCAGCGAGCTTCACCGTATGGCGGCTGACAACTTGCGAAATTTCTTGAACGGTCCGCCGCCGCGCTGCTCCAGTCACGGCGAGCACCGTCAAAATATCTTGGATCAACTGCTCCTCCAGCGCGGCGTCCTGCCGATAAGCCTCCAGCACAGCCTCAAGTTCGGATCGCATCAGTTCCCTCCCGACTCGAATAAATTTAATCCAAAATAACTAGTATAAATCTTTGAAACAAGCTGTATCGGGCCTTTAGGGGTTATCTGATTTACCCGAATTTAAGAGAAAATAGTCCTTTATAGCCATAATAAGTGGCGCCCGATGGAATTCTCACCATGAAAATCTTGCCTCTGCCACGGAACTTCCTGCGCCGGAAAGACGACCGTCGGCGCGTCGATTGTTCGGCTGTCATCCAATGCCGCGGCATCTCGCGAACCGTCGAAGTCGTCGATTTCTCGAACGTCGGGCTCCGCATTGACAAGATAACGAACCTTGCGGCGGGAGACCGGGTGACGATCGCCTTTGCGGCGGATCTCTGCCTGGAAGGCAAAATCGTTTGGCTGGTCTGGCACAAAGCCGGTATCTGCTTTTCAGCGCCATTATCGGATGCCGACCCGGTTTTTGCTTACCTTACGGAACGCGCAGCAGAAATTGAACGGCACCATGCTCGCGCCGTCGCGGCGCTTGCACAGTCCGCGATAGCCGCGCAGCGATCCGACAACGCCTGAACCGCGCCATGCTCTGCTAGCAATAGAGACATCGCGCGCAGCGCAGATTCCCCTCCCCTTGACGGGGAGGGGTTAGGGGTGGAGCGAAGGGTTGGCATCATGCCCGCGACCAGCGGCGTTAGCGCCATTTGAATCCCAGCCTCTTTTTGATAGGTCTGCGCCGAGCCTGCCGTATTTGGGCAAGGCATGGAGCCCCGAAAGGCGACTGAGCTTGGATGCCCTGAAATTCAAAACGGACATGTCCTTCGCTTATGGCGAGGCGTCCCCGATGGGACCGGGCATCGTTCGCGTCGTCGCGCAAAATCCCGGCCCGCTGACATTTAAGGGCACCAATACCTACCTCGTCGGATCGACTTCGCTCGCTGTCATCGATCCCGGCCCCGACGATCTCCAGCATCGCGAAGCCATCCTCAGAGCCGCTGGCGCCCGTCCGATCACCCACATTATCGCGACGCACGCTCATCGCGACCATGTTGGCGGCATTGCCAGCCTCAAATCTGAAACCGGAGCCGTGATCGCTGCATTTCCGCGCGATCCGGAAGCCGGACGCATCGCATTGAAGGATAGCCCGTCGGGCAAATTCTTCGTCGATTACGATTTCCAGCCCGATCTGGCGCTGCGCGGCGGAGATACGCTCGAAGGCAGCGACTGGGCTCTGACCGCGATTCATACGCCGGGCCATGCGCCGGATCATTTATGTCTCGCCCTGGCAGGCCGGCCGGTCGTGTTTTCGGGCGACCACGTCATGGCGTGGAACACGACCGTCGTGGCGCCGCCCGAGGGCCGCATGGCCAATTATGTCGCCTCGCTCGAAATGCTGCTTGATCGCCAGGACGACGTTTTCCTGCCGGGTCACGGCGGCCGCATCCTTGATCCCCAGCGCACCGTCAAAGCCTATCTGCTGCACAGGCGCTGGCGCGAAAAGTCGGTGCTCGATGCACTCGCCGGAGGGGCAACGACTATTCGTCGTATCGTTCCCGAGATCTACCGGGGCCTCGCACCCCAGATGCTCCCGGCTGCGACGCTTTCCGTCCAGGCGCACGTCGAATACCTGATCGAGAAGGGTCTGGTCGCCTCCGATCTGCCTTTGACGCCGGACGGCGTCCTTTCGCCGATTTGAGCTTCGCCTTGCTCGCGGCGTGATCCGGATCGGGAACCGAGGCCTCGAACCGGGCCACGATCTGTTTCAGCAGCGTGCGGACGCGCTCCGCGTTCCGTCCGAAATCAAATGGCCCGTAGCGCGACGCCGAACGCACGTCGATGCGTGACGACTGATCTTCATCGAGCACGCGAATGACGACGTCATCGACCAGTCCCAAGACGAGCGAGTGGTCAGAAAACTCGATGAAGCCCGGCGCATTCTCCTCCGTCTCCGGCGGCAGCTCCAATGTCGTCTTGTACTTGAGCTTTCCAAGCGCCTGCAGCACCAGCTCATAAGCGTCGTCCGCCGGTCGCGGCAGAACGAGGCTCTTGAGATCCGGATAGCTGGCCCGCTGCAAGTCCGCGAAACGCTGTCCCGGATAGTCGACCGAATTTGCGCCTGCCGGACGTTCGTCCTTGGCCTCGGTAAAATCGGGAGGCTCCGCGAGATCGGTCGAAACGTCGTTGATTTCCGGCCAATTGCGGCTGTAGGCCCACGCCCCCGCCGGAATCCCAAGAAGCGTCAGCGCCACGATGGCGCCGCAAAAAACCCGCGCCGCGCCCTGCCGCCCGGTCACCCAGATATCGAGCCCGGCCACCGCCGCCATCACCAGCGCCAGCAGAGCCCCTGCGATAACAGCGATGCCGAGCGTAATCGCCACGGACGTCGGAAGCAGCGAAAAGCGGTGCAGCACCACCGTCGCGACCGCCGCAAGGGCGGAAAAGAACGCCAGACGGCTCGTCCACATCGCCAGGAAGGTCGGCGGCTGCCCGCCGGCATAATAGATGCGGCTTGAGCGGCGGCGATCGCGCACCCGTTTCGGCCCGCGCCGCTGTCCGATGCTGTTCGTCACCATGTTCAGCGCCATTC
>Ga0182738_1007281_pt1 | contig 11278 bp, 10 predicted proteins | sample eDN5th30CBELigMG_FD_128876 | JGI IMG/M metagenome (GOLD analysis project Ga0182738, IMG submission 128876) | Enriched Miracle-Growth compost microbial communities from Emeryville, California, USA - eDNA 5th pass 30_C BE-Lig MG (version 2)... ...
CGGGTTGGCGGCGAAGGGTCACTCCGTTGAGCGCCGGCCCGACGAAGCGCTGATCCAGTTTATGACAAGCCGAGCACTTCGCTTCAAAGGTGCTTTTTCCCCGTTGAGCCAATTCGGATTGGATGTCTTCCAACGAGAGACTTTTGATGGGACCGATCCCCTTACTGGCGGATTTTTGAATATTTTCCTCCTTTTCGGGAGCGGGAGCGTCTTTGGTTTGTCCGGTTTCGCTGGTGCTCCATTGAAGCGGAACGGTGGAGTTCGCGGCGGAAACGCGCAAGTAACCCTGCATTTCCTGGTGAAGGGCGGAACAAAAATCCGTGCAGTAAAAAGGATAAATTCCGGGAGCGCTGGGAGCGAATTTTAGAGTGGCGGTTTCACCGGGCGTCAGAAGGAGCTCCGCCGAATTCGATCCGAAAATCGCGAACCCGTGGGCGATGTCCCAATCCTGCTCGATGTTTGTCACGTGGAAGTACACGGTGTCGCCGACTTTGACGCCCTCGATATTGTCCGGCATCAGATGCGAGCGGATGGCGGTCATGTAGACGTGCACGTCATTGCCTTTTCTCACCACGCGAGCCTGAGCTTCCCTCGGAGTGACGAAGGCGTGTTTGTTTTCATCCATCCGGTCGATTCTTTTCACCTTATCCATGATCAGACTTGCCGGAATGCCCTGCGCGTAGTGGGGTTCTCCGACGGTTGGGAAATCCAGCAGCAGTTGCATTTTTTCCCCGGAGATATCGATGAGCTGTGATGCCTGGGGAAGGTCCGCTCCCACGGGCAGATAGCGGTCTTTGGTGATTTTGTTCATTGCCAGAAGATATTTTCCGTAGGGCTTTGCGGAATCCCCTCCCGGAATCATCAAGTGGCCCAAGGAATAGTAGGTGGGAATGCGGTCAAGAACTTCCCAGGTTCCCACTTTCCATTTCACCACTTCCGAGCTGATGAAGCAGGAGGTGTATCCGTTTCCTTTGTCGTCGAACTCGGTATGAAGGGGACCCAAGCAAAGTTTTTCCACCACTCCGGCAACGACCGCATCATAGTCCAGAATCGGAATTCCCTGAAAGTCCCCGGTCACCTTGCTGTCTTGGATGGCCTTGAGCATTTTTTTAAAGGAATAGGCGGTGACTTGAGCCGCCAGCTTGCCCCCGGCCACGAAGTATTCGCCCGTCGGATCGACGTCGGAGCCGTGGGGTGATTTCGCCACGGGAATGTAATACATCATTTGCGGGCAGTCCGCGGGCTTGAGCATTTGGACTTTGTCGATCTGGCGGGAGGTGGCGCTCATGGTGGAGGCATCCCAAGTGTTGTGAACATGAAGGCCCGGGACGGTCCGGGCTTTCTTTTCCGCCACGCATTTTTCCGCTTGTTTCCAGTTGATCGCCGCGATCAGGTCCTTGTCGTTTTGGGAGGCGTTGATTTCAAGAAGGTTGTAGGCCAACTCACTGTTATAGGAAGTAAAGAAACACCAGTCTTTCGACGGACCTTTTCCGCAGTGGCCGAGATCATAGTCAATGCCCGGAACCAGAAGTTGAAAAGCCACTTCCATGTTTCCCGTTTTATCATTGACCTTAACGAAGGTGATGGTCCCCTTGAAGTTCTCTTTGTAGGAGTTGATGGGTACATCCTTTTGGGGAATGGGAACGGAGAATCGGGTGGATGCCACGAGGTATTCGTTGTTGAAGGTGGCAAAGGGGGAGCCGTGGTTTCCTCCGGAGTTCGGGATTTCTAAAATCTCCTCCGTGCGGAAGCTGTGAAGGCTGATGCGGGCGATGCGTGGAGTGTTGTTGGAGTTCACGAAGAGCCAGCGCCCGTCGGGAACGCCTTGGGCCATCGAAAGTTCCGTGTGGTGCAGATCGTCCCAGGGAACGAACCCGTGGGAAGTGTTTAACAACGGCTTACTTTCTTCGCTGAAACCGTATCCGTTTTCCGGGTATTCGGAAAAAACGGGAATGATCTTCAGCAGGCGGCCCGACGGAAGTCCGTACACGCTGATTTGACCGCTGAAGCCGCCGGAAAGGAAAGAGTAAAATTCGTCGTACTTTCCCGGAGCGACGTAGACCTTCTGAGCGGCGTCCTTGGCGACGCCGACCGTCTGGTGAGAGGATTTTGGAGTGCAACCGAAGAGGATAAGGCTGGAAAGGACGAGTGCCACGGTCCCGATTTTTCGCATTTGAGGCTCCTTCAAAAAGTTCCTGTTTTAGGTGCTTTCAAGGTACCTTTTTTTGCGAAGGGGGGCGTATGACTTGGGTCAGCTTTTGGGGAAATAAAGTTAAGTGATGTGCGCCACCGCGTTTTTTGAATCCACGAAAACCAGTCGGGGCTTGTGCGCGGCGGCCTCTTCCTCGCTCATTTGAACGAAGCAGGCGAGGATGATCAAATCGCCCGGCTGTACCAGGCGGGCGGCCGCGCCGTTTAAACACATATCACCTTCTTTTCCCAGAATGACATAGGTGGAAAAACGCTGGCCGTTGTTGCAGTTGTAGATGTCCACCTTTTCAAAGGGGCGGATGTGCGCGGCATCGCAAAGCTTCGGACAAACCGTGATGGAGCCCTCGTAATTCAAATTGGCGTCGGTCACGGTGGCGCGGTGAATTTTTGATTTTAAAAGAGTGAGTTGCATGGCGTCTCCTTGGTCGGATTAAAATTTTTGGTTGAGTTGAAAGGCCTGGTGAATTCCGTAAAGAACGAGATCGGGAATTTCCTCGTCAAACAAAGGATTTTTTTCGCGGGAAACCTCACTGAAAAGAGACGCGAAGCCCCCCGTGCCGATGATGTAGGGCCGCTGTCCCTTAAAAACTTCCTCGGTGATGTTGCCGCAGATTTCCTTGATGGCTCCGATGTTTCCGTGAAAAAGCCCGGACTGGATGCTCTCGACGGTGCCTCTTCCCAAAGTGTGTTCGGTGGGAAAGATCTCCACGGAGGGAAGCTTGGAGGTGCGGCTTTCCAAAGCTTCCATGGAAATGCGCACGCCGGCGGTGATCACTCCCCCTAAGTATTCGCCCGCTTTTGAAAGGGCGCAGTAGGTGGTCGCCGTGCCGAAGTCGATGACGATGATGTCTCTTTCAGGATACAGCTTGACGGCGGCAATGGCGTTGGCGATTCGGTCCGCTCCCACTTCCAGAGGATTTTTGTATTTGATCTTCAATCCGGTTTTCACACCGGCTTGAAGCACGAAGGGCTCTCCCTTGAAATACTTGCGGCTGGCATTTTTTAAAGAATGAAGGGATTCCGGAACCACGCTGCAAATGGCCACGTGCCGGATGTCCTCGGGATCGAATCCATTTTCCTTCAAAACGGATTTTAGAAAAACTCCCGTTTCGTCGGAAGAAGATCCTGCGCGGGAGGATTTTCGAAAGCGCAGGACGATGTCTCCCCCGGAAAAGACGCCGCCGTAAATTTGGGTGTTTCCCACGTCCAGACATAAAATCATGTTTGTTTCTCCATTTGTTGGAGGAGGATTTCAAAGAGTTCGGTTTTTTTTTCAAACGCGAGGCGCTCTCCCGTGCGATTTAAATAAAACCCCGGATGAAGGTTTCGTGAAATTTCCGAGAGGTCATTGCTGACCACGCCGCTTAAGGAGGCTTGTTCCAAAAGGCGCGCCGCTTTCTGACGCCGTTCGCCTTCCTCGGATCCGGAGGTCAATTTAAAGCCGACAAGAACCGCTTCTTTGTTTCGGCTCCATTCCTTTAAAGACTGAATCAGTTTCGGCGTTCGTGAAAGAGTCAGCTGAATCTCTTCCTGATCGGAGCTGATTTTTCCCTCCGCAGCTTTGCGCACACGGTAATCGCTGACCGCGGCCAGGTGGACCACCAAGGCGTAGGAGTGTTGGGACAACCGCGCTTTTAATTTGTCCTCAAGATCCTGATGGGAGTTGAAGGGCAAGGCCTTCGTGTTTTGGGGTTGAACCCGCGCGGTCTCGGACAAAAGAAGATCCACTTGAAATCCCCGGGCGGTGAAAAAGTCCGCCATTTGGGAGGCGGTTTGTCCGCTGCTGAAATTGGTGATGGACCTGACGGAATCAATCGGCTCCGCCGTGCCGCCTCCGGTGATCAACACCTTGGGGCCTTTGTTCACGGCTTGATAAATTTTTGTCAGAAGAGTCTGTAAGTCGGGCAGCCTTCCCGCACCCGTTTCCCCACAGGCAAGGCTTCCTTCTGGGGGGTTTGCCACCTCGATGCCGGGAACTGAGTTTAAAATTTCCACGTTTCTTTGAACTAAGGGATTTTCCCACATCTTGGTGTTCATCGCGGGAAAGATCAAAGCGGGAACGGTGGGATCTTTCGCCAAAAAGAGCGCGGTGATCAGATCATCTGCCGCCCCTCTGGCCAGGCGGGATAAAACATCGGCGCTGGCCGGACACAACACAAACACCTCCGCCCAGCGGGCCAGATGAATGTGGGCCATGGCACGGTCTTCTTCAAAAAGATCGTCGAGCACCGGTTTTCCCGTCAATCCTTCGAAAGTCATCTTCCCCACGAATTTGGAGGCGGACCTGGAAAACACCACCTGCACGTCGTGACCTTCTTGGGCCAATTTGGAAACGGCTTCGGCCGCTTTGAAGGCGGCGATGGATCCGGTCACAAAGAAAAGAATTTTAGACCTCGACATTGTCAATCAACCTCACTCCGCCGACCCAGGCCGCGGCGAACCGGCGTCCCATCAAGTCTTCCACGTATTCCACTTTGAAATCTTCTTTTTCAAGCAATGCTTTCGCGGCTTCCGCGGAAGGGGAGCTCTTAAGAGCGCGGTAAATCAAGGCGGCCTTTTCCCGGTCCGTCGCACTCAGCCTTTGATTGCGGGAGCTCATGGCCAAGCCGCTTTCTTCCCTCTTCGTGGGAACGGAAACGACTTCGACGTCTAAAAAAAATTCTTCCGCCATCCTCCGGATCAAAAGCAGTTGTTGGAAATCTTTTTCTCCGAAGAAGGCCTTGTCCGGTTGGACCAATTGAAAGAGCTTCATCACCACGGTCAAAACGCCGTCGAAGTGTCCGGGCCGATGGGCCCCGCATAATTGCCGGGAAAGGTTTTGTTCGGTGATTTTCATGGCGGGCTCATACGGATAAAGTTCTTTTGCGAGGGGCAGCCAAACCGCGTCCACGCCTTGCTGTTCCAGAAGTTTCAGATCTTGCTCTGTGGTGCGCGGGTATTTTTCGAAATCTTCTTTGTCGTTGAACTGGGTCGGATTGACGAAAATGCTGACGACCACATTGGCGGTTTGTTCTTTCGCCTTTTTGACCAGGGAGAGATGACCCTGATGAAGAGCCCCCATGGTGGGCACGAAGCCCACGTTGACCTGGCCCAGGCGCCAGGTCGTCAGATCGGAAAGAGTCTCGAGCACTCTCATTCGTAGCTCTCCTTGACGGTGGGAAATTCCAGGGACTGAACTTTTTCGCAGTAAGATTGAATTCCCTCTTTCACGGTGAGGCGTCCGTCCGCGAAGGGGCGCACGAATTTCGGTATCCGTCCGGAGGTTAAGCCGAGCAGATCTTGGAGCACCAAGACCTGACCGTCCGTGTCCGGACCCGCGCCGATTCCGATGACGGGAATTCTTAAAGCTTCCGTCACTTGGCGCGCCAAACCGGAAGGAATGCACTCAAGCACGACCGCGAAGGCTCCGGCTTTTTCCAAAGCGAGAGCGTCTTTTAAAATCTGATCCTGAGCTTTCTCCGTGCGGCCCTGGACTTTGAATCCTCCCAGCGCATTCACGAACTGAGGGGTCAGACCCAGATGGCCCATCACCGGAATTCCCGAGCCGACGAAGCGTTCGATCATTTCCAAATTTCCGGCGGCGCCCTCTAATTTAACCGCATTGGCGCCGGCTTGAATCAGAGCGCCGGCATTTTCCAGAGAAGTGTCCAAACTTTTTCGGAAGGACAAAAACGGCAGATCGCTCACGATGAATTTTTCGGGAGCGCCACGGCGCACGGCCTCCGTATGGCGAATCATCATTTCCATGGTGGCGGGAGTGGTGTCGTTGAATCCGTAAATCACCATGGCCAGGCTGTCTCCGACGAGCATCAGGTCCACGTCCGTTTCACTGAGAAGGCGCGCGCTCCAATGGTCATAACAGGTCACCATGGTGATTTTTTTGTTTCCCTTGGCTTGAAGGATTTCCGGAAGTTTCATGTCGGCCCTCCTTTTTGATAGGCGTCGTAGTATTGAAGATAAAGAGACTTCAAAGCGGGCTCAGTTTCCAACGCGCGCAGGTGATCCTGAATGGTTTTCTGATCCTTGCGTCCGAAGGGACCCGCGTTCAAATCCGTTTCTTTTTTCATGACCTGCAACAAGGATTGTTCCAGGAAAGGTTGCAGCAGCGTGCGCGGCAGTTCCAATTTTCCTTCGAAGACCCGGCAGACTTGTTCCAGAATCCATTTCGAGTAATTCCCGGCAAGATGGCAAAGTCCGTGGTAAAGAGCCCGGTCTTCTTTTTTGAGCGGCCATTTTGGATTGGGAAGGTTTCTCAGCCATTCCTTCGTCAGGATTTCCGGATCGACCACCAAGGGAATGCGGTCATAGACCTGGGGTTCCAGCAAATGCGGGCTGAAGGTCATCAGAGGGTGCACTCCGAAGGCCTTTTCGGAGACATGAATTCCGGAAAAGTGAATTTTCAAAAGCTCTTCGGGAAGCAAACCGGCCACTTCTTCAATGGCGCCGTCACTCACGGCCAAAAGGGCCGCGGAGGCGCCGAGGGCTTTTTCCGTCAGTGCGGCCACGGATTCTTGGCGGCTCCAAAGCGTCCAGGGAATTTCACGTGTCGTAAAGTAGTGACGAAGATGGCGGCTGAGCCGTCCGTTCCCCAGAATGAGGATTTTTTGGTTTTTAGCAGTGTCGTTCATGGGTACCTGTCCTTTAAAACGGGGATCAAGTCCTTTGCCTCTTTACTACTCCTTCACCCGGTTTCCTGCAAGACCATATTTTGGGGTGTTTTTTTGGTGAGAGGTTGGTAGAAAGAGGCCTATGCCGAAATGGTTTTGGATTCTTATTTCCGTCGTGATTTCCTCCAGCGTTTACTTCTCCATCCGCTATGGGTTGCGGCCCAAACCCATTTCGCTGATGAGTCCGGATCATTTCGCCAGTCTGGAGGAGTTGGGAGTGGTGACTTTCCGCCGTTTGTATCAGCCGATCCGCTCCGAAAAAATCATCGTTCTCGGCTATGACCAGCAACTTCCCGATGCGGTTTTGGAATGGCAGGGTCTGATCAAGGCGGTGGTCGAAAGCAAAGTGCGCATCCATAAGGTTTACTTTTGGGAGGGCCTGAATCTGCCTCCTTACTTCGAGCATTTTGAAACCCATGCTTTTACGGCGCAAGAGTTGCCCGAGATCAAAAAAGAACTGATCTCTTCCCGGCGCAAGAACGGACTGATCGTGTTCCTCGCACCGACGGAGGAGGCGACGCATTTACGCAAGGACTCAGTGACCAAACGGCTGGAGGCCTCGGTCATGGGGCCGGTGTTTTCCCTGTCGCAAATGCCTTTGGTGATGGAGCCGGAGCGGCTTGAAAAGCTTTCTCCCTCTTGCACGGATTTAGACGTTGAAGACTACGCCCATCGGCTGGAGTGCGTGACTTTCAAGTACGCCCGTTCCCAATCCCGCCGCAAGATGGATCTTTCCAAGATCCAAGGGGCGATTGAGCGCTATGGGTTGAAGGAATACCTCACCTTCATCCACGTCCCCGCGGCGCAGTGATTAAAAAGCCCAAATCCTTCGTTGTTTCGTCGTCGACGCGAATTAGTAATCGTGGGCGAGGGGTTTTTTGACGGAGCGGAAGTAAGTGCGTGGGGAGAGGGTCAGCAAGTCGGACAGTTTTGACATGTACACGCAGGCGAAACGGTCCACTTGATAGCCGAAATAACTTTCTTCAATTCCCGCCCTCATGACCTCACCCCAATAGGGATTGTAAATGCGGTTCAGCTCTTTGATTTTTCCGGAAATCGCGCGGTCGATTTTATTGATTTTTTGAAGAAGGCCTTGAACCTTTTCTTCGTGATCGCGGTTGCCGTTTTCGATCTGCTCGGAGATCAGATCGTCCACTTGAGTTTCCAAAGGAATTTTTTCCGCCATGAATTGATCGATGACCTTCATGATCGGCGCCGCTTCCTTGTTTTTTCCGATTTCCGCTTCCAGCTCTTCGATCACCAAAGCGGTTCTCCATCCGCAGTCTTTTTTCAAGCGGACGATGTCTCCGTAAATGTGGTCGCCGATGTAAAGGATTTCGTCGGGCTCCGCTCCCAGATCCTGAGTGAAAAACTGGGCGTAACCTCCCTGGTAAATTCCAGGTGCTAAAGCTCCTTCCAAATTGGAAAGCGCTCCCGTTTGGGGATCCACTTTCAAAAAGGCGGTCTTGTCGGTGAAAAAGCGCGGCTTCGCGGCGAGGGTGATGGTGTAATCGAAGAGTTCCGCCCAATCCTTATGATGTTTCAAATAAGGATTGATGCAGTAATCCAAAAGCAGCTTGCTGTAACGGAAATCACTGTTGGTCAGAACGAAAAGTTTTTTACCGTGTTTTTTAAAGCGCTCCAGGCCGTCCACCACGTCGGTATCGATGACGATGAAGTTTTCCAAGCTTTCGCGCACCTTGCTCTTCAGGCTTCCGTCCCGGTGCGCCTGATCCAGACAAAAAACCAAATCGTCGGCGAGAGTGTGATAATCGGGAAGATTCAGAGCGGCTTTGGAATCCTTCATGTCCACGAGTTGCATGAACAGCCCGGCAAAGGCGATGGAAAAAGTGGTGTCGACCGTGTCGTAATCCGGATCGCGCAGATCCACATAAGTGCTGCCGTAGATTTTTCTTTGTTCACGGTAGTCGATGGGCTTCAGACCGTGATAGCTGACGCGGATTCCGGCGTGCCGGGAAAGTTTCAAGACGTTGCCCCGTACTTTATCGATCACCAGTCCGCGGATGGTGTGATCGAAGGAAAATTCCAAATCCAAAACGTCCTTGGGGTAGTTCTTCACCTCCACCAGTTTTTTCAACATGATTTCGTGGGCGAGGCTTTCGAAGTTTTCGCTTTTGTAGCGGACCAGGGTGTGATCCATGTCGAATCCGAGACATTTGATCCGCTTCAGGTTCAGGGTGCGGTTGGCAAAAACGTGGTTCGGCATTTAAGATCCTCGGACCACGGGCAGATCTTTCTCATTCCACCTCAGCATGCCGCCCTCCATGTTGTAAACGTCGTAGCCTTGGTCCTGCACGAAAGCGGTGGCGGCGGCGGAACGTCCTCCACTGCGGCAGACAAAAACAATGGTGCGGTCTTTGGGAAGTTCCGTGAAGCGGCCGCCGATTTGATCCAAAGGCACGTGATGGATTCCTTCGATTTTTCCAAGCTCACCGACAAGTTCCTCCGAAGTGCGGACGTCCACAAGGAACAGCTGTCCTTTTTTTTCAAGCACCTCTTCCGCGGACACGTCACGCACCGCAGGTTGTTGCGGGTTCTTTTTAACGCTTTCCATCGGAATGGGGCCCTGAGGTTTATTTTGACTTGCCATGTAAGACTCCTTAAATCTTTGATTCAAGACCTCCTCAAGGTAACGGTTATTTAAATAAAAGGAAAGGGTTCTTCGATGCACCAGTATCAGCAAGGCCATTACACGAAGCAGGCTCACAAGGGGATTCCGGAAGGTTGTTTTGAGGAGGAGCAGGGGCTCAAAGGTTTTTTCGGTCCCGTTTCCCACCTGATCAAAAGACAGCCCAGCACCCGCTGGCAACAGATCGAGGGGCCTTTACGTCCCCATATGTTCGATCTGGTTCCGGCTTTCCAATCCGGAAAAGAACAAAGACTTCTTTTCAACCAACACTTGAGCATCGGCGTGAAAACGCTTCAGCCCTCCGCGGCCCACGCGTCCAAGGCCTACCGAAATGCCGACGGGGATCTGATTTATTTTTGCCATGAGGGTAAGGGCGTGGTGCTGACCGAGTACGGTTTGCTTCGTTACACGAAGGGGCAGTACTTGGTGGTTCCGAAATGTCTCACGCACTCGCTGATTCCTGAAACTCCCAGTCAGTTTTTGACCATTGAAAACAAAACCAGCCACTACGAGGAGCCGGAGCGGGGAATGGTCGGACGCCATGCGGTTTACGACATCGCGGCCATCGGCAAGCCGGATCTGGAAGAGATGCAAGGGTATTTGAAATCCATTCCCGGCGAAACTTTGGAAATTTCCATCAAGCGCTTGGATCAGATCACTCGCTTTGAGTATGACAAAAACATTTACGACACCCTCGGATGGAAGGGGGATTTATTTCCTTTCACTCTGCACACGGATGACATGATGCCTTTGATGAGCCACCGGGCGCATCTTCCGCCCAGCGCGCACACCACCTTCGTGGCGCGGGAATTCGTCGTCTGCACTTTCTTGCCCAGGCCTTTGGAATCGGACGAGGACGCTTTGAAAGTTCCCTTTTATCATCAAAACATCGATTACGATGAGGTGCTGTTTTATCACGCCGGTGATTTTTTCAGCCGCGACAACCTGCATGCCGGCATGATGAGCCTTCATCCCGCGGGCTTTCCCCATGGTCCTCACCCCAAGGCGGTGAAGTCCATCGGCGGAAAAACGCACACCAGTGAATACGCGGTGATGGTGGATTCGCGTTGGCCGCTTCAGGTCGATGAGGGCGTGGGGTCTTTGGAAGTGAAAGAGTACTGGCAATCGTGGAAGTCGAAATAGGTTCTCCTCTTTCCATTGAACAAGCTTTTCGTTTGGCGCTGGAGGAAGCGCGCAAAGGTTTCGGTGGGGTGTCGCCCAATCCCCCGGTCGGTTGCGTGATTCTGGATGCCAAGAACCGACTTTTGGCGAAAGGCCATCATCAAAAATTCGGCGGTCCCCACGCGGAGGTGGAAGCCTTCAACCGCGTCGAGGACAAAAGTCTTCTTCATGGAGCGAAGTTCATCGTTACCTTGGAGCCCTGTTCGCATTTCGGAAAAACACCGCCGTGTGCGGATCTTCTCAGCAGTCTTCCTTTGGCGGAAGTTCATTATGGGCTTAAAGATCCAAACCCTTTGGTTTCGGGAAAAGGCCTTGAAAAAATCAAAGGGGCGGGGATCGGCGTGTTTTCCGCACCTCCTTCGCTTCAGGGGGAGCTGGAAGAGGTCGCCGAGATTTTTCTTCATTTCCAGCGTCAGAAAAAATGTTTCGTCGGTCTTAAGGTGGCGAGTTCCTTGGATGGACGGATGGGACTTTCCAATGGGGAAAGCCAATGGATCACCAATGCCGTTTCCCGGGAGCAAGGACATCTTTTGCGCGCTTATTACGGCGCCGTTTTGACTTCGGCGAC
>Ga0182738_1007282_pt1 | contig 11278 bp, 8 predicted proteins | sample eDN5th30CBELigMG_FD_128876 | JGI IMG/M metagenome (GOLD analysis project Ga0182738, IMG submission 128876) | Enriched Miracle-Growth compost microbial communities from Emeryville, California, USA - eDNA 5th pass 30_C BE-Lig MG (version 2)... ...
ACCGTTTTTAAAAAAAAAAAAAAAGTAAGCTCCCCATTTTTAAAAAAAAAAAAAAATTTAGATTTGTACAGTCCCCAACCAAAAAAAAAAAAAAAAACTGAAAAATTCCTTTCAGCTCAAAACAAAGAAAAAACAGTTGGCCATCGGGAGGATTTCCTCCTTCTCCTTTCCACTTGAAACCTCATTTATTCAGAACCAATTTCAGAAAATTTATTTTAATTCAGCCTGAGAATCTACAGTATCTCATAAAGTAGGCAAAAGAATCTTTTCACCTTTTTCAAAAATTTTCCAAAGTACTTTCAACTTCTTTTTTTGTTTGAAACGATTTTTTTCAAAAGAAAAATTTTGATTTCTTTAACGAAATTACGTGTTTTCTTAATAACAATCATCGTTTCAATAAATACACACGGCGGCATCTTTCTTGAAATTAAAACCAAATTAATTTTTTCCTTAAAAAGTTTCTAACAAGACTTTGAATCAAAATACAAACCTATAATTTCACAAACAAATAAACAAAAAACTAACAATTTTATACACTATGGAATCTGTTGGCTTAGACGCACAAGCTTTGAAGGCTGAACTTGTCAAGCAAGACGAGGTTCCCCATCGTCCTCTCCTTCCCTTTCTTACCTCATTAGTGGGCTAGAGCTGTCATCTTCGATGAAAATGCTAATATAATCACTGAGAAAAACTCTAAAACCAATCAAACTGAACTCAGGTTCTATTCTCTTCCAAATCCCCTTTCTAACTCCCTTCTAGCACTTACCTTAAGGCTTACGACTCCAGAGATGCCACTATTGGAGCAGGTATATCGACTTTTTTGGGTTTGCCTGATAGATAAATTCTAGGATTTGTCCTTGGCGGGGACCACTTTGATGTCCATAGGTAACCTGTTTTCTTTGGAATTGTATTGAGAGAGATTAGATTCCACCCTCCCCTTATCTACGGAAGAAGAGGAGATGCTGATAATGGAGAAGGTATCTCCCTTGCAAGAGTAATATCAAGATTTGAAATTGAAAAATAGTCTAACTAAATCGAAAATTAGGGCAAGAGCAAGAGCGGAAAGGTCGTCTATTTGTTGATCACTTATCTTTTGCCTATTGTCTCTGCTAGAGCTGTTCCTCAGCAAATCGATTTCTTCAATACTCACAGTAAGAATTTTGTTTTAAATGCTTTGATTTTACTCATTAATTTAGTTGGAGAGCTTGAGAAATTCACTGCTTAAGAGAAAATTATCAGAAGGTTAACAAAGTAGGTTTGTCAGGTCTATATATGCCTATGTGATTAGTCAAGTCCCTCTCTTTCATAAGCAATGATAACATAAATTTAACATATTTTATGCTTGACAAATAACAAGAAATATTTTGTATAAAACCATGTCTGTGATCCTTTGATTCGTTCATATACTTCTCTATTAAAAAAAACCTGAAAGCAATAATCATCCCTTTTCTGCTAGAAACTCTTGGGAGTCTCTCATTATTTCTTGCACTAATTTTTGACATTGATAAAATTTAGAAAAAGAAAGGGGAGGCTCCCTTATTTAACTCTTAAATAGAGCTATCTGCCTCAGATGGTGAATCAGGATTCTTGTTCTATTTTGAAGAAATTTGAAATGATTTTTTTTTGAGTGAATGTGATTGAAACCTTGGAGAAAGAATTTTTTTAACCAAATTTCCATTTTATCTTTTCCATTTATCTCAAGTCTCCCATTAAGAGCATTTTTTCTCATGCAAATACTCTTGAATTTTTTCCTTGAGGGTTTTCAAAAAACATTTTGTAAGGAAAAAAATTCTCTCTCATATGGCCAAAAGCTAAAGTTAAAGATTTGCTCATGAGACAAGTGTTGGAAAGTTTTTTCCCGATGATGGAAGAAATCACATATTCATTTTTCCACTGACTCGAATTCATTCACACAAAACCTCTTTCCAAAAAAACCTCTCAGACTTTCTTTACAATTTCCTGACATAGAAATCTCTTCATCTCAATCAGTTTATTCTCAATTTTCCTCAAAGTACTTCTTTATAAGCCCAATAATCACATCCGTTACAATTTATTTAAAATCGGAGAATATATTCAGTCAAAAGTAAGTTCAAAAAAAAAAAATCAAAAGCTAAAATTCAATTAAAATCTATAATAAAATTCAAATATTCAAAAAAAGCTTTTAACTTTATTAAGTTATACATTTCCCCTCTCCCATGATCATCAGTAAAAAAGAAGTCAAAGCAGTTCCCGTCTACGACGAACAAGGTCTCAAAATCATCACCAAAAAGTATCTCAAAGACCTTTGTGAAGAACTCGACCTTTACACAACTCCTTCTTTAAACGAAAAGCTTTATCTTCACTATAAAGGTTTCTCCAAAATTGACAATCTTGACGAATTCATCAACCTCAGAGCTCTTTACCTTGATCATAATTGTATCCGTCGTATTGAAAATCTCGATAAACTCACCCAATTAAGGTGCCTTTATCTTCAAAGTAACCTTATTACAAAGATCGAGAATCTTGATTGTCTTCCAAATCTCATGACTTTGAACCTTTCTCATAATCAAATCACCACAATTGAGAATCTTGGAGGCCTTAAAAGACTCCAGACCCTTGACCTTTCCTACAATTATTTGCTTGACGGAGAATCCTTGGGTGGACTGGTCGAATGTCAAAGTTTGACAAGCGTTGATTTGTCAAATAATGACACCAAGTATAGTGACTGTATCTTGCCAGTTTTTATGGCAATGAAGCATTTATCTTGCTTGTATTTGAGAGAGAATCCAGTCAAGAGAGAGTTTTCAAATTATAGAAAGCTCATGATCACATCCATTCCTACTTTGTTGTATTTGGATGAAAGACCTGTGACTGAGAATGAAAGAAGAATTGCTGAAGCATGGCAAAGAGGCGGAAGAGAAGCTGAAGAAGAAGAGAAATTGAAGATCCAACAAGAGAAAAAGGAAAGAGACCAACAGAATTTCCTTGAGAATAAAGAAAGAGAAGAAAGAGCTCGACTCAGGTAACCTTCAGAATTCATTTCTTAAGAGCAGTTTTCTGACTCTTTTTATAATTTTCCCTTCAAAACACCCTTTCTTTTTAATCCAAACCCTCATCTTACCATCCCCTTTATAGAAAAAAATTGGAGTTAGAAAGAATTGAAAGAGAGGCAAGAGAGAAGAGAGAAGAATTACTCAAGAAGAAGCAGATGGTTTTGGAGACCCAGCCAGAAGGATGGGAGGGCAAATTGAGGTATATCGACATGGAATTGGAGCACGTGAACAAATATTTGGATATTGATGAGAACAATGAAGATGAGGAAGTGATAAAGAATTACGCAGGGATCAGTAAATATAAATGTATGATGAGAACAAGAGATGATAATGGCGAGATGAAATACGTTGGAGCAAGCACAAAAGAAGTGGATGAGTATTTGGAGCATCAGAGACAGAAAAGACAAGAAGAGGAAGATAAAAAGACAAGAGAACAGATAAAAGAGATTGTCGAACAAGACAAAAGAATTACACAGGAAGGAGATCCTAACGCATTGAAAGAGAGAAACGCTGATAATATTCAAGCGAAAATCAACGATGGAAAGCAAGGATTTAATTGGACGAGTGAGCTGGAGGAGAAGCTAGAAGATTTAATTGAAGAATATTGCTTTGATTTTAACAAGGTCGCTGAGGAGATGAATAACCTTGTGAAGAATGAAAAGGGAGGAAATGGTGAGAATCAGGATAATAAAGGACAGGAAAAGTCAGCCCTGTTGACTGCGGATGATTTGAGAAGAAAATGGACTGAAATTGAGGTTAATAGATATAGGGAAGGTGAAGGGATTGTTTTAGATGAAAGAAATAAATTGGATGAGTTGGAATAAAGAATAAAAATAAAGGTTTTAAATAAAATTTGATATTTTTATAGTAAAAACGTTAAAAGTAAAAAAGACCAATACTATATTTCTCACGTATTCAATAAATATTAAGCCACCCATTTTAAATATTTGAAAATTCTGGATTTCAATTTCCCTTTAAAATTCAACAACTGAGAGGTTTAAAAGACTTGCGTCCGAATGATCCTCATGATGACCTCATCTCTTTCTTCAAATAATTTGATCAAACTTTAATCATTAAATTTACCGTAATGAAAGTCTTTCATCTCACTTTTCATACTCCACAGCCTTCATAAAGATCCCCAACGATCTTCTTGTTTTCAAGAGGAAAAGGGGTTCTTATTTGTAGTCGAGAATTCCTGAGAGGAAAAACTGATAATATTTAATCGATAATGAGTGATTGGAATTTTACATAAATTTTATTCATCGATACTTACACAATAAAATTTAAAATCACTGTTTAATCATTATATTTTCTTTCGAAAAAAATCCTTCGCAACTGTCGTTTCTCTCTTGAATATTCCTTCTCTAACTCTCAAAAATTCTCATACACCTTCTATTTCCTACATATTCTCCTTTATACTTTTGCTCATTATTAATGTCTGAATAATAAAATCCAAAAAGATATCCAAATATTTCAAAAAGAATTTTCATAATGTTTTAACATCTGAGCTCATCATCCTTGAGGAATTTTAGCCCTTTCTAAAAGGACTCCTTGGTTGTTAGTCATACTTTTAAGAAGATAGGTTCTATTTTTTAATCGTTTTTTTTAAAGCGAGTGATTCAAAGATTAAACGGGCGAATTTGTCATTGCCATAAACTAATTTAAGCCAAGCCTTGCCCTCATATTCTTCTTTTCCTCATCAAAACTCCTCTTTTCTCCCACCACAACCCACCAATCTTCATCTTTTCTATTCTCAGACTTTTGAATTGATCTCTTTTGATAATTTTCAATAGTTATATTCCCTTTTGCTATGAAAAATCTTTTTCTTTCAAAGCAATAAAATCAAAAACATATGGTTACAAAACTCTTTTTTATTTTTTTAATCTCTCGCACATATACAAAATCACTCTAATTTCATTTATAATTTATTCCTTAATCAACATCTCAATTCATAACCACCTTCCAAAATGGCTGACAAGAAAGACAAGGTTTACAACTCCTTCAAGGACTTTTATCCCTTCTACCTGGGTGAACACTCTAACCTCATCAACAGAAGACTCCACCTTACCGGCACCACTATTGTCGTTATGATCTTCCTCTGGGCCTTCTTGACTCTTAACTTCAAGCTCCTTTACTACTGCCCTCTTGTTGGATATGGTTTTGCTTGGGTTGGTCACTTCTTCTTTGAAAAGAATAAGCCTGCTACCTTCAAACATCCTATTTACAGCTTAATGGGCGATTTCAGACTTTGGTATGATGTTGTCAGTGGAGCCAGAAAGTTCTAGTTAGAAAAGAAGCCTTTCAAGATGATTTGAGTATGGAATAAGTTGCGCTTATTGATTACATTATTTTATGATTTACACAAAGTGATTCTATGAATCTCATTCTCCTCGATAAGTTCTATAAGTTAAATCTATGATATAAGTAAGCCTTATGAAACTTGCATCATCATCCTCGACTTATCTAACCCTAAAAAGACTCTCTCTTTTTCTCTTGCATTCTTTTAATCTTTGGATTAGAAGATGAATAGGAAAAGCTTTGTTCATCATGAGTAGATTTCGAAACGAGAAAACATTTCGAGATTGAAAAGGAGCCAAGGGAGAACCACTTGATTTGATAGCCAAACTTGGGTGGACTTCTTGTTCTTTCTTGTTTTGTAAACTTTAAAAAGACCATTTTTTTTCTTTATAAAGGGCTTTTAAAGAAATTTAGAAGGTCAAACTCTCCATCAACTCATCCCAATAGTCTCTATCTAAGGCTTTGAGCCAGATATTCACCTTCTAAACCTCGATTATCAAATTGCTCACATAAAAAAACTCGAAAAGAAAATCGAAAGTTTTTGAAAGAAGGGTGTACGTGCTCTCATATAAAAGCCGGTATTTTAAAAGAGAAAGAAGGAATTTGAATAAAGTTCTTTTTGAAAGAGATTGTAAGGAAACGAAAGTTATTTGGAATATTTGCTTTTGGTTGAGATGACTGAAGAGGGATAGAAGGTGAGGATTTAAATTTGAAATTGAAAAGATAAAAAGTAAAAGATGAATCAATCAAGTGAGATAATATAATGATTATTTTAGATAATTACTGAGTAATTGTGTTGATTTCGATTCGTAAACTAGATTTTGATGAGTTGGGTAATTGTAGCCAAACGTGAAAAATTAATCATGTATTCTTCAAAACGAAAGATAATGAATGGAGTAATTCAAGGCAATGTAATTGATGAGATTTTTGCCATTTTCGTTAATTAATTAATTAAAAAAAAAATCTTGAAATAAAAAAAAATCATTTGCAAAAAGAAAATTTTTAATTTCTAAATAAATTTTCCTTCAAAAAAAAAATTTAACCAAAAATTTCTCAATTCAAGAAAAATCAATCAAAATTCAATTTTAAATTATTTTTTTTTCTTCAAAATTTTCTTCTGTCAAACTCTCTTCAAAAAATCTTTCACGGCAAAATTCTTCTTTCATTTTTTTTCTTCCAAAGAACCATGGTCTCTTTAAAAAATTCTTTATCACTCCTCTTTTAATAACTTTTCCTATGAAGAAATTGCACCCTCAAAATTAAGGGATCTTTTTTTTCAAAGGGCTCTTTATCAATGAAAAAAAAGTTCTTCTCATTTCTTTTTCGAGTTTGATCCCTTCCTGAATTTTCAGCTGAATTTCTTTCTCACCAAATAAAAGAGTGTACCAAAATATTTTGGACAAGAAGAGAAATTCTTTCAAATATTTTCAAAATAAGGCACACTCGAATCTCACTTATTTTAGGCTAAGACCAAAATCTTTCGAATCCAACAGCAAAGAATACCAATCTCAATCCAAACTTTAAATTTAACAAAAAAATAAATCCGAACAAATCACTCGCAACCAAAAATCCCTCACTACAATGGAAAGATGGCCAAATTACAAACTATACGCACCCAAGAAATTCCCATTTAAGCAATACGCTTTGGGCGGGATCCTTGGCCTTGCCGGTTTATATTTCTACAGAGAACACAACAGAAGAACTTTTATGAGAAATCTTCGTGCAAGAAATCAAGCCAAAATTGAGCAATCTCGCAATATTGAACAAAGTTTCTCAGCCAATATTAAAGATTTCCAAGGGAATGCCATCAGCCTTGACGATCAAAATTATGAATACAAATTTATCTACTATGGAGATTTTCAAACATTTTTCCAATTATACACACAAGAACTTGAAGAGCTCAACACATACCGCATCAAAAACATCTTCCTTACAGATTCCAGCCGTATCAAGGACATCATGGATAACATCATGAAGGTCAAATTAAAAGATACATGGTACGCTTTTGAAGAAGATACTGAAGTTATTAAAGAAAGTGGCATTACAAAAGATCATCTTTATGTGTTGAATGATCGTAATGATGTTGTTAATTCTTATCAAGTGGTCCCTAAAGATGCTCTTTCTATACAAAAAGCTATTCAAGCCACCAGAATGAAAATCAGAAAGGACCTTGATAGACGTTTCCTGAGAAGTTTTGATTTCAATGTCAGCCCTAAAAAAGAAGAAGGACAATAAGCAGAAAAGAATAGAATGTTTGCTGGAATTTCTATCATGCTCTTTTGATTTATTTGCATTACATGTTGAATAATGTTTTCTTGGATATTTTACTTTGTCACAATCGCTATTATTGAGTATTTTTATGAGATATTGTGGTGAGTAATATGAATATGAAACATCGCTTCTGAAGAAGAAAACTGAGAGTTTTAGGAGACCCGAAAAGTTGGCTAATGTTCTAGAGAGCATAGAAATCAAAGCATATTGCCTCAGAAACACGAAAAATGGATTTGAAAACAACTGGAAAGCCAGGGGGAAACCTCTCCAAGAGCTCAGGAATTTTCATCTTTGCACAAAGAACATTTGATATCCTTTCCAAAGCTTCGAACCATGAAGACAAGAGAATACAAGGATGAATTTTTTTGTGGTTTTCTCTCATCTTCTTGTGACAAGATTGGTAATTTTTCAATGAAGTAGAAATTTTTCTCCTTCAAAACTTGTTCTTGTGAGTGACTCAAAGATGAAAGAAAGAATATTCTGTCTTGTTCATAAAAATTTTCTGGCAAGTGTCAAACAATATTATTTCTGAGGGATGTCTTCTCAGCTCCCTACTAAACTCTGGTCAGTTCCTCCTTGCATTTGTCACCTTATAAAATCGCAAAGAGAAGATAGATTCTTGAATTTTATTTTAAATAGGTCATAGAATAAGTTATCATCATATATGATACGAAACAACTGGAGGTTAGTTAAATAGTCGAAGTAACTAAACAAAATCATCATTACTATCATTATATCTATTATTATATAGAATCTCTGAACGATTTTATGCCTACCTCTATCAAATTCATATACACAATTCTTGATCTTTTTATTACAGTTTAACAGGTTCAGGTTCCGATTTCTTCTCTTGACAATCAATCAAGTCAATCTCACAAGTGTTATCCCTACAAATCTCATTACAAATCTCTTTTCAAAAGCGCTTTCTTACGCAAAAACAGTCACAGCGCCACCATTATGAATATATTCTACAGGATTACCATCATAAATATCAGTCATTTTTATCTTGATGGTGCCAGCGGGAAGCTCGTGATAGCATGGTGGAGTCTTGTTTTGAATGACAAGAGCACCTCCTTTGGTCCTGGTTATCACTCTGTAGAAATCGCTAAAGTCTTTTAGGATGACCTTTTCTGGAGTTTTGAGAGTTAAAGCCATTTTCTCTCTTTTTGTAACGCTGAAATAATATAAAGGGGTATTGTAAGCTTGGAATTTGGGCTGAAGCTTGAGAAAAGTAGAACCAAGATTGCGGAGAAGCATGGGGTTTTGTTTTTGTTTGAAAAGGGGGAAAATGAAAAAGGGTTAATTTAGGAAAATTAGTTTTTCTATTTATTATTAATTCGTATATAAATGCAAAGGGGCTGTGTGTTTTTCTGGTATTTCGAATAAAAGAGACAATTTTTCTTGGAAATCGAAAATTCTTTTCTTTGATAATTTTAGCCTTTTTTGCTTTCTTATAAAAGCTTTTTTAGAAATTCTAAGAAATTTTTTCAGCTTTTCTGTTTCTCAATCCTCTCTGGAATCCGGATAGAGTTGTTGAAAGAAGCTAAGAATGGATCTAAAAAGTGGTAAAAAGTTGTCCTTTTTCTTCTTGAGAAAGAAAAAGCAAGTTTTAATTCGTGAAAGCCCAAGTGAAATTTTTTTCAGAATGGCTTTTGAGATCTCTCAAGGCAAGTCAGGAAGGATGATTTCAGATGGTTGACTAATGTGATTTTTTGAGAGGAAATTATGGATGAGAAATTTTCGGAAAAATCGATATAACTGTCAATTGAAAAATTACACTATCTAAGAAAGTAAAGTTCTAGAATTTACATTTCTGATATCTCAGTTTCATACTTGCCTTTTGACCCTCCTTATTCTTCCCTCAAAAGCTGAGCTTGAGCCTATCTTCATCTGAATAGCGAAAGAACATTTTGATTCCGCTGAAATAGAGCCGCAAAAATATTAGAGCGTCACTTTTCAACAAGCTTTTTCTTCTTCTTAAGCCTGAACTCCACACCTTTCTGTAAAGAAAACACAACGAAAAATTCTGAATTATAGATGATCGGTCAATCTTCTGAGAGAAAAAGGGGGCTGGAAATCTCTTTATTTTTCTCTTTTTAAAGAAAATTGCAGGAATTTCTAAGCCTTTTCTCTAAAGCATTCCCTTCTTGGAAAATACTTTTCATTCATCATAGCAAATTTTTTTCAGGAGTTTATCATCAAGACAATCGAATTTCCTCGAAACAAAAAATGTTTTATTTTCAAATGACCCAAATATTCTCTTATCTTTTCACTTTCTTCTCTTCAGATAAAAATATGATCCTATTCTTCCTCAAAGGATCCTAAAATTTCACCCCAAAAAAATCATCCCATCTCCTTTTTCATCAGGTTTATATCTCTAAATGCAAATAATTTCTCGCAAAAACACCTTTATTTTAGACAGAGAGACACCACATAGAGTAAAAAGTAAGAGTTACTTTCTGTTTGAATAAACCAAAATACCATAGATACAAACCATATTATATAATTTTCCAGGGATCTTCACCTCCCAGAAACTGATATCTAATGATATCTCAGAAAGCCATACCGTACATTTATGAAAAGCTAATACTATAAATTACATAAAATCACACTCAAATTCTTCCTTTCCATTAACCATTTCTTGTTTCAATAACGCCTTCTAATTCAGTCCAACACAAAGGGCAAAACTTCTTCTTTTCAGCGATTTCCGAGGCACATTTTATACAACAGCATTTATGGGCACATGGCGCGAATATCGCATTTCTATCCGCATTTAAACAAACCACGCATGTTCCATCATCTTCTTCGATTGGAATCTTTGCCTTTGCTTCTTCTTCCATCGCCTTTCCTTTCATATGTCTTCTCTCCAACATATCTCCCAAAATCTTAAAAGGATTCTCTTCTTGATTCATTTTATTAATATTCATTTGAACAGGATTGCTGTTAAATCCGGCGTTATTATATTGCTGAGGTTGAACTTGAGAGCCAGGATGTTCTCCTTCGTGTAACCTTTGAGCAAGACTTTCATCTTCTTGTTGCTGTTTTCGAAGCTTTTCTTCTCTTTCCAACTCTTCCCTTTGTAATTGCATTGCAAAACGTAAATCTGGATCTTGAATTTCATCTATATTGCTAAATCCTCCAATACTCACACTGTCATCGCCATGTTGGGAATGCTGTGAATAGTCTATTCAAAATTAGCTCTCTCTGTGGGGCAAAGGGAAGAAATTTTTCAAAACAAAAAAACAATTCACTGTAGATAAAAATACTTACCATGTTGTGAATGAGGATTCTGGGTTAAAGAGAAAGAATGATGACTGCTATCGCCGTTCGAGACTTGTGGAGGTCCGTAGATGACTCGGAGAATGTCTAGAGTGGTGTTGAGGTCGCCTTCTAGAGAAATCATGAGAGGAAAGAAGAAGGAAGTTTTTGTACGGGTTTCTTCCCAGATGTTTTTAATGAGAGTGTAATCAACAGTTTTGAATTGATTTTGAAGGTTTTGAAGGACAGAGTCGTCAGATATATTCATGGGTGAAGCTCAGAAGTTCAGAACCAAAAAAAGTGAGAGGTCTCTTTGAAATCAAAAAATTTAAGATTATTAATAGAATACGCTCTGTGTTGGGTACTGTTCTACAAAAAAATTTTTTTTTTCTGCAATGCGAATTTTATTAATTTGGTAA
>Ga0182738_1007283_pt1 | contig 11272 bp, 11 predicted proteins | sample eDN5th30CBELigMG_FD_128876 | JGI IMG/M metagenome (GOLD analysis project Ga0182738, IMG submission 128876) | Enriched Miracle-Growth compost microbial communities from Emeryville, California, USA - eDNA 5th pass 30_C BE-Lig MG (version 2)... ...
AAGTGTGAAAGAACACGTCTGGGTTTTAAATTTGTCAAAGATTTCAGTTGATCATCTTCCAACAAATCAACACGTGTCATAGATCAATTTTCCTTTCAGGATACATAATGATATCATTTTGCCTGTGTAATTTTTTGAGGTGATATTTTTGTCATTGCCCGTTGTTCATTAATTCTTTCCTGTGACCTTTGACAAAATTTATAATAATGATAAATTAAGTAATATCACTAGCTCCAAAATATACAGACAAAATTTAAGAAATTAGGCTCTTCAAGAATTAAAACAAAAAAAAAATCATTGTCATAGTAGATATATCGAACGATAACTTTTTCAAGTAAATTTTCTAGGGGAACCAATTCAAGCAGTTGTCTTAAGAAAAAACAGGATCATAGCTCACAATTTACAACACGAAAAAACTCAATAGACTTGAGGAAAATGACAGGATTTATTTTTTTTAAAGGAAGAAAAATTGAATTTTGAATAAACAAACAGATTTTTTTCATTATAATTTTTTTTGTTATAGAAATACTTCTATAAACTATTCATCACATAAGAAAGAAATTAATTACTGTAAATTATTTTTGACATAAAACATTTATAATAAACCAACAAAACAGTTCCATCCTATTCCTCCTCTGAGCAAACGATTCTAGGCATACAGTCAACGAGGTCTTTAGGACGATCAACTTCAACTTTCAACGTTTCCAAGATTCTTTTGTACTCCTCATTAACTTCAATACATTCCTCAGCGGCCGAAATCAAATAATCCAAATGCTTCTTATCACATCTATCAAGCTCTTTCAATGCCTGTTCCGTCATCTTAAACTGAAGTCTGAAATACTTATGTTGAACTCCCTTCTTTGCTCCATGAGATTTCAGCTTATGTTGAATTTTCAAGTGGTTTTTATGGGACATTCTTTCGATACTAAACGGGTCAGTTTCAACTAGACGATGAAAAGCATCCAAACTTCCACTGTTAACTTTTCCTTTCAGTTCCATTTCTCTAATAATCTTTCTTGCAGGATCCACTTGTCTATGTTCTGTTGACCCAGTTCCAATCGAATAAACCTGGAACTGATATTCATGATGATCATAACCATTCAATTTCAACAGCTCTTTTGCATACCTGAATGCCTTTAATGAAGGATTATTACAAGAAACTCCTCCGTCTTCAAAGAAAAGCACCTCTCTTTCACATAGCTTATAATCCAAAGTATGCTCTGCCCACAAAGTACAAGTCGCGAACTTCTTCGCCTGCGATCTATCCCCAATTGATTCTTCTCTTTTTATCTCTTCAATGATCTCTTCAGTATTCTGAGTCCTTATTGCGCCCTTCTTTCTCTTAAAAGCTGGATTGTGGACATGAATAGGATTGAAATAAGTAGGAGCGGCGCTTGTAGCTCTTATAACTTGGGTCAAGGATAAATTGTTATGGAAGTTATGCTTGGCAATAACCTTCGCATTTGTGCTATTTAAGAGAATTGGAGCTTCGAAGCCTCGTTCTGTAACCATAACTCCCACACAAGTTCTCGCATGGTTAAGATCGTTATTGATATAAAGGTCTTGCACAACTTCTTGGAGACCAATTGCTTTCTCGTATTTCGAGTGGAAAAAGCGCTTTATCTGGCTAAACCCAGGGAGCCATTTGGCCAACTTATGCCAAAAACCATGATGATCAGAAAATATTGTATCAGCTTTCTTTATATAGAGCATTTTGGCTTGTTCTGCGGTGAGAACTTTGTCATCTGCTAAGCCCAAAATCTCTCGAATAGCGATTTGTTTTTGTCTTTTCATTTGGTGTTCTTTCTCTTCTTCACTAGTGCCTTCATGATGCTCTGGGGAAATTGGTGGGATTTCAACACATAACATTACTGATAATAATCCTCCCGTTGATGTTCCCACAACCACGTCGAAAAGCTCATGGATTCTTTTGCCTGTCTCCTTTTCGATGCCTTCAAGGATTCTAGCGACAGCTACACCACGGATTCCACCGCCGTCTATTGAAAGAACACGGATCGCCTTTTGAGGGCCTGGCCTGCTTTGGGATTGTTGTTGTTCAGGGATTTGGTTCTTACCTTCCATTTGAGTGGAGGTTTTGAGTGAGTGAAAGTTTGAAATGAATAATTTAATTATAAATTTCGACCCCAAGGATTATATATAATGCAGAAAGGGTCTTATAATAAATTCAGACTGATCTTAAATTTTGGTCTCTCAAGTTTTATTATTAATTTTCAGGCCAAACATACTTTTTAATTTCAATATTTTAACAAAAACTCCTCTTGACCTCAAAGCGATCATTCTGGCGAGAAATTTGAGAGCTGTTTCAATAGAACCTGATTACCTAGCTCCAAAGGTCTTCCTAAAGAGGCATATATAAACTTTTTCATGGGATTTAATATTGATCTTAAATTAAGCAATTTTTTAGTCTCACTCAATAATATTAAGTCTGGCTAAGATTTTACAAAGCAGAAAACATTACAGTCAGAATTTATCCAAAATTCATTTCACATTAATTCCTCTCAGTCTCTCAAATTTCATCAATTACTATTATTAGTCCTCCATTCCCATTTGCATAAAAACAAAAAAATAACCCTGAGTTCTTTCCCTTCCTTCTTCCTCTCAAGAATCCGAAGAGAGACTTCGGATTTGAATTCGACTCTTATGAGAAAAAACGCTTCCATAGGCCTTTTTTAGAGGCTAGCTGAGCGCCGCAATTAATTAGATTAGAACAGAAGTCGCTTTAAATAATTAAATTTTCTTTCAGTCTCATAACAAAGAGATCGGGAAGGACAGAATACTCCAAATTTTTGAAAATTAAAATGTCCTTCAGGAGTGAATTGATGTCAATAAGAATGAAAAGGGAGAATTTTTAAGTGATTTTGTCTGATTGACTTCTACAGGTTTTAATTTTGAGGGAAAATTTGAGAAGTCGGAAATCAGAAGTCATTCCTCAAAGGAATTTTTTAATTGGTTAACAAAAACAACAAATTATTGGGAAATTAGATCGGATAGTGAGACTCCGCGAAAAATTACAATTATAGAAATAGAGATCTGATTCGACTTTATCAGGCGATAGACCTCATAAATCATCGTGTAGAACAGAATTTCGTTCATTCTGATCGGCTGTTATATTTATCAAACTTATTCAAAAAATATTTGTTTGAACAAAAACAGCCTTTTGCGTACGTAAATTTGAGAAAATAAAAAGAAGCCTTCGAACGATTTTTCTTTTAAGTGGAGAATGTGTGAGCACAGCTTCCCAAAGTGCTTATTTCATCCGACTTTGTCAGGTTTTGAAACTCATTTGTAGGGTTTTTTTCGCAGACTTATCTGACCGATCAGTCAGATCTGATAATTTTTTTTTTTAATTTCAAAGTTTCTCACCTGAAAACATACAGTAATGTGTTTATGAAGACCTGATAATTTCCCTGAAAAAGAAACAAAGAAGAAAAAAAAGTTTTTTTTTTAAATATTTTTTAAGAATTTTGTTGAAAACTTTTATGGGGAAAAATTTGCGACAAAAAAAGATTTCTCACTCTTTTCATCATTTGGGAGATTCAAAAAATTCTGTTCAGATGAGAGACTCAAACGGCTCAATCTCTGGGACTTATTGAATTATAATAAAAATACTGAGGTGAAAAACCGTCTCCATAAAATAAGTTGGAAAATGTTGGATTTTTTAGAAAAAATATGTGACAAAGTCCGAAATTTTGGAGAAAAATTGGGAAGCCCTGTTTCTTATGAAACAACTTTTTCAGCAACAAAAAAAAGGACTGAATTTTTTTTAAAAGAAAAATTTTGGAGTTAAAAAATTTTGTTGATCAATTTTTTAAAAAAATGTGGAAACAACAGAAAATTTTAGCACAAAACTTCTAATTTCCATTTAGCAAGGAATATAAATTTTCTTTGAGAATGAGAATGAGAATGAGAAGAAGAAAGGTGAAAATGAAAAATTTTTAATATTTCTTCTCTTTTCAAATTCTCAATAAAAGCCATTTGATTTTTTCCAGTGGTCAAATTTTGTCCGCCTCTGAAAAACAACTTTTTGACTTTTTCATCCTCTTTCTGCGGCTTTCACTTTCATAATGCCAAAAATTCATAGTGAAAATATTTTTACAAAAGTTCAGGCTCTGCAGTTGAGAGTATTGTTTTTTCAACATCTCAAGTTCCCCGCCTCCTCAACCCAGAATTTTAAAATTCAAATTTCTTTACGATCCTTTCCGAGACTCTTGAAAAGGTCTTGGCTCTTTGTTTAGCTCATTTTGCAGATTTCCTCAAACTTTAAAATATCACTCTCATTCATCCCCAAAAATAACATTTTCGAAGCCTACAATGAAATTCAATGGCCCCTCAAATCTTTAGCTATTTTTATTATTTTCCATCTCCTTTCCTTTTCCCTCAAAAAGCGAAAATTTGTCTCATAATTTCAATTTTATCATGATAGTTATTCAATATAGACTTTAATCACTCTTTATATATCTTCATAATTCTTCATCACAACAAATAAATATTCTCTATTCATTCTAATCCTTAGGTTATTTTCATTCTCTTGTCATTATTCTCACTATTGGTTTCTTCCCAAAGAGTGACTTTTCCATAACTTCTTTAGAAATGATTATTTCTCATAGTCAAATAAGGCTTTCTCAATCCTCTGAAAGAAGTGGGGAGCTTGGTAACCTTAGGTTCATAAACCTTATGAGGTTGCTTGGCTTTTCCCAACAAGACTTCAAACACATGAGCAGCAGTATTACCACCACCATAAGCGTCTTTGCTCAAAAGCAAAAGTCCCCAAGAAGTAATCTCAGAATCAACGGTATCCTGATATTGATTATAGTTACTCCAAACAAGTTGAGTCAATTGAGAAACATCAGTGATATTTCCCCAATAGGCATTTTGAAGATCATTAACATAAGCCTTGCAAGTATCTTTGGCTTGAAGAGCTCTAGCGGCGGTAATAGAGTTGACAGCGGCGTTAGTAATAGCGTTGGCACCTCTTCCTTTTGCTAAATAGACATTCTTGAATTCGATAGCGATACTGTTGTTGAAGCTGGAGTCTCCGGAGCAAGAGACAGCATCTTGAATTTGAGCAGAGGAGAAGCCAGAGACGCTAAAGAAACCAAGGTGATAGGCAGTTTGGTTGAAATCGTCGATTTGGATGGCGGAAACGGCGAGAGCAAGGACGGCAAAGAGGATGATGGACTTCATCGGGTTTTTAAGTGGAGTGTTAAGAATAAAATTATAGAAGATTTGATTAAAAAAGTAACAAGTTAGATAAGGTAAGAGGAGAGATTTTATGTTAGCCAATAAATCAATGATATATTTTATTGTTTATTTGGCCTGGATTGAGAGGGAGACTTGGGCAAATAGGGATTATAGGGGATAATGAAGCTGTTAAATTGTGGTGAGAGATTTTCATTCCTCAAATAGAGAGAAAGTACAAAAAAACTCGAAAAGATTTTCTTGAAATTTTTCAAGAGAAAATCAAGAAAGAAAAAAAATAGCAAGAATTTGAAAAATTTTTGGGAGGAATTTTTTCGTATGAAGGTTTTGTATCTTTTCATATTGTTCTTATTTTCAGGCTGAAAAATCTGTTCAGACTTTTGTTCCGATAAATTATTTTCTCAAAACCAATTTTACCCTCCATGAAAGAACTAAGGAGGGAAGTAGTTTTTCTCTCTGACAATAAAATCTTGGTTTATTCAATTCATCAAAAGTTTGAAAAGAATTTAGAAAAGATATTTATCGAGATATCGACTATTTGAACGAACTTTGAGGTCAAATTAAAACTTTGATTTTTGTTTTATTGTTAGGACCAAAAATCATATTTAAAAAGGATATCAATATGAGGCCAAATTTCACAAATCCTAAAAGAGAAAAATCTTTTTTGAGCTCTTCATAGCCCTCAATCATTCACTCAATAGATAAATATGTAGCTCTTATATTAGATAATAGATTCTAAAGAAACACAACACATTCGCATAGACTCATTCAATATTCATTTCTTCTGATAGATAGAGAGAGATTTTCCTCACTTTCAATCATTATTTAAAATCTGTTGTGATGTCTGAAGCTGGGGAATCTGTGAGGGGCTTGGTTATTAGTTCCCAACAAAATTTGGAACACATTAGCAGCGATGATACCAGCATTAACATAATCCTTGCTGAAAAGCAAGAATCCCCAGGAGGTAGTTTCAGCATCAACAATAGGTTGATGTTTATTGTAATTAGCAAGGATCAAAGTTTTCAATTGGGCAGGATCGGTAGTTTGCTTCCAGAAAAACCCTTGGATATCAGTAACATAAGCTTTGCATTGGGATTTAGAAGCAAGAGCTTGGACTTCAGCTACAGCTTGAACGGCAGCGGTGGCCATGGCGTCGGAGCCCTTGTTTAAAGCGAGATATAAGGGTCTGAAAGCAAGGACAACGCTGTTGTTGAATGAGGCATCACCGGAGCAGGAAACGGCGTCTTGGATTTGGGCTTGAGAGAAGCTGATTTGCTTGAAGAAACCTTGGTGATAAGTGGTGGAATTGAAGGCTTGGGAAGAAGCGACAAGGATGATGGCGGCGAGGAAAATAAGGGATTTCATGTTAAAAAGGGGAATAAAGGTTTAGTTTATTATTGAGATTACAATATGCGAAATTTAAAAGCTAAGTGTTTGGCAATAAGATATTTAAAAAACAAGGCAAATGAAGTGAAAAACTCAAAGAAAAATCTATTGCATTAGAAGCTGACGCAATAATTTTTATCAAGACCTTAATAAATTTTATTGTTGTTTGGGGTTCCATTTTTACAATAAATTACTTATTTAAACGTCCCCAATTTTGGAGGGCTCTGATATTGCACGAAAAAGATCAAAAAGCTTAGATGACCTTTCCGAAGACAACAAATCTAGAGAGAAAAACAATTTTCAACAAGGTGAAAATTTTCACTTTCCCCCTTTCATTTATAAGGACCTTATATAAAATAAAATAAAATAAAATAAAATAAAATAAAATTATATCTGTGATGTAATTATATACAACAACACAACGATCAATATCCTCTTAAAAAATTTATAGATATATTATTAATGTTGAGTATCATTCAAAATTGAGCTAAATTACATTTCAGTAGGCTTATTCTCCTTTTCATTCTTTCTCTTTTCTGCAGAGAAGTCCGTTGACCCTGACACGATGTCCACATCAAAAATTCTTTTCCTTAACCTTTGTGGCGAAGCCTGATAACTCTTTTCTGAATGCGTATGTCTCACACTATCCCTTGTTCTTTCTGTTCCAAATATCCTACTCCCAACATTTGGGCTTGTTGGATCACTTATCCCCTTTGTAAATATTCCGCTTGTTCTTCTTTTAGTCTTCTCTACTTCCTATTTTCAATAAATCTTAATGTTAATTTGTTTGAATTACAGTGATCTTTTGTTCCATTTTTTCGGCCCAATTCTCAAAATTATCGTTCATTACACTCACTCTTGGCACTTCTTTATCTCTTTCTCCTTGTGAAGAAGTGTCACTCGCACTGAAACTTCTATCATGATTTGACTCTATCAGCCTGCCTGCTTCTTCTTCAGAAAGCCCAGCTTCTGTTCCAGCTCTCTTTACGAAATTTTCAACCTGCTCTTTATTGGCGAAATAATGCTTTATGTATGAGATTTCATGTCGAACTTTTGACAAAGCGGTGCTTCTATCTTTTGGCCCAAACCTGTTCAAATTCTCTGCGATTGTCTTTAGAATATACTCTTTCCAGATTGGCTCGTTATTAAATATCTCCATCACTGCTAAATTCTGATCAAGATAATGGTAAATCTCAGTCTTTGAGTCCTCTTCTGACCTGAATCCTCCCTTTAATCTTGTCATATTCCCTGCGTAATTCCTTAAACTCTCCCAATCTTTATTTTGCCATGCCTTTGGAAATTATAAATATGACTCTTATTCTTCAAGTTACTTCAATCAGAAAATGCTGTAAAAGCTGTAAAAGTGTCATTTTTGCCTTTTCTAGCTGTTCAGAATCAAGTCCATTCAAACTGATCTCAATAGTTGAAAAAGCGTAGATCAGGGCTCGACGGTTATAATCTTGGCCAAGCATCTTGAACAAACTCAACTGATCGGTTTCTGTTGGGGATTGCCCTTGAGCAACTATTCTCCATTGCTTCTCGACAAATTTCTTATCATCTTCTCTCCTCTTATTCTCCTTTTATAAATGATAAATGTCTCTTTTCTAAATTTTGAAAGCTTACTGAGGCTTTGGGATTAGCAAAGAAGCCCATGATAGATTTGAAAGCGGTAGTAATGCCGAGATTTTCTGGAATCTGGGTCTTGTCAAATATTATTCCTCCTTTATTCTTTGCTTCAGTTGCACTGTCAATAAACATCTCCTTAAATCTATCAATGTCCATTGCTGTTGGCTCTTTCTATTTTGACAAAAATAAGACAAAGTTATTGAGGAAATATTCTCACGCGTAGTTTGTAAAGGGCTGATTCTGAGATTTCCATTGAAAAATCTGCATTCTCCACGTTCTATTTTTTTCAAGAGTCAATTCAAAAATTCTTTACTTTGATGACTTTGTTGACATCATATTGAATATTTCGAATATGAGAAATTTCAAACACAAAGTACTTCATTGCAGAATCACGAAAGCTTTCTAAGCGACTTGCATCAAATTTCTTAAAATGCTCCACAATGCTATTCTATTCCCAGAGTCACATTCAAATTTTTCCAAGCAAACACTTACGCATTGATCAGTAAAGGGCTTCTTATATTTATTATATTCATCAATAAATGACCTCAAATCTCCATCACAGTCGTTCCTTGTATTCAACAATCTTGAGATTTTCTCATTATTACTCCTTCTTCTCTCTTCTCCTGCTGCATCCATATTATCCAAATTCTGTAAAAATGCCTTGATTTTCTGTGCTTCTTCTATCTCTGTATTCAATCCTATATATCTCTTTCTTGTCTATTTATTTCATAAGAGAATTTTCCAACTATTCAAAGAGTACGGTTTCGATCTTTTCGAGAATAATTTTCATGTCCAAATCGGCTTTTTTGCCAACACTCAAGTATTTCTTGGCTTCATTAGTTTCTTTTTTCAGCATATTTCTCAGAGTCTCCACAACGTCTTCCTTCAAAGAACTTGCCAATGTCTTTGATTGTTCGCTTTTCATTGCGTGATATGACTTTAATGCATTCATTACATCTGCTAAAGGTCTAATTTTTATTATCCTTATTGAGGAGGCTCATCAAATTCGTTACCCTCCTGAAAATACAGCGAGACTCGAGGATAATCTATCCATTCCTTTAGCGTAATTATCTTCAAGTTCAGCACGCTCAACCATCAGATTGATAAATTCCTCAAGGGTTCTTCTTTTATAAAAGAAAACTTGCTCGAACTTTTCGAGCTCATTCTTTAGAAAGAGAAAATTAGCCATTTTTAATAGGGAAACAGGGTACTTCCATGAGAGTAGGATAAATGTTCATAGGTGGATAAAGTTGTTATTTTTAAAAATGCGAAAATTGAATATGTTAATTTTAGCAGCTCATAAAGCTCTCATTATTTCGCGCCTAATAAACTTATGTTTTTGGTCCTCTCTTACTCGAATTCATTCCTTTTGCCCTCAATAGAGAAATCCCAGATATCACTTTACTCAATAACAATTCAAATTTCTTAATTGAAAATACCAGATTTTTCGAGCCTTCTTATTGCCACAGAAGCCAGGGCTTCATTTTTTGAAATAAAATGGTCATTGGAAGTTTTACAATATGTCTTTGTTTGAGAAAAATTCAACCTTTTTCCTTCTCTCGAATATTCACCTTCAATGACTTGGCAAAGCTTTCTGTGCTCTCAAATCTCCGATCCTAAAATTTCTTCTGAGATTTCAAAGACCCCTAAAATGTCAGGATAATTTCTTTGATTTATTTGTGCTTTTTTGAGCCAATTGGACTCTCAAAACAAACAAACAAACGCTTCAAAATCTTTTTGTTTTGTAAATTTTCTTCATGTTGACCAACTCGTTCAAAGTTTGAAGCTTTTTAAAAACCCAAAAATGCTGATATTGTTGCCTTCGAACTCCATTAAACCTTAACAATTCATATTGTTTCTTCCTTTCGAGCTCATTAGAAGAAATGATAAGAGTAATCTCCTTTTAGTAAAACCCAGAAAAAGCCATTTTTCTTTGAGTCAATTCTTGAGGATAAGTAAAGAGAAAAGAATAATTTTGGAATTAATTAAAAAGATATTCAAAAAATATTAAAAATGGAGGATGCTGAAAAACTTGAAAACGAAGTTTCACAACTCCTCAACGGCTTAGAGGAGGTCGAGAGACTCCTCACATCAAACAGAAACAGAGCATATATTGAAAAGGAAGTCAGCAACTTTTCTAGTCAGATCGTCAGCAACAGCAAAACAATCGATTATTTATTGAATAAAACAGATTTGTTTGATGAGCCAAGTGAAGAGCTGGATGAGAAATTAAGACAATTAGAAATGGAGAATAGAAAAACTCAAACTCAATTCGAGCAGGTCAAATTGTATACAGGTAATATTGACTTTTTTAAAGGGAAATTGATGGGTTTTAGATAAATTGAGAGAAGTTTCTCAGCAAAGTTTTGAGAAGCTTTCGGATGTAAAATTCAATGAAGGGAAGAATGCAGGATTTGATGATAACTTTTTTTGATTCAGTCAGGGGAATGTCATGAAAAGGGTTGATTATTTAAAGAGCAAAAGAGAATAATATAATTTTGGTGATCTGACATAATGAATCTTTTGCTCAAGATGGGAGAAAGGTTGAGTTATTGTCTTGAATGTATGAAAATGAGTGAAATAAATAAAATGTATTACATGAGTTTTTATATTGTCTAAGCGATTGTATGGAAAAGTTGATCTTTTCCATTTGAAAATTTCTTCTCAAAGCCTCAAGTCGACCAATTTTGGACATAATCTGATCAAAATAATGTCTCACATTCTGACTGTACCTTCCCAAAAAACTGATTGAAAAATTTTTTTGAACCCTCACAAAAAATTCCTAAAGATAAGAACATAATAATTTTCGAGGTTTCAGTGTCTTTGAAGTCTTGGACAGAAGCAGAGCTTCGGCTAATCGTAACAAAGAAGAAGCTCCCAATGAATTAAAATCTTTCAATATCAATCTCTTTCCTAACGAATTTCACAAAACATAAAGTCCTCAAAGCCTATATCTCTTTCAATTTCCTCAAAAAAATCTTTTTATTTTTCAAAAAATTAACACAGCACCAATTTTCTATTTTTATTCACACAATGTCCG
>Ga0182738_1007284_pt1 | contig 11269 bp, 7 predicted proteins | sample eDN5th30CBELigMG_FD_128876 | JGI IMG/M metagenome (GOLD analysis project Ga0182738, IMG submission 128876) | Enriched Miracle-Growth compost microbial communities from Emeryville, California, USA - eDNA 5th pass 30_C BE-Lig MG (version 2)... ...
AAATTTACCAATCACTCTATTTCAAACAAACGAAAAGTTAAGTAGTTCACCTTTAAGTTTCCTAACACTTTTTTGAGGGACAAAATTACTGGGATAGAAGAGATATTTTCAACAACGTAAACCTAGTCTCAAGCAAGCTTCCTCAGCTTTTCATATGCTCTCATAAATCATACGATTCCATATCTAAAGTGCATTCAACAAAAATATATAAAATGACACAGCTACTTCAAACAAACACTTTCAACTGTACTTCCTTCACAACATCGCCACAAACTTCTTTTGATTTTCTTGAGCCACTCTACAACACCTGTTGACTCCAAATGTACTCTCCTGGGCTTCATTTTTTCCTTCTCTGCCTCGTCATTGCGATGCCTCCAGATCTCAATAATTTGGAGACTGTTACCAACATAGAGATTAACTTTCTGTAATGACTGATGATCTTTTAGTCGTTTAATATTTTTGTCCCATATGTCATGAATTTTAATGGTAAATTCTTGTAAAGAAGCAAGCTCGTTTAAACTTTGAATGACATGCTGGATTCCTGAACTACTAATCTGAAGACTCACAGAGAAATCAAAACTTAATTTTTGTAAGGAAACCATCTCCTTCAAGCTTTTGCTGAAGTTATACAGCGCCATATCCGTTACCTGATTTGTGTTTGGGAAGCCAAGATGCAGGTTTTGTAAAGAGCAAAGCAGCTCCAAGCCTTTACTTAGATATTGCCATCCTTGATCAGTCATGTTCTGACACCAAGAAAAGTCAAAGTTAATGTCCTGGAGATTAGTAGAACCCTTAACAAACTGGCTTAGATGCTTTAAACCTTCATCTGTGATTTCACACAGATTTGGGAACCTGAAACTGAGACTTTGTAATGAAACTATAGTTTTCAAGGATTGACAGAGATATTTCAATCTGAGGTCATTAATATTGTAAAAAGGAGCAAACTCAAGGTGAACGCTTCGAAAAGCTGCATATTTACTCCAAAATATCTCAAGCCAATAGAGCTCAATCTTTGTATCTCTGAACGAAAATTTCATCTGAAAGAAGACCAGATGGCTAGAGGAGGCCTGCTTAGGACCATTGACTACTATTTGACATGAGTGCAAGTCAAAGTCAATCCTCATTCTTTTGGATAAATTGGAAGTTTTAAGGTTCCGGATAACTCGGTCCACTTCACATACAGAGAATGTACAGCCTTTGAAATCCAAATTAACTTCCCGTAGGTATTTGAGCTTCTTCAGGAGCTTTTGAATAGCTTGTAATCCTTCGTCTCTGATCTGCTGACATTCAGAAAAAACAAGATTGACACTTCGTATGAAAACCAGGTTTTTCATGCCTTTACAAAGAGCATGGATCCCTGAGTCTGTGATATTCGAACAGTTCGAAAAGTCCAAGACAAGGGTCTTTAAAGATATGAGCGCTCCCAAATTTTTGCTTAAGATTTTCAATCTTTTATCAGTCATAGAATTACAATATTTAAAACACAAATCTAGGCTCTCCACTGAAGAAAGTCTCTTGAGAACTTTGCCTAAAGGACGCAATTCTTTCTTGGAAATATCATAAGATGATGCTATGAACTTGAACCTTTTGAGCGCAACAAATCCTTTGAAGCATTGGCTGATCTGGCTGAGTCCTTTTTTCTCGCAAGACAAACATGCGACATGTAACTTTTGAATGAGTTTGACTTGTTTCGGATGCCTGATTAGAAACTTCTTGTTGCTTCTGAAATATACAGTGTCTGTTATGAACCATGTACAGAAAGTCGAATAATTTCTTTTTAAGATTTGATGGTTCAAAAAACTTTGATTTATCTTGAACTCAAAGGTTCTTTTGTTTTGAATTGGAAATCTCCGTCCTGGGCTTGAAGGTTGTTGAGGGGAAAATTGCAGGCTTTTTAGCATGAATGATTTTTATGTTTTGAATTTTAAAGGAGTGAGGAATGATAAACGTAGAATTGGTTTTATAAGTTGAATTCTATGAGAAGACTTCTTCGAGAGGTGACGAATGATTTAAAAAATCCCGAGGAATGATATCAAAATTTTGGGAATTTGCCAATAGTTTATTTGGCTCAAGAAAAGTACTTTATGACTTCAAGACTTTGGGTTTTAAAAAGATCGAGTTTTGGCTTGATTATAGAGGTGAGGAGAAAGTGAATCTCATATATTTTTGGACCCAAGGTTCAATGAAATTTATCAATACTTCCAATTGTTTTTTGCATCTTTCTCAAAAAAATTTGGTCAGAATTTCTTTTTGGAAAAGAGAAAAACCTGAGTTTTTTGTGTTTGAATTTTTGAATTCACAACAACACGAATTACCCTTCTTACATATTTAAGAAAGAAACAACAACAGACATCATCTCTACTTCCCTCAAACTCTCTAAGCTTTTGAAAACACTCAAGAAGATTTTTTTCCCCGAAATTTTCCAAGTGTTTGTTTCTGTTTCTTGCTAATAATCTCCGAAAAGCTTTCAAGTCTTTCCATTAACAGCAAATTCTTCAGAGGAAGAGGTTTCTTTGCTCCCTTCACTACTTTCTCAAGACTCATCTTTCATTTCAGCTTAATAGCTTGACTTTCAAAATTTTTTGAGACAAATTTTTGGCTACGATTTTTTTTTGTCAAAATATAATGAAAGGGTTCAAAACCCCCCAAAGATATTTCATTCATTTTTGTATCATTCTTTCACAAACTAAACAAGCGAAACTTTTCCCGAGATAATTGGAAATAAATTTTGTTTGTAAAATCTCATAAGTTTTTTTACTGATTATCAAAGACTGTACTGATGAAATAGAGACCCGATGAAACTTTCTTCAAAAGACATTTTTCTCAATATAATATGCCCATGCTTCAATCCTTTCCCTTTAAAATTTGTCTTTGATAGACTCAAATTCTAAATCGCCTCACACCTTCAACTTCCCTTGAAAAAGGTTCACGATCTTCTTGAAGAGCGAATCTGATTGATTTGGTTGTAGTTCTCCATCTTTTCTTCGACCTTTTTGATTCTTGCAAATTTCAATAATCTCAATAGAGGTATCAAAATCAAGCTTCGCTACCCCTAACGATTTATGATTTATCAAAGCTTCAATAGTTTTATCCTCAACCATGCAATATGGGCCAATTTTAAACGTCACTTCTTGTAAAGAAACAAGTTTCTTCAAACCTTTAACAATATACCTGATTCTCGAATCATCAACCCAGTCACATCTAGAAAAGTCAAAAGTGAGACTTTGTAATGAGCCAAGCCCCTGTAAGCCTGTGCTGAGATGTTGAAATCCTTTGTCACTGGCCTTGTGACTGCTGAAAAATTGGAAACCGAGAGATTTTATTTGATCGAAACCTTTAAAAGACGAGCCTATCTTCTTTAATTCTCCATCAGTGAATTCAAAGTAACGTAGAAGTTTGACGTGAATCTCTTGTAAAGAAGTGATAGTTCCCAAATTTTTCCTCCAAAATTTCCATTCAGAGTTCTGAGTTTCGCTAAACCCATTGAATTTTAAATGAAGGTTTTGCACAGTTGGCATTGTTTTTTCGAGGCATTTCAGAGATTTTAGCTCTTCCTTTCTGTCTTGCAAGCAAGCCTTCATCTTGAGAAGGACAATACTCTTGGCGTCTTGCTGGACAAGTTCATTTAATTGAACTCCACACGACGCCGAGTACAAGCCAAGTAGAATCTGATGCGATGGATGAGATGCTTTAAAATTTTGGATAAAATGCTCAACACCTCTCAGAGGGATTTGGAGACAGTACTTAAAATTCAAATCAACTTCTTGTAAAGTTTTGAGCTTGTTTAGGAGTTTTTCAAGATGGAGCAATCCTTCATGCGTGATTAGTTGAGATTCAGATAAACTCAGACTGAGGCTTTGTAAGGAGGTCAGATGTTTCAGGTCTTTACAAAGGTTTTGAATCCCTTTGTTTCCGATTTGCTCACAGAGAGGAAAAGATAAATTGATCTTTTTCAAGAAAACGTGGACTTTGAGGCATTTACTTAAAATTTCTAAACCCTTGTCATGCATGAAACGAAAATCTGAAAAGCGTAAATTTAAGTTTTGCAATGAAGAGCATCTCTTTAGCATTCCGCAAAAATTGTACAATGCTGCATTGATCCTGCCGGAAAATCGTGATAAATTGAGACTGAGGCTTTTCAGTGCGATAAACTCTTGAGTGTTTTTGCCCATATAATTTAAGACGTGGTTTGAATTCTGATAAAGGGTTATTTGGAGCTCTCTTCTGAATTTAGATTTCGCTATGATTTTTGCTCTAGCTCTGTTGATGTCTACTGCAGATTTGTTGAAATAAAAGCTCCATGCAGCAACGTTTCTCTTTTTCAGCATGCGATGGGTTAAAGGGTTCTTATTCCAATAAAACTCGAAAATCCTTTTATTTTGAGTTGATAGATCTTGTGTGATCAATCCTGAAGTGGAAGCTTCATTGTTGAGGAGATGGTCTGGCAAGCTTTTCCGCATCGAATTAGATATTTTGTGTTTGGCTTTTAATGATCCTAAAAGAGGAAAAAATATTAGATAAATTTACTGACTCCTAAAATTAGATGACGAACGAAAATTTCAAAATATTGGAGACTGGTAATGAGCTAACCTCCAATTTTTTTCTTTGGAACGAGTCCAGTTTTTTAGTTCTCCAAACTTTTTCTTCTAAAATTTCAAAAGAAGTAAGTCTCAAGTTCTCAAGAATTTTTCTGAGGTATTTATTTTATTATTTGACTCCTCAGACTCGACAATCCGTACAACTTACATTATATGAACGCCTCTTAGGAGATGATGGTATTTATTGGATGAGTAGAGGCCTTTGGTACGGATGAGTGAGTTATAAAATTTGTAGAGCTCATATTGAAGGTAATTTGAGTATTTCTTTCACTCAGATTTCTCTCAAACATTTGAAAACCAAATCAAACTTCATTCAATAATGAGAATATGTCAAATCTACGAGTCATTTCTATTGAAGATGAAGTCCAAGATGATTTTAAGAGATTGACATAGCAAACTATTAAATTATTTTCAACTCTATTCAGTTCAAAAATTCAAAAACTTTATTACAAGGGAAATACACATTATTAGATCCACAAATAACACGCTAACAAACTTAATTCTCGTTCTTGTTATTGTGCTTGATCATTTCAACCCTTTGTCACTTCAATGATTATAACACCATCACCAAAATTAACAGTTCCTTTCTGTAACGATGTATGACTCTTCAAGGCATTAATTATCTTGTCTTGCTCCTCAGTTTTCGTAATTTTGCAACCTGCATCAAAGAAAAGAGAAGCTTCTTCTAGAGCAACGAGATTCTTCAGACTTCGAACAAAATTCTGGATTTCTAAATCACTCATCTTTTCATCACAAAAAAACCCCAAACCGATTTTTCTTAAACTAGTGAGCTGAGTGAATGACTGGCTCATATTCTCCAATCCTTTCTCAGTCGTTTTTGAATCGCTTGAAAACGTAAAACTGATCCTTTGTAAGGAGATCAAGCCTTCTAACACTCCACTCATGTCTTTCCACTCAGAACAATTCATTGAACAAAAACTGTGGAAATAAAAAGAGATATCTTGTAAAGTTGTCATTCCTCTCAATACATTACCAAGCCTCTTGAATTCAGCCCTAACATCATGCAACCAATTTGTTATCTGGAGAAGAATGGAGCCTCTAGAACCAAGGCAATGTAGCATGATTTCATATGTCGACGAGAAAATGTCAATTTTCATCCTTTGTGATGAGTTAAAAGTTTCAGTCTCTTGGGTAATCTGCTCCATTGCATACAAAGAAATTCCAGCACAATACTCAAAATCAAGAAAGATCATACACAAACTCTTGACTTTCTTGAGGAGCTTCTTCATATCTTGCAATCCTTCGTCTTTAATCATATCGCACGTGGAAAAACAAAGGCTGAGGCTTTGTAAAAAAGTGAGATTCTTCAAGTCTTTGCAGAGATTGCGTACTGTCAAGGCTGTGATTTTTTTACATTGAGAAAAAGACAAGCTGAGATGGATTAACGAGATGTGTCTTCTGAGACCTTTCCGTAAAATATTGAACATCTTGTCAGTCACATGGTCCCACTGTGCGAAGCGCAATTTTAAGCTTTGCAACGAAGAAAATCTCTTGAGACCTTCAGTCAAATGATAAATTTTTTTGTGAGTGAAATTGGAAGAGATTGACAAATTGAGGTTTTTGAGCATAATAAACTCTTTGAAATATTGACAGAGAAACTTGAAGCTCTTGCGTGCGATTCCAGCAAAGAAATTGATCTCTAATTCTTGAAGGGACTTTGACAGTTTGGTGAGTCTTGCTTGAAATTTGACGAGAGCAAGAAAATTTTGAGTATTCTCTTGAATAGACAGTCTCCAAGTCGCCGCATATCGTCTTTTGATTCTCTGCTTCTTTAGAGCAAGTTGGTCCGAACTCAGCCCATAAACTCTATTGTTTATCAGTGATAATCCCTTGAATTTTGAAGTCAAGGGTGGATAACCTTGGTCTTCATTAATTGACGAAGTTTTCAACATCTCAAAAGGTTTTTTAAAAAGGATTGTTAAATCTTCCAAGATGTTATGAAGTTGACATTAATTCTAGAATTTTCTAGTGAAAAATAATTTTCAGGAGTCTGGCTTCGAAATATTTGTCCATGTCAGGCTGCCATTATTCATTTGATAATCTGGATTCCAACGTAATCATTTGCTGTTTTATTAATTTCATTTTAATTTTCTGAATATTTACTCAATAAATAGGGCCTGTTATTTTTCCACTGTGAAATGTTACCTTTCCACTCTTCTGAGAAAACCACTCTTGTGGCCAAATTTCGAATCCCAAAAACCCAACCCTCAATCCTTAAACATGTTCTCTGCTATCTATATTATTTTTTAGTGGAGGTTTTTCAAGGTCCTGTTTGAAAATTGAAAAATGTTTTGAGTCAAAAGTGTCAAACTTTTTTGAGAGTAGGTTTGTAATAAGTCAAAGTGAAAACAAAACATATTGTTCTCGAATAATAAATATGAAACAAATTCACATTTCTGAAGAAATATATTCTTGAGACTAAAAACAATTTTCTCTCGAATTCTGATTCGTTCTGAAGACCTCGGCCAAAGTCCAGATAAGCTTTCTTTAATGATTTCTGGCTCTTCAAGCATTTAATAATTTTATCTTGCTCCATCTCCCTGATTTGATAACTCAGATTAAAGCAAAGAGTGCTTCTCCAAAAATCCAAACTCTGAGTTATACTCTCGCTTTCTGTCCGAGAAACCCAGTTAAAATCAACAAAATCAAAACTGAGTTTTTTTTTAAATGAAATACAGGATCCAAATGGTCGCACATCTCTTTTTGACCAACTGAGGAATTACACTTTGTTGGTCTAAAACTAGCTTGTAAATTCTTGCTTTTTAATTAATTGGGATCTCTGGGGTATCAATCTTGAATCTAAAGCTTTAATTTAAAATAAGATTATCAAATACATTTTCCGTGCGCCAATTCATTCCTATTTGATGAGTCTTGCACTCTGGACCCTTTCGCTTTAAATCTAGTCAACTGGAAAACACTTGAAAAAGGACTGTGATAATAGCCTTACTTTAAATGCAAATTTCAAACAGTTTACATCTCACTGTTAAATTTCTTCAACCTTTTAGAAACGAAGAGAGAGAAAAAGCAACATACTTTTGACAATGTATGAACATTCGGAAGAAAAGAGTGAACGCATAGATAAGTTTACTGAGCTCTACCCATCACATTCTCATGAACATCCCATTCCTACTTCGCCCCATCATCTTGGCATCAGCTTCTTTCGGTCTTCTTCTTGCAAAAAATTTCTGATTCTCACTTGATCCATTTGGTTGCCCTCATTTATTCTCGACTTGGTTCTTGTTGTATTTTTCCAGCCTTCAATCACCTCGACATTCGAGCCAAAATAAATCTTCACGAACTGTCATGATTGGTGATTTTTCAAAGTTTTAATCATTTTCTCTCGTTGAGCCTTGGTAATGTGATTCTCCTGACGAAACTTGAAGGTAACTGCTTCAAGAATCACAAAGTAATTCAAACCCTCAACGATGTTCTGAACCCCAGAGTCAGAAATCCTGCAGGTAAAATCAAATCCGATAGTTTTTAAAGAAGCAAAATTCCTGAAGCTTTGACTGATTTTCTCCAGCTTCTTTTCATTTAGATTTTCCCAAGACAAAAATGAATCCAGAGATGTTCTAAAGAATGTTTTGGTAAGGCTTTGCTTAAATATTGAAGGGCTTTATCAGAGCTTTTACAACGCATGAAAAACTCAAGGAGAACAGATTTTAACTCAGCAAGCTTTTTGAGGAACGGAACCAAGCAATTGGCTTCTTTCTGATTAATTTTCCTGTCGATTACAAGCTTGAGACTCTTACTTTGTAATGAGGTGAAATTATTCCAAGTTTGGCTGAGATACTTTAATCTGCCCTCATCAACTTTAGAGAATCCAGCTCAAAATTGAGGCTTTCTAAAGCTGAAAATTTGTTTAAGAAGTTCTCGAGAACATCAAAGTCATCCTTCATGGTTTGCATCCAGAATTCCTTCTGAAAGATGAGCTCACTCGAGGCACTAGCGAGGACTATTTCACATGAATCTTTCAAAAATTTTAGAGTCATCTTTCTTCGAAAATGGAGAAGTTTCGAACCTTGAGTAATTTGTTTAATTCCAGAAAAAGAGACTCCAGGACATGAGCGAAAATGGAAATTGAGCTGTTGTAAATTTTTGAGTTTATTCAAGAGTTTTCGGATCCTCGACAGTCCTTTATCTGTAATCTTCTCGCATGAGTTAAAACTCGTTTCGAGGCTGTGCAAGAAAACGAGATTTTGCAATCCTTTGCAAAGGATCAGGATACCCAACTCTGTAACAAGATTGCAATCCCAAAAAATCAGCCTGAGCCTTTTCAAAGAGATATGCCTTCTGAAACCTTGGGTCAAAGTGCCTAAACTCCTGTCATTCATGTATGAATCACCATTCTCAAAGTAGAAATCCAGTTTTTTCAATGAAGAGAATCTTTTTAATCCTTCATTCAGATGGAAGATTCCTGTTGGAGTGACCCTGAGACAATGCCTGAAGGCGAAATGAAGACTTTTCAAAGCAGTAAACCCTTCGAAATACTGACGGATATCAACAAGGCTTTGATCTGGAATTTTATTACAACAATAGAGATGCAATCTTTTTGGGAATGTGGATTTTTTACTGGTCCGAGTTCTGACGTCATTGACGTCAATTTCTTTTCGAACGTCTTCTTTGATCTCCCAGATCCATGTAATTGCGTTTCTCTTTTTAACCAAATGATACTCTAAAGCTACCTGACTCAACCATAGTTCACTAACCCTTAGGGCTTTGATTGTAGCTCTCTCGTGATTAACGTTCTGGTTTTCAACATCCTAGTTTTTTTTATTGTTAGAATTTTTAATGATTCTAAAGAAAATAGCAAGGTTCTTTTTTCTCAGTCAGAAATTATTGGAAAGAAAATGAAAAAAAAGACTTCAAAATCTTGGTTTTCATTGACCAAGATTTAATCTCCAGCATTTGAACTCCTTCTGAATGTGGAAGACATCCAAGAGTCTTTCACTTTCAGTCTCCCAAATCAAAATTTATCAAAGCAAACTTTGTTGTAAGTTTATCCAAAAAATTTTTTTGGAGAAAAATCTTTTCATTTTTTCCCTCAAGAAAGTGTTTCCGCTTTCTTCTTTAAATTTAACCAATCGCTGAGCTTCATCTGATTCTCCTTCCATCCAAGTAAAGAAAATATTTTACTTTATCAGATTTGCTCTTGAAATTTTTGAGCCTTAAGGGAAAAAACTCAAACAGTCGAAGATAAAATACAAGGGAAATTTTTGTTAGAAAAAGATGAAAATATTTTTTGAAGGGCCACGAGAAAGTTTTAGTTTTCTAATCTTCAGAAAAGTTGGGAAAAAAATTTTTTTCTGGATCTCTCGAAAATTTTTCCTTTGAATTTTTGGAGAATTTCCCAATTTTTTATTTTTCTACCAATTTTTTTTCACATTTATTTTTGGTCTCGTTTTCAGAAGGTTAGTATTATTATTATTCTTCTGAGTCCTCAGACTCGGTAATCCATATAACCTCCATTATGTGAACACCTATTAGTATAGAGGTTTTTTATCGAATTGACAAAAATCTTTGATACGGGAAAATGAGTTATCTCATTTGTAAAGTTTATATCGAAAGGGAAGTTTTATTTCATGAATATTGATATTTTTGCTCTCTTCTTTTCTTTTTACGCTTCTTCTGCAACTGCCTTTTACTCTCTTTGCAACCAGTATCAGTTATGCTCGCAGTTTTTTTCTTTATATATGTAAATATTTACACCTTAGTTCTTTTCTTTTGGTTCTTTGTGATATTTTTATTTATTTTTTCTTTGAGTTTTTTGTATTTTGTTTCTTTTCTTTTTGTAGACAAGGTTGTTGTTTTATTTTGAATTCAATATTTCCTTTTCTTTGTCTACGTTAGATGGCAGTAAATTATTCACATAATTCATTATATCAGCACGAGTCAATTTCTTTTTTTTTGCTTTGATTTCTGATACCTTAGAATTTCTTCTGATATTCCGTAAGCAGTCATTATTTTGATCTTATGATGTTTTAAGAGGTGTTCCTGCGAGCATCTTTGTTTATCTTTATATTTTAAACAGAGAGTTCTTCTTTGAACAAAATCATTTTTTTCTCATTCTGATTTCACAGACTATAAATTACTTTCCAGGTTGAAAAACTTTCAAAGCCTTCTATTTTCAGTTCTTTTCAGCAGATCATAAACTCATTCATCACCTTTTTAATGGGAGACAATACAAACAAAACAAGCGAAAGAAATCCCAAACTTTTCAGAGCTTTTTTGGCAAAATCTCAAAGCCTTTCGACTCGAGATCAAGATAAAAATTCACATCAACCTCTTTTGACTTTCCGCATACAACCTATAACGCAAGCTGATAGCAAATATTTGAAACCTCTTTGCAGTTCTGCATCATTCTTTTGCTTCTTCGAAACTTCAATGACTTCAACGCCATGATCCAAATTGAGATTCACTTTTTGTAATGATTTATGAGATCTTAAAGCTTCAATAATTTTCTCTCTTTCATTATTCGTCATGTAATAATTACTATTCCACATAAAAGTCACTCCTTGTAAGCTTCAAAAAATACTCTGTATTCCGAACTCATCAATCTGATTTCAACAGAAAAACTCAAAACTGATATGCTTTAAATTCTTCAGGCTCAGAAAGGACGTGCTGAGCTTCTTCAACACTTGACCAGTAAC
>Ga0182738_1007287_pt1 | contig 11267 bp, 9 predicted proteins | sample eDN5th30CBELigMG_FD_128876 | JGI IMG/M metagenome (GOLD analysis project Ga0182738, IMG submission 128876) | Enriched Miracle-Growth compost microbial communities from Emeryville, California, USA - eDNA 5th pass 30_C BE-Lig MG (version 2)... ...
ATTCCCAAGGCGAAGCCCCCCAGTGTCGCGTCCATGCCCCCTGGGAAGGGGCCCGTTCCCGCCTCTTGTTCCATCCCCTCGGGCGTCGCGTCCTCGCGAGCCCCCGCGCCTCAGGCGCCTTCGATCTCTACCCAGAACAAGTTTTATTTGAGTGAATCGCTTAACTCTCACGGCGCCCCGGGTTCGACCCGAACCCGGGCGAGCGGGCCTCGGCTTTTCCACCCGGGTTCGGAGCGAACCCGGGGCACCCATCCGATACGGTCGAATGGAAAATGCCCTAAGTCGTCGACCCGGATCGCAACGTCGCCTTCACCGCGTCGGCCAGCCGCCTGGCCCCCTCCACCAACGCCTCTTCGTCGGGAACCCCGAACGTCAACCGAAGGTGGTTGCGGGGAACCGGCGCGGGCTCGGGCGCGAAGGCGTACTCGCCGGGGACGTAAATCACCCCTTCCGCCAGGCAACGCTTGAACATCGGGCCGTCGAACCCGCTGTCCATCCCCTCGGGAAGCGTCATCCAGACGAAGAGGCCCCCGCGAGGCCGCGTCCACGCCACCTCGTCCCGGATCGGCTCGAAGTACTGATCCAGAGCGCCCAGGAAGACGTCGCGCTTCCGCCCATAAATCTCGCGCAAGTGGCCGACGTGGCGGTCGTATTCGCCGCTGGCGAGCACCAGTCGAAGCAGCTTCTGGGCGAAATTTGACGACCCGAAATCGTGGTTGCCCTTCAGGGTCGCGATCGGATCGACGAGCCCCTTGGGCAAGACCCCGTAGCCCATCTTCAACCCCGGGCTAAACGTCTTGCTGAACGTCCGGGCCAGAATCACCGTCTCCCCCTCCGGGTCGAGGCTCCAAAGCGTCTTGGGCTCGGCTTCCCCATAGGAGAGACCGTGGTAGGCCGCGTCCTCCAGCAAAAAGATCCGCCGCCCGGCGATCTCCGACCATCGACGCGCCAAATCCACCAAGGCCTGACGACGATCGGCCGCCAGGCTGATGCCGGTGGGGTTCGCGTGCTCGGGGATCGTGTAGATCAGTTTGACCCGGTCGAGCAGCCCCTCGGATTGAAGCCGGGCGAGCGTTTGCTCCAGGGCGTCGACCTTGAGCCCCCGGTCGTCGATGGGAACCCGAATGGCGCGCGCGCCTCGGGTCTCCAGGGGACCGAGAAAGACGAAGTAGGTCGGCGATTCGACCAGAACGATGTCGCCGGGATCGAGCAGGGCCTCGCCGATCAGATAGATCAACTGGGCCGAGCCGGTCGTGATCACGGTGCGGGCGACGGCGTCGCGATACGCGCCGGGCGTCGCGCCGTGGTCGAGCTCCAGGCGCTCGATCAGGATCGCGCGAAGGGCCTCGTCGCCGATGGTCGTCCCGTACTGAAGCGCCGATCGACCGGCCCGCTCGTCGCCGAGGATCTGGGCGATGGCCGCGGCGGTGGGAGCCACCGGCAGCGACCGTTGGTCCACGAACCCGGCCGCCAGCGAGACGATGTCGGGCCGCTCAAGCGCCAGCTTCATCAACCCGCTGATCGAGGGGGCGCTGGTTCGGGCGGTCGCCGCGCTGAGGGAGATCGGTAGGGTCATCGTGGGTCCGGGCCGTTATGAAAAATATGCGTTCGGAGGCGTCCAAAGGTACTCTAGCGAGACCCGGGAACCTGTCAAGCCGCCCCGCCCGGGGCGCCCGCGAGGTCAGACCGCCGCCTCGTTGGTCGTCGGCCAGAACAGGTATTCGTTGCTGCTGGCCGGGTGTCGCCGGATCCGTTCTTCGAGTTCGTCGAGGAATCGCTGGACGTACTCGCTCGCCCGCTCCTCCTTTTGAGCGTCGGGGGGAACCAGGAAGTGGGGACGAAACTCCATGTGATAACGGCCGTCGTCGCCGACCCGGCAAAAGACGGCCACCACCGGCGCCCGGCTCATCGCCGCGAGGGTGATCCAGGTGGTTGAGAATCGGAGGTCGCGGCCCATGAAGCGGGCCTCGGCCGTCAACTGGCCGCTCCAGCGAACGTCGCCGGCCAGAAAGAGCATCATCCCCGAGCGGAGCACCCGAACCGCCCGAAGGATGCTGCTGGCCGAGTCGGTCGGGTCGCTTTTGCGGGAGATGAACAGCTTGTCCTGTCCAAGCTCTCCGTCGTTGGTGAACCGCGAGGCCATGAATCGGGAGACGCTCCGGGGCCGCTCCATGTAGAGCCGAAGCGGATATTCGTTGCGATAAAGCCAGTGCGCCGGCAGCATGTGGGCGCCAAAGTGGCTCGTCAAAACGACGCAGCCCTTGCCCATCGCCAGGGCGGCGTCGAGATGCTCGCGGCCCTCGACCTCGAACGCCTCAAGCGCCCGCTCGCGCGAGGACCCATCCAGGAGCATGTCGCGCGTGCGCCAAAGGATGTGGTTGCCCGCGAGTTGCCTGCCGACCGTCGGCGGATCCCAGTCGCACCGGAGGATCCGCCCGCCCCGGGAAACGGCTTCGTCGAACGATGTCCGCAGACCGCGATTCACGCGGTACTCGAACCGGCCGATGCCCGAGACGACATGGTTGGCCAACGGCGGCGGCAACCAGCGGACCAGCGGCAACAGCCCTCTGAGAATCATCTTGCGGATCTTCAGCCCGCGTCGATCCATCGGCCTCACCTTCATCCTTCCAGGCGGCGAGCGCGGCGAATCCGAGCCGAAGCCGCCTCCATGCGCCCGAGCCCCGCGAACACCGCCGCGCCGGGAGTTTGGCATGCCCGGCCCTTGCTGGCAACGCCAAAATCCCAACGCGGCGGGACCGGCACGATTTCATTTCGATCGTATCGGCGGGGTGCCCCGGGTTCGCCCCGAACCCGGGTGGACAGGCCACGGCCCGCGAGCCCGGGTTCGGGGCGAACCCGGGGCGCCCTGAGAGTCAAGCGATTCACTCAAAAAGAACTTGCCCTAATCGCGGGCGCCATCAACGCAAAAGGCCCCGCGACGAATCGCGGGGCCCCGCTCGATCCCGAGCCCGCTTTCGACGGCGGACGGTGGACCGAGCACAAGTAACCGATGCGGCCGGAACTAGCGCCTGGAGGTCCTGGCGGTCTTGACGGCCTTGGGCGCCTTGCCGGCTCCCGGCCCGTACTCCTTTTGGAGCATTTGGCGCTGCTTTTCCTGGGCCTCGGCAAACTTCTCCGGCGTCACGGGCGCCGGCTCATCGCTCCCGCAGCCGATCATGCACGCCGAAACGGAGCAGGCCGCCATCAGCTTCAGCAACGTGGGAATCTGTTTCACGATCACCGGGTTGACTCCTCGTCCGCGTGGGTCTAAGTACGGGTTGAATCAAGCGACGGTCAATACGAATCGGACGAGATGACCTCGTTCCCGGCCCTCGTGCTCAAACCCATCCAGACCGGCTGGCTGACCGTTTCCTTGAACGCTCTGACGCTGCCGTCGGCCAGGGCCGCGTTGACGATGCCGGGGTGGTACGACGAGGCCGGCTTCATGATGTACCACCAAGAGGTGTTCTCGTCGGTCGCGCACGTCTTGTTCGGGGTTCGGATCGAGTTGAACCACGATCGCCACATGCTCGCCTCGACCCACGGATAGCCCTTGTACCGCCATCCGCCGGTCCAGGGGATCGGCCCGGCCGTCCAATTGATGGCGTCGGCCGCCGCGGTGGCTTGCTGGACCGTCATGGTCTTGCTCAGAGTGACCTGGTAGCAGTCCGAGACCCGCGTCCGCGCCGCGCCCGCGGTCAGTGGCCCGTTGGCGACCTCGGCCACCATCAGCGTGTTGCTGGTCCCGTCGATGATCGAGGCGAGCGTGATGGTGTTCCGCTGGAACGGCTGGACGGTCGCGTCGTCGTCGTAGGTGCGGCCGAACAACCCGTCCCAACTCTGCGTCCGAGGCCACCAGGTGCCCGAGTTCCAGGCGTAGTTGACCGCGAACGTGTTGAGGCCGTCGCTGGAGCGGTTGGTGTAGACCTCCGACGGGCAGAGGTACGTCGCGACCTTGGCCTGAAGGACCGTCGAGTTCTCGGGAATGGTCCAGAGCCACCGGTTGTTGATGTTGCTGTTGAACGCGGCGTAAATCTGCTGCTGCTCGACAAAGGGCAGCATGGCGACGTTCACCGAGATCGCGCCGTAGCCCTCTCCCGGAGGCAGCGACCCCCAAACATCCGTGTAGTTGTGGACCCCCAAGGCGACCTGCTTGAGGTTGTTGACGCATTGCGACCTGCGCGCCGCCTCCCGGGCGGACTGGACCGCCGGAAGCAAAAGCGCGATCAGCACCGCGATGATGGCGATGACCACCAGAAGTTCGATCAACGTGAAGCCCGATCGACCGCGCAACGAAGCCTTCATGGGACATCACTCCGCGAAAAAGGACAACGAAGGGATTCGGAGCAAAAGCAAACCCCGCGCGAGGCGCGAGGCCCCAAACCGGGCGCGATCACCGCGACAAGACGGCCCGCGACCCGTGAAATTGGACCCATCGGTAAATCTTGTCTACATGAATGCACATATTGATTCAAATCGACAAGCGATCCGAAGCCGTCGCCTCAAGGCCAAAGGCATTGCTCGATCAATATCTCATGACATCGCGAAGCACGCGGACGGGGGGCGTTTGGGAAGCCTTAGAATTCGTGCCATACTATTCGGGAGTGACGTACTGTCGCAGTATACGACCCGGTTTTCAAATCGTCAATCGGCTACTCTTCCAGCAAAAAATATTTCCGGCGCGGAGCCGCGCCGAGGAACTCGACCGCGCGGCCACCGCGGGAATTAGTAGGATTTCAAGCGGGATCGCCTCGGATGGGCGACGCGCGGGAATACACCGGAGCCAGACATGCGAATGAAAGAATTCGCGGATGGCCGATTTTGCTCCGCGCCGAGAAACCTCGCTTAATTTGAAATCGTTAAGACTATTTCATTAAGCAGGCGAGGGCCTGGTCACTCCCCCCTCGCCCCGAGATTGCCCCATGCCGAAGCGTCGGCTTCCGTCGCGGGTTCCGACGCTCGTTGGCTCCGCGCGGCGGCGGCTCAGATTCGGGGCGTCGCGAAGATCAGGGCGTTGTTCGTTCCACCAAAACCGAATGACGCGCTCATGATCTTATCAATGCGGGCGGAGCGGGCCTCGTTGGGGACGTAATCGAGGTCAAGCTCGGGGTCGGGAAGGTAATTGATGGTGGGGGGAATGGTTTGCTTGGCTAGGGCGCGAACGCAGACGGCGGCCTCGATGGCCGACGCCGCGCCCAGGCCGTGGCCGAGGGCGCCCTTGATCGAGCTGACCGCCAGCTTGGCCGCGTGGTCGCCGAAGATCCGCTTGAGAACCAGGGTCTCGACCTGGTCGTTGACCTGCGTGCTCGTGCCGTGGGCGTTGTAATAGTCGATGTCGGCGGGCCCGAGGTTCGCGTTGCGAAGTGCCTGGGCGACGCAACGGCCGATGCGATCGTCGTTGGGCATCGCCATGTGATAACCGTCGGAGTTCAGGGCGTAGCCCAAAATCTCGGCCTGGACGTTCAGCCCCAGCCGCTTAACCGCCGTCTCGGTGGCCAGGGCGAGCGCGCCGGCGCCCTCCGACATGATGAAGCCCGCCCGGTCGCCGCTGAAGGGCCGGCTGGCGAGCGCCGGGTCGTCCTCGGCTCGGTCGCCGGGTTTGGGATTGAAGAGGGCCTTCATCGTGGAAAAACCGTTGACCAGGGCCGGCGTGAAGGCGCTCTCGCCCCCGCCGCAAATGGCGATGTCGGCGTCCCCCGCCTTCAAAAGCATCGCCCCCAAAACGATCGCGTGGGCCCCCGTGGCGCAGGCGTTGGCCGGGGCGATCCCCGGCCCATACAGCTTAAGGTCCCTCGAAATCTGCCCGGCCGCCTGATTGATGACCAGGCCCGGAACCATGAACGGGCTGACGGAGAGGTCTTGCCTCTTCCGCGTCCGGACCTGTTGCGACTCCATGAAATCGACCCCGCCAAACGCCGAGCCGACGCAGACGGCCGCCCGGTCGCGGTCGATCCGATCGTCCACCCGGTCGAGCCCGGCGTCGAGCCAGGCCTCGCGGGCCGCCGCCACCGAAAAAGACAGGAAGCGAGCCGACAGCCGGGACAGCTCGCGGTCCTCGGTTCGCGAGGCGGCGCCGGCGTCGTCTACGAAGCCGGCGATGTCCTGGAGAAACCGCTCGCGATCGAGGCTCTCGTGTCTCCGAAGCCCACTTTTCCCGGCAATCAGCCCGTCCCAGGTCGCGTCCATGGTCGAGCCCAGGCAGGTGATCGCGCCGTGGCCCACCACAAAAATCCGTTCCGGCATGTTCGTCTCTCGCCCTTCGCTATTTGCCATGGGCCCCGGCGCGTTGTTTCCGCGACCGCCGGGCCGCTGATATTCTCTCATCGTCGATCATCGTAAGATGTTGGGCGAATCGGCAAGCGGTCCAGCCCGAAATCGCGTCGACGCGGACGAGGAGACCTTCTCATGCGGTTGTTGAAATACGCGCTCGAATCCGACCCAACGCCCCGCGTGGGTTGTCTCGACGGCGATCGGGTCATCCCGATCGGCTCGGGGCCGTCGCGGCTCTCGGAGATTCTCCACTCGGGGAATGTCGCGGGGACGGTCCAATCCCTGGCGCGCGACGCGACCGAGCGCCTGGCCCTGGATTCGATTCGGATCCTGCCCCCGCTGGATCGTCAGGAGGTCTGGGCGGCGGGCGTCACCTACGAGCGGAGCAAGGTGGCCCGGGAGGAGGAATCGGAGCGCGCGGCCTCTTTCTACGATCTCGTCTATCGGGCCCCGCGCCCGGAGCTGTTCTTCAAGGCCACGCCGAGCCGGGTCGTCGGCCCGAACCAGCCGGTTCGCATCCGAGGCGACGCGAGGTGGTCGGTCCCCGAGCCGGAGCTGGCCCTGGTCCTCTCGCCCAACCTAAAGTTGGTCGGCCACACGATCGGCAACGACATGAGCGCCCGAGACATCGAAGGGGAGAACCCCCTCTACCTTCCCCAGGCCAAGGTCTATGAAGGATGCTGCGCGCTGGGGCCGGTCATCGCGACCTCGGACCCGCTCGCTGATCCCGGGGGCCTGGCGATCCGCCTGGAGATCGAGCGCCGGGGGGCGTTGGTCTTCGAGGGTGAAACCTCGACGGCCCGCATGGCTCGACGGTTCCAGGAGTTGATTGACTGGCTCGGCCGCGACAACCTGTTCCCCGATGGAGCCATCCTGCTCACGGGAACCGGCATCGTCCCGCCCGACGACTTCACCCTGGTCGACGGCGATCTCGTCCGCATCAAGATCGACGGCGTGGGCGTCCTGGAAAACCCCGTCGTTCAGGCCGCGGCGGGTTCGGGCGCGTAAAGCGGTGAACGATCGCGTGGCAAAGGTATCGGCGGTTTGGATTTGGGAGGGCGAGGCTCCCGCCGAGCCCCACGCCCAGCGTCGGCTTTCCCGGGAGGGCGAGGCTCCCGCCGAGCCGGGACTATGCTTGGGGCTCGGCGGGAGCCTCGCCCTCCCGTTTGCGCCCCACGCCCAGCGTCGGCTCGGCGGGAGCCTCGCCCTCCCGAAGAACTCATGGGCCACGCGATCATTCGCCGCTCTAGCCGCTGCCGCGAAATAAAAAAAGGCCCCGCGCGGATTTCCGCGCGAGGCCCCTGGGTGGCGCCGCTCGACCGTTCATCGGCGATCGCCGAATCGGAAGGCGATTACTCGGCCTTGGCCGGAGCCTCGGCGGGAGCGGCCTCGGCGGGAGCGGCCGGGGTGGCGTCGGCGGGCGCGGCTTCGGCGCCGGGGGCGGGGGTTTCCGGGGTGACGGACTCACCCGGAGCGCCCGGGGCGGCGGGAGCGGCCGGAGGGGTCGAGACCGGAGGGGCCTCTTCCGGGTTGCAGCCGCTAACCAGAACCGCGATTCCAAAGGCCGAGGCCAGCGCCAAACCCTTCAATCCAAAGCTCATCGTCTATGGCTCCTACGGGAAAGATCAAGCGGACGAGGAAGGTCGGGTTCAGAATGATCCAACGGGTGTCGTTGAACCGCGCATAGAGACGCACATGCGCGAGTTCGCCTCCTCGACCCCAAATCCGGGGATCATTCTAGTCCCTCGCGTCGGGTCCAGCAACCCACCAGCGACCCCGTCCCCAAATTCGCCCGCGGACCCCAATTCGCGTCGGCCGCCGACCTTGCGACCGACCCTCCCGCGGCCAATCCCTCCGCGTCCACCGCGTTCCCAGCCGGGACGCGCTCAAGCGGGAGTCTCCCGAACTCCGATAATCAGGGACGAAAGCGCGACGCCGTCTCATGGATGGTCGCGACGTCGCGTTCGTCGCCTCAAATAAGGGAGCTTCTCCATGATCGATTCGTGCAACGCGGCGAGTCCCTCCGACGACGCGATGGAAGCCGTCTCGGAGATGATCCGCTCGGTTTCCGAGAAAGCGCGATGCCGGGTGATCACCGCCGACACCCTCCTCCTGGAGGAGTTGGCCCTCGACTCCCTGGACCTTGTGCGCGTGATTATGCACATGGAGGATCGCTTCAACCTCAACATCGACCTCGACGAGGTCTCCAACATGAAACGCGCGGGCGACTTGGCCGGACTCCTCTCCCGCGAGAAGAAGAACGCCGCCTGACGCCATCGCCTCGCCCTCCCGCGCGCCAGTTCCCCCACCGCGCGCCGCCCGCCGATTCGCGCCCCGCCAACGGATTCGCGGCGAGCCTCCCATATTTGGGTCGCCGCCTCGATTCCGCATCCCGCCCTAGCTTGGTCGCCAACTTCCTAGTGGGACAGGGGCTCCAGCCACTCCGAAATCAAGGCCGGTGTTCGACCCCAACGGGGTCGTTCCGCCAGCCCAGGACAACGGCCCGCGGATGCCGAGCCGGCGCCGCGAGGGATCCCGGACCTCGTCACGGAAAAATCCAAATTCCGGCGGTGATTTCCAGAATCATGAAATCGGGAGCCCTCCGCCGCTGATCATACTGAAGCGGGAAGGTCTCGCCTCCGCTCGCTCGTTGGCAATCCGCAAATCAGAAGACGCCGCGCGCCGCGCGATTTTGGCCAAACAAACCCAATTTCGGGGTGGCGAAAAGACCGCGGGAGAGTAACGCCCTGGGAGGACAGGCATTCCTGCCTGTCCGTCGCCGAGTTTTGGACAGGCAAGAATGCCTGTCCTCCGGGTCGAAATTCCTGCGGGGTTCGAGTAAAACTCGCCAAACGAACCCAATTCCCCCCCCGCGATCGATCGACGCAACAGACCGCCACAAAAAGCTTTAAGATCGCAAACGCCGTTTCTCCAGCCGCGCCGAACGAACCCAATCGGGGAGGGCTCGGGGGCGGGCCGGCGTGATCGCGCTCTCGCTTCGACCGCTTCGGCGGGGGCCGCCTCGCGGGTCGAGCGAGGCGCTCCACGGGAACGCCCTTAAGATCCGGTTCCCTCGCCTGAATGAGGCGACCGAAGCGGCGTCCCAGAAGGTCGCCTTGAGGCTCGCCGCGCTGGCTTTATCGGACATTCCACTTGTCCCAATTACACGAACTCTGTAAAAAGTACCATCGCACGGGCCGAGCCGTGGAGACGCCGACCGCTCACTAATGGAAAGGTCGGAAGAACCGGCGAAACTCGCAAAACCGTAAAACCAAAGAGATTGCGGCAAGCCTCGCCCGCCGGTTTCGCCCGGTGGTGCCGCGGCGGCGCGAGTTGGGCACGGCCTTTGCTAAGAATCCAGCCGCCCGACGCCGGGGCTGGAGGCAGGAGGCCTCGACCCCGAGGTTGGCCGCAAAACAAAGAGTGGGTCGTCGGGTCGCCGACCGCCGAGGCGACTCGTGAAGCGAACAGGGAGGTTCGTATGACCGCAATCAGGACGTGGTTGTTTGGGATCGTCGCGTGGGGCGCCCTGGCGGCTTCGGCGACGGCGGCTCCGTTGTCCTGGTTCGGTTCGCAAGCCTCGTTGACCGCCTGGTACGCCAATCAGCTCAACAGCGCCGGCAACATCTACGCGCCGGCGTCAAGCAACACGGTGAGCAACGTACCGGCGAACTGGTACGTGGCGACCCCTTCCAACTCCACGGTCGCCGTGGCCTCCAGCGTCGCCGAGCTTTCAACAAACGCGGCGATCCCCGCCTCGGTGGTCGCTCCCACGGCCAAGTCGCTTCAGGTCGTGGGCGACGGTCCGACGACGCTATCCGCCACGGATCAGGCGGCCGCGTTCGTGAATTTCGGGTCCGGTTCCTACGCCGACGCCTCGACGCTGACGGTTGGCACGCCGGGCCCCTGGTACAACAGCGGAGCGGTGAGCAAGGCCTTCGGCGGCGTCCCCAACGACCAGCAGCGGGCCGACTTCGTTCAATCGGTCCTCGCGAAGGTCGAGCACACCTTCCAGATCAGCGGCATGGACCTGAATCTCACGTCCGATCCCCAGGCGCCGGCCTCGCACATGATGAGCGTCGTCTCGGGGGCGTCGTATGGTCCCAACCCCGACGCCGTCGGGATCACCAACGTCGGCTCCAGCGGCTTCAGCTTCATCGACAAGCTCGCCTACGCCAACAACCCCGACCAGCTCGCCTGGGCCGTCGCCCACAACGTCGCCCACGAACTGATGCACGCCCTGGGCGTCGCGACCCATCCCGACGCGACCGGCGGATACCTCGACGCCGCGAGGGCCGACTGGAACTCGATGATCAACCCCGACACCAAGTTTAGCCCCGAGGCGGTCGAGATGATGAAGTCGGCGACCACCGGGGTGAACGTTGGCGGGTTGGGATTGCAGCTCGTCGCCAATCTCGACCGCGCCGCGGCGGAACTCAGCCTCTTTAGCGCCACGTCCCTTGAGACGCCGGTCCCCGAGCCCTCGACGGTCGCCGTCTGGACCCTCGCGGGACTCTTCGCCGGCTTCTCGATCCGTCGCCGTTTCGCCGGCAAGGAAGCCGCCTGAGCCGGTTGGACTCGATCCTTCCCGTCGCGAACCCGACGAGCGGCTGTCCCGCCTTTCTTTCCCACAATTCTCCGTCGCTCACGCTTCCGGCTCTGATCAGCGCGCCGCTCGCGGCGGCCCCGAGTCGCTGTGGAACGGTTTTCGCTTGCCGACCCAGGGAGAATTCTCCACCCACCGAGTGGTTCATCCTGGCGAAACGGGAGCGAGCGTTGATCACCTTCAGTCCTTTCCTGACCTGGGCGGCGCTTCGCCTGCCGGCGGTTCAATTGCCGGTGGCCCTGATTATCCTCTTTGGGGCGTTGGGTCTGGCCGCCTTGCTGTTCCTCCACCAGCGCGGGCGACGGCTCCAGGCCGGCGTGGACGAGGAATTCAAGCGGTTCCGCGAAGAAGCCGTTCGGCTCATGGACCAGATCGACGCCCTCCGCCAGCG